>Ga0194119_10010222_pt1 | contig 12402 bp, 12 predicted proteins | sample TA2MahC100mmetaG_FD_148620 | JGI IMG/M metagenome (GOLD analysis project Ga0194119, IMG submission 148620) | Freshwater microbial communities from Lake Tanganyika, Tanzania - TA2015018 Mahale Deep Cast 100m | ecosystem: Environmental > Aquatic > Freshwater > Lake | place: Tanzania: Lake... | reverse complement strand
GCTCGAGGGTGATCAGCTCCTCACCCACCTCCGCTTCGATCGCCAGCTCCTCCTGGAGTTCGCGAACGATGGTGCTCTCGATCGGCTCGCCCGGCTCCTGTTTGCCACCCGGGAATTCCCACAGCCCCCCGAGCAGGCCTTCGTTCAGGCGCTGATCGATCAGCACCTGGCCAGCCGCATTGCGCACCACCCCCACGCCGATCACCTGGAAGGGCAGCTGGCGAGGGGCGTCGGTCACAGGGAAGGCGGCAGGGTCGCCGGCAGCGTAAGCAGCGCATTGAACCTGCCAGGGGCACTGCCCGCAGCTGGGGTTGCGGGGGGTGCACACCGTGGCCCCCAGATCCATCAGAGCCTGGTTGAAATCCCGCGGCCGCGCCGGATCGAGCAGCGCTTCACTGAGCGCCCAGAACCGCTTCAGCTCGCGGGAGGGAGGCCGCTCGCAGGCAATCAGCCGCGCCAACACCCGCTTCACGTTGCCGTCGAGGATGGCGAAAGGCCGATTGAAGGCCGACGACAGAATGCTGCCGGCGGTGCTGCGGCCGATACCGGGCAGAGCCAGCCAGCTCTCCAGATCCTGGGGCCAGGCTGAGGGATCGGCGGGATCAGCAGAACCGCCCAGGGAGGCCGCTCGAACAGTGATCTGCTCTTGCATCTGCCTGGCGCCCACTCGCAATCGCCGGGCGCGGGAGTAATAGCCAAGGCCCTGCCAGAGCAGCAGCACATCGTGTTCTTCAGCGGCGGCCAACGCCGCCAAGGAGGGGAAGGCCTCCATCCAGCGCTGCCAGTAGGGGAGCACCACCTGCAGCTGGGTTTGCTGGAGCATCACCTCCGCCACCCAGATGGCGTAGGGGTCGAGCGGCTCACAGGGAGCTGGCAATGAACCGTCTGGCTTCAGCTTCCAGGGAATGCTTTGGCGGCCGTTGTGCTGCCACCAGGCAAGCAACGCGGCCCGTAAGGCCGATCGCTCGCTGGGCGAGTCAGCGGTGGTTAATGCCAACGCAAGACGCCAAGTTTGCACAGCCAAGCCAACGTGAGCGCAATAGCTTCAGAGCGAACTGGCAAGAAGCGAGCTTGAAGATCGGCTAAAGCATGGCGCTGACCATCGGTGAATGCAGCCAGCAAGGCGAGCACCTCGGCTTCTGAGGCGTGCAGGCCGGCAAACATCCGATCGAGATCAACGGTGCGCAAACGCTCCACCGCCAACTCGGGAGTCATCGATGCATCCGCAGAGAATTCAAGAGACGGGTGCATCACCTGCGTAGCAAATCCTTCAAAGTCTGCAAAAGGATTACCGCGGAAAGGATGGTTCAAAGAAGACAGACTCGCAGCCGTTGCATTGGCCTTGGCCCGAGCACGCTGCTCAGATAGTCGCTCAAAAAGGGTATTGTATTGCGCCACAACGGCAGGCCAGGAAAAACTTTGCTGCGCCTGTACGCGGCCGGCCTGACCCATTCGACGGCGCAACTCAGGCGAACGCACAAGATCAACGAGGGCCTTAACAGCAATGTCGATGTTCACCGCCGTATGTTGCGCAACAGCCCCTACATAGGTTTGATAGGTTTCCAGACTGAGCATGTGCAGGTTGGCCAGAAGGGTGCCCATCTGCGGGGCTCGACTTCCGAGCGTGGGCACCAAATAGCCCTGAACACCATCCTGCACCGTTGAGCGGTAACCGTCCCAATCACTGAGTACAACAGGGATCCCAGCGGCCATCGCCTCAACGGGCGTCAGGCCAAACGTTTCTTGAATATTGTCAACCAGAGACAAAAACACATCAGCCGTAGACCAGCAGCCCGCCAAAACGTCCGGTTCATTGCCATCCACCAGAATCAGCCGAACGGATGGTGCGTAGATATCGGCAGCCTGTTGATAACGGCGACGATCCACATCGCCATCGGGAAACCAACCGGCCATCACAAAGCACAACCGCTGATCCAACTGCTGGGCAGCTCGCTCCAAAGCGATGAACATTGGCTGAGGGAATGCCTTCTCGTAAAACGACAGCCGGCCAACCCACAACACAACGGTATCCTCGAAATCAATGCCATGAGTGCGGCGAAAACGGTCTCCAGACTCCTGCGCATCCGCCATCGCACCCATCCGTTCCACATCGACAGCCAGGGGAATGGTGGCAAGCTCGGGCCGAATCAACCGTTGGGCTCCATAACGATCCGATGCATAGGCATGCCATTGGTCAAACATCGCCTGCATAGCATCCTGAACGGCTGGCGAACTACACACCAAGGCGTCCCAAGACTCCACAGGAGAAATGGCGCAACTGCCGATCATCTCGCGAATCGTGGGTGGCGCCAAGGTGTGGATCAGACCCACCAAGCTGTAATCAAGCTGGCGTCCAGCCGACTGGCGGATCCAAGCCAATTCGGAGAGATAGGGCTGACCACGGAGCAAAACACCACCACGCGCTGGCACGTCAGTGGAGTGAAGCGGTGCCGTCGCCACAGCTGAGCGGATCTGACCATCGGGATAGAGCGCCAGGGCAAGGTCGCCGGGGGGGAGCTGCAGCTGGTTGAGAACGTTGACCTGGGCGTACTGGCCGTGCTGTGCCAACGCACGGAACAGACCTGCATTGGCGATGTCTTTGCCAAAGGGGTTTCCGGGCTGACCCAAATGGCCAGCAGGGTGAAAGATGGCCAGCTCTTGGGTGGGCAAGCGAATGGATCGCACACGGACAACCAAGGCTGGCATGGAAGCCGCACGGGCTAGGCGCCGCACCCCTTGCAGGCAAGCCAGAGGGCTGGGATAGCTAGCCGAGATGTAGGAATCCCATGGGCCTGAGCAACACACCACTCCCTGTAGGGAACTACGGCATGGTTGCTGGAAGCGGGCAGCGGGATGTGCTTACAGGCGTTAGAGCACAGATTGTCCTGGCTGGACGCGGCGCAGACGTGCTCAGCGGAGACAACACAAAGGTCGTTGATGGGTTAACCGATTTACTTCCCTGTCTCGTTGGCATCGAGACATCCTGATCACCGACGGGGAGACCCAAATTGTGCTCATCGACCCGGCTGGACGGTCCTTCAAGAACAATGAGATCGAACGCGTCGTCTTTGCCGACAGAGAGGGCAAAGGCAGAAAACTCCAGAAAGCGGCAGCCAAAGCAAAGGCTTATTGGAGCAAGACGACCCTCGCCGAGCAGTCAACCCTTGGGACGCTTCCACTGGAAGCCAGTGGAATTGACCTGAACCTGTTTGAAGGGTATCTCAGCTCGGTCGCACACAACAACAGCCTGGTCTTTTAAGGCATCAACTCAGGCACTCGTTGATAGATCTGATCAGTCAGTTGCGCTCGTCGCGCGCACAAGTCGCGATACCAGCGCTCCCTGGCCTCAATTTGCATGGATTGGAGGCGATGCTGGCCAACCCAGGCCCGCGCCTGATCGCCGATTTGTCGCCGCTTATGTGGATTCTGGATGAGGTTACGAAGAATCGCGTATAAATCCTCAGGCGATTCAAACAAACATCCCGTTACTTCATCCTCGATCACAGTTGAGTACACCGTCTTGCTCGCGACAGCAACCAATCCACGAGCGGCTGCTTCTAAGAATTTAAGATCCGACTTCTTGCGATTAAAGGGAGTGTCGAGCAGTGGCATCCACACAAGATCTGCGCGAGACATCCGTTCGCAGTAGGCAGAATAAGGCAACGTGGGCGAAAAAGTCTTATTAGGAACATTGAGGGCTTGATCAAGGGCATGATCATGAACAATGTCAAGCCGGAGTTCAGTTTTAAAGTCGATCAGGCATTGCCTCAAAACATCAAGATAAGGTTCCCAGTCTGCCTGTCGATTCAGGGCCGCAAAGAACAGGCTGACCGGCTGCGGCTGCTCACGCGGGCGTTGCGGCGGCAAAAGAGGCAGCTCTGGAACGGCATTGGCAAAAACAGCCACTTCCGGATTGTGCTCACGCACAATCAAAGCGATGTCAGGTGTTGAAACCTGAATAGCATGCACACCGCGGAACGTGAGGTATTGATGACTGGCGATCTCGGGCCAGAAATTCGGATCATCGTCATACTCCACAACAACCACATAGCCACGCGCTATCAAAAAGCGCAGCTTCTCCAAAGCTTCTGGGAAAGCGAGGGTGGGGCGCTGCCAGATCAAAACTCGATCAGCAACAACACTGGCATCCAGCAATTGCAGGCCCTGATCCGAAAACCGACCGGTCACTCCGGGTTGTCTGCAGAGCGCTTCCAGGGGCTGAAGCATTCGAACGTGAGCCATTCCGGCCTGGGTTTGCGGAGAAAGCCCAATGCAGTCCAGATGCAAAGGCCTGGGTTGCACAAAACTGGCGCGCACCACCCACTGCAGTGGTGCAAGATTCTCACGCAGCGTGGCTGAGTCAACCCCCATAGAAGGCAGCAACGGGGCTAGGCCCTGGGCCAAAGCCTCGCTTTCCTGCTGCGTGCCTAAACATTGACCACTCACCTCGAGGGGAACGAGGCGCAGCTGCTCAAGCAGGTTAAGGATATCGCGACGCGTAAACCAGCGCAGGTGGGTTCGATCAAACAGGCCTGAATCAGCACGAGGGAATGTTCCACGGATCAGATTCACCAGCATCGACCAATGCTGTGCGTTGGGAATCGAGGCAAGAATCAAGCCACCCTCAGACAACAGGGAGCAATGCCGCTCCAGAAGAGCCTCAGGCTCGATTAGGTGCTCCAGAACATTACCGTAAATGATGCAGTCATAAGGGCCTAAGGCCTGGATCTGATCGTAAAGCTGCTCAACATCTCCAAGCAGCAAGTGATCAATGCCTGCTTCTTCTGCAGCGGCAGCCACCGTGGACTCCCGCTCGCAGCCCACATAGCGAACCCCGGGCAATCGCGCCTTCAGGCAGCGGGCTAAGGCGCCAGCACCACAACCAACCTCCAACACAGAGCCAACGGTAGAGGGAATACGGTTCAGCAGTGCGAGGTTCGCGTTGCTGTAGTACCCAGCGGCCATCCAGACACTCATCGATCAGTTGACTATAGTCTCTTAACCAAGGCCAAGCCGTACGTGAACATACTCTTTGTGCATCAAAGCTATCCAGCACAGTTTCGCAACCTGGCTACAGCTATAGCCGCTAATCCAAACAATCGCGTTGTATTTATCAGCGGGCCAAGCCCGAACAAGGGGTGGACGCTACCTGGCGTTCTGCACATTCCGATCGAGCAGGCGCCAGGCTTGAACACCACGCTTCATCCCTGGGTTCAAGCCAGCGACCTGGCCATCCGCAATGGTGAGTGTGCAGTGCGAACCATGGCTGAACTGAAGCGACAGGGATTTATACCAGATTTTGTGATCAATCACGCCGGAACCGGATTTGGACTCTTTGTGAAAGATCTGTTCCCATCGACGATTCTGGTGAACTACTTCGAGTGGTTCTTCAGAGATGCAACACTCAAAGCCTGCTTTCCAGAGGCCACACCCGACGAGCTTGTGGCGTGGAAGCGCACGAACATGAGCCTGCTCGAGGAACTGGAATGCTGTGATCGCGCCATCACACCGACACAGTGGCAGTACGAGCAACTTCCCAACGCCTACCGCACAAAAATACAAATCATTTTCGACGGGATCGACACTAACTTCTTCAAGCCCAAGGCAATCCAGCACCCCCTTCACCTCACCAGCCTCACTAGCGACGCGAAACTAGAGCTGCAAGAGCGCGATCGCGTGATCACCTATGCCACACGAGGAATGGAGCCGATTCGGGGCTTTCCAGAATTCATGCGCCTCGTGCCAGATATTCAATCGGCTTTCCCCGATGCCCAGATTGTTGTCGCTGGAGAAGACCGATCATGCTACGGGCCTACAGCCAAGTCTCATCAAGGATCCTGGAAGGCGTTGATGCTTGATGAGCTCGCTCAAACAAGCAGTTTTGATCCAACCAGACTGCATTTTGTAGGCAGCCTTGCCTACAACCAATACCGAGATCTTCTTTGTCGCTCAGATCTTCACTGTTATTTCACACGTCCCTATGTCCCAAGCTGGAGCCTCTATGAGGCGGCGGCTTGTGGAAGCCGGATCTTCACCAATGGCTGTGCAGCGACGGAAGATATCACCACTGCCGGGCGTCTCGCCGCGGTGGATTTAGATGATCAACAGGCCCTCAACACCGCTGCGATTGAAGCCCTTCAGCAGGTTGATCCGCAGTCTCGAAAAGAAGGAGAAAGCTTCCTACCGCAACAGCAGTCAGTGGATTCGTGCCTGCATCAGTGGAATGCAGCGCTGAAGGAGTTGGTAGCTGCTCGTCAGACAGCCACGTAAGCCTGCACGTTCTCACTGAGGCGGCGCAGACCAGCCAGGCCATCGCGCTCGAGGTTGCGCACGCGGTCGCGGCTCATGCCGAGGATACGGCCGATGCCGGTGAGGCTCATCGGCTCGTCGGGATCGGGCACATCGGCGCAGGGGATGCCGTAGCGCATCTTGAGCACGCGGCATTGGAGATCGGGGAGCTGCTCGAGCAGATCGCGCATGTCGCTGCGCAGGCACTCGCCATCCACCAGCTCTTCTGGCTGGGTGCCATCGGCGGCCAGCAGGTCGAGCAGTTCGGTGTCGTCGCCGTCGCCCACCTTCGTTTCAAGGCTCACCGGTTGGCGGGCGCGGCAGAGCAGATCCTTCACCTCCTCCTCCGGAAGCTCCACAAACTCAGCCAGTTCCGTCACCGTGGGGGTGCGGCCCAGCTCTTGGCTCAGTTCGCGCTGGCCTTTCTTGAGCTTGTTGAGGGTTTCGGTGATGTGGATTGGCAGCCGGATCGTGCGGCTCTTCTCCGCAATCGCCCGTGTGATGCCTTGGCGGATCCACCAATAGGCATAGGTGGAGAACTTGTAGCCGCGGGTGGGATCGAACTTCTCCACGCCCCGCACCAAACCGATCGTGCCCTCCTGGATCAGGTCCAGCAGTTCCATGTTCCGCTTGGTGTATTTCTTCGCCACGCTCACCACCAGGCGCAGGTTGGCGGCAACCATCCGCTCCTTGGCGCGCTGGCCGGAGCGCAGGCGCTTCTTGAGCTGCTGCGGGGTGAGCTGAGCGGCCTGGGCCAGCTGATCGTGATCGGGCTTGGATCCGCCGGCGCGCATCTCGAGCTCCTGCTCCAGCTCCTCGAGCGCCACCAGCTCCTGCACCTGGCGGCCCAGGGTGATCTCCTGCTCATGGGAGAGCAGCGGCACGCGACCAATGTCGCGGAGGTAGGAGCGCACCAGATCGGTGCTCAGCCCCGAGGCATCAACAGCAGCGACCACGACAAGGCCTGTGAACTGATGTAAAGCCTACCCTGAAGAAGTGTGAAGCGTCTCTCAGAAAGCTCGCGAATCCCGGCGCAGGGCCTCAGCCCCCGCTACGGCTCAGCAGCCAGCTGGCGGTTTGCAGGTAGATGAACACGCCAGCCACATCGGTAGCGGTGGCGATGAACGGGGCCGACATCAGCGCCGGATCCAGCCCCAGCCGGTTGAACAGCAGCGGCAAGGCGGCGCCAGCGGTGGCCGCCAGGGTGGTAATCGCCACCAGGCTGATCCCGGCTGCACTCGCCACCAGCCAGTTGCCGCCGCTCACGTAGCCCGACCAGGGCACCACCACCAGCATCATCAACAGCCCCAGCAGTGCCCCAGCGATCGCCTCCCGCCCGATCGCCTTCGCGGGGCCCAGGCTCTGAATGCGCTGGGTGCTCAGGCCGCGGATCACCACCGTGGAGCTCTGGGCGCCCACGTTGCCACCGGTGCCAATCAACAGAGGGATAAAGGCCGCGAGCACCACCACCTGCTTGAGCACCCCATCCATCGAGGCGATCACAGCAGCAGTACCGCTGTTGGCCAACAGCAGCACCAGCAGCCACACCACCCGGCGTCGAGCCACGCTGAACAGATTGCTCTGGAAGTAATCGTCTTCATCGCCGGCCTGCACGGCGCCGGCGGCGTAAAGATCGCGGGTGGCCTCCTGCTGGATCACGTCGATCACGTCGTCCACGGTCACGATCCCTACCAGCCGCTGCTCGCGGTCCACCACCGGCACAGCGAGGAAGTCGTAGCGCTGGATCACGCGCGCCACCTCCTCCTGGTCGGTGTCGGTGCCCACACTCACCACCTCGCGGGTCATCACATCGCCCACCCGCTCCTCGGGGTCAGCCACCACCAGATCCCGCAGCGAAAGGATGCCGGTGAGATGGCGCGACGCATCGGTGACGTAAAGGGCGTAGATCGTTTCGGTGTCGCGGGCGCGGCGGCGCACAATCGCGAGCGCCTGGGCCACGCTGTGGAATTCCTTGAGGTCGATGAACTCCGTGGTCATCAACCGGCCGGCGGTCTCCGGCTCGTAGCCGAGCAGCTGGGCCGTCACGCGCCGCTCCGCCGGGCTCAGTTCAGCCAGCAGGCGGCGCACCACCTTGGCGGGCAGTTCATCGAACAGATCCACCCGGTCATCGGGGGACATTTCCTCCACCAGCTCGAGCACCTCGCTGGAGCGCAGACGCTCGAGCAGCGTCTGCTGCACGCTGGGATCGAGGTATTCGTACACCGCGATCGCTTCGTTCTTCGGCAGCAGGCGGAAGGCGAGGGCCTGCAAGGTGCGCGGCAACCCACCGATCGCCTCGGCGATGTCCACCTCTTGAACGGGCTGAAGCAGCAGCTTCACGCCGTCGTAATTGCCGGCCTCGAGCAGCGCCTTCAGCTGCTGGGTGAGCACCTCGGCCAACACTGCTCCGTTGGCGGGCGAAACACTGGCTGCTGCAGACGCCTCGCTCATCGCCCCGGTGCTGCGGCCACCCGAGTGTATGGGCTGATGTCGCTAGGGTCCGGCCTTCTCGAACACCCGCACGGGCGGGCAGATCCGATGGCGATCAACGTGAGCGATGTGGTGGTGAACACCGCCGCCGGCGAACAGCAGAAGCTTGGTGCGCTCGACGGCCAGGTGCGCCTGATCGTGAACGTGGCCAGCCGCTGCGGCTTCACCCGCCAATACGCCGGCCTGCAAACCCTGCAGGAGGCTTACGGCAGCCAGGGGTTCTCGGTGCTGGCCTTCCCCTGCAACGACTTCGGCGCCCAGGAGCCCGGCAGCGTGGAGGAGATTCAGCAGTTCTGCTGCACCACCTACGGCGTCAACTTCCCGATCTACGCCAAGGTGGCGATCAGCGCCGCCCCCTTCGACACGCTGGTGCAAAGCGAGCCCGCCGGCCCGGTGGCCTGGAACTTCGAGAAGTTCCTGGTGGGTAAGGACGGCACCGTAATTGCTCGCTTCAAGAGCGGCGTGGAGCCCGAGTCGGCCGAGCTGAAGAGCGCGATCGAAGCAGCACTGGCAGCCTGATCTGAAAGTGCCTGGCCCAAGGGCCGTGACCATTGCAGCAACACTGTCCAGAATTTCGTACAGACTGCACGGAATCCTGGACAGATGCACGAACCTGCACAGATGCCGAACCAGGAGCAAAAGGCTCTCGAGCTGATCAGTCGAGTCGAGACCGGAACACCGATCGGCTCAACACCAAGCCAGCCGCAGCACAGCCAATCCCGAGCACCAAGCTGACAGTGATCAACACCAGGCCCCAGGCGGGCTTTCCCGCCTGAATCAGCTTGGCCACATCCAACATCCAGCTGCTGAAGGTGGTGAGGCAGCCGCAGAAGCCAATCCCGAGCAACAGCACCAGGCTCGTGCGGCGGGGAATCGGACCGGCCAGAAAGCCGAGGATGAACGAACCCACCAGGTTCACCAGCAGATCGGCGCCGGCACCGCCCCCCAGATGCGGCCCGAGCTGAACACCGCTCTGCCAGCGCAACAGGGCACCAGGCACAGCGCCAAGGCCCACCAGCAACAGCTCTCTGAGCTCGAAGCTCAGGCGCCGGGCCTCAAGCCGATCAGCCACCGATCACCATCCCGGCTGCCACAGCCAACAGGCCTGCCGCCACCGAGCCGCCCATCAACCAGAGCGCCTGCCGGCGCTGGCCTACGAGCCACGACTGCAACAGCTCCGCCGCGAAGGTGGAAAACGTGCTGAGGCTGCCGAGGAATCCTGTCGCCAGCAGCAAGGCGATCTGCTGATCGGGTCCGCAGCGTCCCGCCAGAGCAGCAATCAGGCCGAGCGCAAAGCAAGCGGTGATATTCACCCCAAAGGTGGCCCAGTGCTTCCGGGGCACCATGGGCTCGAAGTGGTTCACCAGCCGGAAACGCAGCCAGGCGCCGGGGACGGCACCGATGGCCACCAGGAGGACATCACGCGGGTCGACACTCATACCATCTGGTGCACGTGTCGACAAACAATCGCGTCCGCCAGTGGGCCGCAGGTTGCGGAAGCAGAAACAGTCACTAACAGAACCATCCCCACCCTAATCAGCCACTACCTTAGCCAAGATTCCGAGCTTGCACAGTGCCGCAATAACACGAGTTGACTGCTCTTCGCTTAAACCACAACAGGCAAACGCATCCATACCCAAGCTGTATTCACCATGCAAAAGATCTGCGATAGCGACTAGACGCCCGCCCGATAGGCGCTGAAACTGTTGATTATTCATCGCACTTTGCAGTAATTGACGCGCTTCTTCCGGATCACAAGAGCGCACATAGACCTGCTGCTTCTGAGATGCAGCATCTGCAGTCGCGTAATGAGCAAACAAACGACCGTACGCAGGTAAAAGCGGGGGAAGAACAGAGCAATCAGGGGAATCCGCAGAAGCAGCACGCCGCCGTTCAGCCAGATCGCCCCAAAGCTCACGATAGGCATGAGACACAGCAGAAGGCGAAAACTGATCCCGAAGAATCTGCAATGCAGCCTGAGCCATCTCCATTCGCTGCTGGGGGTCAGACAACAACGCCTGAAAAGCATCCAGGTAAGCCCCATGGTCAACCACAACACCCAGACTGCGCAGACCAATCATCTGATCGTAGTTAAGGCGACCATCTGCATATGCAGTCTCCAGCTCATCTGGAGACGAAGTACTCTGAGCTAAAACGTCAGACGTTGGCACCAGATAACCATTTACACCATGCTTAACCAAATCGCGATAACCGTTCCAGTCACTCACCACTAAAGGCAACTCAGCCATCATGGCTTCCAACAACGAAAGGCCAAACGTTTCCTGCAAGTTGTCAGCTGGCGAGGTAAAAACATCAGCTGCAGCCAAAACCTTCCACTTTTCAATCTCGTCAGCCGGCTGAAGGCCACCCACGAGTCGGAAATCAATCCTCGGAAAGCGAGCACGCAGCTCGTCATAGGCACCGGCGATCCAGGAATTAAACAGATGGCCGCACTCAATCAAAGTCACCCGCTGATCTGGATTGGCAGCAGCCAGCTCATCTAGTGCGCGATACAGGCTAATGGGATGGGCTTTGCTGTGAAAGCTCAACCTCCCCACAAAAGCAACAACAAAAGCGTCTTGAGAAAGATTCAGCTGTTGGCGTGCCAACTGCCGACGCTGCGTTCGATTCAGCAATGACTCGAACGGCTGCTCCGTAGGGCCAGCGAGTGGGATCACCGGCAACTGTGGCAGTTCAACAGCCAAAGCGGGCGGTGTAGAACAACGGAAACGAGCCAGCATCGCTTCAAGCCGCTGCTCAAGCGCGCTTGCAACCACCGCACGGCCGGCTATGGAGGTGCAAACAACCGCATCCCACGGGTAGAGCGGCGCCAAAGGAATATCACCGATCCCCTTCAAAGCGCCATCGGAGCAAACGGTGTGAATCACTCCAGTGAGTGAAAACGCAGTGGGCTGCATCCCTTGCCGCAACGAAGCCCAGCGCCCCAGCGAAGGATCGGGAAAATGAATCGCCCCAATGTCAGCTACCACTCCAGCATCAGGCTCACCGCCAACGCGCACAGAGGCCTGTGCCGGCATCACAGGGGAAACCAGCTGGTTCACCCCGGCAACGGAAGCCTGCCCCGGTGAAAACACCGTGAGCATCTCATCGTTGTGCAACCCTGCGGCGAACGCCTGGGTCAGCAAGCGTCCTGCAATCCGTCGACCAATCACCTGATTGGACGCCACATCAAAAGCGTCCTGCGGCAGATAGAGCGCGGCAGGAAAATGCGTGACCATCAAAGAACCGGTAACCAACCACGCTGGAGCTGAAGCAGATCCTTAGATCGCACCTCAACACGAAGCCAATGCCGGCCAGCAGGAGATAGCCATGAACTCAACACACGCATCGGCTCTCCTGCGGTTACCGCAGCTAATGCCGGGGCATGGCGCTGAGGGGAACTCCTGAGCACAGCTCCCTTTGGGCTCAGAAGTGGGTCGTCGCCTGACACGCGACGACGCAGCACATGCGGGCGACGGTCGGCACCACCGACCGGCAAAGCCACAGGACCAATCAAGGCGAACGCCAACAAGGCACCCCAGCGCCAGGCAGGGGCTGACCAACCCAACATCAGATATCCAGCTGCGCCAGATCGAGCTCGGCGCTATGGGTTTCGATGAATTC
>Ga0194119_10010216_pt1 | contig 12406 bp, 13 predicted proteins | sample TA2MahC100mmetaG_FD_148620 | JGI IMG/M metagenome (GOLD analysis project Ga0194119, IMG submission 148620) | Freshwater microbial communities from Lake Tanganyika, Tanzania - TA2015018 Mahale Deep Cast 100m | ecosystem: Environmental > Aquatic > Freshwater > Lake | place: Tanzania: Lake... | reverse complement strand
TAATCCCCCTATTTTACCTATGGCTACTCTAAGAGCGTCGATGGAAATTTTTGATGAAGTAGGGATGGCAATGCTTCGCAAAAAAAGTGAGCAGCTCACAGGGTATTTTGAATTCTTACTTCACAATTTAAATGTGAAAGGATTGAGAATTTTGACTCCTTCTAAGGTTGATGAGAGAGGATGTGCCTTGTCATTAGCGTTTGGACAGAGTGGAAAATCGCTGATGGAAAAGTTAAATAGTGAAGGGGTCAAATGTGATTATCGAGAGCCCGGAGTATTACGATTTGCTCCGGTACCTTTGTATAATAGTTTTAGAGATGTTTTTGAACTAGGTGAGATTCTAAAAAAATATGTTGGTTAATTCTGAAAAAATGGTGGTGGTAGGATCAGGGCTTGTGGGCTCTTTATTGGCTACGGTTCTAGCTAAAATGGGTTTTGAGGTTGATGTTTTTGAAAGAAGAGTCGACATGCGTAAAGAGTCGATCAGTGCCGGTCGATCAATCAATCTAGCTATGTCGGTGAGAGGAGTTTATGCGTTAACTCGACTGGGCATTCAAAATGAAATCATGACCAAAGCCATTGCGATGCCCGGAAGAATCGTCCACCCGATTGTGGGCCCTACTAACTTTCAAAGGTATGGCAAGGATGATTCGGAAAGTATTTTTTCCATCTCGCGAGGAGAGCTTAACAAAATGCTCATGACCATTGCTGAGAGAACGGGAAAGGTAAAAGTTCACTTTCAGCACAAATTAACGGACGTCGATTTTAAAACAAGAACTTTGGTTTTCCTCGATGAAAAGACCCAAACTGAGAAAAAGATTACCGGTTCCAAAGTGTTTGGAACCGATGGTTCGGCTTCGATCTTGCGCCATGCTTTTCACAATAAATTTCAGTACGAGCAATCCGAGTCAGTCTTAAATTACGGCTACAAAGAACTCACGATATCACCGACTTCGAGTGGCCAATTTCAAATGGAAAAGCATGGACTTCATATCTGGCCCCGAGGGTCATTTATGTTGATTGCATTGCCTAATTTTGATGGAAGCTTTACCTGTACCCTGTTTCTACCTCACCAAGGGGCTTTAAGTTTTGAACAACTTAATGACTCCGAAAAAGTAGAAGCTTTTTTTAAAGCACAATTTAACGATGTTATCCCACTTATTCCGGATTTGACCGAACAATTTTTTTCCAATCCTACGGGGCAGATGGTGACTGTGAAATCTGCACCGTGGAATTATGGCGGTGACTATGTGCTCTTAGGCGATGCGGCCCATGCGATTGTTCCCTTCTTTGGTCAGGGGATGAATTGTGGGTTTGAGGATGTGGCGGTGTTTTGGGAGCTTTTAGAGAATGAGATGTCCTTAAATAAAGACATTAATTGGGAGAAACTTTTCTCACGGTTTAGTTCTTTAAGAAAACCCAATGCTGATGCGATAGCCGATCTGGCAGTGGAAAATTTTGTAGAAATGAGAGACAAAGTCGGTGACCCAAAATTTTTATTAGCTAAGGAAGTGGAGAAGATTCTAGAAAAGGAATTTCCTGAGGATTACACTTCGCGATATCGATTGGTGTCTTTTAGACGGGTTCCCTATCGCGTGGCCCTTGAGGCTGGGGTTTTGCAGGATAAAATATTAACGGAGTTATGTTCTGGGATTAAAAAACCGGAAGAGGTTGATCTCAATAAGGCAAAGAGCCTTATTCAGAAAGAACTAGCTCAACTTTTAAAATCGACGAGGACAACATGAATCATTCACCTGGGTTTTTAAAACTGTGCGAAGAGGCTAAACAAAAAATTAAGGAAACTACGGCCGAGGAGGTCTTTAAGCGCCTCTCCAACGGCGATAAGTTTCATTTTGTCGACATTCGCGAAGACAACGAATGGAATGAAGGTCGTGCCAAAGGAGCTAAGCACATCGGAAAAGGAATCATTGAGAGAGACATTGAGGCTTTAATCCCAGATAAAGATTCGGAAATCGTTCTTTATTGCGGCGGGGGATACCGTTCGGCCCTTGCGGCCGAAGTTCTTCAACGAATGGGATACAAGCGAGTGATTTCCATGGATGGCGGAATTAAAGCTTGGCGAGAAAAAAACTATCCACAAGAAAGGTGAATTTTTTATTGATTGCTCCCTTTAAGTGGGTTTTTAAGAGGTTCAAACGACGATCAAGTTCGTTCACGACGCGCAAGGTATTGGCCGTTTGACGATGGGGTGAATTATCAAATAAAACTCCAAGAAAACTTCCTGTCACGGAATACCGTCTAAAACAATAAGGGTTTTATTCCGATAATTTAAGAGAGTCTATTGATGCAAATTCTTAAAGCTCAAATCAAATCCCTATTATTGGATCTCAAAGGGACCCATCGATTAAGTTCTGAAAATAATTTAGCTATAATCGCGGGAAGCGTTGCTTTTTTTTCTCTCTTTTCTTTGCTCCCTCTTTTTATTCTAACTTTTGTTGCAAGCCACTATTTCATAGGCCAAACAGGGGCTTTTAGACAATCGCCTGAAGAATTGGGGCTTATTTTACAAAAGTTGGTTCCCTCTTTTGACCCGAGCGTCATTCAAGGGCTAGTGGTAGTTTTAAAGCAAAACTCAGCGGGAGATTTTTTTACTTTTCTGGTTTTGATCTGGGCCTCTTACGAATTGTTCGATTCGCTGCAATTTGCTTTTACTAAGATCTCAACTGTCGGTGTCGATCGAAATCGTTTTTGGGCTACGCTCATGGCGTTGTTTTGTTTTCTTGTGGTGATTATTGGGAGTACCGCTTTTGTAATTGTTTCAACTACAGATGCCGAGGTCATTACTTTTCTCTTTCCCGCACTACGCCAGAGTTTGAAACCTTTGATGCTCAATGCTCTGGCGGCCTTGACTGGGCTAATGAGCGTGATTGGAAGTATCACTGTGATCTACAAGGTTATGCCGATTCAAAAAGTAGCCTGGTTAAACGCCCTTAAAGGAAGTCTTTTGTTTGTCTGTTTTTTTATTTTGGGTCGTGCAGGTTATCAAGGTTATGCCCTGTATTTTAAAAAAGCCAATGAGGGAATGTATGGCCCTTTTTTAACTTTTCTTCTAGCTTCCGTGTGGATCTACTATCTTTCGAGAATTTTTCTTTTTGCTGCCCAGTATGCGATTTATCTTGAAGAAAAATAATCTAACCCTAACTTGAGTGAGCGCTACCTTTTAAGCTTAATGGGAGACTGACACCCTAAAAGAAGTGAAAGCTATCGAAGATGACTTTCAGTTCGGGCTTATAGGCATCAAACTTTTCGGTTCGAGTAGTGGCCGTGAGAATGTAGGCCTTGCCTTGATGAATGAAGATTACCTGTTTGAATTTGAGACCGAAATCCCTTTGGTTAGCGATAATTTCAACTGCTGTTTCTTTGACTTGGGGAAGAGTTGTGGGCTCTGCCGAGAGAATCTGAAATCTCTGGCTCTTTAAAAAATCGACCGTGTGCTTTTGGTACTGAACAATTTGAGGAACTTTAGTGTCTTTGAACTTCTCTAAGGAATCGGTCACTACATGAAACCGGGCATGGTACTTTTCATCAGGTTGCTTTCTTTGAACTGTCACTAAAGTCTGTTGCGCCATACTCTTATCGATAGCTTGGGCATCTGTCTTTTCTAATCTGGGGGGTATTACTTCCCAACTCTCTTCGGAGTAATCAAATTTGAAATTGGGAGCTAATTCACTTGATTGATATGTGGCACCAAAGGCTACAGCACTAAAAATAAATAAGGCAAAAAAACTGCGCATCTATCCTCCATTAAAGCATCAAAGGGGTCAGTTCACTTTCAATACCTTTAAATAATCTGGGTGTAAAGTTGGAGGGTGGAATCGATAAAGGTGTGTTCGGAGAAAGTCTTAAGGGTTTTCTCACGTCCGTAGCGGCTTAACTCAGCCCTCAGTGCAGGGGATTGAAGAAGCGCTTGAATCGTTTGAGATAACGATTTGATATCCTTAGACTTCACAAGGAAACCATTTTTGCCGTGCTCGATAATTTCATTAAGGGCCGGTGTATCAAAAGCAATAGCCGGAGTTCCTAAACTTAAGGCTTCAGCAACCGAGAGTCCAAACCCCTCAGGCCCTACATTGGTTTGTAAAAGCAGGGTGGCAGAATTTAAAATTTCTAACGTCTTCTCTCTGGGGGTTTTCCCTTTAAAGATAATTTTGTGTTCCAGCTTTAGGCTTTTAACCAGTGATTTAAGGGGCTCACTTAAAGGCCCTTCGCCCAAAATCCAATATTCCCAATCGAGCGATTCGATCATCTTTAAAGCACGAATCGCAAACTCAAGCCCTTTTAACGGTACGAGCCGACAGGCCGAAACCAAAAGCGGAGTTTTGACTTCAACGCGTTCAACAAAATCCCATTGAGGAAGCGGGTTATAGATGAGCTTGACTTGGGATTTTGAAAAACCATTTTCAAGAAGTTTGCTCTCGACGTAGCGGCTAATCGCAATAATAGCCTTCATCTTTTTTGTGGCCCGTCGTTTAGATTCAAATTCATAAAGGACGTGAGAGCGATGAAGATCGGTTTTAAAAGTGTTCAGGCAATGGAAAGTTTTGTTTTGAAGCAAACAACTCCAGCCGCTTTTGTGATCACACACCTGCGAATCATTGGCCAAACGGTGGCTGGCAGGACAAGTTGGGGCTACGGTGTGAGCCGTAAGAACGCAACTATAAAGTGAAGTGGCTAAGTCGATTAAATCAGCGTGAGGCTGATCTAAAAAGTGGAGAATATCGGGGTTAAGGGTTCCAAGCACTTTTAAAAACTCTTGTTTGATCCGCTTTAATTGAACTGGCTTTAAAAGGGCCGGGGTCGAAAAGAGGCCTGGAATTAAGGTCGGGAATTCGGTTTTAGGTAAAGAGTCAAAAGCTTTTTCCCCAATAAGAAACACCTCATGTCCCCGATCTCTTAGCCCTTTGACCGAAGTCATCAGAACCTGCTCTAGACCAAACGCTGAGCCTAAAGTCGGGCTTATCATTGCAATTCGAAGCTTATTGGGGGACATGGTGGAATTATTTTAGCATGAAAAACAGAAGCCCTATGGTATAAGCGGTCGGTAGAGGGCTATACCTAAAACCAAAGGCGTTAAGAGTTATGTTTACCGGAATAGTCGATCATACTGGAATAATTAGAGAAATTAATCGTTCGACCCGAGGGATCGAGTGGCAGATTGAGAGCCAATTTGAAGGGCTTTCTTTGGGGGAAAGCATTGCTGTCGATGGTGTCTGTTTGACCGTCACCGCCTTTGATGGGGGGACTTTTTCGGTTGAGATCTCTCCTGAAACAGAAAGCCTGACTACCGTTGCAACTTATTCTGTGGGTGGCGAAGTTAATTTAGAACGGGCTATGAAAGCTACTGACCGATTCGGAGGCCACTGGGTAAGCGGTCATGTGGAACAGGTGTCCGTTGTTAAAACTATAAAATCTCATGCTGAGTTTAAAGAGATCTGGTTTAGCGAAGTCTCTTCTTCAAGAAGCTCCTACATCACTCCCAAAGGCAGTATCACAGTCAATGGAGTGAGCCTTACTATTAACCAAGTCGGGGAGCAAAGTTTTTCCGTCATGCTGATTCCCCATACTTTAGAGCGAACCAATTTATCCCGGTTAACTGAAGGTTCCCAAGTGAATATCGAGTGTGATTGGATGGCAAAAATGGTTGTTAGTGAAGTCAGACAGATCTTAAAAAATTTGCCAAAGAGCTCTTTGAATCCATTGTTTGAGGGAAGTGATTTATGAATGAAGAAAAAAAGACATCTGTGCTCTCTCAGATTGAAGATGCGATTAGTGATCTTAAAGCCGGTAAGATGATAATCCTCGTTGATGACGAAGACAGAGAGAACGAAGGGGACTTAGTTGTTGCTGCCGAAAAAATCACGGCTGCGCATGTTAATTTTATGGCTAAATTTGGCCGAGGGCTGATTTGCCTAGCCATGACCGAAGAGCAATTAACCCGTCTTCAAATCCCAATGATGGTTAAAGAAAACCAAGCCCCCTTTGGAACGGCTTTTACCATCTCTATTGAAGCTGCAACTGGAGTTACGACAGGCATTTCAGCTGCTGACAGAGCTAGAACCATCCAAGTCGCGTCCAATCCGAACAGCGGCCCAAGAGATATCATCATGCCCGGCCACATTTTCCCTTTGAGAGCTAAACAAGGGGGAGTGCTAGTTCGCGCCGGTCAGACCGAAGGCAGTGTTGATTTAGCAAGAATGGCAGGTCTTGAGCCGGCCGGTGTGATTTGTGAGATCATGAATGATGATGGAAGCATGTCTCGTTTAAAAGATCTTATCCCTTACGCAAAAGAGCACCAACTCAAAATTGTTTCTATCGCAGAACTTATCAAATACCGCATGAAGAAAGAGTGTTTGGTTAAAGAGGTCGCCTCTTCGAAATTGCCTTTAGCTCCTCATGGGGAATTTACCATGAAGGTTTTTGAGAGTGTTTTAGATGGAGTCCAACACGTGGCTCTAGTCCGGGGTGAAATCGGCTCAAACTCACCGACTTTGGTGAGAGCCCATTCCGAGTGTTTGACCGGAGATGCTTTTGGTTCCATGCGATGTGATTGTGGAGCTCAACTACAGGCTTCGTTAGAGATAATTGGTAAAGAGGGTGGAGTGCTTCTTTATATGAGGCAAGAGGGGCGCGGAATAGGGTTGGCCAACAAGATTCGAGCCTATGAACTTCAAGACACCGGGTTAGACACGGTTGAAGCCAATCGAAAGCTTGGATTCAAAGAGGATCATCGAGATTATGGGATCGGATCTCAAATTTTAAAATACCTTGGGGTGACAGAGATGCGACTGTTGACCAATAACCCTAGAAAAATTTATGGGCTAGATGGTTTTGGATTGAAGATTGTCGAGCGAGTTCCCATTGAGATGAAGCCCAACCAAAGTAACTTAAATTATTTAACTACTAAACGGGATAAGATGGGGCACATCCTTAATTTGAATTAACCATGGAAATCATCAACTCACAAAATATTGATGCTTATTGCAGGCTAGCTATTGTCGTCAGCCGATTCAATGAAGAGGTCACTTCAAAGCTTTTAGAAGGGGCTTTAGTTAGAGCCAAAGAAAAGGGTTTTGCTAACACCGATATTTCCGTGGTCTGGGTACCGGGTGCCGTTGAGATTCCTGTTGCGGCTCAACGATTAGCTCTGCGCTCTTCCTTTTCTGCTATCGTTTGTTTGGGGGCGGTTATTCGAGGAGAAACGTCTCATTACGATTATGTATGTCAGTCGGTGATGCAAGGCTGTTTACAAGTCTCTTTAGCACACAACATTCCCGTGATTTTCGGAGTGCTTACAACCGAAACCGAAGAGCAGGCTTTAGACCGTTGTGGTGGTAAACATGGCCACAAAGGCAAAGAGGCCATCGACTCTGCCGTCGAAATGGTGGCTACGTTACGACGCCTGGTCTAAAGGTTAAACAATTTGAAATCTTCTTTTTCGGCAACTATTTTTTAGTAAGCTTTTTGTTTTAACCATAAAATTAAGTCCTTGGTGTGAAGACTTTAAGTCATCGCTTGGTATTACAATCGACTGGCGACAGGTTTGCATTCTTTAAGATTGAATTAGTACAAGCTGTGTATCCTAATTGTGTTGAGAGGTAGTGGGTGTGATGGGTTTCTTTCCTGAAAGTAGACTTTTCTCTTGGAGAGTGCTTTTTCTTGTTTTGTGCCTTGCGACAAGGCTTACCCCCTCTTTTGCTTTTGAAAAAGATCCTCGGAGCTTTCAAGAGTCCCACTCCAAATCTCCTTTAGAAGTGCTTGAGAAGTTAGCAAGTGAGTTTAAAAAGTTTGAGCAGGATCGTGCCGTTAAGGCCATGGGGCCAAATTGGTCGGTAGCTCAAGATGCGACCCTTCAAGCTCAGAAACTTTACAATCTAAAATCGTCTCAAATGGGGGAACAGACAGAGAACTTGGAGAGTCTTGGGAACATCGCTCTTCCCATCGCCAAAGTGGTCGAAGGAGATTTTTCCATGTCAGGGTTACAGAAACAAAAATGGGGCGATCTTGGTGGCAGCCCTTTCGGATCTCTTGTGGGAAAGTCGACTTTCGGGGAGTCTTCTCAAGACCAATCGATTCAAAATTTAATTCAAAATGGGGGTGAGGATTCCTTTTTATCTGTATTTCCTGACGAGGGTGATCCGGTGGAAATCTCTGAATCGTTGACTCAAGAACAGATGTTAGAGGCACAAACGAGAGAACAGAATGTGAGAAACGAAATGGACAAATTGACTCTTAAAATTGAGCCTTTTCAGGAGACCAATTACAAAGCTTATGAAAATGCGAAAGAACTCTTTAAAAAGAACGAAAAATTGATTTCCAAAATTTCGGATTTTGAAGAAGGGTTTATCAGAAATGCTCAAGAGTTATTTGTTAATTTTTCATGGAGAGATCAAGACAAAGTCGGGAAGATGCCTTACGAAAAATTTATTGAACGTCAAGAACGCCAACTGCTTTTTCCGGATCCTACAATGCAAGCGACAACACCAAAGACACATCAGGGAAAGAAATCTCATTAGGGTAGCGCACGAGAACATCTTCTGAACCCTGGGTGGTTGAGGGCCTGCGAAAGATCTCTTTATCAAGCCAAATTCTCCATGGAATAGTAAGCCGAATCTGGTTGGTTTTGTTTCCGTATTCGGCCCACGGGCCTAAAGAAAATAGCATATGCTCATAAGACTGTCCTACATGACTTAAGTCTTCAGGTATGCGTCGGGTTCGATAAGTCCAGTGAGTCATTCCCCCTACTTGGAACGAGGCTTGATTCCCTATAATGACCTTTTGGCCTATTTCTAATGAAGAGTTGTAGATTACCCCTTCTTTAATTGTTTCAGAGGGTGGGGTTCTTGATGTGGCGGTGGGTTGTCTTATGGGAAAAAGAGCGTGGAAGTTAAGTCTTAAGATCCAAGGCACATCCAACGTTTCTAAAATAGCCGTATTAAAACCGACTCTTAAAAGTCTGAAGGTCGACGGCTCAAACTGAATCCATTCGGCACTTAATCTTCCAAAGTGATTTTGTTGAGTTAAAAAAGCACGTCCAATTTGCGCGGTAAAATTTTTTTTAAGCCCAAGACTTTCTTGACGAAGAGATTTTCCCTCTTCGGTCCATGCGGGAAAAAGTCTTTCCGAATATTTTGCTCCAAAATCGATAAGTTTACTGTCGTAGAGAACATCTCCTAGGAAGGAAAAAGCATCGGAGTAATTCACTCCTTGAACTATCGCTTGAAACCCCGCTTTCTCAACTACTGGAGGAAGCGGGGGGAGAACGATCTGTTCAAGAATCCAGCTGATTCGATCGGTGTTAGCCCAACTAGGTGAGGCCAAGAGGAGAAGCCCAGCGAGCCACAGGCCAACTCTTTTTGACACTAGGATCCTCTTTCCACTTTCGTAATTTGTCATGGAGAGTTGATTTTGCAATGCCCAGATCCTTTGCTGTTTCTTTACGATTTCCGTGATGTTTTTTTAAACGATCAACAATAATGTCTCTTTCAATATCCTCAAGATGGCCATCAAGTAAAGGGGCACGTTCGGGACTTTGGGTGATTACAAGCCGTTCTTTTTCTTCTTCAACCATGAGTTGCTTAAGAAGAGTGTCTTGAATCCGCATTTTACCTAGTACAGTGGCTCGAATTAGAATATTGCGCAGTTGGCGAACATTTCCCGGCCAATCAAATTGCGTTAAACAGTTAAGGTCATCTGATGAGAATTGGGCCCCAAGTCTTTCCAGAATAGCTCTGGCTATGAGAGGAATATCTTCTATGCGTTCTCTTAGAGGCGGTACTTTAAGGCTTAAAACGCAGAGCCGTTCAAGAAGATCTTGGCGAAATTGGCCTGCAGCCACTGCGGTATGAAGATCCACATTGGTGGCTGCAATAATTCGAATATTCACGTGTTCAATTTTTTGGGAGCCAACCGATCGCACTTCTCCTGAGTCGATCAGTCGAAGAATTTTAGCTTGTAGATTCACATCAAGCTCTCCCATTTCGTCGAGAAAAAGAGTGCCTCCATGAGCCATTCGCAGAAGCCCTCTTGAGCCGTTGATAGCCCCTGAAAAGGCCCCTTTTTCGTAGCCAAAGAGTTCGCTTTCAAAGAGCCCGGGCGGCATTGCGCTGCAGTTAATAGGAATAAAGGGCATGGAACGCCTAGAGGAGAGTTCATGTAGTTTTCGGGCTATCAGCTCCTTTCCGACACCCGTTTCCCCTAAAATAAGTGCCGGCCATGGGTGAGGGGCATAAAGTTCAACTTTAGCGAGTACTCTTTGAAAAGTTTCAGAATGGCCAGAGATAAGTTCATTCATTGGGATTCTCCTTTTTAGACTTAAGAGTCTGAGTTTGAGATTCCCTTATGCAAGGCGGGCCAATGGGAAAGAAAAAGGGCGGTAGCCTTGATGACTACCGCCCTTCGTCTAAAATCTAAGAACTTTTGTCCTGTTTTTGAGAATCTAAAAAAAGAACATTAAGCGTGTGTTGTCGCTTGAGCAGGTCGTTTCATGACGGCTGGCTTAGCAACAAAGCCTGAACGCAAGCAACGGGTGCAAGCATAAACTCTTTGAGTCACTCCACCGATAACTGCTCGAACTTTTTGAAGATTAGGGAAATGACGGATTTTAGTTTTAATATTGGAATGGCTGATTTTATTTCCAACCACTGGTACTTTTTCGCAAATCGCGCATATTCTAGCCACGGCTTTCTTCTCCTGTTAGCTCTTGTTAGGCACAAATTCTTCAGAAGTCATAGTTAAAAAGTGGGCTGATTTCAAGGGTATTGTTGAAAAAAGGGATAATTACCCTAAGATACAAGAGAGACTATGGCTTGGCTTAAAAAAATAGCATTCGCCGGTTTAGGGCTTCTTATCCTTATAGTGGGGGCGAGGTTTTTTCTTTATTGGAAAGAATATCGCCATTACTCCGCAATGGCTTTGGCAGAAGAGGCCAAAATTAAAGAGGCCTTTCCTTCAGGCGAAGTCTCGGGTTCGGATATTCCCCACCCGGACGAAGGGATCGTCGTGTTGACTGGGGATAGAAATCGCATCCGAGTCGCCATCGATCTTTTGGTCCAGCGGGGAGATCAGTTCTTAATTATTTCAGGAATCGGCAAAGGGGCTACGCTGACCGATCTCATTAATGCACAAACAGCCTCTATCATTGATCTGAAAGCCATCTGGGAAAAAATTATTTTGGAATCGCAGTCGACCTCGACCATTGAGAATGCGATTGAGTGCGCAAAAATTTTGCGAACCAAAAAAGTGACGCGAGTTATTTTGGTGACGAGCGATTATCATATGTCGCGCTCGCTTGCGTTGTTTAAAAAGTTTTCTCCCGAGAGTGTTATTGTGGCTCATCCTACGCCGAGTGAATTTACTGAAGCGCTTTACGGAAAACCGGAACGTGTCGTAGACGGAATTTATAAGTTCATTTTGGAGTTTTTAAAAGACAGTCTCTTCACTTTTTATCTGCTTCGCGTCTAACATTCATCTAAAAAAAGATTTTACTCTTTGCTTTAAAGGGTTTAGCATTTTGTATGCATGGTAATTGTATCTTTGCGATGTGGGAGATTTTTCGACGCACGTAGTAGTTCGAAAAGTTTGCCAACTCAAAATGTTGAGGTATATTACTATGAGTTACCATACACTAACTTTTAACGACGAAACGTTTTCTCGTAGTACGGAGTTAAAAAGTATTTTTAATTAAGCAGTAAAAACACAGGAGGGGATAATGAGTAAGCACTTGAAGTTAGCAGCATTAGGAACTCTAGGTCTCGTGTTAGCTGTACAAGCACAAGGCGCTGAGGAAAAGAAAGGTCTAATGATCGGTGGATCATTTGAAGGTGGTTATGCACATTCTTGGGGAGAGAGCGTTACCAGGGGTAGCCAGTTCTTCATCGATGACCTAAACATGAAGTTTAACGTTAACGTATCTGACAAAATTAAAGTGGTAGTTGACCAACATTGGGCAGCTGCTTCGAATAATAATCCAACAACTGCTACCAATTGGAACAGCAGTGACCAAGTGTTCGATAACCTTCTGTTAGGAACTCGAAACGACGGACTCAACATGGCAACTCAAGCTGCCTATGTCGAGCACAAATGTGGTGATCACATGACCTCTCAGTTTGGTTTTGTGAGAACTCCATACGGTATCGAAAACATGTGGACCCGTTTTGATAGCCATAGCTATTACTACTCCACAGGGTTCACGAACCAAAGAACCAATGGTTGGGATGCTGACCTAGGTATCAAATCAACCTTTACTAACGTTGGTAACTTAGAAGTTGCTGTGTTAGAAGGTCGACGTGACAGGCTGACGGGTACGCAATCTGCGCATGTCAACATGCCTTCAGCTGCTGCTCGTTGGAGCACAGGCATGAAAGCTAGCGGAATGGAGATCACCCCT
>Ga0194119_10010211_pt1 | contig 12411 bp, 12 predicted proteins | sample TA2MahC100mmetaG_FD_148620 | JGI IMG/M metagenome (GOLD analysis project Ga0194119, IMG submission 148620) | Freshwater microbial communities from Lake Tanganyika, Tanzania - TA2015018 Mahale Deep Cast 100m | ecosystem: Environmental > Aquatic > Freshwater > Lake | place: Tanzania: Lake... | reverse complement strand
TTCAGGACGGAATACAACTACATGACAGAATCCACCATCCGCTTCGCCAGCGAAGACATCCCATGGATGATGGAGGTATATTAAGGTATCATCACAAAACAAGAAAAAGATTCAAATAAAAACAGCCCTGAAGGGGCGAAAGAGTGGGAGAATTTCCCCACGGCTGGCACATTCACATTTTTAGGAATTCATTATTCTGACGGCCTTTCAGGCCTAATGACGTATAAAATTGAGTAATGCTCTTTTCGAATTTAAATTATGCGTAAGATGGTGGACTTTGTCGTGAACGCTCAGCCGAACGATTAAGGCGTTGGTTTTTACGCCGAATCCACCTTCACAATACCCACCCCTCAATCCCCTGACCCCCTCCCAGGAACCGTTTCCTGGGTTATAGAGGCTCTTATGTGTGGCGATTGAGAAGGAACATAAACGTGTTATGTCAGGAATAATGTGGCTAATTACAGACATTACTCGATAAAGAAATTTAAATATACCGCCATATTTAATTAGACTCTGACTGCGAGAATAAGTGATGTATTACTTTATTACGATGGGTAGATAATTGGCCGGGGGTTATGATGTCAAATTAATACCGCCCAGAAAATCCCTGCCCAGGAGGAGACTCCACGATTCCCCTCTTTCTAGAGGGGAGTCACAAATTTTCAAATTCCTTAACATGAACAACAACGCAAGGGTTATTTGCCTTCAAATCAAACCTGCACGCGGTGCGCCGATGCAGTCGGTAAGCGCAGTCGAAGCCGTTGCAGAACAGGGTCTGCGTAACGACTCGCAGTTTGGCCGTTCAAAACGCCAGGTGCTCATCATCGAGCGCGAAACGCTTGATGAGTTCGGCCTGCCGATTGGAGATGTCCGTGAAAATATCACGGTGGAAGGAATTAAGCTCGCCGGTTTACCCGCCGGAACACGCATACACGTAGGAGGCGCCCTGTTAGAAGTAACCATGGATTGTACACCATGTAAGTTCATAGAGGCCAAGCGCCCGGGACTGCGGGATCAGATGTCAGGTCGCAGGGGTACGCTATTCAGCGTAATCAAGGGAGGAGAAATCAAGCTGGGAGATGCAGTGCGAATTGTCGCCTGAGTTGTCTTTCTTTGACTGCGAGACAAAAATTAATATTTAGTATATCAATTGCAGAATTATCGTGTATAATAAGTTTATTGTCCAAGCGGTGCTGCGCGTAACAAAAGTCGCAACAAAATTAGTTACGGACAAAAAGTTAACATCTCATCCTCACACGCCTGACATTTTCAGGCGTATTAATTTTATGGTGTATGATGTATGCAGTGCTGCGTAAGAGTCTCTAACTGAGATTGTGAGTGGCTGTTTTGCATGTACATCGACACTTTAAAACCAGACAGGCGTTGACTGCCAATTCTTCATGGTTCGTTCCACCATTCCAGTCTATTTACAAACTTTTAAGACAATTCTCATTAATTAACAAATATTTTAACATAAGGAGATTCAGTGAATTTCGAATCGTTTAATTTACATCCGAGCATCATGTCTGGTGTGAGGGATCTCGGCTACGTTACACCCACACCTATCCAACTTCAGGCAATTCCGCCAATTCTTCAAGGACAGGACCTCGTTGGTCTTGCCCAGACAGGAACCGGCAAAACAGCCGCTTTTGTACTTCCGATTTTACAGCGTCTGTCGCAAGGTCCGCGAGGCTGTGTCCGCGCCCTGATAATAGCGCCCACGCGTGAACTTGCCGAGCAAATACACGACACCACGCAGGGACTGGGTAAACAAACCAGACTGCGCAGCGTTACCGTCTATGGCGGCGTGAGCATGAGGCCACAAATCCAGAAATTACGCGGTAAAGCCGAAATAGTCGTTGCGTGCCCGGGCCGTCTGCTGGATCATATACGCCAGAAAACTATTAATTTATCCCATATTGAAGTACTCGTACTTGATGAGGCAGACAGGATGTTCGATATGGGCTTTTTGCCGGATATTCGTAAGATTTTGAACCATCTGCCGGCGCATCGGCAAACTTTGCTCTTTTCGGCTACCATGCCTGATGATATAAAGCGCCTTGCGCACGACATCCTGCTTAACCCCGTCACCGTGCAAATAAACCATACCATGCCATTGACCACGGTATCGCATGCATTGTACCCGGTCGAGCATCATCATAAAAGCACGCTTTTGATGAGGCTTCTGAAACACGCAGATACCGGGTCGGTACTCATATTTACCCGCACAAAACAACGGGCAATGAGTGTGGCGCAACGGTTGAAAAAAGCAGGGCACATAGCAACGTCTCTGCAAGGCAATATGTCCCAGAATCAACGACAGGCTGCACTCGATGGTTTTCGTAAAGGTTCATTCAAGATACTGGTAGCAACCGATATTGCCGCCAGAGGCATTGATGTTTCTCACATTTCGCATGTCATTAACTTCGATATGCCTGACACTGTCGATGCGTACACGCACCGTATCGGACGCACAGGCCGCGCTGCCAAAACTGGCGATGCATTCACCCTCACCACACAAAACGACAACGCCATGGTGCGCGCTATCGAGAATACCCTTGGTATGAAGCTTGAGCGCCGCAGGCTGGAAGACTTTGATTACACTTCGCCTCCACCGCGCAGCACACATGCGGTTCCACTCCAACAATCACAACGTCACCACAGACGAACGGGAACTGGAGCAAAAAGGGCGGGATCACAGATGTCGTCAGATTCCAAACCACGATATTCCAGAACAGGCGCAAAACCTTTTGGTAAGCGGCGTTCTTCACACGCAGCGTATTCGTCTGGTTCGTCAGCCCGGAAGCCGCACAGTTCGCATAATTAGTCACGTAGAGACGCAATATCTTGCGTCTCTACATAATCGTTTTGAATTTCCTGAAACATGAAGATAAAATCAGAATCGGCAATGAAATTAAGGAATTTGGGGGCTCAAAACTGAAGGTTGCATTGGAGTAATTCCCTGCAATGCAACTGGAAAGTTTTGTAATAATTTAATTATAGGGGCAAAGGGGTTGTAAACTTGTCCTCATGAAAATGGGGAATAACTCAGGGAAAAAACACAACCCCCTAAATCCCCCTTTGGTAATGGGGATTAAGTTCAGGGAGTGGGCGTTATAAACAGCTTGTCAACTTACCAAATAACGTAAGGTCTGTTACTTCATGTATCACAACACCAACCAATTTTCCGACCAAATCCTGTGAACCGTTGAAAACAACGATGTGGTTTTGCCTGGTCCGTCCCGATAACCTGTTCGGGTCTGACTTGCTTGCGCCTTCGACAAGCACCTGTACTTCTTTGCCAAGGTTCTTCTTGTTCTCTTCCAGGCTGATTTGTTTTTGTAATTCCAGCAGCTTCATATTTCTCGACCTTTTCGTCTCATCGGGGACATCGTCTTTCAACTCTGCTGCCTTCGTGCCCGTGCGCGGTGAATATTTGAATATGAAACAGTTTTGAAACCGAATATCTTCCATCAATCGTACCGTTTCCTGAAAATCTTCTTCCGTCTCACCCGGAAAGCCCACAATAAAGTCACTGGCAACCGTAAGGTGAGGAATAAGTTCTCTTGCGTAACGAACAAACTCACGGTAATAACCCGCCGTATAACCACGACGCATCCTTTTCAAAACCTCGTCAGAACCTGATTGAGCAGGCATGTGCAGGTATTCACACACCTTTTCAAGGCGACTCATGGTACGAATGAGGTCACGAGACATATCCGCAGGGTGCGAAGTTACAAACCTGATCCTCTCAAGTCCATCTATTGCATTTAATTCTGTGAGCAGGTCCCCCAGCATAACGTTTCCACCTGTGAGCAGGTCCCCCAGCGTAACGTTTCCACTCAAACCCTTTCCGTAAGAATTTATATTTTGCCCTAATAGGGTCACCTCTTTACAGCCATTCGATACGAGGGATTGCACCTCTTCTTTTATATCGGCGATTGTCCGGCTAATCTCCCGCCCGCGGACGTAGGGCACGATACAATAGGAACAATAATTATCACAGCCCCGCATCACCGTAACGAATGCCTGATAAAAATTTGGCCGATAGGTTACAGCCCGCTTCACGTTAACGATTTGATCTTCATCTATGGCAAGAACGTGCGAGCCGTGATTTCTTATTTTTAAGAGCATCTCGGGTAATCGGGAAAACATGCGCGTTCCACAGACCAGGTCTACATGAGGCATGCGTTTGAATATGGCTTCGCCGTCTTTTTGTGCCATACATCCAAGGACTCCTACAATAACTTCCGGATACCTTTTCTTCAATGTTTTGAGAGCGCCAAGGTGTGAATACACCTTGTCTTCGGCATGCTTGCGTACGCTGCAGGTGTTGAATAGAATGACATCGGCATCGTCAACCTTATCAACAATTTTATAGCCATCTTCCTGCAGCAGCCCCAGCGAAAGCTCGGCATCAAGCTTATTCATTTGGCATCCGAAGGTCTCAAAAAAAACGGTCTTGTACGGCTGGTCTTTGTGTGTAAAATTAGCAGCGTTAATCATAATACGATTTATAAATACCTATCTGAGTCAATTCTTGCTTGTAATAAGATATTAATTTTAACTGACGTTGTAATGTAATCCAAGTGTTTTTTGGTATCACTTCAATAAAAGATTAAAAGACGTATTTTAGCGTAAATATCAGTTAGTTTTTGATTTTACGGACGTTTTTTGTATAATGCAAACGTTTTACAAACAATTTTTTACGTAACAAAAAGGATGACAATTTAAGCCCTCTCCTCACAACCACCGAGTAAGAAATAATTAGATTGAGGGTATTTTCAGGTAAAGTGATTACAAAAACAACGATAAACAACACCCGTATAATAGCCGCATGCATCATATTGTTTACGGGATGTCTCTTCCTGTTTAATACAGGGAAAAGGGATTTGTGGGCGCCTGATGAGCCGCGTTATGCGCAGGTCTCGAAGGAAATGCGGGACAGCGGCAACTTCATCGTCCCTCATTTGAATAGCGAACCATACCCTGACAAACCCCCGCTTTTATTCTGGCTCATTAATTTGTTTTCGATGCCCTTTGGAAAGATTACGGCGCTGTCTTCCCGCCTGCCTTCCGCCTTCGCAGGCATCGGCTGCTGTCTGGCGCTATTTTATCTTGGCAAAAGTTTATACCATAATACGCGAATTGCCTTGCTGGCCGCTCTCTTCCTTGCCACTAGTTCAAAGTTCCTGTGGATGGCGCATCGGGTGGCCTTTGACGTCCCCCTCACGTTTTTCGTTACGATGGCGATACTCTGTTTCTATAAAGGATACGCAGCACGGCATAATCACAGCCCGATAACTCCCCCTATTTCCCCACCATTGCAAGGGAAGAATGAAAGTGAGGTAAAGAAACAAGAACGACGACATTACACCCTCTTTTACATCTTCATGGCGCTGGGTGTGCTTACAAAAGGGCCGATAGGCTTTATCGTTCCCTTTTCCATTGTATTAACCTATCTCATCTTGAAAAAAGATATTCGGGTCTTAAAGGAAACCCTCCCCTGGATAGGCGGGATGATATTTGTCTTTATCGTATTTACCTGGGTTTATCTGGCAAGCATTTATGGCGGCAAGGAATATGCCTACCAAATCCTTTTCAAACAGAATGTCGGACGATTTGCCAGTTCGTTTGCCCACAAACGCCCATTTTATTATTACTTCGTAAATTTCCCTGTCAATTTTATACCGTGGAGTATCTTTATCCCGAGTATCGCTATATACCTGTTTTCCAAAGAAGGACGAGGAAAGATACAAAATATTTTGTTACCTGTTATTTGGTTCGCTGTCGTTTTCGTTTTCTTTTCGATTGTTTCCGGGAAAAGAGACATTTACGTCCTTCCCCTCTATCCCGCTGCTGCCCTGATTACAGCATGGTTTTTGAATGAATTTGTCGAACAATTTCGAGAGAAACATTTTAAAAAAATAGGATATTATCCGTGTTATGTCCTGTGCGGAATCACGCTTGCCTTAAGTATTCTTTTGCCGATAGCGGTATACAAACTCTTTCCACAGTATACATCCTCAACAATTCCATTTGTGGCAATTCTCCTGATCGGTGGTCTTATGATGTCGAGGTTCGCAAGACACGGCAGGGTAATTCCCTTTCTCTTCACGATTATTTTTGTTATATTTTTCGCCTTTAATGCCGGCACCTTGAAGGCTATTCCGGTTCTGAATCAATACAAATCCGCCAGGGAAATCTGCGACAAGGCCAATTCCGTGATGAAACCCGGCGAAAAACTGGCCATGTATAACTTCTTTAGAGACCCTTATCTGTTTTACACCGGGAGAAATCATATAGAGGTCATTCATAGCTTGAACGATTTAACGCAATTCCTCAGTTCAACCGGACGTGTATTTCTTTTTATACAGGAGAAAGATTTTAAAGGGGTTTCTCAATTGCTTGAAGTGCCAATATTTGTCCTCGAAAAAGATTCCGTAGGTCATCGGGATATCCTTTTTGTTTCAAACAAGGACATGTAATAAATTTTAGCCCATGAACTTATAACCACCCCTCTTTCCCCTCCTTCGCAAGGAGGGGACTTCGTCGTGAGCTCAGTCGAACGATGAAGGGGAGGTCATCCATAGACTATTTACCATACCATATTGGTTATGGACACGAAACCCGCATAAATAAAATGAAAATTCCTATACAATCAAGTTAGAAATGGAAATAAAATTGCAAAATCACCCAGAAAAATTGTCGAAAAAGGATATTCCTTTTCTCATAGGCCTATTTTCGATTGGTCTTTTTTTATTCCTGTTTTATACCTGGGCAATGCCCCTCATCGACCCTGACGAGCCTCGTTACGCATCCACAGCTCGCGATATGGTACTGAACGGCAACTGGATTGTCCCGTATTTTAACGGCGTCCCGCGTATCAACAAGCCGCCGCTCTTTTACTGGACTATTGCCATTTCCTATAAATTATTTGGGATAAACGAATTCAGCGCACGACTACCCTCCGCCCTGGCAGCCACAGGTACGGTATTAATTGCCTATCTATGGGGCAAAAGACTTGAAGACCGCAAAAAAGGATTCTGGGCTGGTGTGACGCTCATGGCCAGTCCGCTGTTCTTTTTCATCTCCCGATTCTGTATAACAGATATGCTTCTATCCTTTTTTATCTGTTCAAGCCTTTACCTTTTCTTTGTCGAATACATGGAATCCAACAATAGGTGTGAGGGCGGGTTTGAAACCCGCCCCTACAGAAGGTTATCTCTCTATTTTCTCCTCAGTATGGTCTTCCTGGTGAAAGGGCCTGTAGGGATATTGCTGTTTATCCTGATTACGTTCTGTTTTCTCTTGTGGTCACGCGACTTTCGGTATCTCAGGAGACTCTGGTATCTGCCGGGATTCCTGCTGTTCCTGGGAATCATTTGCGCATGGGGTATCCCATTCTGGCTGTCTCTGGGTACAAAACAAATCTCTGCGTTGCTTTCGCAGGAGATGTCGGGTCGCTTTGTCAGCGGATATGCACATCCAGAGCCATTTCACTATTATCTGCCCGTTTTCATTATTGGATTTTTCCCCTGGTCGTTATTCGTGCTTATTCCTATTATTCATGTCATCAAGCAAAGAAAAAACATACCTATCGCAGAGAAAAAACAGGTGTGCTTTTTTTGCTCCTGGCTTATCCTAACCTTAGTCTTTTTTTCCATGTCGCACTCAAAATTGATGACCTACATCCTCCCCCTTTCCCCTTCCGTTGCGTTATTAACTGTTTCATTTTCCCGATGGGAAAAGGCGGGCACATTAGGGAAAAGACTCCTGTGGGTAGTGTGGCCTGCGTTATTTGTATCCATAACAATTCCTGCCGTACTCATCATTACCATGCACAAATGGATTCCAGCCAAGTACGGTTTATCCACAATCCATATTGCCATTCCCATTATTATTCTCTTGTTTGGAATACTGATAGCGTTATTTACCTTTATCAGAACGCAAAGTTTTTCCCAATTGAAAAAAGTTTTTTGTATTACCAATTGTTTATTCCTTATCATTACCATTGTTTATTCGGCAAAATACCTGGGGACTTTCAGGTCTACAAAGGATATCGTGAAAAAATGCCTTTCGGACAAAGGAGAGAATTATGTGCTCTTCAGTTATGCCAGAACTGTGCCGAGTCTCGTGTTTTATAGCGGTAAAAACATACTGCAAATAGAAGACTATAGCCGATGGAAAACGATCATTCCCAATCCGGAAACATCCGCCTATATTGTTATGAGTTTACGTGATTATCAGAAAAAACAGGATTGGATTCACAAAAGGAAACTCCATGCCGTATGCAAGAATAACGTCCATGTTATATTAAAGAGAGAAAACGACTGACCATTTCCAATCCTTAAAATAATTCTTCGTTAAATCGAAACAACCCTTTGCGCGCTTTTTGTGACCAAAGGCCCTGGAAAGTTTATGAATAAACCATTTCTCATATCTCTTATTCTGTTCTTAGCAGGTCAATTATTTTTCACACCATTACAAAACGCTTATACTCAGTCTTCAGAAAATACTCCTGAACTGACATCTGCTGCGACAGTCAATTTAAACCAAGCTAACGATGTCTCCACAACCTACAAAGACGTTTTTGGTCAGTTTGGCAATAATGCAGAACGACTCTACCAGCAATACGGCACTTTCGCCTTAGAATTTCTGAAAGAGTACAAAATTGAGGGTCTTGCCCTCCTGGAAAAACACGGCAGAGAACTGGCGAACCTGCATCCACTCCTGGATTATCGGGACATCTTTCACCTGTACAGTAACCCGGATAATACCATAAACAATCTCAACATATTCTCACCTGAAGCTCTCTCGCAATTTTACAAAACCTTCGGAGATGAAGGGGTACAATGGATTGCCAGCAATCCCGAAACCTTCTTCCTTATCAGCGAAGATAAAGAAAAGGGTGTAGAGTTAATGAACCTTGCCGATGAAAAGGGAGACATCGTCTTTCCCCTTGTACGCAAACACGGGATTGCCTTTGCAAGACTTTACGACAAAGATGTATTGAACATCGTTATTAAATTCCAGGAGGACGGGCTTCTGGCCATTAAGGAATTTGGAGAAAAGGCAAAGATTTTATTCAACATCTTCATCGACGACGATACCTTTTACCACGTGATTAAGACATACGGACATAAACAAACCATTCCCATCATTTACCTGTTTTATGACAACGAAGATTTTAACAGTCAGGTCTATGACTACCTGAAGAAAACAAAGGTCTATGAATGGGTTTCCAGTTGGTGGTATGGCACAGACACCTCTGCTCCAAATACCCAAAGCGATGCTGTCATAAGACGCGAAAATGCCAGGAGGGCGGTCAATCTCATTTTCGAATTGGGAAATGATTTCCTGGATAGATTTGAAATCATCGACATCAACAATGTTAAGGAAGAATCCATTACCACCATTACCAATAAATTAAGGAACTTCTTTATTTCCGACGTGGAGAAGGTCAGCCGCAAAAGAATCCGACAGGAAGACGTTACCTTCCAGGACAAGCTGTTTGCCGGACTGGATATCCTGGGATTTGTTCCTATTGGCGGTGGCATATCAAAGGGAGCAAAGTTTGCGGCAAAAGGGGCGAGGTTTGCCAGGACAACGAAGGGATTTAAAGGCCTAATTAATCTGACGGACGACCTCGTTAAAACATACGGGGATGATGTCGTTCAATTTGTGGCAAAATACGGAGATGACGGCATCAAGGCGCTGAAGGCAACTGACGGCAAAATCCTCAAAATCTCACAGCAATACGGGGATGATGCGGTTCGGTATGTCTCCAAATACGGCGTGGATGCGGGAACTGCAATTGAAAAATACGGCAACGACGTCCTATCCCTGGCGCGTCAATATGGCGATGATGTTATCCAATTGAAAAATACGGCAACGACTTCCTATCCCTGGCGCGTCAATATGGCGATGATGTTATCAAATACACTACGCTTTACGGCGATGACGGCCTTCGGATCATCCAGAAGCATGGCAAGGACGTTGTACTTTTGAGTTCAGTTTATGGGGATAATGTTATTAAAATGGCCGCACTCCATGGTGACGATGTTATATCGTATGTATCTAAGTATGGCTCAAGCGGCATTAAAGTCATTGAAAAATATGGAGATGACGTTATCAAACTGGCAAAAAGGCACGGAGATGAAGTGATTAAGTATGTCGGTATGTACGGTGATGACGGAATCAAGCTTGCCAGAAAAGGGAAGGCTGGTCTATTTGTCATGCGCTTTATGCCGCCAAAAGCATTTGCAAAATGTGCAAAGTTTGCAAAATACGGCCTGATTGCATCCATTTTTCTCATCATTGCAACCCATCCCATCGCATTCTTATCAGGCCTGATACATGCGCTTGCCTGGCTATTTGGCGCCAGCCCGGTAATCATAGCCATCATTCTCGGCCTTGTAGCCGCCTTCTTCATCACACGGTTTCTGAAAAAATTTAAATGGTTTTTTATGCCATTTTTGGTATGTTTTAGGATACTGAAAAGGTTTTTATAGCCGGTTATGAACTCGAAGAATAGTTATAGAGCGTTTCTTTACTCCTTTATATAACGACACATCACTTTTGAGTAGAATTACACGGCAAATTATGATAATTTTAAGCCCTCCTGTATTTAATTCACCAAGAGTCACTATATCGTAAAATAATAGTATGCCATTACAAATCATATTGTTTTTTGCAGGTCTTGCAGGGCTTTATTTTGGAGCAGAATGGCTCGTAAAAGGGGCTTCCAGGTTCGCCAGCTCTTTCAACATTAAACCGGTAGTTATAGGACTCACGATCGTAGCATTTGGAACCTCAACGCCTGAACTTGTCACCAGCGTTATTGCCGGCATCAAACACTCAAGCGATATTGCAATGGGAAACGTCATTGGAAGCAACATTGCCAATATTGGTCTCATACTGGGATTGTCGTCCATCGTTCAACCCCTGAAAATTGACATGAAACTTATTTATCGTGAGATGCCGATTATGGTGGGTATTTCCATGCTTTTATACTTTATGGGATGGAATGGCACCCTGAGTCGCATGGAAGGATGCGTACTTCTTATCGGTATTCTGGCTTATACCTGCTATGTATATCGGGTAGCCTTGAAGGAATCCAGGACCATCATCCAGGACCATCGAACAGGAATATGAGGAATTTGAGGAGTTTATAGCCGCACGGGATAAAAACATCTTTAAGGATATACTTTTTATCATAATTGGTCTTGTAGCGCTTGTCGGAGGCGCACACCTGCTGGTTCATTCGGCCATATATTTCGCAAGGGTCATAGGAATCAGTGAACTTGTTATAGGGCTTACCGTTATTGCCGTAGGAACCTCCATTCCTGAGCTTGCTACCTCAATGGTTGCTGCCATCCGTAAGGAATCTGACATCAGCGTGGGTAATGTGCTTGGCAGCAATATCTTTAACATCCTTGCCGTTCTTGGTATTGCTGCAATAATCCAACCCTTGCAAGTTAATAGCGCTTCTCTCTGTGTCGATATGCCCGTCATGCTCTTTTTCAGCATATTCCTCATCCCCATAATCACCTGGAAATTCGTACTCACCCGTGGGCAAGGGACGCTCTTGTTGATCTGGTACGGTGCGTATGTGTGGTGGTTGTTCGGTAACTGAAATAAGCAGTTTTTTATAAATCCGTCTTGTTGATCTGGTACGGTGCGTATGTGTGGTGGTTGTTCGGTAACTGAAATAAGCAGTTTTTTATAAATCCGGTTTTCCCCTTGCAGCCTGAGGATTACTTTCCGCGATAAAAAGAATAATATCCCTAAAGTCCAATCTGGCAGTGGGGGACCATTCTATTTCGAGACCCATGATGAGGATTCTTCTTCAATTTTATTATGTGGAATTCCTTTACCATCATCCAATTCCTTTAATGCCATTCGGATTCCAGCAACAAACTCTATTCGTTCTTTTACATCTTCCCATGTGGCGCTATCAGGAAGGCTTTTTATTGTATCTATCGCGATTTCTTTTACTTTCATAAGCAGTATTGTAACAGATTTATTATCTGAGTCAAGTCAAACAGGTTCTATAATCAGAGTTTACCCAGTAAGTTTCACTATGAACTCTTCGACGGTCTGTCTGCATTCAACATACATACAGACAGACGATTGTCCCTGATAAGAAGAATCCTGAAGGGATTAAAAAACTTGACAATTTCTTCACTTTCGGTTTAATAGCTGAAAAATATCGCCGCAAGTTAAAAAAGCAATCTCCTGTCATCAACAATTGGTTTCCATAGTCAACCAGCGCTCTGTCTGCCGCTGAGGACTTTTCTCAGGAAACGTCAAAATAAAGGGGGCACAAACCATGAAAGACAAAGACATATTCAGCAACTTCACAAACCAATACCAGCTTTCCAAGACCCTGCGCTTTGAATTGGTGCC
>Ga0194119_10010210_pt1 | contig 12411 bp, 9 predicted proteins | sample TA2MahC100mmetaG_FD_148620 | JGI IMG/M metagenome (GOLD analysis project Ga0194119, IMG submission 148620) | Freshwater microbial communities from Lake Tanganyika, Tanzania - TA2015018 Mahale Deep Cast 100m | ecosystem: Environmental > Aquatic > Freshwater > Lake | place: Tanzania: Lake... | reverse complement strand
GTTTGACGGGAAGCAGCGGCAACGCTACTCCGTTACGCGCCTTGCAGATCTCGCGCCGAGCCTGCTCCTCACCGTCCAGGCCGCCAGCTTAGAGCGAATCCGGCATGCGGTTGAAGCGCTTGGCCATCGGCTTGACGCTACCCGCATTTCCGGGGTTTTCCTGCTGCAGATCGGTAGAGGCGTTGAGCCGTTGGCACCGCTCAAGGAGAATTCCGCAGCCGGGCAAAGCCCCCTGGAGGTGTCCTTGCAGCTCGAGGGCATGGAGGGGATCGAGTCAATCGAACTCAACCGGCGCCTTGCGCTTCGCTACCGCTCGCAGGGGCGCTGAGCCGCTGGCGTTGGTGTACTTACAGCCCGGGCGGGTTGGGAAAAAGCGCCACTGAGGCCCGAGGATCGGCATAGGGGGCCTCCATTGTAGGAGGCACCCCTGCCACACCACCCGGCATGCGGGTCCGCACCGGGCGGTTCGAGTGCTTGAGGTCAGGACAGCCGTGGCACCCCCAGCTGGTCAAAGTACGCAATGGTCAGCACACGCTTGATGGCTCCGTTACTGTTGCGCCACCACCTGTGGCAGTTGCCCGCCACCTGCTTGGCCACATCCTCCGATGCCCCCAGCGCCTTGAGTTCCCGATAGATCGCCCTGGGCCGCTTCCATTGCCTGAGCTGGATGGCTCGCAATCGGTGGCGCAACCACTCGTCCAGCTCTCGCCAGACCCGTGGCGTTTGCGCCATCCCGAAGTAAGCCTTCCAGCCCAGCAGGTAAGGTCTCAGCTTTTCCACCACTTGCGCCATGCTGCGCCCACCCGAGCGGCGTGTGAGTTGCCGAATTCGAGCCTTGAAGTTGTTCAGCGGCTTTTCGGCCACCTTGCATTTGACTTCCCGGCCCTTGGCCACCCACAGCGCATACCCCAGGAACTTGCGCCCGAAGGCGCTAACCACCGCGCTCTTGGCTTCGTTGATTTGAAGCTTCAAGCCTGTGTAAAGTTTTCTGAGATACGCCATCACCCGCTCGCCTGCCTTCTTGCTGCCCACGTAGACGTTGCAGTCGTCGGCGTAGCGCGCAAAGCAGTAGCTGCGCGCCTCCAACGCCTTGTCCACTTCGTCGAGCAACACGTTGGCCAGCAGTGGGCTCAGTGGCCCACCTTGCGGCGTGCCCAGGTGGCGATCAACCACCACCCCGCCATCCATGATCCCGGCGTTCAGGTACGCCCGAATCAGCCGGATCAGGCCAGCGTCATCGATGCGTTTTCTGAGCCTGTCGATCAGGATGTCGTGGTTGACTCGGTCAAAGAACTTGGCCAAGTCCACGTCCACCACCACGCGCTTGCCCGACTGCACGTACGCCCGAGCGGCCTTGACCGCGTCGTGTGCACGCCTGCCGGGGCGAAACCCGTGGCTGTGTTCGCTGAAGGTGGGGTCGATCAGTGGTTGCAGCACTTGCAGCAGTGCTTGCTGGATCAACCGATCTGTCACCGTCGGGATGCCCAGCTCGCGCTGGGTGCCGTCCGGCTTGGGGATCAATACCTTGCGTACCGGACTGGGCCGGTAGCGCCCTTGCAGCAGCGCTTGGCGGATCTCGGGCCATCTCTGGCGTATCACCTGGGCGGTCTGCTCGATGTCGAGCCCGTCCACCCCGGCTGCGCCTTTGTTGGCCTTGACCCGCTTCCATGCCGCCTGCAGGTTCTGTCTCGTCAGCGCCGCCTCCAGCAGGCCACCGGTGCCTGTCAGCTGCTTGGCCGACCCTGTGTGCGGGTGTTCACGCGGCGGGTCGTTGGCTTCGTCGCTGATGGGATCACGCACGGCTTCACCGTGCGCTACGCCCACCCGCCCGGGTTGCCCCAGCATCTGACGCATGGCCTTTGACATCACACGTGTCCTCGCTCACTCACTCTCGTTCGGTCCTTCGCTTTTGCCTTGTGGCCTCAGCGGCCCCGGCGCGAGCTACTACGACCTCTGCTGACTTCTCGCTCCGGCATGGCCGTCGCCCTTTCAGGCACGAGGCGAGATCTCCCCGGGTAAGAACGCACTCCTTCACTGCACAACCGCCGCATCTACGCCACCTCGCCTTGATCACGAGAGCTTTGCGGTATTTGGCCCGCTCGCCCTGCTTGGCAACGCCTTCTATGCGGTTCTTGTTCATCGGCTCGCAGTTTCGCTCCACGCTTCCTCCCCACACTCGGTCACCCTCATGCAGTTGCGCTTCGCTTCGTTCGCTGTGATCAACTTACGGGAGGACTTGCACCTCCAAGAGTGCGCCCGTGCCGGGCGCACCAAGAAAAAACCCCAACCGAGAACGGTTGGGGTTTCATTATTTGTGGGGCGGTGAGGAATTGGGGTGAAGTGCGCAAGACTGGTCGGCGCTCAGCGCCCGGTGCTTCCGAATCCGCCCTCGCCGCGCGTCGACGCTGGAAACTCCTCCACCACATTCAGTGTGGCCTGCACAACCGGCACGATGATCATCTGGGCGATCCGATCGAGCGGGTGCACCACAAAGCGCTCCTGCGAACGGTTCCAGAGCGGCACGAGCAACTGACCCTGATAGTCGGAGTCGATCAGACCGATCAGGTTCGCCAGCACGATCCCGTGCCGGAAACCCAATCCGGAGCGGGGAATCACAAGCGCCGCGTAGCCCGGGTCGGCCACATGGATCGCAATGCCGGTGGGCATCAGGAAGGTTGCCCCCGGTTCGATGGCAACCGAAGCGTCGATGCTGGCGCGCAGATCGAGCCCCGCGCTGCCCGCAGTCTGATAGGCCGGCAGGTGCGCGACCATGGCCGGGTGGAGCACTTTGAGGTCGATCTGCATCCCGCGACTCCCGTGTCATTCGGGCAGGAAAGCGCCAAAGCAACCGGGTAAACGCGTCTTGACTTTCACCGAGCGACCCCTGCGGTCCTGATACTGCCGAGTCGCCGCGCAATCTCCGCCACGAGCTGGTCGGCGAGTACTTCCTTGCTCGCGCGCGGCAATGCGGTCTGACCCTGCTCATCGATGAGGAGCAGGGTATTGTCTTCGCGCCCGAAGGTATCCGGTCCGATGTTGGCGGCGAGCAGCGGCAAATTCTTGCTTCGCCGCTTGGCCTCACCGTAGTCGGCAAGAGACTCGCTCTCGGCGGCAAAGCCCACACAGAATGGCGCCGGATTGCGCGCAGCGACTGCGGCAAGGATGTCGGGATTCTCTGTGAAACGCAGCGAGGGTGGGGGTTGACCCGAGCGCTTCTTGATCTTTTGGGCGCTCGACGCCTCGGGCCGCCAGTCGGCAACCGCAGCTACGGCAATGAAGACTGCGCCAACCTGCTGCGCGGCCGACATGCCATCGAACACCCGACGCACTGCGGCATCCATTTCGCGCGCGGTCGTCACGTCTTCGCGCCTCACCCGCCACGGCGTGGCAAGCGCTACGGGTCCGGCAATCAGGTGTACGTGGGCACCGGCGCGCGCGGCAGCCTGTGCAATCGCAAAGCCCATCTTGCCCGAACTTCGATTGGTGACCCCGCGCACCGGATCGATCGGCTCGAAGGTGGGTCCCGCCGTGACGATGCAGTGCCGACCGCTGAGCCGCTTCGGGCTGAGCTGATGCAGGAGTTCGAGAAGCAGGCCCTGTGGCTCAACCATACGCCCGTCGCCGAGTTCACCGCAGGCCTGCTCACCGCTGTCCGGCCCGATGAAGTGCACCCCGTCGGCCTGCAAGGTGCTGCGGTTGCGCTGCGTGGCTGGGTGCGACCACATTTCCCGGTTCATTGCAGGAGCCAGAAGCAACGGGCAGCGCTCGCGCGCTCGGGCGAGGCAAAGGGTGGTGAGCAGATCATTAGCGATACCGTGCGCAAGGCGCGACATCAGATCGGCGGAGGCCGGGGCAACCAGGATCGCGTCGGCCGCGCGCGAGAGCTCGATGTGGGGCATGCGGTTGTGCATGCGATCGTCCCAGATGTCGGTGAAGACAGCCTCGCCGGTGAGGGCCTGAAAGCAGGCCGCGCTCACGAAAGCCTGCGCCGCCTCGGTCATCACGATCGTGAGCCGCGCGCCCGCACGCTGCAGATCTCGCACCAGCGTGCAGGTCTTGTAGGCGGCCACACCAGCGCTCACGCCGATGAGGATCGATCGCCCGGCAAGGCCTCCGGGCGCGCTGGTGCCCTCTCCGCCAGACTGCGGGAATGCGCCTTGGGCAGTGGCGCCGCGCGCATCTGTGCCTCGCCCGTTTGCTTTCGGCGCGGGGTTTGCGGATTCGCTAGCGTCCATGACCTCGCATATCCCCGGTATGTCCCGACTCTCCCGCCTTTCGCAGCTCTCCTGGCTTTCGCAGCTCTCCCAGCTTTTCCGGCTTTCCGGGCCCTTCCAGCAGATCCGGCTCGTCCAGCTTTCCTGGCTCTCCCAGCGCTCCCAGCTCTCCCGGCTTTGCTGTGGGGGCGCCCTTGCGCGCGTGCCGGCGCCAGATCAGCCACTCGTCGAGCAGGAGCATAACCACGCCAATGCTGATGCCGGTATCTGCAATGTTGAAGGCCGGGAAGTAGAAGTTCCAGCTTTCCCGAAAGAAGAGAAAGAAGTCGGTGACCTGACCGTGAACAGCCCGGTCGATCCCATTTCCGACGGCGCCGCTCCAGATCGCTGTGAGCGCGGCGCATCCCAAGGGGCGCCCGGGTTGCCTGAAGATGAGCCAGGGAATGATCAGCGCCGCGGCAAACGAAACCGCTGTGAAGAACCAGCGCTGCCAGCCGCTCTGGTCGGCGAGGAAGCTGAACGCTGCGCCACGGTTGAAGACCAGCGTGAGATCAAACCATCCGGGAATGATCGCCTCACGGACACCGGGCGCGAGCTTCTCGAGGACCCACCATTTCGATGCCTGATCGAGCGCAGCGATTGCGCAACCAAGGGCAAGCCAGCGCAGCAGCGACCGAAGGGCAGGTTTCATGCCAGGTTGTCAACGCATCGGGCGCAAATGCCCGGATAGCGTGGATCCGAACCCACGCTTTCCACATGGTGCCAGCAGCGCTCGCACTTCGGATGCTGGCTGCGGGAAACGCGCACCGAGAGTTCCAACGGTGGGTCGTTGGGCACCAGGGTTGCGGCCGAGGTGATCATCACAAAGCGCAGGTCCTCGCCAAGTGCTCTGAGCGCCTCGAACATCGCGCCTGCGCAGGCGATCTGCACCTCGGCCTGGAGCGAGGATCCGATTGCGCCCTGGATCCGCAAATGCTCGAGGGCCTTCATCACCTCCGCGCGCGCGGTGCGGATCAGATCCCACCGCGCAAGGAGTACCTCACTGTCGTCAGGAAGCGGCAGCCTGCCGTAGACCTGCGAAAAGATCGTCTGGGCCTGCGATGCCCAGATCTTCGGCGCAAAGATCGGCCAGGCTTCCTCGGCGGTGAACGACAGGACCGGTGCCATGATCTTCAGGTATGCGGCGCTCACCTGCCAGAGCGCGGTCTGCGCAGAGCGGCGCGCGTGGCCCTTTGCGCGGGTGGTGTAGAGGCGATCCTTGAGGATGTCGAGATAGAAGGAACCCAGATCCTCCGAGGCGAAGTTCTGCAGACCTGCCACCACCGGATGAAACTCGAAGCGCGCAAAGGCATCCTCCATTGACTGCTGCCAGCGGTGGGTGTGAGCCAGCATCCAGCGGTCGATCTCGAGCAGGTCCTCAGTGGGTACCCCATCGGTCTCGGGATCGAAGTCGGCAAGATTGGCAAGCAGGAAGCGAAGGGTGTTGCGGATGCGCCGATACGACTCCACAACACGCTTGAGAATCTCGTCGGAGAGGGACAATTCCCCCGAGTAGTCTGCACTACCCACCCAGAGTCTGAGGATTTCGGCGCCCAGCGTGTCGGAAATCTTCTGTGGGGCGATCACATTGCCCAGCGACTTCGACATCTTGCGTCCCTGGCCGTCCACCACGAAACCGTGGGTGAGCAGTGATCGGTAGGGCGGACAGCCGTTGAGCATGCTCGAGGTGAGCAGTGAGGAATGAAACCAGCCCCGATGCTGATCCGACCCTTCGAGGTACATGTCGGCGGGGAACACCGAGTCCTCGCGGTGTGAGCCGCGCAACACGGTCTCGTGGGTGGTGCCGGAGTCAAACCACACATCGAGCGTGTCGCTGTTCTTCACATAGTGCGCGGCGTCCTCGCCGAGGACCTCGGCAGGATCCAGCGACTGCCAGGCTTCGATACCGCCCGCCGCGATCCGTTGCGCAACCTCCTCGAGCAACTCCGGAGTGCGTGGGTGGAGTTCTCCGCTGCTGCGATCGACAAAGAAGGCCATCGGTACTCCCCAGTTACGCTGCCGGGACAGCGTCCAGTCGGGGCGGTTGGCGATCATGCCCTGCAGACGTGCCTTTCCCCAGCCCGGGTAGAAGGCGGTGGCTTCGATGCCGCGCAGCGCGATCTCGCGCAGGCTCGGCCCTCCTGCCTTTGGAGGCCTGTCCATCGAGGCGAACCATTGGGAGGATGCCCGGTAGATCACCGGCGTCTTGTGCCGCCAGCAGTGCATGTAGCTGTGCCTGAAGCGCTCCACCTTCAGCAGGCATCCCTTTGCACGGATCAGTTCAACGATCCTCGGATTGGCCTCCCAGATCGACAGGCCGCCGATGCTCTCGAGTTCATCGACGAAAGTGCCGTCGCTGCGTACCCACTGCAGGATCTCGTGGTCGTGCATCCCGTAGCGCTTGCACGACTCGAAGTCCTCCACGCCATAGGCGGGCGCTGAATGCACAAGACCGGTACCCGTCTCCAGGGTGACGTAGTCGCCGAGGTACACAGGCGCGCTACGCGGGGCATAGGGGTGTGCAAACGCGATGCCTTCGAGTTGGGCACCCTCGCAGAGCGCCAGGGTATCGCCGCGCAAGCCCCAGCGCTCCAGACAGGGCGCCACACGATCCTCGGCAAGGATCAGGCACTCGGGCCTCCCGTCCCGCTCGACCTGCACCAGCGCGTAACGGATCCGGGGATGCAGGTTGAGGGCCTGATTCGCAGGAATCGTCCAGGGGGTGGTGGTCCAGATCACCGCGCTGCAGCGGCCTTCGGGAAGCGAGGCGAGCGCAAAGGCCTCGGCCACCCGGTGGATGTCCACCGCAGGAAACGCCACATCAACTGCCAGATCCTCCTTGTCGGCATATTCCACCTCCGCCTCGGCAAGTGCCGAGCCACAGTCGAAACACCAGTTCACAGGCTTGAGGCCCCGGTAGAGAAACCCCGCTTCGAGCATCCGCGCCAGCGCGCGCAACTCGTCGGCCTCATTGGCTGCGTTCATCGTGGTGTAGGGCCGATCCCACTGCCCGAGCACTCCGAGCCGGATGAAGTCCTTCTTCTGCCGCGCGATCTGCTCGGTGGCGTAGGCGCGCGAGCGGGCCTGCACTTCGGCGGCGGCCAGATGCTTGCCGTACTTCCTCTCAATCTGGATCTCGATCGGCATGCCGTGACAGTCCCAGCCGGGAACGTAGCGGGCGTCAAAACCGGCCATCAGCCGGCTCTTCACGATCATGTCCTTGAGGATCTTGTTGACCGCCGTGCCGATATGGATGTCGCCATTGGCGTAGGGTGGTCCGTCGTGAAGCACCCATACCGGTCGTCCACTTGCGCACGCGCGCAGGCGCTGGTAGACACCGCGCTCCTGCCACGATTGCACCCAGCCTGGTTCCCGGCGTGCCAGATCGCCGCGCATCGGAAAGCTGGTGTCGGGCAGATTGAGCGTGCTGCGGTAGCCCCCCGCGGCGGGACTGGACTGCGAGGGCTCGGCGGTTGATGGCTCGGGGGTAGACATCGTCGGGGCTTGATTCATGAGTTGACGCAAGGGTTGACGCGTGGGTTGACGTGCGGGTTGACGCAAGGATTGGCGCGGCTGTTGACAGCTCCCGGATGCTGGTAGGCGATCGCCGCGTTGCGATCCATCTCGATCTGGGCGCGAAGCGCCTCGAGGGAGGGGAAGTGCGCTTCATCGCGCAATTTGTGCAGGAACTCCACATGTACGATACGCCCATACACCTCGCGGCTCCAGTCGAGCAGATGCACCTCGAGGAGAAAGCGGCCGCCTGCCTCAACTGCGGGCCGCGTCCCCAGGCTCGCCACCCCTGCCACCCCCGCCTCCGTAGTAGCGCCTTCGTCCTTCAAGCCAAACACCCGCACCACGAAAATGCCACGCAGGGCCGGAGATTCGGCGTCGATGCGCAGATTGAGCGTGGGAAAGCCGAGGGTGCGCCCGAGCTTGCGGCCGTGGACGACATGGCCCGAAATGGTGTAGGGACGACCGAGCAAAGCCTCGGCCTGGTCAAAGCGCCCTTGCGCAAGCGCCTCGCGAACCTGTGAGCTTGACACCCGCTTCCGGTTGTAGAGCACGCTGTCGATCGACTCCACCGTGAAACCCCAGCGCTCCCCTTCACGCACAAGCATCGCGAAATCACCGCGCCGGTTCGCTCCAAAGCGAAAATCGTCGCCCACCACGAGATGACGGACTCGCATACCGCTAACCAGATCCCTGGCGATAAAGGTCTCGGCCGGGCATAGCGCGAGCTTTTCGTCGAAGCGAAGCGCAAAGAGCCGATCGATCCCGCACCGCGCAACCATGCTCCACTGTTCGCGCCGCGAACTCAAACGGGATGGCGCAGTGATCCCACGGTCGGGGAATCTGGGCGCAAAAAAGTGCTGGGGGTGAGGCCAGAAGCTCAGCAGGGCAGCGAGTATCCCGCGCTGGCGCGCACGCTCGACGACGGCGCGCAGGAGCGCGTGGTGTCCGAGGTGGACACCGTCGAAGTTGCCGATGGTGAGTACACAGGGCAATGCGGCCACGCGGCTAGAATCGGCCGCATGGTCCGAATCGGCCGGACGGCGGATGATTCGCATGACGGGTCGATTATAAAACCGGCGGGGTCAACCTCACGGGCGTGGAAGGAAGATGATGGCGGGGGAGGGCGAGGTCCTCGGGGAGGATACCCGGCGGATCGTGGTGCTGGTTTCGGGTCGCGGGTCGAATCTCATGGCGCTTCACGCCGCAATCTCAGGGCATGAGGCGGGCGGTGTGGCCTGCGGGGTCCGCGCGAGGATCGCTGCGGTTGTCGCCAACCGCGAGTGCGCTGCGCTGGTCTGGGCTCGCGAACACCAGATCGCAACCCGCCTCGTGGACGAGTCCCGACTGAGCGACCGCGCCGACTTCGATGTACAACTCGGAGAAGCGGTTGCAAGCTTCGCGCCGGACCTTGTGGTGATGGCCGGATTCCTGCGCATCGTTTCGGCCAGCTTCCTCCAGCTCTTCGACGGCCGCATCCTCAACATCCATCCCTCGCTGCTTCCGGCGTTTCGAGGCCTGCATACCCACCGCAAGGCGCTCGGCGCGGGTGTCCTGCTGCATGGCGCCACAGTGCACTGGGTGAGTGCCGAACTCGACGCAGGGCCGATTCTTGGTCAGGCGGTTGTGGCGGTGGGGGAGTGCGACGACGAGCACGCCCTTGCGGCCCGCGTCCTGCGCATGGAGCACCGGCTCCTGCCGCTCGTGGTGCGCCGTGTACTGGAGCAACTCCCCCCCGCCGGAGTGCTGCCATCCCCGCGGGAAGCGGCGACAGCGCAAACGCCGTGCTGGCCGCCGATATTGCCGCGGATACTTCTCGTGGAGGATGCGCTGGTTGCGCATCGCGACGCGCGGCCATGAAGGCCAGCGGGCGCAGACTCCCGCCAACGGGGAGGTCACGCGAAGCCAGCGCCACGCTTCCCCACCTCAACCTGCACTTGCTGCGGATCTTCAGGCTACTCGCGTCCTTCGAGCGCCCAGCCGGCGAGGTGCTGCACCGCCACTTCCGCGCCGAACCCAGGCTTGGACGACGCGACCGGCACGCGATCGCCGAGCGTGTGTACTACATGTTGCGCCACCGCCGAAGGCTCATCCACCGGGCGGAGGCGCTTTCACCCCCCGCAGGCTGGCCCGCTTCCGAGCCCTGGGATAGCTCCGCCAGGCTGCTCGAGGCGGTGCTCGGGGACCCAGCGGCCTCTGTGGATCAGGGACTCGACGATGGGGTTGCTTACTCGCTGCCCGCATGGCTGCACCAGCGCTTGCAGCACCAGTACTCGGGTGATCCCCAGGCTGCGCGCGCGCTCTATGCAGCGCTCCTCTCGCCCGCTCCGCTCGACCTGCGGGTTGCCGTGTGGCACCCGTCGGCGGCTCCAGGCGATTCGATGTCGGGGGTGATTGCACTGCTGGCGCAAGACGGTATCGAGGCTCAACCCTGTCCGGGCCTACCCAGTGCGCTGCGGGTTGCGGGTAAGCCAGCCCTGGAAAGGACGAGAGCCTTTGCTGCCGGACTGGTGGAGGTGCAGGATGCAGGCAGCCAGGTCCTTGCCGCGCTTCTCGCGCCGCGCCGGGGTCAGGTGGTGGTGGATTTCTGTGCGGGCGCAGGGGGCAAGACGCTCGCGCTCGGTGCCGCGATGCGCAACACCGGCCAGGTCTTCGCCTGCGATGTTTCGGCGCCGCGGCTTGCCCGTATGCGGCCGCGCCTGCAACGCTCGGGGCTGAGCAACATCCACCCACTCCACATCGTTCACGAAAATGATCCGAAGCTCTTCAAACTGATCGCAAAGGCGGACGCGGTCCTGGTGGACGCCCCGTGCAGCGGGAGCGGAACCCTGCGACGCAATCCCGATCTGAAGTGGCGTTTCCGGGAGAAGGACCTGCTGGAAGTCGTGGCCTTGCAGGCGCGCATTCTTCGCGCGGCGGCGCGCCTGGTCCGCCCCGGAGGCTGGCTTGTCTATGCCAGCTGCAGCCTGCTTCGCGAAGAAAACGAGGCTCAGGTTGAGTCTTTCCTGGGCGATTCGCCCGAATTTGTCACCGAAGCGCTCGGCCCCATCCTCGATGCGCTGGGTGTGTCCGTTGGAGTTGCCGCGTTTGAGGAGCGATGCGGACTGCATCTCTGGCGAAGCGATGTCGTGCGGGACGGATGCGATGGCTTCTTCGCAGTTCGGATGCGACGCCGGCCTTCGGCGCGATGAGGTGAGCAGCACCACTACCCGTCGGCCAAATCAGCCTACAATCCACGCAGATGCTGCTCGCGTGTTGTGAGCAGTTCTTCGCATGCTGCCGGGGACTAACTTGCTGGAAGCCCACACCATCCATAGCGCAGTCCCTGCAGGGGGGCTGCTGAACAGTCTTGGCGACGCAGAGGCCTGGATCCGGCCGCTGCTCCAATGGGTTGCCTATGGTCTGAGCGAAGCAGGTTTCGGCACGCTGCTCCTTGTTGCGATCCTCACAACCCACATCACCATCGCCGGGGTCACCATTTACCTGCACCGCTCGCAAGCGCATCGGGCGCTCGAGTTGCGCCCAGCGATCGCGCACTTCTTCCGGTTCTGGCTCTGGTTGAACACCGGCATGGTCACCCGCGAGTGGGCCGCCATCCATCGCAAGCACCACGCCAAGTGCGAGACGAACGACGACCCCCACAGTCCGCTCACCCGCGGCTTGAACACCGTGGTGTTGCGCGGCGTGGAGCTCTACCGGATGGAGTCGCTCAATCGCGACACGATCGAGCGATACGGGCACGGCACGCCCGACGACTGGATCGAACGGAAGCTCTACACCCCGCATTCCTATCTCGGGGTGTATATCCTGCTTGCAATCGACCTCGTGCTCTTCGGTGCGATGGGCCTTGCGCTGTTTGCAGTGCAGGCTGCATGGATACCGTTCTTTGCCGCCGGCGTGATCAACGGAGTGGGCCATGCAAAGGGGTATCGCAACTTCGATTCACCCGACCAAAGCGCAAACATCGTTCCCTGGGGCATCCTGATCGGCGGCGAGGAGTTGCACAACAATCATCACACTTTCCCATCGTCGGCCCGGCTCAGCTACCGCTGGTGGGAGTTCGATATCGGCTGGTTCTACATTCGCATACTCTCAGCGCTCGGGCTTGCCACGGTCCATCGTGTGTCGAGGCAGCCCAGATTCCAGCTGCCTTGCGAGCAGATCGACGCGCGCGCGCTCCACGCGGTGATTGCCAACCGCTACGACATGATGGCAGCGTGTGCCCGATCGATCCGCATCGCCAAGCGCGCAAAGTCGGTTGACGCGGTGGAGGCGCTCACTGCAATGCGCACCGAACTCGCTGCGCTCTGGGAGCGTTCCTCACTCACCGTCGAGCAACTTGTGGCACGTTTCGAGGACTGGTGCCGTCGCGCAGAGGAAAGCGGAATTGCAGCCCTGCACGAACTTTCGCTCAGGGCGCGCAGCTACGCCTGAGCTGCTGCAACCACGGGCCTGCCATGCCAACTTCCAGTCCAAACGCATCCCAGCGCGCATCCTCGGAGCGCACCGCAAACGTGCTGCCCACCGACCAGCCGATGGCGCAGCTCGTGGACCCGCCGATGGAGGAGCTTGTGGAGCAGTCGATGGAGGAGCCGATGCAGGAGCCGATGCAGGAGCCGATGGAGCAGCCTGCTGAAGCCCCCGG
>Ga0194119_10010207_pt1 | contig 12414 bp, 18 predicted proteins | sample TA2MahC100mmetaG_FD_148620 | JGI IMG/M metagenome (GOLD analysis project Ga0194119, IMG submission 148620) | Freshwater microbial communities from Lake Tanganyika, Tanzania - TA2015018 Mahale Deep Cast 100m | ecosystem: Environmental > Aquatic > Freshwater > Lake | place: Tanzania: Lake... | reverse complement strand
CCCCAAAACCCCAAAACCCCATATAATTATTTAAATAATTTGAATTAGAATGTAGAACGACAAAAAACGTAACGCCAAACTTGGCGGATCGTCTAATGTTTTCTCGGTCGGAAATTCTCAATAAGCTCAACGCTAAGATCGCTCTTACTACAAAAGTCTTTACAGCTTCAACGCTAACCAAGAGCTTGCAGAGTACTCTCTGCCAGTGCTCTCAAACTAAATTGCTGGAAAGACTGCCTCAGGCGTCGTTAACTCAACCTAGCTGGCTCCCATCAAGACTCAAGGCAGTTAGTCTGCCATTTAAGAAGAAATGGAGAACCAGTTCCAATACGACATGGATGGCAACCCGGTACCTGTACCTGTACCACGTCATTATGGTGCAGACGAATACGATGATGAAGAGGAGGACGAGGCTGCCTAGGATCAAACTGAGAATGCCTTAAAATATGACGACTTTAAAAATATTATCGAAGCAACCGAGGGTCAAACAAACAACTAAACTGCTGAGCTTAGGAAAGCTAACTTCATCCGTAAGAATACTCCAATCTGGAATATGGTCCAAGCAATTAAAACTGGTGATTAAGCTATAAGTTTTTTTGCTAAGCATGGCACAAACATGCCCATCAAATTCCTAAACTGTAATCGAAAGCAAGTTGGGGCCTCATAATTTAGACCTTATGATTTAGTTATCGTAGATAACGAAAAAGCTCTCGATAGAGAGTATTTCACCATTTCAGCTTAGGGTGTTGTCTAAGTATTCAATGAAAAAAGGCGAAAAAAGACTTCAAACGCAGCTACTCCAACCGAATTTTTGAGCCTCGCTGACTGGATGCAATAAAGCACAATGTTTAATGTTTTAACATCAATGAAGTTTTTTAAACATTATCTGATTGGGAAGGTTTTTGGTCTTTGGAAAGGTAATGTTCGGTATAAAACTTACCAGAAAACGCGGTAGTAGCTGGCTAAGTCACTAATTCAGGCTAGACCTGATTATTAGCCAACATACATGGAGATAAATAAAATTTTGTACGATATGTAAGTTAAATAAACCTATTTCATATCTCGAATGCCAAAAACTTATGAAATTGATGATTTTGTAAATGATCAAAAACGTCACAGAGACGAGGTCAAAACTCACTATAACGAGAAAGTTGAAGATATCATTAACAAAAAATTGACAAATTTGGTGACATAGATCTCAGAAAGCCGCACAATTTCTGACTAAGAGGACCTTGAAAATACAAAAATTGGTCAAGCAGCCAAAAACAAGTCAATGGTGTTAATGAAAATTGAGGATGAACTCCGTAATAGGGTTCTAAAACTAGCTAAGCTAAATTACCAACATCTAGGCACTTTCATTCGCCTGATTGATTACATGGTAGTTGAAACATAAGTCCGAATAAATCAAGAGTCTGCAGACATGATCTTGTCAGAGATGGACAACGAATAAAAGAAATACTCAATTTAGACCACTGTTGGCTTTGAAAACAATAGCACAGATGACTCTGGCCTCGGAATTCAGTTCTAGCCAACCAAAATTGAGTTCTAAAACCACTTTGAAAAACTTTTATCAGACATGCAACAAGTTACTGAAGAAGTTCATCGAGTCTAAAATCATCAAGAATTCAATCACTTTATTCATGGCTTGATTACTGACTCAGGTCCAGGATTCCGAAAGATAGTTAGCGAATCATCCAAATACTCTCAAGTCCGCCAAACTATTTAAGAGCGTTTAGCTTAGGACTTTGCTTGGATTGAAGATAAAAGTAAAAATTTTAAGCACTGTCGAGACGTTAATGAGTTTGACTTGACTTTTAATTTTGAGACTTTCAGAGAAGAACACGAAGACTTAGAGTCAATTCGACCTCAATTTGAACGCCTTTAAAAGTGGGATATTAACATAAATAAGTTCATTAAACCCCAAGAAATGAAAGGTCTTTTGCATGCAAACGGCAGAAAGCTGAAGGAAAGACTTTAAAATAGGGTCAAAAAAGAGCAAGATAATTTAAGAAAGTATTTGTTCGAGCTTGCAAATCGCACAGAAAAAGAAATTAACAATGGCTTAAACAGTATTAAAAACACTCTTACCAAGTAAATTTCAAATCTCAGCTCTTTTGTCGAGTATGTAAATAAACTTGCTTCAGCTCGGTAGCAAAAGTCAAAACTTGATGAGTAGAAGAAAAAGCTTGAAGATATGAAGGGCGTTTTGGGCAAGTACAGAGTCAAAGACGACTCTGGGTACTCGAACTAAAAAATAAGCGGTTTGTAAGAAAAAATTGAGTAAATTGACAGAGATATTATGTCCGTTGATATGATTATACAAGAAGCTGAAAAAAAGGTTCACTAGCAGCGTGAAAGCAACGTTGAATAGCTAACAAGTCAAATTTTGGCTGAGTAGGAGAAGCTTGTCGATTTGATTGATAAGATAGAAAGTGATACGTTGATGAACAAAAACACTGCACATAGAGAGGCTTTAGATGAACTGCAGAAAATACAAAAGAGATTTGCAGCTTGTGTGGAGAAGATTGAGTTGTATAAATCGTACGAGCAAACCTTGGACGTGCCTTCATAGAACCTTCCTGAGTTAGAAATTTTCAACGCGAAATTTCTTTAACGCCAGACTATTTGGTCTAATTGGGAGAAGTTTTAGTCGCTAAAATAGGAATGGTACCACAATAACTTTATGACCTTGGATGCCGAAGCAGTCGTGAAAGTAATCAATGGCTATGCAAAACAAAACACTGAAATGAAATTCAAGATGAAAAAGGGAGACTAAGATGAAGTTTTAGATGAATTAACTCGCGAAGTCAAGTTAGCAGTGACTCATTGTCCTTTAATAATGGCACTTGGCTAGAAAGCTATGCTTACTCGACACTGGAATAAGGTATATAATTTGTTTAGTGCTCCACTAATTACTAGCCATAAAGATTAATCAATCACTCTAAATACTCTCATTGAAGAATACAATGCTATGGAACATTTAGAAGCTATCGAGGACATAAGTGGTGCAGCTCAAGGAGAGATGTAAATCTAAAACACTTTAGAGGGCGTAATTTAAAGATGGAACGATGTTAATTTTGTGGTTATCAGTTATCGTGACAGCAAAGAGCGATTCGTTATTACTGATGTAGAAGATTTAATCACTTTACTTGAAGACGACACCATGACTGTCAGCACAATGATGGGAAGCAAGTTTGTTTTGGAAATTAAAGATTAAGTGGAGTCTTGGGAAAGAAAACTTGGCTATTTGGCTGACGTGATAGATGAATGGTTGAAGTTTTAGAGATAATGGATGTATCTGGAGAATATTTTTAGTGCAGATGATATAATAAAGCAACTACCTGCTGAGAGTAAACTTTTCTAACAAGTTGACAAACAGTGGAAGGAACACATGAACCGTGCAAAGAAATAGCCGAAGGCTCTTGATTTTTGTGCAGATTACGAAGTCGGTGTGACTCTTAAAAAGTTCTTAGAAAACAACAAGAAACTTGATGATATATAAAAATGTCTTGAAGAGTATCTTGAAACTAAGAGAACTGCTTTTCCTCGGTTTTACTTTTTGTCAAATGACGAGTTGCTAGAAATTTTATCTTAAACAAGAAATGTGCATGCAGTTTAGCCTCATCTTATTAAATGCTTTGACAGCATGAAAAAGATTGAGTTTACTAAAGAAAGAGACTCTAAGACCATCATCGGCATGCATTCAAGTGAAGGTGAATACGTCAAGTGGACTGGTCCAGTCATGGCGGTAGGCGCCGTAGAACATTGGCTCACATACATTGAAAAGATGATGTGTCAATCTTTATACGATGAGACAAGAGAAGCACTCTATCGCTATCCAGAAAATGGGATTGAAAGAGCGGATTGGCTATTTACAGCACCAGCCTAACCAATTTTAACTATAGATATGATCAAATGGACAGAGGGCGTTGAAGCTGCTATATATGAAATAATGAAAGGCAAAAATGCTTCAGCTCTAAAAGAATTTTTAGAATTCTCGGATAAACAACTTAAAAATATGATTAAACTAGTGCGAGGACAACTTTAGCCCCTGCAAAGAACTTAGATGGGAGCACTTATTGTTATTGATGTCCACGCTATTGAGGTTGTTCGTAACATGATCAATGCTAGAGTTGAAAATATTAATGATTTTCCTTGGACAAGTTAACTCCGTTATTATTGGGAACCTATGAGGGAGACTGACGGGGAATAATACAAAGGTGATGATGTGGCCAGTGATTGTTTTGCAAAATAAACAATTACCAGATTTAGATATGCTTATGAGTATTTAGGCAATGGACCAAGGCTCGTTATTACACCACTGACTGATCAATGTTATATGACTTTGACTGGCGCTCTCCACTTGTACTTCGGAGGAAATCCTGCAGGTCCTGCTGGTACTGGTAAAACCGAAACTACAAAAGATCTTGCAAAAGCTTTGGCTGTTTAGTGCGTCGTATTTAATTGTTCTGATGGTTTAGAAGTATAAATGATGAGCAGATTTTTTACTGGTCTTGCTGCGGGTGGCGCCTGGTCATGTTTTGATGAATTCAATAGAATTGATATCGAAGTTCTTTCAGTCGTAGCATAATAGATATTGACGATTTAGTCTGCAGTCAAAGCTCGACTCAATTTATTTATGTTTGAGGGTAGAATGATTCCACTTCATTTGAGATTTGGTGTATTTATAACAATGAATCCAGGATATGCCGGAAGAACTGAGCTACCAGATAATCTGAAGGCATTATTCAGGCCTATGGCAATGATGATTCCTGACTACAGACTTATTGCCGAGATCAGTTTGTATTCTGAAGGTTTCGAAACAGCGAAATAACTCGCTAGAAAAATGGTCAAATTGTACGGTTTGTCGTCGGAACAACTTTCCAAATAAGATCACTACGATTTTGGAATGAGAGCTGTTAAATCTGTTTTAGTTATGGCCGGTAAACTTAGACGAAAAGATGATACCGTGCCAGAGGACATTCTGCTTATAAGAGCCATGCGTGATTCTAATGTGCCAAAGTTCTTAGAACAAGACTTGCCACTTTTCTACGGTATAATAAAGGACTTGTTCCCTAGCGTAGTTGTGCCTTTTATCGATTACGGTAAGCTGTAAAAATCAATTGAATCAGAACTAAGGTTAAAGAAGCTTTAAATAAAAGCTGAATTTATTACAAAGATCATATAATTACTTGAAACTATGACAGTTAGACACGGTAACATGCTTGTTGGCTCAACGGGAACTGGAAAAACAACAGTTTCTGTAATTTTGGCTGCAGCACTAACAGCACTTAATAAAGCTGGCGAAGAAGATTATTGGTACAAGCCTGTCAATATTAATACTTTAAATCCAAAAGCAGTTAGTATGGGCGAACTTTTCGGAGAAGTCAACAAATTTACTAATGAGTGGACTGAGGGTATTGTGTCTTACCTAGTAAAAAACGCTGTTTAAGCTCTTGAAACTAAAGAAGCAGATTCAAAAAGATGGATTATTTTTGATGGTCCAGTCGATGCGCTTTGGATTGAAAATATGAATACTGTACTTGACGATAACAAAATGCTATGTCTTATGAATGGTTAGCGTATAAAAATGCCTGAAACCTGCACAATGATGTTTGAGGTAAATGATCTAAGAGTTGCATCTCCTGCTACTGTTTCTCGATGTGGTATGGTTTTCTTAGAACCAGAACATTTAGGTTGGGAAGTGCTGGTTCATTCGTGGCATGAAAACATGCAAGACATAATTTAATAGCCATATTTAGACAACATCGTAAAGATTTTGTTGCCAATATTAGATAAGGTTTTGGCTGTGGTAAAAAAATAATGCAGATAAGTTGTTGCCGCCCAAGATTCAAACTTAATTTCTAGCTGTCTCAAACTTATCTAAATCTTCCTAAACAAAGAACGTTTAAATTTAGAACACAGAGACAAAGTTGCGAACCCAGATAAGGCCGTATACACTTATTTATCATTTGCAATCATTTGGTCTTTGGGTGCTAATTTGCACGAAGCTTCCAGAAGCAGTTTTGGTACAGTCGTAAAAAATCAAATACGTTCATTTTTCCCAGAATTCCCAGATGGTGATGTCTTTGAAAATGGTATCAATGCTAACACACATGAATTTGAACCATGGTCAGTGCAAATTCCAAATTTCAAATTCAATCCAAAAGTAAATTTCTTCGACATCCTGGTACCCACAAATGACACAGTAAAATATAAGTACATTTTACACACTTTAATGTATACAGGTTTCAACGTTTTAATGACTGGTGAAACTGGTGTGGGAAAGTCAGTTATTGTTAAAGAATTCTTGATGACTGCAACTGAAATGATTGATCCAGCATTTGTAAACTTCTCAGGTAAAACAACCAGCAAAAATTTGTAAGATGCATTCGAGGGTAATTTAGATCCTAAACGTAAAAATTTACTTGCACCAAAAGTTCATAATACCAAGAAAATTTTCTTCATTGACGATGTAAATATGCCGTAGAAAGAAGTTTACGGTGCCTAACCCCCCTGTGAACTACTTCGCTAAACAATTGATTCAGGCGGATTTTATGATGTTAAAAAGCTTCTTTTCAAAAATGTTAAAGATACACGATTCGTTGCTGCTTGTGGTCCTCCTGGCGGTGGTAGAAGTGATGTGTCACCAAGACTTTTCCGTCATTTTAATATGATTTGGGTGCCAGAATTATCGGCTTAGTCTATGAAATTGATTTTTACTGCAATTTTAAAAGGAAACTTAGAACTTAAGCCAGGTGGCGTTGCTATGCTTGCAGAGTCCGTTGTCAAATCAGCGGTCGATATATATCAAAAAACAATAAACGATTTTCTGCCTACACCTACAAAATGCCACTACACTTTTAACTTGCGTGATTTATCAAAAGTTGTTTAGGGTATGCTTATGTGTAAAAATGAGGATATTGAAAACAAAAATGATCTTGCTTATCTTTACATAAATGAGACTTTCAGAGTCTTTAGGGATCGTTTAATCGATGAGAAAGACAGAGAACGATTTAATATAATGTCCCATGAAATAATGGAAAACTACCTGACTTTGGACTGGGAACTTGCAGCTTTCTAAAACACACTTTTCGGCGACTTTGAAACAAACGAACGAAAATACATCAAACTTAGCTCTGCGTAAGAACTTATTCCAAGACTCGAGGATTTATTAAACTTGTACAATAGCGGCGATAATTAAGCCATGAACCTTGTCTTCTTTGAAGACTGTATACAACATTTATCAAGAATTGCGAGAATTCTCCGTCAACAAAGAGGCAATGCTATGCTTGTGGGAGTAGGTGGTTCTGGTAGAAGCTCAATGGCTCGTCTTGCCGCAAATATAAATGCTATGACTACATTCTCAATCGAGATCACCAAGGCTTACCGCTAGAAAGAATGGTATGAAGATATTAAGAAGCTTCTAAGGAAATGTGGAATAGATGAAGAAACTGTATAATTCTTATTCAGTGATACTTAAATAGTTCAGGAATCCTTCCTAGAAGACATCAATAATTTATTAAACTCTGGTGAAATTCCAAATTTGTTCCCACCGGATGAAAAGATAAATATTTGTGACGAACTTTCAGAAAGGGCAAGATCGGTCGGACAGGGAAATAACCGAGACTAAATTTATGCTTACTTCGTTTAGTAGTGCAGAGAAAGACTGCATATTGTGTTGGCTTTTTCTCCGGTTGGTGAGTAGTTTAGAAACAGATGCAGATAATTCCCCTCAATCATTAACTGCTGTACAATTGATTGGTACAATGCATGGCCTAGTGAAGCCCTATTTTCAGTTGCTTACAGATAATACGAAGAAAACGAGCAAAAACTTGGTATTCAAGACTTAAAAGAACAGCTTGCTAATGCTTGTGTGTTTATTCATTAATCGGTGAAAGATGCTTCTGATAAGTATTTTGCTGAGCTGCGCAGAAGAAACTATACAACACCAACGTCATATCTTGACTTGATTAAAACATATGTTGAGATGCTTAAAATAGACAAAGTTATAGTACCAAACAAGATGATTCGTTACTAAAACGGTCTATCTCGTCTTGCAGAAACAAACGTAATGGTTGACGACTTAAAAAAGAAACTAATTAAATTGATGCCTGAAATCGCTGAAAAAACTAAAGCAACTTAAGAAATGGTCGTAGATTTAGAAGTTTAAACAAAGGATGCTGCAGAAATAGAAAAGACAACTGCTGTTGAAGAAGCTGCGGCTAAGGCAATTTTCAATGAAGTTAGTGCAATTAAATCTGATTGTGAAAAAGTGTTGTCTGAAGCTATGCCAGCTTTAAATAAGGCTTTAGCAGCTCTTGATACACTTAATAAGGCTGATATTGGTGAAATGAAAAATTACGCTCAACCGCCAGAAGATCTAGTCTTGGTCATGGATGCCGTATCTATTTTGCTTGGAAAAAAGACTGGCTGGGATGAAGCAAAAAAGATGATGTCAAATCCAGGTGAATTCATTACAACTTTACAGAAGTACGATAAAGATAACATCAAGGAATCAATTTTGAAAAAACTTAAGAAGTATGTTAACGATCCAAAATTTGAACCAGATCTGATTGCAAAAAAGTCTGTTGCTGGTAAATCAATTTGTATGTGGTGTCGTGCAATGGACAAATATGCAGAAGTTAAAAAAGTAGTTATTCCCAAAGAAGAAAAATTAGCTGAAGCAATGAAGTAGCTTGAGGCTGCCAATGCAGATTTAAAAGGCAAATAATAAAAGTTGCAGGCAGTTAGAAACAAGATTAATTAACTCTAGTTCAACTACAAGCAATCCTAGCAAACTCTTGAAGATTTAAATACAGCTAAGAACACAACTGAAATTTAATTAGGTAGAGCTGAGAAGCTAGTCAACGGTCTTCATGATGAAAGCCTGCGTTGGGCACAAGCAATCAAAGGACTTGAGAAATAGTTGGGTAATTTGGTCGGAAACGTGCTTCTTGGTGCTGGATTTATCTCCTATGTTGGCACATTTACCTAAACTTACAGAATTAATCTCTTGAAGAGCTGGATGAAACACTTTACAGAAAACAATATACCCTTTTCATACGACTTTACGCTAGAAAATCAGCTTGGCGATCCCGTACTAATCCGTGAATGGGGTATAAAAGGTCTTCCAGCCGACAGTCTTTCAGTTGCTAACGGTATAATTGCTACTAAATCGAAGAGGTGGCCTTTGATTATAGATCCCCAAAGTTAAGGAAACAAGTGGATAAAAAACATGGAGAAAGCAAACAATCTTAAGATAATCAAACTTAGCAACTCTAAATTCCTAAACATAGTTGACTCTTCCATTCGAATGGGATTCCCAGTTTTACTTGAAAATATCGAGGAAAAACTTGACCCCTCTCTTGAACCGGTACTTTAAAAAAGTATCGTAAAAGTGTAAGGTCAGTGGTCAATCAAACTTGGTGATTAATTTGTACCTTACAATAATGACTTTAAGTTTATCATAACAACCAAATTGGCTAATCCACACTACTTGCCCGAAATTTGCATAAAAGTGACTTTGATTAACTTTACAGTCACGCCAGACGGTCTTGAAGACTAATTGCTTGTAGCTGTCGTTGGATACGAAAGACCCGAGCTTGAATAACAAAAAGATCAGCTTATCATTTAATTATCTGATTTTAAGCGCTAACTAAAAGAATTGGAGGATAAAATTTTAAAACTTGTAGCTGAGGCTTCAGATGACATTTTAAATGATGAAGAACTTATCACAACGCTAGATTAATCAAAAGTTACATCTATAGCAATTAATGAACGGATGATTGAGGCAGAATAAACAGCTAAAATGATTGACGCAAATCGTGAAAGCTATCGAACAGTCGCAAGAAGAGGTTCTGTTCTTTATTTTGTTATTGCTGATTTAGCAAATGTTGATCCCATGTATCAATACTCACTGGAATTTTTCACTAAGCTATTTGTAATGAGATTAGAAAAATCAGAGCAGTCAAGTGAGCTTGAGGCAAGACTTGAGATTTTGATTAATGATGTGACTCGTGCTTTTTATTTCGGTATTTGCAGAGGTCTTTTTGAAAAAGACAAGCTTTTGTACTCTTTCCTAAATTCTTCATCGATCCTGCGAAGAGATAACGTCATTAATATTGATGAGTGGAATTTCTTTTTGAGAGGCAGTCCAACTGATTTTAAATCGCATACTAAAAATATTGACTTCATCGATGAAGAAATATTTTATTCGCTGCTTGGCTTGGAGGAGTGTCATTCTAATTTCAAAGATTTAGTTAGATCTTTCGAAGATACAGCCGATCAAGTTTATTGGAGAGCAATTATGTCTGGCGACGAGCCCCATATATTGCCTTTACCAGCAATTTTTGAAGACAGACTTTCTAACTTTTAAAAGCTAATGCTATTAAAAGTGCTTCGCACCTCGAAGATGATTTACTCAATCAAGACCTTTGTAAAAGCTTAACTTGGACCATAATTCATCGAGTCTCCACCGTTTGATCTTGAGGGTACTTTAGCTGACTCAAGTAACATAACGCCTATCATATTTGTGCTATCCCCAGGTGCTGATCCTATTGCCTACTTGAATGCTCTCGCTGTAAAAAGAGGTATGCAAGAAAGATTGAAGGCAATATCATTAGGTCGAGGTTAAGGAGTCAAAGCAGAAAAAATGATTTAAGAAGCTCAAGCTGCCGGTTTTTGGGTTTGCCTATAAAACTGTCATCTTTCCGCTAGTTGGATGCCAGAGCTTGAGAAAATTTAAGAGTTACAAGATGGAAATCTAATTCACCCCGAATACAGACTTTGGCTTACTTCAATGCCGAGCACTGCATTCCCAGTTCCTGTATTACAAGGAGGCCTAAAATTAACAAATGAACCGCCTAAAGGCCTAAAAGCTAACATGACTAGATCTTTAACGGATATTGGAAATGACAGATATGAAGGTTGCTCTAAGCAGAAGGAATACAAGAAACTAGTATTTGCATTAGCTTATTTCCACGCAGCTATTTTAGAACGGAGAAAATATGGCGCTATAGGGTGGAATATTCCTTACGAATGGATGAATTCAGACTTTAATACTTCAGAGCTTAATTTACGAATGTACTTAGACGAGTAGCCAGAAGTTCCGTATATTGCTCTAAACTATTTAATTGCGTAAGTAAATTACGGTGGTAGAGTAACAGATGATAAAGATATTAGATGTATTAAAGCTATGCTGAAAAATCTTTTCCGTGCCGAAATCATGTAAGATGGTTATAAGCTTTCAAAACTTGATACCTATTATGCTCCAACTGAGGGCTCCTTAGCTGAAGCTTTAAGATATGTTAATCAATTGCCACTAGATGAAGACCCTGAAGTTTTTGGACTACACACGAATGCTAATATAGCTTTTGAGTTCAAAACTGTCAATTATTTTATAGATACAGTTTTGGTTATGTAACCACGAGCATCTGGAGGTAAGGCCGTTAAGACGCCAGAAGAGATTGTCACCGACATAGCTAAAGAATTCGAAAAGGGACTGCCTAAAAATCTGGATCTAACGAAGGCTCACGAGCTAACATTTGCTAAAACTGAGCAGGGTATTGAAAACTCTCTAGGAGTATTTGTCAAATAAGAAATTGCTCGATTTAACAAGCTTTTGTCAGTTATAAGATCCTCACTAGTTGATCTCTAAAAGGCAATCCAAGGTACTGTGGTCATGTCGATGGAGCTCGAAGCTATGTTCAAGAGCTTTATTGATGCAAAAGTTCCTAACAACTGGATGGGTGTAGGTTATCCTTGTTTGAAGCCACTTGGCAGCTGGATGAAAGATTTGCTTCGCCGTATTGAGTTTGTAGGAAACTGGCTTTACTAGGGTCCTCCTAACTCATACTGGATACCCTCTTTCTTCTTCCCTCAAGGTTTTATGACTGCTAGTCTCCAGACTTACGCTAGAAAGACATCAACCGCCATCGACACTCTTGCATTTAGAACTAACGTGTCTACCATGACTTCTGCTTCCGAGGTTTAAGAAAAACCGCTTATTGGTGTTAATATTCACGGTCTGTTTATTCAAGGTGCCCGCTGGGACGAAAAAAAGAAATAGGTAGATGACTCATTAATCGGCAAGCCTATATCTGAGTTCCCAATTATCTGGCTCGAGCCGATATTGGAGGAGGAGCTGAAGATTGAAAAAGCATTCCACGCGCCTCTGTACAAGACCTCGCTCAGGGCCGGTGAGTTGTCTACAACTGGTCACTCAACTAACTTCGTCATGTATTTGCATCTTGCCTGCGACAAAGATGCAGACTTCTGGGTAAGAAGAGGTGCTGCACTTCTTTGCATGACTGACAACTGAAGAGTGTCCTTTCTCTATATTCTCTATATAAATATATATTTAGTTTAAATAAAATATTACACTGACTGAATTGGGGTTTTGGGGTTTTGGGG
>Ga0194119_10010205_pt1 | contig 12417 bp, 21 predicted proteins | sample TA2MahC100mmetaG_FD_148620 | JGI IMG/M metagenome (GOLD analysis project Ga0194119, IMG submission 148620) | Freshwater microbial communities from Lake Tanganyika, Tanzania - TA2015018 Mahale Deep Cast 100m | ecosystem: Environmental > Aquatic > Freshwater > Lake | place: Tanzania: Lake... | reverse complement strand
CAATTGGGCGCAAGGTGGGCCGATCATTGAGCGGGAGTGGCTTGATATTACCCCGTGGCCCAACGAATCCAACGAAGATTTGCGTTGGCAGTGCAAGCAACACGATACGACCAACGGATGCACTCAGTACGGCTCGACTCCACTTATAGCCGCCATGCGCTGTTACGTCGCAAGCAAACTAGGCGAAGAGGTGGAGGTGCCAGATGACCTCAATTAATTCTATGGAACGGCGTAGAAAGATTCGTCGTGCGCGGGAAATGCGTGCGGTGGTGGTCGATGTGCTTGGGGTGGTGGGGTTTACCTTTGCCCTGATTCTCGGGTACATCGTTTTGATGTTGTTAGTGCAATGAGAACAAAACCGCACAGTGCGGAAATGTTCATAACCTTGGAGAGTAACCATGAATAACTCAGAGCAGATACCTAGGCTTGCAAACTATGACAAAGCATTGGCGCATCACGACAGCGTCAAGCCTTTCAAGAGTGGCGAGTACAAAGGACTAAGACCGCTTGGTAAAAACCGTAGGTACACACGCGCAAGGATTGCGGTGACCCAAGAGGGCGATGTGCAGTGCACTCTCTACGGGCACAAGGTGGTGACCTACAAGCCAAACAACGAGATACACGTGAGCCTGTGCGGGTACAACACACCATCAACGCGGGAGTTTTCTTACATTGTCTGTGGTGCGGCTATTGTACCTAAGTGTGGCAATTCGTACATCATCTACGAAGGGAAAAGATCGTCCATCAAAAACGATAAAGATACGATGATTCTCAAGGACGGAGTGATAGTCAACGCGGTGAACGATCATACCTATCTTTTGAACCGCAAAGCGTTTGGAGAAATTAAGAAACGCCATGCGGAGTTGCGGAAGTACATCGCCATGATGGGTAAGGTAATAGAAGAAGTTGCTGTTGAAGAACTAGAAGTGAGAGATAACGTGGTCAAGTGTATGGCGTTCTTCAGTAAGTTCACATCGGGCAGACTGCACTACACACTCACACTTAAAGATCTAGTGTGTAACCTAAAGCCGAAGATAGATGCAATGGTGGAGTCTGGAGATCTTGGTGAGTTCTACTATTGCTTTAAAGTGATGGCGGCGATGGCGCTACCGTTGAACTTTGGGAAAGAAGTATTTATGAACCCAGGAGGTCAGTATGCTAAAGACATAAGCAATGTTTTTGATGAGTACCTGAAGGTTGTCTATGCTAGAGAGATATTTGACTATGTAGAACTTCCGCCAGGTGTGATAAATGGCAATAGGAACAAGCAGTACATCGCAGTGCACGATATATATTTTAACCAAGGAGCGTAAACATGGAAGTCCGTCTAAGCAAACAAGCATCGTTGTCCGAGGCCGCAGACCTTATCTGTGCAGTTGGTACTACAAACACGGTTCATCTGGTGGGCGAACCAGGCATCGGCAAAACAGCCATGCACGAAGATATCGTCAAGCGTACGGGTCTGCGTGGCATCTATATTGATGTGCCGAATGTAGAGTTGGGTGACCTTGGCATTCCTGTGCCGAACCATGACACCAAGACAGTATCGTTCTATCCCAATGAGTTCTGGGGATTCCATACTAACGAACCACTCTGCATATTTCTTGACGAGTTCACTAAGGGTTCGCAGGGTGTGCAGAATATGTTGCATCCACTGTTGAACGAACGAAGGATTGGTGGCATCAGGCAACACAAAGACACCATCGTCATAACCGCAGGCAACACAACATCTGATAGCGTGGGCGATGTAATGAAAGGTCATACTCGAAGCCGACTAACTGTCGTGCCTGTGTCCAAGCCGACTATGGGCATCGGGCTTAACGGTAAAGTTGAAGAGGGGTCGTGGGGTGCTTGGGCATTGGCTAATGACATTGCTAGTGAGGTCATAACCTGGGGCAAAGAGTATCCACACATTCTTGCGTCGTATCTGGACGGTGGGCAAGAAGAGAACCCATACATCTACAACCCGAAGAAACCACAGCAGTCTTATGTCTGCCCTCGCTCGTTGGCTAAAGCAAGCAACATCGTCAAGAACCGTAGCAAGTACAGCGAAGCGGCGATGATGGCGGCACTAGCAGGCACTATTGGTGAAACGGGTGCACGAGATCTTGTGTCGTATCTGCGCGTTGCCGACTCGCTACCAACGTGGGAGAGCATCATCACTAACCCGAGTACTGCGGTCGTACCTACAAGTCCGGCTGCTCTTTGCATCTTGGCCTACTCTGCGTTGCAGAGAATAGAACGCGACTCAGTTGGTAAATGGTTTGAGTATCTCAAGCGTACGCCCAAAGAGTTGCAGTCTGTGTTCTGTCTGTCTGGCCTTATGAGCGAACGGAAGAAAACAATACTTGCTACGAGTACACCGTTCGTTACATGGATGCGTGAAAACCAGTACTTATTCTAGGAGAGAAACATATGAAACTAACAGCCGAACAGAAAGTTGAGAGGGCGCACGTGACTCTTATGCGTGACCCACAGTTTTGCTTATTCTCTGGCTTGTTCATGGTGGGCAAGGTCGAGGTGCGTGATGACCTGCCGACTGCGCGTACTGACGGCATCAATGTCCAGTACGGCAGAGCATTCGTGGAAAAGCTAGACGACAAACAAGTGGCGTTTATTGTGTTGCACGAGACTATGCACAAGGCTTATCGACACTTAACGGTGTGGAAGAGTCTGTACAAAGAAAATCCCATGCTTGCGAACATGGCGTGTGACTACGTCATTAACCTGCAAATCTACGACTACGATCCACAAGAAGCTGTTGTAAGAATGCCAACAGATGAAGATGGTGACCCTATTGGCTTGCTTGATGAATCGTTTCGTGGCATGGACGCTAAACAAGTATTTGATGCACTAAAACAGAAAGGCACAGAAGGCAATGAAGACGGGAACGGTAAGGGTAACAACGGGAACAAAACCGCGCCGCGCGGAAATGTTCAGATGGACGAGCATGACTGGGAAGGAGCGCAAGAAATTACGCAGGAGAAGCTTAAGGAAATAGAAAGCGAGATTGATAACGCGCTACGGCAAGGTGCGTTGTTGGCTGGTAAGTTGGGTGGCAAAGTCTCTCGGGAAATATCTGAGTTGCTTACACCAGAGGTAGACTGGCGCGATGCGTTGCGTGATGTGGTCAAGACTTTGGTTAAGGGTAACGACGATAGCACTTGGCGTAGGTACAACCGCAGACTTCTTGGCTCTGATATTCATATGCCTTCATCTTATTCTGTAAAGCTGAGAAATGTCGGTCTGGGTGTAGATACTTCAGGCTCTACCAGTGGGGCTATCTTCAATCAGTTCATGTCTGAGATCGTATCTATTTGCAACGAAGTTATGCCTGATGAAGTAGACCTTATTTATTGGGATGCAGAGATACAGGCGCATGAGAAGTACCAGGGTGCCGAGGTTAGTAATCTTGCCAACACCACTAAACCCAAAGGTGGAGGTGGTACTAGAGCAGAGGTTGTACCGAATTACATCAAAGAGAAGAACATGGAGTTCGATTGTTTCATTCAGTTCACTGACGGTATCTTTAATTCAGAAGGTAATTGGTTTGGCATTAACGCGCCGTTGGTCTGGTGCGTGGTAGACAACAGAAGGTTTAGTCCAAAGCATGGCATTGTTATTCACATCAAGGAGCACGTATGAAAAGGCACACGATAAGTATTGCTGTAGATACACACGCGAAGTTGGTAGAGCTACAACAAGCGTTTAAGGAAAAGTTTGGTCTGACTCTGACCATCACTCAAGTAATCGACTTTCTCGTTAAACAACACGGAGGCAACAATGGAAACAATTAGCATCGCATCAAGTTCAATGCTTGTAGAGTTGTCTATCTCTTGCTGGACTGCACGCAAGCTAGACAAGAAGGTTTCTCAAGAAGTAGATGAGGTCAATGAGGCTCGCGCCAGGTCTGGTAACTACAACAAGAATCTGTTGGCAGGCACGCAGAAGTTAGACGACATTATTAAGTTTGCCGCAGTTGTTCGGTCGTGGCACGTGTTTAATACTCTGCCTTGGTCAGATAAAGGCACAAGGCTCTTGCCTATGCAAAACTTTCTTGCGTACAAGCAGAAGCTTAATGAGTGGGAAGAGTCGTTCAATGTACTCGTGCAAGAGTTTCTTGTGGACTACCCGCTACTTGTCGATGCTGCTGCGTTCCATCTGGGTAAGTTGTTCAACCGCGATGAGTATCCTGATGTTAACAAGATAGCGGATAAGTTCCGGTTCTATTACACCTTCTCCCCTGTGCCGACTGCGAACGACTTTCGTATTGATATTAACGAGCAGGCAAAGCAGGAGTTGATACGACAGTTCACTGCTGATTCTCAAGAAAGACTTAAGGACGCAATGGGAGAAGCATGGGAGCGGCTACACAAGTGCCTTACGCACATGAGTGGTAGGCTGGCTAAGGACGCTACGGGAGACAATGTGGGGTTCAAGGACAGCATGATTAGTAATGCTCTAGAGTTGGTCGAGATGTTATCGGTACTGAACATCACGAAAGATACACAGATGGAGCAGGCACGCAAAGAGTTGGCATCGGTGCTAGTTGGCGTTGATGCTAAAGACTTGCGCAAGAACGACGACATACGCACAGAAGTTAAGACACGCGTAGATGAGATTCTTTCTAAATTCAGTTTCTAAGGAGAAACACATGATTAAGTTTATGCATTCAGGGCAAAAGTACGATGCCGTTGACCCTAACCTTACGACAATCCTAACCCAGATAAAAGCCAAGCGCCCACTGTTTGAGTTTCAGCCTGATCGTATGAAAAAGACACCCCAACACGAGTGTGTTCTCGTTGGCGCAGATGTGTGGATGAAAGGCGCACACATAGGAAACATAAACACAAACTATCAACGTAAAGATAGAGAAGGCAACAATTCTAGGTGGTTCGCAATTACTGCCGCTTCCATCAAGAAGGAGCGTGGCCCCCGTAATGTTAAGGTAGCTAAAGATTTGAACAAGGCAGTTAAAATTGCACTTGAACATCTCCTGTTTCCAGAGACTCAACTGTTAGGTAAGAAGTTAATCGAGCTGGGCTTTAGTAAGCTAGATAGTCTGAACGATAACATTAGGTATAGCTTGAAAGACAAAGTGCGTGCAAGTAACTCTATGTCTATGGATGTTGTGGCTTACTTTTTGGAAAAAGCGCGTGGCGTTGACATTGCCGTACCGACTGCGTTTCAGTCGTTTGATGACGATACTTACAAAACATACGCACAGTACCTTTCTACGTCTGACCTAATCGACAGACACCGAGCCGGTTCGTTGTATATTGTGGGTGTCTTGGTAGACGGTGCATACGCTAGTGCGAAATGCCGAGACGAGATGAGTTACGTTCGGTACGAGACCACATACGATATGCCGACGTTTATGCAAGAGAAGGTAACCATGCTGAAGATGATGCCCAAGTATGAGCCGCTTGATCATGTTGGCGTGAAGCTTACGGCTGATGATTCAGAACTTTTTGTAATCACTGACGGTGATACCGTGACTATGTAGCAGTAATCGTATTGCAGATGCGATAGGACGCTCCCACCCTGCGCGGGGCAGGTTAATCTGCTAACCCCGCACCTATCCCCCCAAGCCTGAACAAAACCGCACCGCGCGGAAATGTTCGGGCTTTTTTATTGCCAAGAGAAAAACCTCTTGCAATCCCCCGAAAGCCATTGTATACTCTGTCCACAATTGATGAGAGGCGTACATGGCATCCACACCAGAAGCTAAGGTCAAAGCCAAGGTTAAGGCTTTGCTCGACAAGCATAGCATCTACCACTTCATGCCAGCAACAGGCGGCTACGGACGAAGTGGAATCCCCGACATCATCTGCTGTGCCAACGGCAAGTTTTTAGCTATTGAGTGCAAGGCACAAGGCGGTCGTCTGACTGCACTACAGCGTAGAGAGTTAGATCGCATTGAATTGGCAGGCGGGGTCTGTTATGTCATATACGGCGAAAATGTTGGGCCATTAGAAGAAATTCTGACTAGTGACCACACAAAGAAGGAGCGAAAGCATGAAGTTAGTTGATGACCGCGTAAAACTTTTGATAGAGCGCATGGATGCATTTCCAGATGAATTTACTACAGATCTATCAAAGTGGGAGAACATCTTGAACAGAGGGGTGCGTAATTTAAATTTTATAGAGCGATTTCTTATCTACATAAAATGGAAAAAGATACAGCGAGAATCAACACTTCATAGGATCGTGGCGATAATTACACAGCCAACTCGTGATGAAATAGAAAAAGACATAGTTAAAAAAGCAATGATGAAAATACAGACGCCATGATACTAACGATAGACTTTGAGACTTACTACGACAAAGAGTACAGCCTCACCAAGATGACAACGGAAGAGTACATACGCCATGACAACTTTGAAGTAATAGGCGTTTCAGTTAAGGTAGGCGACAAAGAACCTGAGTGGGTGTCTGGTACTAAAGAACAGATTAAGTTTTGGTTAGATCAATTTAAGTGGGGCGAATCTTTTGTTCTAGCGCACAACACAATGTTTGACGGTGCAATACTGTCGTGGCGTTTTGGCATTAAGCCAATGGCATGGCTAGACACTCTGTGCATGGCGCGTGCTACTGATGGCATTGAGGTTGGTAACTCTTTGGCAAAACTTGCTGCACGCTATAACGTGGGAGTAAAAGGCCAAGAAGTTTTAAACGCTCTTGGCAAACGCAGGAGAGACTTTAGCTCCGAAGAACTTCAACGATACGCAGAGTACTGCAAGAACGACGTTGATCTCACCTACAAACTGTTTATGGAGATGGGGCCAAGGTTTAGCAAGAAAGAGTTTAAGCTGATAGACCTAACGCTACGTATGTTCACTGAGCCTGTGCTTGAGTTGAACTTGCCACTTCTTGAGCAGCATTTAGAAGAAGTAAAAGACCGTAAGGCTAAACTTATGGCGGCTGTTGAAACCGACAGAGACACCCTAATGTCGAACCCGAAGTTTGCCGCGCTATTGGAAAGTATTGGTGTAGAACCACCTAGAAAAATTAGTCCGACAACAGGTAAAGAGACATGGGCGCTATCTAAGAACGACGACGCCTTTAAAGAACTGACAAACCACCCAAATGAGATGGTGCAAGCGTTAGTTGCCGCACGGCTAGGCACAAAGAGTACCCTGGAAGAAACACGCACAGAACGATTTATCGGCATAGCCAAACGCGGGGTTATGCCCGTACCGTTACGCTACTACGCCGCGCATACAGGTAGATGGGGCGGAGACGATAAGCTAAACCTACAAAATATTCCAAGGAAGTCGTTGTTAAAGAAAGCCATAGAACCCCCCGAAGGCTACATCATTATCAATGCCGACTCTTCACAGATAGAAGCACGGACGGTAGCTTGGTTAGCAGGAGAGACAGACTTAGTCGATGCTTTTGACAAAGGCGAAGATGTCTACAAGATTATGGCGTCTGCCATTTACAACAAACCCGTAGAAGAAATAACCGACAACGAACGATTTGTTGGAAAGACAACAATTCTTGGTGCGGGGTACGGCATGGGTGCTGAGAAGTTTAGGTCGCAGTTACGGGTGTTTAAAGTCGATCTGCCAGCAACAGAGTGTGGCCGCATCATAAGTGTTTATCGAAGCAAGTACCAGCGAATAGCTAACCTTTGGAAAGAAGCGCAGAACGCCATAAAAGCAATTGCACAGGGTTCAACCACAACAATAGGCACACAACCGCAAGCACTATCTGTAGTTGAGGGCGGCTTCTTACTGCCGAGTGGGTTACTTATTTCCTATCCTGATCTGCAAGTTGATAGCGACAATCAATACACCTATTCCAGCCGCAGGGATAGGATAAAAATCTACGGGGGGAAGGCCGTTGAAAATTTTACACAGGCTATAGCGCGTTGCGCCATTGGTGAGCAGATGTTGCGTGTTGCAACAAAGTACAAAGTTGCTCTGACGGTGCACGACTCTGTAGTTGTTGTAGTACCTAAAGATCAGCAAGAAGAAGCACTAAAACTAGTACAAACCCTGATGCGCTGGAGACCCGATTGGTGTAAAACATTACCTCTTAATTGTGAAATTGAATACGGAGAAAGCTATGGAACCACAAGCAAATATACTGGTTGATTTTGCGCCACATAAATTAGAAGCAGATCGACTACTGAAAGAAGCACACTTGCTGGCTGTTGACTGGAAATACAAAGAAGCGGCTGCTTTAGTTGATGCGGCTATTGCGGAATTAAGGCTGATGCGTGCGGCGCTAAAAAATTATGAGTAACTACACTTGGTCGTACAGCAGCATATCGTTGTTCCAACAATGCCCACAAAAGTACTACAGACTGCGCGTGGTCAAGGATATTGTCGAGCCGCCACAGAAGCACCTGTTGTATGGCACAGAAGTGCATAAAGCCGCAGAAGAATACGTGTGCGCGGGTATTGACCTTCCCGCCCCGTATCAGCAGTTTAAAGCCCACCTTGATCGGCTAAAAGAGTTGCCAGGAGACAAGTATTGCGAGTACGAAATGGGGCTAACTAAGGAGTTTCAGCCCTGTAAGTTTTCAGACCCAAACGTGTGGTTTCGTGGAATAGCAGACCTACTGGTTGTAAACGGAGACAAGGCGCGGATTGTTGATTACAAAACAGGGCGTAGTAGTGAGTACGCAGATGTTAAGCAGTTAGAGTTGCTGTCTATGCTTGTCTTTAAACATTTCCCACAGGTCACATCTGTGAAAGGCGGCTTACTGTTTCTTGTTGCCGCAGATTTAGTGGGCGCGGAATACGAAGCTAACAACCAAGATAGGTCATGGCAAAAATGGCTATCCGAGATTACACGGTTAGAAAAAGCATACGAGACTGACATGTGGAACCCAAAACCAAACTTCACATGTCGTAAATTCTGTGCCGTACTTGACTGCGAACACAATGGTAAAAATTGACGACTGGGTGGTAGTAAAAAGCACCGGCAATATTGGAGTGGTAGCCCAAGTAGGCGAGCTAGTAACGGTGCGCGTACCACAAGAAGATTGGCCTTTCCCTCGATACGTCACGGTGTCGCGTAAAGATGTAAGAAAACATCGTGCAGCTAAACCTGAACATGAAAGGGCGTTGCTATGAACGAAGAATGTATTCCACTGACTAAGACTCCATGTAAAGACGCTTTTAAAATCTTTCTGAAGAAGCGAAATTACAACAAGAGGCAACAAAAATTTTTATGGAACATTTGGCGTACAGCATGGGTTTTTGGTAAGCAATACGGGACCATAAAAGAAAGACAACGACACCATGTACCGTTACTCACAAAGGAGCAGATGAAAGAGTTGTGGGACACCTCAAACCCCTTCACTGGAGAAGAGTTTGGTAAAAGAATAGAGCGTTATTACGGATTAAGGAGGTGATGCATGACTAAGAAAGAGATTGGAGAGTTAATCGCAGCACTTCCGCAAGGCTTGGATTCCGATGAGTTTATTTTTAAGCTTGTGAACTGGGCGGTAGACAGGGAGCGAGAGGCGTGTGCTGAGATTTGTGATGGAATTTCAGAGGACTACAAAACCAGAACTGACTTGAACAAAACACAGCAACAAGTTGGGCAGTTAGCGGCTGAGGTGTGTGGGGTGAGAATAAGGGGTCAGAAATGAAATTACGAGAAGCAGCAGAGCAGGCGTTGAAGTATTTTGAAAATGCTCACGGGCTTGAAGACACAGAGGTTGCGATCAAAGAAGCACTGCGGAAAGCATTGGCGCAACCGGAGCGTGAATGGGTTGGGTTAACTAAGGAGGAGGCCAGAGAAATCTCACTGGCAAACCGCCCGTATGTTATCGACATGATTGCTGCGCTTGAAGCTAAGCTGAAGGAGAAGAACACATGATCCATATCTCAAAGATGCCATCCGCTCAGTACCGAATTGCTGGAAAGGATCTGTTTACAGAGGATCAAATGAGGCACTACGCCACGGAGTGCCAGCAGAGAGCCTGGGTGAACCTGACCGATGAGGAGATTGAAAAGATCCACACGGCCTGGGCAAAGGACAACCTTTTTCGTGGATGGAATTACGAACGGGCCATTGAAACTAAGCTGCGGGAGAAGAACGGTGGCTAAACCAATAACACCTGAAGAGATGACAGCATACGTTGAAGCGACATGGAACAAGTACCAGGAGAAAACGTGGCAAAAACAAAAGCCTGTGGGGTACGCACACGTAGAAGACCTTAATCGTGAGCACCATGACTTTTGGGTTAACCGGCAGCAAGGTGTAAATGAGGTTCCGCTTTATGCCGCACCAAAGCGTGAATGGGTTGGGCTGACGGATGAGGAAAGTTTAGACTTGGTTTTTGATTCAAAAATTACTGAACCTAATGATGAGCCAATTAAATTTGGCGCACCTTCCAGACAATGTATACAGAATTTAATTTCTCATGTCGAAGCCAAGCTGCGGGAGAAAAACCAATGATCTGCTGCCAAGGAGATTGTGAACAAGGGCGCGACTGCCCATTTAGAAAGGAGAATGTAATGAACGAAAGCAACAAACAGTGGGGCCTGGGTGTCTTGGTTGGGGTAGTGCTAACAAGTCTGATCGCAATCGGCATCAGCAAAATGAAATCTAACGATCCGCCTATGGAGATACTGCCCAAGACCGTGATCGAGGCATACAACATGGGTCTGAAAGATGCATTAAAAACAAACCCGCCTTCTATGGACTTGGAGCAGACCTGCGTAAACATGTGGGCTAACAAACAACCTTTGAGGTGATATATGGCAGCAAAAGATAAACAGATTGGTGGTTCGCATTACAAACTTATGGGCATAGAACCATGGGATGTGGTGGATACGTGGCCCGTTGAACAACGTATCGGCTACTATCGTGGTGGCGCACTGAAGTACGTGATGCGCATGGGCAACAAAGACGAAGCTTTTACCGAGATTGGTAAGGGCAAACATTATCTTGAAAAACTAATGGAGGTATTGGATGCAAGCAACAGAGATCAGGGATCCAGCACAGTCAGTAATAGTCCTGAAGCAGTCATCAGAAAGGCTACAAGAACTGTGCGCAAACGCAAGGTTAAGCGAACGAGAAGTTCTTGAGATCGCCAACATCAGTAAGAACATTGTGCGTGCATCCAGCGCCATACTTGTGTGGGCAGAGAGCTTGCCACGATGAACGCCGAAGAACAGGAGCAACTACATGCCCAAATCAAAGCGCTACAAACCGATCTTGCTTTCCGAACTAGAGAAGTCGCCATACTACGATCCGCATTGGAAAGCATCGCATCCGTATCCTACATGGCCCTTTACGCTAGTGAATCCGTACGAGCTGGCGAAGAGATCACAAAAAACAACCCTAACATTCAGTGAGTTTGAGAAAGCCCCGCTATGACCCCAGAAGCCAAGGTTAAAAAGGAGGTGAAGTTAGTTCTTGATGAGCTTGGCGCCTACCATTTTCTCCCCCTCATGGGGGGGTTTGGTAGGGCTGGGGTGCCAGACATCATCGGCTGTTACAAGGGGTATTTCTTTGCCATAGAGTGCAAGGCAGGCAGTAATACAACGACTGCGTTACAAGACCGCGAGTTAGAAAAAATTCGTAAAGCTGGTGGCGTTGCAATCATAATTAACGAGGAGAACATCAAACATGTCAAAGCCGCCATACAAGCGCATAGTGGTAATTGACTTTGAAACACGCTGGTCGAGTAAAGACTACACACTATCTAAACTTACTACTGAGCAGTACATACGACACGAGAACTTCAAAGCGTTTGGTGCCTGCATAAAAGACTACGGAGAGGACAACACCACGTGGCACAGCCATGCTGAACTACCCGCAGCGTTTGCTGCGATAGACTGGTCAGAGACAGCGGTGCTGGCGCACAACGCACAGTTCGATGTCGCCATACTGTCGTGGGTCTATGGTTGCAAGCCTGCGTTCATATTCGACTCGCTGTCCATGGCGCGTGCCTTGCGTGGGGTGGAGGTGGGCAACAGCTTGGCAAAACTTGCAGAAGAGTTTGGCCTGCCGCCCAAAGGCAAAGCTGTGTACAGCACAGACGGGCTAGACGAGCTTACCCATGAGATAGAAAAAGAACTGGCTGACTACTGTGCGCACGATACGTTCCTGTGTGAGGAGGTTTTTAAGCGTCTGGTGCAGGGCTACCCTGCCAAAGAGTTACGACTTATAGACTTGACGCTGAAGATGTTCACTAACCCTGTGCTACAACTAGATAAGGAGATGCTCAGTGAAGCGATTAACGAAGAAAGAGAAAAGAGAGAAACACTTCTTCAACGTCTTGGTGTCGAAGAAACTATCCTTGCAAGCAACCCGCAGTTTGGCGAGTTGTTACGCAGCCTTGGCGTGGAGCCGCCGATTAAAATCAGCAAGACCACCGGTGAAAAGGCGCTTGCGCTTGCTAAAAACGATGCACTCTTTCAGGCGTTGCTCAACGCCGACAATGAA
>Ga0194119_10010201_pt1 | contig 12420 bp, 17 predicted proteins | sample TA2MahC100mmetaG_FD_148620 | JGI IMG/M metagenome (GOLD analysis project Ga0194119, IMG submission 148620) | Freshwater microbial communities from Lake Tanganyika, Tanzania - TA2015018 Mahale Deep Cast 100m | ecosystem: Environmental > Aquatic > Freshwater > Lake | place: Tanzania: Lake... | reverse complement strand
TTAAAATCTAGAAGTAACGTGTAGGCTATTATTAACAGAATGATGAATACGTAATTCTTTATCAAAATGTTGAATCAAGTGCTCAATTCGTCGTCTCTCAAAAGCAGTATTGACAGAATGCCATTGTTGAATCAATAAATCAAAATGTAGAAGAGCATCATCAACAGAATAATGTAGATGATCAGGTCCAATGATAGGTGTAAGGTCAATGTCTTGGTCAATGTCTTGGTCTTTAGAAGATGAATTAATATAGTTAGAAGTGTAATATTTAAGAGGGAATTTGGTAGTAAAATGTCCAAGACATAAATCGCCAGAATTATGAGTATTAAGCTGAATAGTCCATATATTTTCAGTATCATTATCGTGATGTAAGATGTAAATACCATTTTTGATAGAATGAATAAATTCATAAGCGTTTTCGGTGTCACAGTACGTACTAACATCAATATATGCAATATTATAAATCTCAGCATTATAAATCTCTCCATCTCCATCTGCATCATTGATTTGAGGAATTAATGTAATAGAAGAAAGGTGACAGATTTCTTTGGTAAGAAGAGTGAAAGCGATATGGTCAGCGGTATAGATAGTTTTAACGCGAGGAATCATAAGGAATTTGAAAGCCATTTTTAAAAATAAATTTGTGAAAATTAGTAGTATGTTTTTAAATTATAACTGGTAAGATGCAGTTAGAATAAAATAAAAAAAGTATTTCAATTTTAAAATAACTATACACGATGCTTAAATGCTATACCGACCAAAGTATAGGATTTAAATTACAAATCTAAAGTAACCTTGACTTCAAGACAAAGAAATAAAAATGAGAGACATTTTCATCTCTCAAATTATGTTAAGATTTTATTTTTAAATATTTTTCCTAAAATTAAATTTAAAAAATTATTTAAAAATAAAGAATTGTATTTTTATTTTTAATTTAATTTAATAAAAATTTTAATTAAAAAAAAAATAAATATTTGGCTCTTTACTTCGTTTTAACCTTTTGAAAGGTGGAATAAAAAAAATATTTGGTTCTTTACTTCGTTTTAACATTTTGCCAAAGGTACTGGCGTTGCAAAAGGTGTAATTTAAATTAAATTAAAATTAAATTTTTATTTTAAATTTAATTTAATTTTATTTTATAAAATAGATAAAAGCCTTTATTTACACCCTTGAAGATTTAAAATGGCACCTTAAAGGTTGGACATAATCAATTCCGTGTAAATTTTGGGTAGGCTTACTAAATGTAAGGGTTGATTAAACCGATTTCTTCCTCCAGAATGATACTGGTAAATCCCTGAAACGTCCAAATGAGAATACACCCAAGGACATATAAATATGTGTAGTGTCTTTAAGTTGTTTTTTCCAAAATACCTTAAGGGTGCGGTTTTAATTCTTCAAGGGTGTAAATCATTATTACTAGAATATAAAGATTATAATATTATATATAATTATAATGTTTACTCGATTGATAACATTATTCTCTTTTTTTGCGGCGGCCTTTGCTTTTGAACCTACTCTAAATTTTACAGCTAGTTCAATTACCAGAGACCAAATTATGTCTAGAGCACAAGTTTGGGTTGATGAGAAGGTCCCTTATTCTCAAACTCAAACCACTGATGGTTATAGACAGGATTGTTCCGGATATGTATCTTATTGCTGGGCTTCTTCCACTTCTGGCGGCGGTCATTGGACTGGAAATATGCAGGAAATATGTACTAAAATATCAAAGTCTGATTTAAAAAAAGGAGATGCTATTTTAAACCCATCCACTCATGTGCTTTTATTTGGCGGCTGGATAGATTCTGATGCTTTTTATGAATATGCCGAACATCAACCAGGCGATGTTTGTCGTAAATCCACTGGTTCTTACAATTATTTTGCTTCCAATGGTTATTTCCCTTGTCGTTATAATTTAGTATCTAATTAATGTATAGATTGCCTGATTGGCATTATTCTAGTAATACTTCTCGGACTAGTATTAAAATTTCTTCTTATATAAGTTATATGTGGTAACGTTATTTCTATAAAAGTACGTATTTCATCATCATAATTTCTTCTTTCACTTATATTAAATTTTTGTTGAATTTGAATACATAATTTTGCTCTTTGTAATGGATTACGACACATCGCGCATTTTTTAATACGACATAAACAACTAATACAATATCCGTGATTACATTCTGTGAAATTTATTCCTGGTTTTTCAATACAAATAGGACACAAATCGGTTGACATATAATATTTAAGAGAATGTATTTAAATATTTTACACATTTAACATTTCCTAAGGTACTTGCGTTTCGCTAATACCTATTTTTCCAATATAAGCAAAATCTTTAATTTTTAAACGCAATTTATTTAAAAAACTCATACTATTATTTGTTACATATTGACAAGATAATATAACTCGTTTTTCATTTTTACATAATTTAGATGCTCTATGATATAAATAATTACCTTCAAAACAAATTGAATTATTGTTTGTTAAATTTATACTCTTTATCTCATTGTTATCATTTTTAAATTGGAATTCAGTACAAGTTAAATTATTTGTTATTGGTATTAGTACTGTAAAAAATCTTCCATCATAATAGTTATAGTCATAATGCCAATTGATCCAATCACCTTCATTTTCATATATTAATATAGAACAACTTGTAGGTAAAGTTAAATCAGTTGGAAATAATTTTAAATTTAATTGATCTGACACTAATTCACATAAGTTGTTTTCATAAAAATTAATTAAATTTGGCGCATATTTTACTAAATTGGTAGTAGATATAGTTACACCCTTTTTATTCGGTAAAGCACAATTGAATATTTCTTCGGGAAAAGTTTCGATGTTTACTCTTTTTTGAATTTTTTTATCAAGTAATACAGAATTAATTTCGTTTTTAATTATCCCTTCTAAAAATACGTTAAACTCTTTATATAAACAAAAATCATCATTACATATGTATTTTTTTTTGATTTTACAAGAACCAGAGTTATATCCATAAAGCGAAATAGCTGCTATAATAAATAAAATTAATACAAATAATATAAATAATAAATACAAATAAAAATAATAACTACTATTTTTCATACTATATATTACAAATAATATTTATTTTTATCTTATTGAAAAGTTATCTTGTAAATTGATTTAAATATATAATGATATATATTTAATAAAATGGGAATTTATAATAATGGTAGCATTTTTAAAATAAGAATGTATAATTTTAATGATGATATTAGTAATACATTATTTGAAGAAAAATATGATGAAATAATGAGCCACGAACAAATGAGGGAGGCATTTTTATTTTATACTAACTTAAATGATAAAAATAATATATCGTTTCAAATTTATACTGAATGTAGTAGTACATTAGATAAATATAATAAAGGTAATTTTATGAGGTGGTATCCATTATCGTTAGATATGTTTTTACAACACTTTGGTTCTTGTTAAACGCACGCATTCGATTATAAAATGAAAACTTGTGTGTTATACAAATAAAATTGATATAAAATTATTTATTATTACATAGACAATAATAAATAATGGCGACATTTGATAGTCATCCAAAGTCAAAATTTTGGTCGGATAGAAATTTGATAAACCCGAATGAGGTAGCATTGAATTCACATAAGAAATTCTGGTTCAACTGTGGTGAATGCGGACATAAGTTCGAAAGTTCTTTGTTAAATATTAATAAAGGTGATAGTTGGTGTGGATTTTGTAGTAATCCTCCAAAAAAATTATGTGATTGTAGTTTATGTTTTGATAAATCATTCGCAAGTCATTCCAAGTCAAGTTGTTGGTTAGATGAAAATGGAATAAAACCAAATGAAGTTTTTAAATGTGCTGATAGAAGGAAATTTAAATTTAAATGTGACAAATGCGAACATAATTTTGAAATGAATTTAAAGGATATTACAATGAAAGGACATTGGTGTTCTTATTGTTCTCATCAAAAATTGTGTGAAAATGTAGAATGTAAAATGTGTTTAGATAATTCATTTGCCTCTGTAGAGAGAAGTAAGTTTTTAAATGATAAAAATATAAACTCTAGAATGCTATTTAAAAGCACAAATAAAAAATTTAATTTTGATTGTGATGTATGTAATAAAACATTTCCTTCACCATTGTCAGCAGTAACTAATGGTGTATGGTGTCCATTTTGTGTAAATAAAACTGAATTAATTTTATACAATGTATTGAAAGAACATTACTCTACATTAAAAAGACAATATAAGGTTGAATGGTGTAAAAATCTTAAACATTTGCCTTTTGATTTTGTAATTGAAGAGAGAAAAATTATTATCGAACTTGATGGAAATCATCACATAAAACAAGTAAGTAATTGGAATTCACCTGAAGAAACAAGAAATCGAGATTTATATAAAATGAAATGTGGGAACGAAAATGGTTTTTCAGTTATAAGAATATTACAAGAAGATGTATTTAAAGATAAATATGACTGGATAAATGAATTATGTGAAAATATTGAAAAAATTACAAATGAAAATAGAGTTCAAAATATTTATATGTGTAAAAATAATGAATATAAAGATTTTGATATTAGTTAAAAATTATGCTGTCAAAATAATTTATTGAGGACCAGAACCTATCTCGAGAGGTGGTCTAAGAAAATCAGGTTCAATTGTACTTTGTAGCCAGGGCCCCACATTGAGTTGTGGATTAGGTGGTTCAGATCTAATTTGAAGGTTAGCATTTCTCAAAGTTTGTCCGATAGTATCGATACCAATGTGGTAGCCAGCCTTCAACAAGTTAATGTTAGCAAGTTCGCCCTTACCAGAAGGGTTTAATTCAGCCCATTGAGAGTTGCTATCCTTAGGCAAAAGTTCGGCAGGATTTTCAACACCAGACTTAGAGCAAGAAGAAGGAATACCAGGCATAGAAGTTTGTGCTCCATTAGCAGCAGCAAACACTTCATTTCCATTAGGATCAGCAGGACGGACTGCGGCAGAATATTCAGCATTAGTATCCTTATATTGTGGTTGCATTTGAGTATTAGATTCAGATCCTGGCATACCCTTTGCTCCTAAATACCCAGCAAACATAAAAACACCATAGGCAACAATTATCAAAATAATAATAGCTCCAATTCCGTAGTCATTCCATAGTTTCTTAAAAGAGACACTCATTATATAAAAATGCTAATAAAATAATTTTTTTCAAATTATCCTAAAACTTTCTTAAAGACCTTCCAATTCACTTTCTGAAACCTCGTCAATTTCGGCTTCAAAATCACTATCACTATCATTCATATTTTCAATCATATAAGTTTTCTTAATATTCTTTGCTTCTAAATAAGCTAAAATCGCATTTTTCTTTGCTTGTTTTGCCTTATCTCTGGCTGCCTTATATAATTCGAAATAAACTTGATTAGGTTTTTTCAATGTCATAGTTAAATCATTTTTGTCTAAATTCAAATCATCATTACTAATTTCTTTAAGCATATCATTATTTTCCTCAATATCTTCAGCTAAATCTTCAAAATCAATATCTAAAGTTATATTTTCATCCGTTTTAGGCTCTTTTGGCTCTAATAAATCCAGTGGTTCAATTTCTTCTAAAGTATTTGTATTTATTGGTTCTTCAAGAATGGGTTCTTTTTGAGTCGCTTCTTCTGTAATCACTCGTTCTTCTAGAGTCTGTTGTTCTTCTAGGATCGGGTCTTCTGAAGTCGATTCTTCTCCTAACTTTAATTCTTGCTTTAAAACAGAACTATGTATCTCATCATCTATTATTGGTTTTTCTAAATGGGTTGAAGATTGTTTTTTAGTCTTTATTAAACAGTTATCAAATATAGGTTCGTTATCAAGAGCCATTACTTGCTTAAGTTCAATTTCTATTTGAAAATTTCGTGTTGTAAATTTAATACCTTGTATGTCTAAAATACACATTATTTCTGTTTCTTGTGTTATATCGCTCATTGATAGATTTAATTCTTTTTCATTATATATTTTTATTGCTGGAATATCGTCTTTAGTATTTTTAATGTTTGTTCGTAATAAATAATACTTACCTGATTTATAAACACGAATGAGTGGATTAAAAGCGGTTTCAATATCATGTTCTTCTAAATTTCCTTGAAACCAAGCTTCTTTCTTTTCATAAATAAGTTTATGGCATTTTTCTTCTAAATTTTCAAACCAGTTAATAATTGTCTCCGAGTTTTTATCAAACATTAAATCACAATAATATTTTTTACCACTCTTAACAAACCCCTGTCTAGTTAAACTTTTGGAAGTCTGTATGTATAATGGTTTGTTGTTATATTCAATTTTGGTAAAATAGCCACCACCTTGTATTCCTACAGGATGTGCTAAAGAAACCTTTGAAAAATCGAATAAATTGTTCGGTTCGATTATGTTATCCATATTACTGAAAATATAGAAAAATTAATTATTTTTAACACGCAAAATTATTATATAAATTTTTAATATGAAAGATTCATTCGTACAACAATGTTTAGATATTTTAAAAAGAGAGGATATTAAAAATGAATTTAAAATGCTATTGAAACCCGTTATTGATTTTATTTTATACGAGATCAATCCATATATTTATATAATAATGTCACTAGTATTTTTAATTTTTGTCATGATATTAGCTATATTAATTATGTTAATTTTAATTATAAGAAATAAACAGCTTACTAATAAAATATTTTAGGGGTCTGCGGAAGAATTTTAGGCAAATGTATAAATTTTCTTCTAATCGTAATATATATAAAATGCCAAAGTACAGTCGTAGAAATAGTCGTAGAAATAGTCGTAGACAAATGAAAGGAGGTTACACTTCTGCCGCAAGTTATGGGGTCAGTGTGAATGGTGATACAAACGCTCAGTACAATAGAGTTTTTGGTCCAGAGTATGCTAATGTACCAGGAAACACAATTATTGGCGCACAAGGTCAAAATGTACCTCCAGCATCACAAATGCCGACACCTGCCAATTTAGCGGCAGCCCAATCAGCAGGTAAAAGAAGAAAGCGTGGTGGGTTTTTAGGCGAAGAAGCTCTCGTACCATTGTCACTTCTAGGTATGCAACAAACTTACGGAAGACGTAAGAGAGGTGGAACAAAAATATTACCTCAATTAGCGGGTACAAAAGGTGGCTTTTTAGACCCAGCTATTAACCAAGCTGTCGTACCATTGGCGATTCTAGGTATGCAGCAAACTTATCGTCGTAAGAGTCGTGGAGGAAGACGTACTCGCAAGCACAGAAAACATTAAACCCTATTTATTCTAGCTCAATATATATTTTATATTTTTATCATTTATAAAGATATAAAGTCAATTTTATACAAAAATAGATGTAATATTTTATTATAAAAGATATATAAATTATAATTTAAAAATATTTATATAAATAATATTAATTATGAGTTTTGAAAATAAAATTCAAGAATGGGTCCAGATTGATAACCAACTTAAAAAACTTAATGAAGAAATAAAGAGATTAAGAGATCAACGAAATAGTATTGAATCTAATTTAACTAATTATGCGAAAACTAATAATATGGAAGATAAAATCTTCAAGATCAATAACGATAAACTTAAATTTGTAGAGACAAAAGTACCTGAACCTTTGACTTTTAAATATTTAGAGAAGACACTTGGAGAGATTATAAAAAATGAGTCTCAGGTACATGTCATTATGGAACATATCAAACAAAAACGAAATATTAAAATAGTTCCAGAAATAAAGCGCTTTTCTTCCAATTAATTTATATAGACAAATTATATGAGTGAATTAATGAATGAATTAAATTATATTGGACCTGATGAATTAGTGTTTAATAACGATCAAAAAGGGGGTATTCATTCTGGTGGTTTTAGTGTGAATTCGATCATGATGAAAGCACATATGTCTCCTATTATGACGTTAAATAGTCCCAATTCAATTATTGGTGGTGGTAGTAATAAGGTTTCTGATTTATTTAATGACCTAGTAGTTCCTAATTGGGCCTTATCATATAATAACCGTATTAGTGGTGGTAAATACAAAGAAGTAGATCACGATAATTCTTCTGAAAGTGATGATGATGTAATTCATGACGATTTACACGAAAAATTACTTGATTTAGTTAAACAGCATAATACTAGTACTATGTCAAAACCTGCTAAAAAAAAATTGACAAAAAGAGTTAAAAAACTTATCAGTAAAAAAACTGGCACTAAAAAGAATATGAAATAAATATTTATATTAAAGTATTACTGTAATATAATTATAATGCTTTTTAGACTTTGTGAACATTATGAAAATAATTGCCCTATATATAAACATGACACAATCAATGAGTGTTTTATATGTTTTGAATACAAAAATGATAATGGTATTTTGCCAATTTATCTAAAGGCTCAAAATTTATATTTAAATGAATGTGTTTGTAATGGTTCAGTCCATATTGAATGTTTAAAAATTTGGTTTAATAAAAACAAAAAATGCCCGATTTGTCGAATCGAAGTAATTGAAAATAATAATACAACTATAATTATTTACAATTATATACCGTTGGGGATAACTATTTATACGTACACAAAAAGATTTATTATATCAGTGATAAGAGTATTTTCGTGTATGTTAGTTATATTTTTGATTATGGATTTTTATTTTGCGATAGTTAATGCTAAATATAGAAGATATAATGGTGAATATAATAATGGTGAATATAATAATGGTGAATATAATAATGGTGAATATAATAATGGTGAATATAATAATGGTGAATATAATAATGGTGAATATAATAATTATATAACATTCGTTTCAGATAAGGAATATATAGAATAAAATCAATAAAATCAATAAAATCAATAAAATGGATATTTACTGCTTTATCTAGAACTCCAAGTATCATAATTAAATGGAGACACTAGTATTTGGTCTAATTTGGTTTTCATCGTATCGACTTTCTTTTGAAAAGCAATATCTTCTGGAGTCTCCGGATAAGGCTTTGCTGTTTTCATCAAATCATCTTCATCACTTCTTATTTTTGGTTTATATCCATAACAATTTACTCCAAATTTTACATTTGGATTCGCAATATAACCGCCATTTACTCCCGGTCTACCGCAATCGTTTTCATGTCCGGGTGTCCTTTGAAGATTATCATATGTTTTCTTCTGAGTTGGAAATAATGCTAATTGATTGGCAGACCAACCATAATTACACCATTCTGCTCCATTATTATAAGCTTTTTCAATGTTATCATAGTTGGCTAAATTTGCTCCATATGCGCGGCATAATGCTTTCGCATCATTATATGTGTAATAATTTCCTGGAATATTAAACACTTGTTTTTTGAATTTAATTTCTTGAACTGTGGATGGTTGATACGTAGTTTGAATATTTGTATCATTATCATATGTAGTTTTTCCCATATCAGAATCTTCATCCATTTTTAAAAAGAATAATTCTTGAATATATGCTAGTATGTTAACGTTAAAAAAGTATTGAAACGCATTAATCACAATTAAAATTACTAAAATTGTCATGATAATCGTTATAAAAATACTACCGGCGCTGTTAGAATTTCCACTACTTCCTAAATCATCTGATCCTAAAGCTGATGAAAAAACATAAAAGGCTACAATAATTAATATTATAATAATTAATACCATTGGATTCATTACATAAGTATTTAAATGTTTATATATATTAACTGAATCAGTTGTTGATCTAGTATTTTCTACTTCCATATAATATATAAATAGTTAAAAAAAATAAAACCAAATATAAATATTTATAATAATATTTATAATAATATTTATAATAATATTTATAATAATATTTATAATAATATTTATAATAATATTTATAATTTATATACTAAGCTTTCTATAAAATAATACATATGCTTTTTGAGTAATGATCGATTCAATTATTCCAACTTCGGCAACAGTCGTGTCATTAAAATGATACCACTTTCCATTCGCATTTTTTACGTACGCTGTATAGTGTCCGCCTAACACCCCACCACTATGATTACAAATACCATATAATTCATATTTATAATTATCTTTTTTATAACCTATTACATAAGGCGATAAATCTAGGTTATCAATTGGAAATGATACATGTATTTGATTTTTTTGAAATCTATTGTTGAATCGTTTCAAATCGATTGCCAAGATATTTGGAAAGGACCAGAATAAGATGCGTTTTTTAATATTTATTGTTTCTTTAGATTCTTCGTCTTTATAATTTTCAATAATCTCTCCTTCAACGTAATAATTAAAACAATCAATTAATGATGGAGATTTATTGTTAGGTGGAATTGGTAAATCTACCATGAAAAATGGCTCTGGATTTTGGCTTATAATCTTATTATTATCAACACGTGTAATTTCTGACACATTTACACCGTAAAATAAATTCCATATTTCTGAATAATCTTTTGAATATGTAGTCTGAATCATTTTAAAGCATTTTATCGCAAGATTATCTGTTTCATCTTTTGGAATTCCATTAATACTCATTTTAATTTCTCTCGAAAGTGAATTGTGAAAACAATCTATGATAAATAACAAAAACTCAGAAACATCGTTTTGCGAATATCCTGTAAATACATCAACATTTTTAAGCTTGGCTACTTTTTGAATCGTATTAAAAAATTTTCCTGGAGAGACAATACAATTATCGTTCCATAAGACTTTTCTTAAATTATCCCATTCAATAATTACAACAGAATCGCATTTATTTTTAAGTTTATTTTTATAAGAATCGTTATCCAGAAAATTATTTAATTCATAAGTATGAGATAAAATTTGTAGACATGAATTCATAAAGCATGTATTACCTAGATTAGCTAAACCACTTAATCCCTTACTTTTATATTTACTTATATTCATTAAATATATTAATTATGATAATATATTTAAACATATTTAATAATATATTTATTATGAGTTTAAATACTTATAGACTAAGTAACGAACAACTTTTGTTAGTTAATATTTTAAATAGTATGTATTATGATAATATAAGACATATTAATTTAATCAGCGAAACTATAAATAGTTTGGTGGATAGTAACAATCAAATTCGAATTTTATTGACACAAATGTTAAATTTAAATTCAAACCACAATTTATATAATAATACAAGAAGAAATCATAGCAACCATAATCATAATAGCAATAATAATACCAATAATAGCAATAGCAATAATAGCAATAGCAATAATAGCAATAGCAATAATAGCAATAGCAATAATAGCATTAGGAGATGGCAAAATACACAAAATAACTCTGAGAGAATTATGGGTAATAATAGACCTTATGTAGTTGATTCTATAGTCGAGTATACTATACCAAGAACCCGAAGAAATAATAGAATATCTGATGAATTATTCGATCAAATTTTCAATAATTTTTTGCAACCAGTCCAGATTTACCCAACACAATCTCAAATTGAAATAGCTACCAGAAGAGTCAGATATTGTGATATTTCTAGACCTATTAATACCAGTTGTCCTATATCTATGGAAGATTTTAATGATAATGACATGGTAACAGTAATTCGACATTGCGGACATACATTTCATACTGAAAATTTAATGAATTGGTTTAGAACTAATTGTCGTTGTCCGGTATGTAGATATGATATACGAGATTATAATACTACTACATCATCAGAGTTTTATAACGCTCAAAACACAAATTCTTCAGTTATTTTTGATTCTTCAAATAATAATGTAGAGAGAACCACCAATCAAAATATATCAGTAAATGAAGGACTTGATAGGAATATTCATGATAATGCGAATAATTTAGATGATTTATTTAATATTACAGGTTTATTAGATTCTTCAGGAAACTATACGAATAATTCAATTGATACAATAGCAATGTTTTTGGCAAACGCATTAAATAGATCTCAAAACAGGAGATAAGTTATATAAATACTATATAAAGATTTCACTCGTATAAAATTAATTCATGAGAAAAATAGATATTAAAACCGAAAAAAAGTCGTCACATCTCACGCCAGAAGAGATTAATGAATGTAATGATATTGAGCTTGAGAGAATATCTAAATCAAAATTATTTGTAGATTTTTATACATTTTTAGATAATTCTATTTCGTTTATTTTAAGATCAATGTTATTTTTATTTAAGATCTCAGGCGTCTATATATTATGGATTAGTTTACATTATTTTTCAGCACATTTATATGTAAAATTTTGCGTACCAAATTCTGTGATAGGCTTTATTATGTCACCATTAATGATAACGACACCACATTGTCAGGGATTAAGATGGATTGTATACAATGCTGCTAATATTATTAACCATATGTGGATACTTATTGGAGCTTGGATATATTCTATTATATGGATTGTTGGTGCTGAGAGATCACATGACAAATAATATATTTACAAATAATTTAAAGACAT
>Ga0194119_10010199_pt1 | contig 12420 bp, 8 predicted proteins | sample TA2MahC100mmetaG_FD_148620 | JGI IMG/M metagenome (GOLD analysis project Ga0194119, IMG submission 148620) | Freshwater microbial communities from Lake Tanganyika, Tanzania - TA2015018 Mahale Deep Cast 100m | ecosystem: Environmental > Aquatic > Freshwater > Lake | place: Tanzania: Lake... | reverse complement strand
GCCTCGCCGAGACGCGTGGCGCGGTCGAAAAGGACGATCTTCCGGGCGACAAAAGCGCCGCTGACCGCGACTTTCACCAGCACGTCCGCGCCCGGCGGGAAGATGGCGAGCGGCTTCTTGTCGCCTTCCAGCTCGGCGTTGGGGTCGAGGATTTTTCCGTCGGTCAGCGAGACGCGGATGACACGGCCCGACTTCTCCTTGCTGCCGCGCGGTGTGACGGCACGAACCTCGAGCACCGTGTAGTCAGGACTGACGCGATAGAACGCGTAGCCGGGCCGCGGAGTCTCCTTGAAGCGCAGACCGGGATACTCCTGAACCCAGTGAACTCGTGTGAAAACCGTCGTCACGTTCTCGAGTTCCGCCTGATTCAGCAAATCGGTGACGCCGAGTTCCTTGAGGATGCTGCCGTCCTTTTTGTAAACGATGATGCGGCGAGAGAACGCCTCGTGCTGGATGTCCCGCGGAGAGCCAGCCTTGTCGCCCCACAGCTTGGTAGCCCCGTGCATGTCGGACTTGCCGGGATACCAGAGCGTCACGTGGTTAAAGAGAGCGAACGTCTCGCCGTCTGGAGCGATGAATAGCTGGCCGTGAACCTGCCCGCCGCTGACGCCCTGGGCGGGGACGGTTCGAGTTTCCCCGGTCTTGGTGTCCTTCCAGACGAAGCTCCATTGATTCGGTCCGTGGCTGGTCGTCTTGCCAATCGGTTCGGCTGTGATGAGGAATCGGCCGTCAACGGAGCGGCAGCCATCAATCTGGCTCGGCAGTTCGTAACCGGCGCAGGCCATCGACCGAAAGGCGAGCAGGATGAGCAGAGTGAGCGTTCGCATGGTGTGTCTTGATGGTTCCCGCGGCGGGAATGGGCTGAAGGTCATTTGCCAAGAATGATGAGGCCGTCCTGAAAGGCAACCGTCTGCCCGCCGACCTTTACTTTGCTGCCGTCCACGGTCGGTTTCACATCGGCGCGTTTCCCGAGAAAGAGGAAGCTGAACCGGACTCCGCCCGCTTCGACGGCGTTATCGGATGGGGCGCCGGGACCGGTCATCACGAGCATGGCCTCGGCGCCGCTGGCCTGCGAGAAGTCGATCGCCAGGCATGAGCCGTCGGCGGTCGGCAGCACGGTCGAGCCGTCTTTGGCGGGCTTGAAGTCGCCCTGGAAGCCGCGGGGGATTTTGCCCCAGGTCAGTTTCCGGCCTGTGTCGTTGATGCTCAGGCTGCCTTCGGCTTTGCAGGAGTAGTTGCCCTTGGTGTTTTTCGTGAGGATGGAGATCACGACGTCACCGCTGTCGCTCCAGCGGTTGCGCCAGGCGTAGAAGCCCCACTTGGAATCATGCAGCGCGTTCGGAATGATGCCGGCGGGATTCTTCTCCGGGAGCCCGACGGGCCAGTTGACGAAGGCCAGCACCGCGTGATGCGGGTAGGGAGACGGCGTGTCGAAGGGCGTGCCGTTCTTTGCGTCCAGTTTCGCAAAGCCACCGTGATTGTAATACCAGGCAATTGCCGCCTGGACATCGGCCGAAGCCGCCACCCCCAACCCGATGGAGAAATAACCACCGCCGGACAGTCCGCCGCGCCCCCAGATATTTTGCGGGTAGGCTCCGCGCTGCGGGTGATAGTCGGGCTGGCCGTCGCGGGCGAGGGTTTGCAGGAACCACCGGTTCGCCATCCACTGGGCGTTGAGCCGAGGGGAGATGAAATCCTTTCCGAGCGCAGTCTTCCAGGCCTGGAGGGCGGTGAGGAAAACGATGTGGCTGGACATCGAGCCGGCGCCATCCCCCTCGGCGAAGAAGCCGCCGTCACCGAAGCCCTGCGTCATGTTACGGATCATGATCTGCGTGCTCTGGCCGACGAGCGGGCCGAACTTTTTCATGTCGCAGCCGGGGTCATTGAGGATGGCGAGCATGGCCATGGCCGAGCCGCCGACCTCCATTCCCCAGTGGTTGCTGCCGGGATGCTGGCGCTTGCCGAGGATGCATTCCTCGATCGCGCAATGAGGGCCCTCGTTGTATTTGCTGAATTCCTCCGCCACCTTTTGCCGAAATTCCGGATCCCAGCCGTCGTAGCAAAGGTCGTAACCCAGCGCCGTCCAGCCGAGCGACGGCCCGCAGCGCAGCGCACCGCCGGGCTTGCGAAAGCTGTAGCGATCATCGCGGTCGCGGACGCCGGCCAGGGCCTTCTGCATGGCTTCCTTGCCTAGGTCGGCAAACTTCTTCTCGCCCGTGAGCTGGTAGAGCAGGCCATAGCCCGCGGCATGGCTGATGGTAAATGCTCCCAGCGGCAGCTCCGTGTTTTTGCCAGCGGCCTTGGGTGGATTCGCCGTCTCGCTCTCCCGATTCGCGTCGGCGGCACCGGCACCTGCGGCGGGTCGATTGCCCTCGTAGGCCTGGCTGGAGCCGTTGAAGACGGTGGGAAAGGTGTCGCCGTTCTTCGCGTCGAGCGTCGCCCGGAGGCGTTTGAGGATGGCCTGACCCTCCGGGGTCGCGGCCTTCTGCCGGAGCCGGGGCAGGTCGCTCTTGCGGAAGAGCAGTCGCGGATGCTCACCCGGAGCCAGTGCCCGGAAGTCGGCGACATCCGACGGCCAAGGCGCGCCGGTGTCCGCGGCCAAGGCAGTCGAGAAGCAAGCCAGCGTCGCGGTGGCGACCATGGCAGTGAGGATTTTCAGGAGGGTGCGACGGTGCATATCGGAGATGATTGGGATTAAGAGGCGAACTGAAGTTTGCGTGAATGGCGGCCGGATGGGCTGGTAAAAGGTTTGGGGTAAAAGATTGGGGAACAGATCGAAACTTTTTACCCCAAATCTTTTACCAGCCAGCCCGGTTCCCTGATTCGTGGGCTCATGGTTTCCGGAGGTCGTAGCAGTAAGTGCCGTCCATGCCGCGGACGATGAGGCGTCCGTCCACGATGACATTGGTGGTCGGCATCTCGCCATAGGCGGTGGTGTCATTGTGCGGCGGGGACCAGGGTTCGTGCATCTGCCTCAACGTGCCGGCGGTGGTGTCGAACAGCGTGATCGACTGCTTGCCGTGCTGGCATTCGGGTTGCGACAGCACCCAATCGTCAACAGCGATATAGGTGGGATTGCTGCGACCCAGATGCTCGGGCACGGCGCCCAGAGTCTTGCCCGTTGGCAGTTCGATCAACCGAGCACCTTTGTCCTTGAAGGCCGTGAAGATGCGCCCATTGGCGGTGATGGTCAGTCCGATGTGCCCGTCCTCCATCTCGCCCAGCACTTCATTGCGCCACACTTCGTTGATGGCGCCGCCCTGGGCGCGCATGGCCACCACCTGTCCGCCTTCTTTGCCCGTCACGAACGACACGATCCAGTCCTCGTGCGTCACCAGGTTCGGGCCGGCGCCATTGCCGATATCGGGCTTGCCATCCTTATTCAGGCGTGCCGAGGGGAAGGTCCCCTTCGCCAGGATCGTGCCGGTGGCCGGATCAATCACATGCAAGTTGGGGCCGCACAGCAGCACTGCGTCCTTGCCGTTATACTTAAGCCGGCGCGCCCCGTCAGAGCCCGGTGCCTTCCACCGCTCGGTGCCGGTGCGCAGGTCCAAGCCCTGAGTGCCACTGCCGCTGGTCCACACCACCACCCCGTTGCAGATCAGCGGACCGATGTTGCCCTTGTCCTTGCTAATGCTGGTGTTTTTGCCGGTCGTCCACAGCAGGGCACCGGTCTTGGCATCGTGGGCATACAGGTTCCAGCTATAATCAGCTACCACCAGCACCCCATCCGCCACGGCTGGCACAAAGTTGTCGCCGCGCCATTTGTGCGTCTGCCAGTTGCCTTGTTTCCCCGGCCAGACCGATTCCCAGACGGTCCTGCCCGTGGCGCCGTCGATGGCGGTGACCACCACGTCCGCACGTTTGGAATACCATCGGCGCATGGCTTCGTGTTCGACGGGATGTTCCTGGAACTTCGCCACGACCGCCGCGTCCGCGCCCTCGGGCGTCACGTCTCCCGACGGCAGATAGTGATAGAGGTAGATCATCCCATCCGCGACCACGGGCGAAGAGGAGCCGCCGCACAGCGTGCCGAACGCGGTGCGCTCGCGATACCGTGCATCCGCGCCCGTCCCCCAACCGGAGAGCGACACCGCCTCGCTCCGCCAGACAGGTCGCGCGGTGGACAGATCGGCGACGAGCGGTTTGCCATACGCGGGGCCGGCGCAGGCGGACTTCACTCCGTGGAAGGCGGGCCAATCCTGTCCCGCTGCGATGCCATCTGTGTCCGGGCGCAGTTCGCCGGTGACCGTCCCTTTGCTCACTTCCTTGCCGTCGCTCTTCAGCGTCCACGCGCTGGACAACTGTCGGCCCGAGGCGGCGAGATTGAGGGACAGCGTCTGGAGCGCCAGGCGCTTTTGCGGCGCCCACACGCTCACCAGTCGCAGTTCGATCTCGACGACAGCCAGGTCGCCGCGCAAACCGTCCACGAGCAGCTTGGGGACGCCCTGCGGCTTCGGGCCGCCTGGCAGTTGGATTTTCGTGGACCAAAACTGCACCGGCTTGCCGTCCCGCCACGCGAGAAAGACCCGGCATGGCTCGCCCGCGCCCGCGAGCGAAAGCCAGGCCGCCTGAAACGTGCCCGCGGGCCGAGTGACCACAGGTGACAGCCGGTCCGCTTGAGGTGGTTTGCCTTCCGCGGCAAGTGCGGTTGCATCGGCGAGCAGGAGCCATGCGGCAAGGGCGGCGGAAGCGTGGAACGCGGCGGCCCATGTCAGAAAACCGACGGTGCGAAAAGAGGTCATGTTGGATTCTTCTGCGTTTTTTGAAACGGTGCGGAGTGCGGCATGGCGCTCTTCCATAACAGCCGCGCACCCTTGAGGTCGTCAACGAGCGTCAACGCGCAGTCGGTGGCGCTGAAGTTTGCCATTCGGCCCGTGGTAGCACGGGCACGGCCGCGCGTCGGCTGCGGGACCACTGCCGCGGCAAGGACGACCAGCCACTTCCGCGGTGTCATTTCTTCGCCTCCGTGGTTCGCCGCAAAATCCACATGTTGCGGTTGCTGTCGGATCCGAAGTAGGCGGGTGGTTGTCGCAGTTCCTGCTGATCGACCGCGTCCTTCGCCCACCCGCCTTCCGGGTAAACGATCATCAGCAAGTCGTCACTGTGGAAGGTGTACAAGCTCGGGGAGCGGCCCTGGTTCCCCTCGATGCCTCTGCGGAAGGCCAGATCGATCCGCCCTCGCTCCGCCGTCGGCTCAGCCAGCTTCCAGGTGCCGTCCATGCCCGGCTTGGCGTCCGACTTGTAGGTTCCGCGTTTGACGAAGTCCGTCGCAGTGAACTCGACGTTACCGCCGGGGCGTGTGCGGGAGCAGTTCGCGTCGTCGAGTTCGCCCAGCACGGCCCACTTGCCGACGAACCGCTTCGCGTCGGCCGCCGGATCGGGTTTCTGGGCTGCCGGCACCGCCTTCCGCTGGCAGATGAAGATCACGTCCGACGGAGCGGCCCCGCTGTAGGTCCCGTTGCGGTTGCCCTTGTACTCGGCGACCTCGACGAGCAGCAGCAGCACGTCGTTGTCGGTGATGCGCCAGCGGGCCGCGAGTTTCGCGTCTGGCTTCGGGCACAGGCTGCCGGTCACGATGCTGGTCAACTCGTTGGGGTCGGCCTGTTTTTTCGTCGGGTCGGCTGCGGCGCGGGTACACTTCGCACTCACGAGCGGCGTGTCGGCCTTCTCCGGGTCGTGCCAGGCCACGCCGTCGGCCGCGACCGCGAGCCGCGAGCCGACCCGCTTCCCTTGGGCAATGTTCTTGTTGTTCTGATGCGCGGCGAGGACGTGCCAGTCGCCTTGCGCCTCCTTCGTGAAGGCGGGTGCGGGATCGCCGGCGGGAGTCTCGCCCGGCGCAAACCCGGTAAGAGCCAGGGACGCGCCCAAAGCGAGGAGCCAGCAGCGCAGAGTTGTCGAGTAGTTTTTCATGGATGCGGCTTCTTTCACGGTTTTCGGTGTCACGCGGCTGGCCCCAGGCACAAACATCAAGCCATTAACTCATCCAGCGTGCGTCGGCTCTCGCCGAATCCGGGAGCTGGCACGTCCATTCGTTCGGCGATGGTGCGAAGCAGGTCCGAGACGCACGCCGGGTTCTTGCCGAAGTCTTTGTTCACGGGTGGCGCCTTGCCGACGGCGGCGTTCACCGGCGCTTGGTTGTTGAACGCGACGTGCCGGCCTTGCGCGAATCGCAGTCCCTCGCCGCCCGCGAGCAGCAGCGGCAAGTTGTCGCTCCGGTGGGCCGCCGGCCACGACATTCCGCTGCCGTAGAGGACTGCGGTGTGGTGCAGCATGTCGTGCCCGCCCTCGGTTGTCCCTTGCAGCCGGGCGAGGAATTTCGCCAGGCGGGCGGTCCACCAGGCGTCGTACTCGCTGAGAGTCGCGTAATCTTTCGGCTTTTGCTCGGGCGGTGCGTCACCCGTGTTGTGGCCTGCATTGTGCCAGTTGCCGCACGGCAGGTTCTTGATCGGGCCGCCCCCTTCGGATTCGGTCGTCGCGAAGGAGACCACCCGCGTGCTGTCGGTCCGCAGTGCCAGATAGATTAGCTCGAACATCGTGTCGATATACTCCGCGTAATTGGCCGGTGCGTAGGGGTCGGACTGGAGTCGCAGCCGGTCCTTGTCGATGACCTCGGCTCTGGCTGTCGCCTGCCAGGCGATGTCGGCCTGCACCCGCTTCTCGACGGTGCGGACCGAGTCGAGATACTCCTCGAGCTTTCGCTCGTCGCTTTTACCCAACTCACGCCGCAGGGCGGCCGCCTGCGACGAAACGAGATCCAGAATGCTCGCCCGGCGCGGAAGTTTCTCGCGCCCGTGGGCGCCGACAAGTTCCGCGAAGATCGCGGACAGATCCTGGTCGGCCAGTACCGGCTCGCCCTGGCGGTCGAAGGAGATTGTCCGCCGACCGCCCGTGGCGCCGACTACCATGCTGGGCCAGCGGGTCTGCCGGCCGACGGCTTCGGCGATGTGCTGGTCGATCGAGATCGTGCTCTTCGTCACAGCACCCTTGCCAGCCGTGTAATTCGCGTTGGCTGTCAGCCACACGGCGAGTTCGCCGTGCCCCGGGATGGCCTTGTGTTGCAGGCCGGAGAACACGGTGAAGCGCTTGCGACAATCGGCCAGATTCTTCAGCGGCGGAGTGAGTTCATAGTCCTTGCCGGTCGTCGCTGGATGCCACTCCCACATATTCACACCGTTGGGCACGAACACGAACACGGCCCGCTTCGGGGCCTGTGCGGCTGGCGCGGCGTCCGCGAACGCTTCGAGCCACGGCAGTGCGAGGCAGACCCCACTCGCGGATAGGAACTGTCGCCGTGTTGTTCGTAGATGATTCATTTCGATTTATCGTTTCAGTGGGCAAGTAGCGGAGCAGCGCGAGCCGCTCGGTTTTGCGGTGTTATGAATAAGATGGAGACGGCGATCTGTTTGTTTGCCGGATTAGTGATCATGCTCCCGGTCACTCAGGCGAGCAACTCTGCCAAAACGCGGCGACTCTCGCCAAAGCCTTCCGCGGGCACGCCGATTCGTTCGGAGATGGTGCGCAGCAGGTCGGACATGCTCACGGCGTCGGGGCCGAGTTTGGGGCTGTCGAGGTGCTCGCGTTTGTCGTTCGGAACGTCCTTTCGCTGGCCGTTGAAGGCGATGTGCCGGCCGTGCGCAAAGCCCAGTCCCTCGCCGCCGGCCAACAGGATCGGCAGGTTGTGGTTGCGATGGGTCGCCGGCCACGACATCCCGCTGCCGTACAGGACGGTAGTGTGCCGAAGCATGTCATGCTCGCCTTCGCGAGTCGTCCGCAGTCGATCGAGGAAGCGGGCCAGGCGCTGGGTCCACCAGGCGTCGGCCTTGCTGATGTTCGCGAACTGCTTTGGCTTATCCTCGGGCCGGGCGTCGCCGCTACTGTGACCTTCGTTGTGGACGTCAAAACCGAGATGCTTGAGCACACAGGACTGGCTCGAACGGTACGCGGAGAAAGCCACGACACGCGTGCAGTCGATGCGGAGGGCCAGGTAAATCAGTTCCAGCATCGTATCCACAAAGTCCACGCCGTCGGGCGTGTTGTGCGGATCGGCCCGCAGGTTCAAGCGATCTTCCTGGATCGAATCCCGCCGGAGCAACGACTTCCAGGCGATGTCCGCTTGCACGCGTTTTTCCACCGCGCGAATCGACTCGACGTATTCGTCGAGTTTCCGCTCGTCACTCTTGCCCAGTTCGCGACGCAGCCTGGTTGCCTGATCCGCGACCAGGTCGAGGATGCTGCCCCGCTGCGGCAACCGACCTTTCGGATCGGCGCCGACCAGTTCCGCGAAAATGGAAGCGAGGTCGAAATCGGCCAGCACCGGTCGGCCGTCGGCATTGAACGAGCAGGTGTACTGGCCGCCGTCGGCGCCAACGACCATGCTCGGCCAGCGCGTTTGCCGGCCCATCGCGCGCGCGATGTGCTGATCGATGGAGATCGTGTTCGGCGTGACGTAAATCTCTTTCTTGCTGGCGTAGTTCGGATTCCCCGTCAGCCACAGTGCGGCTTCCTGGTGACCGCCTCCGGCCTTGATGTGTTGCAGGCCGGAGAGCGCCGTGAAGCGATCGCGCAGCCCGGCCAGATTCCGCATCGGCGGTGTCAGTTCGTAGTCCTTGCCGGTGGTCGCGGGATGCCACTCCCACATGTTCACGCCATTGGGAACGAACAGAAAAACGGCGCGGTTGGGCGGCTTCACAGCGTCATTCGCCGAGGCGAAACGTTCGAGCCATGGTAGTGCGAGGCAGACCCCACTCGCGGATAGGAACTGTCGCCGTGTTGTTCGTAGATGATTCATTTTATTTTTTCCCTTCGGTTGGCTGGCGTACCAGGATGAACAGGTTGTGGTTGCCGTCGGAACGAAGGCGCTCGCAGCGGGTTCGCTTGTCCTCGGTGCGGCGATCCGTTTCGTTGTAGGCGATGTAGAGCAGGTCATCGCCGTAGAAGGCCAGGAGGCTCGGGGTGCGGCCCATCAGGCCAGCGCCGCCACCGGCCCAGCTTTCCAACTGGAGGTCAATCGCACCGAGCGCCCCGACAGGTTCGGCAATTTGGTAAGTCCCCCAGAAACCGACCGGCGGCCGAACGAACTGACCTTTGGCGTCCAGTTCGTTGATTCGCTCCGCAGTGATTGAAAACGTTCGCTTCCCGGCGAGGCCCGGTCCCTTCAGGAAAGCGTCGTCGTAATGGGCGACCGCCTTCCAATCGCCCAGAATCCGTTTGGCATCGGCCGCCTTTTCGTGTTTTGATCGCGCTGGAACTGCTTGTCGGCGCAGCACCAGGTAGAGCGTTTCGGGGCCGCCGCCAAACTGGTTTGACAGATAGAAACCTTTGAAAGGCCCCGTCGTTTTCGGCGGGTCTGAAGTCAGAATCTTCACGTGTAAGAGCCCCGCCTCAGAGGTCGCCCAGAGGAGTCGCCGGTCGCCGGTCACTCTGCCCGAGAGCCTGGCTTCCGCTTCCTTGCCCGGTAGTGGCCTGTTCTTCTCGTCGACGCGCTGTTCCGCGAGCAACTTGCAGTTGGCGGTCAGCAAGGTTTCCGGCTGTTCTCCGGGTGAAGCCAGTGTGAGGCGATCCGCATCGATCTTCACCTTTCCGCCGATCAAGCCCGTATCCTCATCCGTGATGCCGAGGTTCGACGCTGGGACGCCCAGCAAGACATGCCAGTCGCCGTGGGTCTCCTTGGGGAATGTCGGCTCGGCGGCCACGGTGGCCGAAGCGTGAATCACGACGGCCAGTGCCGGGAAAACGAATGCGCGAAATGAGGTCATGTTAAATCCTTCTACTTTTTCCGGAACGGTTCGGAGAGCACCATCGCGGTCAACAGATCGCGCAGGCCGCCCTCGGTTTTTGTGGTGGTCGATTGAATGGAACTCAAATGTTTGTCGTCGCCGTGGTCGAGACTGCGGCCGAGCACGTAGGCGTAGAGTCGCCGGTTAAATGCATCGGCGAAACGAGGCGTGGTCGAGGACGGCTCGATCAGCCGTTTGCGAAACTCGTCGATGTCGGCGAACGGGGTCTTGTCGGGCAGTTTTCCGCTGGTCCTGGCCACGACCAGCTTGCCCTCCTTGTCGCGACGCAGCCGGCCGAACATGTCGTACTGGTCCCAGACGAACCCCAGCGGATCGATCCGCTGGTGGCAGACTGCGCACGTGTTGACGCTGGAATGAGTTTCCACATGCTCGCGCGGCGACAACCTGCGGAGGTTCTTGTCGATGTTCAGTTGCACATCAAGCGGCTGCACGTTGCCCGGCGGCGTGGGGATGTCGATGCCGAGGATGCGTTCGATCAAATAGACGCCGCGGAGAATCTCCGACCGCTCCCGGCCATGCGACCCAGCCGCGATGCAGCCCGCTTGCGTCAGCAGTCCGCCACGACGATCCGCCGGTGCGGGCACGGCGCGGAATTGGTGCCCTGATACACCGTCGATGCCGTAGAACCGGGCGAGGCGGTCGTTGATGACCACGATTTCGCAACTGCCGAGCGACTCGACGGGCCGGTTCTTTCGCAACAACTCCTCGAGAAGTCGCGGGGATTCCTCCACCAAGTCCCGCCGCAGCACGGCTTCGTACCAGGGAATGTCTTCCTTCCGGTCGATCGTCAGGTGAGCCAGGACGGTTGCCTGGTCGATATGCAGCACCGAATCAAGGTCCAGCCACTGCCGGGCAAACTCCCGGCAAAGCGCATAGCTCCGGGGATCGTCGAGCAGTCGGACAAGCTGACGCCGCAGCTCGTCCTCGCGCAGCAGGCTGCCGTCGGCGGCGCGGGCGCGAAGCTCTTCGTCCGGCGATGTTCCCCACGCCAGATAGGACAGCCGGGAGGCGAGTTCCCAAGCCGTCAAAGGACGTTGCTCCTTGTCCTTCGGCTCGATCAGGTAAAACATCTGCGGCGAAATCAACGCGGCGGTGAGCGACGCTTTGTACGCGGCGAGGAACGAGACGCCCCGCTTCCGCTCGACATCAAAGAGGCCCAGGTACGAGCCCACTTCGCTCTCACTCACCGGCCGGCGAAACGCTCGCGACAGAAAGCTTTGGAGAAATCGTCGCGCTCGTTCTCGCTCCGTCTCGCCTTCCTTTGCGGACAACAGGCCTAGGGAACTCGATGGCGTTTCCACGACCTCGACCGCCAGCGAGCTGACAATCAACTCGTTGCGCGCCGGCAGCGGAATCTCGCTTTCCTTGCGTTTGTCATCCGGTGCACGCAGCGTCGGCGCGACGAGCGCCGCGGCGTTGTCGATCTGAAGGTTCAGGTGCCCGTCGCGATGAATCCCCTTCCAGTCGGCGTCGACCAGTGCCAGCGGAGCTTCGAGCACGTATTCCGTGGGCACGTCGGCGGGCGCGGTGACGACGATCTCGCCGACGGGCACAATCGTATCCTGCCGCGCGATGCTCAACCGCAACACCGGCGCGGTTTCCCCGGCCGGAATGCTGGCTCCTGCTTTGGCGCGCAATCGCAGCACGCCCTGGTTGGGAACCTGCGGCAACTTCAACATCAAACATTCCATCGGATTGCCGATGATCGTCGGGTTGGGCGCCAGCAGGATTCCACGCTTCGCGTCCAGCCGCGTCACCGCCTGCGGCCGGCGCCCGTTATTGGGACCGGACCAGCGGCCAACCAGGCTCAACGAAGCCGATGGTTGGCCGTCGCTCGCGGCGGGAACATCGATGCGGTAGGCAACGAAGATGCTCTTCGGCTTGGAGGGCTTATCGGTGGCCTTGGCGACGAATTCGCGAAGATCCACTTCGTAGCGGATCGGGCTCGGATGCGGTTCTACCGGCAGCGCGACATCCACGAGCTGCTCCGCCAAGTCGAGGCTCCGCCGCAGCAACAGCGGCTGCGTCGATTGCTGATTGCTGTCATTGCTGAAGCCGTCGGCCGCGGTATCCGTGGGGAGCCGTTTGCTCAAGTCCGGGGCAAAGTGAGGGAAAGACAGCCCCAGCACGTCCATCGCGGTGCTCACGTATTCGCGAGGCGTCAACCGCCGCAAAGCCCGGCGCCCAATCCCGCCCCGCGTGATGGTTGCCGCTCGCGCCGCCGCGTCGTCGATCCAGGCGAGCACGTTCGTCAATTCGTCGGCTGTCGGTCGCGGCTTCCCTTCGGGCGGCATCTCGCCCTGCGCCATCATCCGCTTCGCGGTAAGCCACTGCTCCGCAAGTTTCACGTCGATCAGATCCGGCATCGGCCCGTCGAAGCGAACACCGCCCTTGGATTTCTCGGCCCCGTGACATTCGACGCAATGCCGCTTCAGGAAAGGCGCAAGGGTGTCGGCGTAGGTGGACTCCACCTTTGCCTGCGCGATGGCCGATCCGGCCGTCAGCAGCGTCAGGCAGGCAAATCCAAGGGTGGACCATCGTGGCATCGCTATTCTCCCTGTTTGGCTTTCACCACCTGTACGTTTTCGAATACCGCAGTGCCGAACTTGCCCTTGCCGTA
>Ga0194119_10010198_pt1 | contig 12421 bp, 17 predicted proteins | sample TA2MahC100mmetaG_FD_148620 | JGI IMG/M metagenome (GOLD analysis project Ga0194119, IMG submission 148620) | Freshwater microbial communities from Lake Tanganyika, Tanzania - TA2015018 Mahale Deep Cast 100m | ecosystem: Environmental > Aquatic > Freshwater > Lake | place: Tanzania: Lake... | reverse complement strand
TGCAGGGTTTATCTATAACAACGCCGGTACGGCGATCAACGCAGCCACCGTAACGGTCTACGCACGCAACACGACCGCCACGCCAGCCGGATCGGCGACATCCGATCCAAGCGGGTACTGGCAGGTTACCGGCCTGGCCGAGGGGCGCTACGACATTAAGGTCGTCAAGGATGCGTCCGTTCGGTGGCGCAAATACGACGACCAGCTTCAGGTCACCGAGATCGAAACCGCCACGTTCAAGGTCCGCAACCCTGCCAGCACCTTTGTCTACGACATCGTTCCGGCAGCCATCGCTGCCAACCGGACACTGAACCTCCCGCTTATCACGGGCACGGACACCCTCGCTACGCTCGGGCTGTCGCAGACGTTCACGGCGGCGCAGACGTTCTCATCAACCGTATCTATTGCGACCCTGACTGTCACCGGCGACCTCACCGTACAGGGCGATACCGTGACGGTGGATGTAGCCACGGTGACGGTGGAAGACCCGCTGATCAAACTCGCCAGCGGCAACTCCGGGAACTCCGTGGACATCGGCTTTTTCGGGGCGTACAGCGGAGTCTTCGCGGGTATTTTCCGAGACGCTGACGATAACAAGTTCAAGGCATTTACTGGGCTTGGAACGGCGCCCGCCACGACGGTCAACACCGGTGGCACTGGCTATACCGCAGCTACGCTCGTCCTCGGAACGCTTGAAACTACGACGATTGAGATTGGCGCGAGTGCCACGGACACCACCCTCGCGCGTGCCAGTGCTGGCGATGTGTCGATTGAGGGCAACGTCATCTACCGAGCTGGCGGCACCGACGTTCCCGTTATCGACGGTGGCACCGGGGCCAGCACCGTATCGGGCGCACGCACGAACCTCGGCGTTGCTATCGGCTCGGACGTTCAAGCCTTCCATGCCCGACTCTCGGATGTCGCCGGGGCGTCTTGGGCGCAAGGCGACGTGATGTACCACGACGGGTCGAACCTCGTTCGGCTTGCCGCCGGAGCAAGCGGGTACTTCCTGAAGACGAATGGAGCAGGGGCGAATCCGGCGTGGGCCGCAGCAACAGGGCTGGGCGGCGATGTCGTTGGCCCCAGCTCTGCGACAGACAACGCGATTACACGATTCGACAGCACGAGCGGCAAGCTGGTTCAGGACAGCTCGGTGACGATCTCGGATACGGGTGCGATTGCAGCTCCATCGGTCGGGTCGGTTATCCCGTTCTTCTATGCAGACCAGACAAGTTTTCCGTCTGCAAGTACCTACCACGGTGCGATTGCACACTCGCACGCTGACGGTGCGATGTATTTCGCGCACGGCGGTTCGTGGGTAAGGTTGATCGAGAGTGGCGGGCCGCTCGGCACCCCGTCCTCCGGTACCCTGACGAACGCCACAGGGCTTCCGGTCTCCGGGATCACCGCCTCTACTTCTACCGCTCTGGGCGTCGGCTCAGTGGAGCTTGGGCACGCCACGGACACAACGCTGTCTCGTTCATCGGGGGGCGTTCTAGCGGTAGAGGGAGTCGCTGTCCCAACGATTTCGTCTACCCATACCCTGACGAATAAGCGTATAGACCCGCGTACCAACACGACCGCCAGCTCGGCCGCTCCGGTGATCAACACGGACACGACGGATGTGTTCACGATTACCGCTCAGGCTGAGGCCATCACGTCCATGTCCGCCTACCTGTTGGGCGCCCCGGTGAACGGGCAGACGTTGGTGATTCGGATCAAGGACAATGGCACGGCGCGTGCGATCACCTGGGGAGCATCGTTCGCCGCGGTAGGCATAACGCTTCCGACGACCACCACGGCAAACAAGCTCACCTACGTCGGGGTAATGTATAACTCGACTTCAAACAAGTGGGACGCGCTCGCAACTGTGACAGAAGCGTAAGGGAGACACGTGGCGACACAACTGAAGCGAGTCAATATCATAGGGCGGCCGGCTACCGGCAATGGCCGGTACGCTGTGGTAGTGAAAAACAGGGCCACTGAAGTAGTGTCCGAGCGTCCGATAACACCTCAGCAGTACGAGGCTCTGGCAACCTCGGCGGGTATGGCTCATCTGACCGAGGACGGGGAGGATGCCCTGTACGCCTACGGGGATGACCTGTACGACAGCCCCAGTGGCCGTTTAGAGGATGGCTCCTATGCCATCGAATCGGGGAGCCGAGCTTTGGTCAAGCGGGACGCGCACCTTCTCGTTGTCGACTCCGCGCTGATCGTTGGGGACGTACTGACAGACGAAGGCGAGCTGGAAGTTTCCAAGGCTCTCGCAGGGGCTAATCCTCCTCGGGCCGACCAATTTGTTAAACCACCAGACGGCCTTTTCCCACCAGCGGACAAAGAAGCATAACGATGACTATCGCGTTTGGTTCTGTCAGTAGCGTAGCAACTGCCGTCCAAGCGACGACCAGCATCACATTCCCCCTTACCTGTTCGGGCGGCAATCGATTGGCTACTGTTGGGATTCTTAACAGATGGTTCGCGGGGTGGCCTCCCTATCCAGGCCACATAGGGTTTGGTCCCGATAATGTGGCTAGCGTTACATACGGCGGCGTTGCGATGAACAGAGTCCACAATTTAGTTCAACTCGGATGGGGCGGCGAATCGTTTACTAGTTACAGGCTTTACTTATACGACCTTATAGGAGCGCCATCAGGGTCGAATAACGTAGTGGTCACCTTAACTGGACAATTCTCTAGTCACCCAAACTCTGTGGCCAACGCTGGTACCACCGTCGCTTGGGCGGCGTCGTATAGTGGGGTCGCAACTCGCGATGCGACAACCACCTTTTCGTCTAATTTTGACTGGAATAATATTGCCTGCGCCACGACCGTCAAAGATAAATCATGGCTGATCGGGGCGGTCCTTAACACGGCCGTCACCTATAATCCTCAATCGGGCACGGTCGTGCGACTGTTTGACGGGCCGACCGGCTTTGGGGGAGGAATCGTTGACAAAGGGCCGGTATCGCCACCCGGTAGCGTTTGTATTCAGGGGTTCCAAGTCGCGTGGTACGGCGGGGCCTTGTACTCTCCAATGATCACTTGTGCGGCGGTGTATGGACCTCCCGACGCGGGTACGAGCGGCTTCTTCCTCCGGTTCCTCTAGGGCAAGGATGAGTGCCAGTGACTACTAATGTTCAGGTGGAAATCAAGGACGTGATGCAGCTCCTGAGGCAGACGCAGGATCAGCTCACGGCAGAGCGCATCGCGAACATCGCACTCAGCAGGCAGCTCCAAGAGCTGCTCGCAGAGCACGCGCTGTGTATTGGTGATATAAAGGTTACTGAAACCCCCGATAAAGGGCGTGAGGATAACAATGGAAACTCCCGCAGCGGGCGAACAATCCACTGTCCCAGCTAGTCCGGCGCCTGAACAGCAGAGCGCAGTAGTGCCGGCCACACCTGCCGTTCCCCCGGCTTCGACGGAGCTGTCGAAGGCGTTCGATCACCTTATCGAAAGCATACGTGCTGCCAGTGTGCGACCGATTCAGACGATGGCCACAAGCTACTCAGACGGTCTTGTGCAGCTCATAAAGACTGTTGACAACGCACTCGGCATGATTGACGGGGACGACGCCCCCAAGCCTCCGCCATCAAAACCAGCGAAGAGTTAGATGCGTGAGCTGGCTGATCGGCTATACTCTGGCGAGTATGGCGGTAGCGTTTATCGCCGTCAAAATCTTCGACTTCATATTTGCCGAAGCCAGCAGTCGTCTCGTCGGCATCGCACGGGGCGCGGTTTTCGTGCTGGTATGGACGGCGATTACTGTGAAGGCGGGGATGCGTGGTTTTACTTCAACAGTGAAGCGGTTGAAGGAGCGCACGGCCGGTATAAGGCGCCGGATTGGGGCTACCACAAAGGGTGAGTAGCTGAGCAGGAAGGACAGATTCGTATGAACGACATGGTACTGGCAGGGATCGTTGTGGCAGGCACGGTGCTCGCTCTTGGTGGTGGCAGCTGGCTCATGAGCACCATCTTCAAGAGTAAGAAGGACAAGACTGGCTAGATCTGGCTGGCTGAGTTTAGACAGGAGCGCATTCAAGCGCTTCGGTCGTAAGTTCAAGAGGCGTCTACTCTGCGTATTCATCGCTTTCGGAGTGGGCGCCAGCCTTACTTGGTACCTTCGTGAAGAGATCTTCAGGCTACTGGTAGCCCCCGCTGAAGGGGGTCTTTCCCCCTTCGGGGGACTGCCTGTCTTTACTGCGCCCACTGAGATGCTGGGTGCCACCATTCACCTTGCCATGTTGGGCGGCGGTGTCGTCGCGTTTCCTGTGGCGACCGCTGCCGTTTTTAGTCTGGCAAGCCCCCTGCTTAGTCGCAAGCAGCGGCGGTTCCTGCTCCTGTTTGTCCCGGTGCTCTTCGTCTTTTTTCTCGGAGGCGCCGCGTTTGCTTACTTCGTGATGCTGCCGGTGGGGTTGCGGTTCCTGCTGCACTTCGGTGAGGGCATCGCGATTCCGATGGTGCGGCTCACGGAGTACATGAGCCTGGTCACGGCACTGATCTTCTGGCTCGGCGTCGTGTTCGAGCTACCAGCCGCCATGTTCTTACTCACCAAGCTGCGGCTCATGACGCATGGGCGGCTTCGACGGTACCGTAAGTACGTTCCTGCCGCAGCGTTTGTGCTGAGCGCAATCATCACGCCGACGTTCGACGTGGTCAATCAGGTGATGGTGGCGGCCCCGATTATCGTGCTGTATGAGGTCGGGCTGATCTTCTCATGGCTGGCGGAAGGTGGACACAAGCTGCTGGCCCGGAGGATCTGGAACCGGATGAAGTGGGTGGCGCGCGCGGTCAAGAAGGCAGCGGTCTGGCCTGTGCGTTGGGTGTGGCGTCAGGTAAGGCGCATCTGTTAGACTGGCGCTGCCTCGTGCGTTGAGGCTCCTGTGCCGCGAGAGGCCCCGGTGGCTGCTGGGGCCTCTTCTATTTCATTCCGCTGTGGACAAATAAAAACTGTCCCCCACAATCCCGGAATCGTTCTGTTCCTGCATTCTCACAATCTCCTTGACGCGCCACTTCCCGTTGCGCCAGACCCAAAGCTCGTACTGGACCTGTGGAGATTGCGGCATCGCACGCATGAGGGCCTTCGCCTGTTCCAGCTCGCTCGGTCGGAGCGGTCTGCTGTCACTGTCCGACTTCACTTGGACGCCACGTACCATCGAGCTGCCGAAGGCGACTACATCCAGCGGACTCTTCGAAGCTGAGGACCGCACGCAAACGTAGCCCTCAGCTTCAAGGCTGGCGATAGCCTTATGCTCTGCCCTTGATCCCTTGCGACTCGTGTTCAGGCCCATTGGCTTTTATCCCCCATTCAGTGTCACGCCCAGCGCCGATCATTACGAAATCGACGTTTCGATACCGCAGAAGCGTGGCCGTTACGACGTTCTCAGGGAGGTCTAGCTCCTTTGCGATTGTGGCGGATCTCAATCTGATGCGCGCCTGTTTCATCATGCCGATGATCTGCGCCTTGACTGAGGCGTTCTTCGAGAGAACCGGGTCCAGCAAGATGCTCTCTTCCGTGTAGCGTACGCTTGTGTCCGTGAAATCTACGCGGAATCCGAGCGGGCGACTGAGCTTGCCCCGGTTCGACTTCCTGTTGAGAAGGGCCAGAGATGCGTGGCTCTCTCCGGGTTCCTGACTCTTTCGCATCTCCCATGTGATGCGCGGTATGTTGTGCCAGTACGCAGAGCCGAGCGGCTTCTGCTGGTCCGCAGCCTTTGATACGTGCCCCAAGGACAGCGTTGCCACGCCAAGGGAACGCAGGGCAGCGAAGTATCCGAGTGCGCTTTCCGAATCTTCCAGTGGGTGTACGGCCGCGAGACCTACGGAGTCGATGATGGCCAGCCCTATGTGGTGATCTGAAATGATGCGGCGCAGCTGGTCAACCTGATCTACCAGCGGGCCTACGCACTTCCTGTACATGATGGGCGGTGAGCTTTTCAGGCCGAGTCCGTTGCTGATTTGGGCCAGCTTGACGCGGTGCTCGTCCGGGGTGCTCTCCCAATCGAAGTACCCCACGGCGGCCATGGCAACCGGCCATGTGTTTGGTAGCGCCTGTGTTGCTGTGGCCAGCCCCACAGCCATGGTCATGGCCAGTGTCGATTTGCCGCAGCCGCCATCACCGAACAGCATTGTCGGAGCTTCGTCCAATAGCATTGGCTCTAGGAGCCACACATCGCTGGACGTACCGACGGGATACTGAGAGAGGTCCATGACCTCCTCCCCGCGGTCGTGCCACAGGATGGCGTCACGGCACACTTCGTCTATTCGTGGTCCCCACGCGCGCGAGACGCGCTTTGACAGTACCCTCTCCAGAGCCTCCCGTGCCGACGTTGAGCTGAGATTCATTCGTACTGGACCGTGAAGCCACAGTCGTCGGCCGCCATCGACTTCGGAGAGTACCCCGATCTCTCCGTGTAGTCCGTCCCGGCGGCGGTCCAGCTTGTCAACTTCGAAGATCACGCCTTCGTCGGGCCATTTGAACGTGAGGCGCCCGGATAATGAGGCGTTGAGTTGAGGTTCGGGAAGTTCCGGGTCGCTGGCTCTTTGCGCGCCTACGCGACACGCGGTGTGTGCTATGACGCGTAGCTCGGCTTCGGGGATTATCGTTTTCGATTGAGCGGCAAACACCTTTAGCACGCCCATGATGGGGTTCACGGGCCAGCCGCCTCGCGCCAGTTCAAGGGCCATCTTTGCCACGGTTGCTATCGGCGGTCCGTCGTCCTCTGTTGGCCCTTTCGATACCGCCTCCCGTATCCAGTCGGGTGCTGTCTCTATTCCGTATTCACGGGCCAACGATTTCGCTGCCTCTATGGGTGTCGTCACCGGATGATCCCTCTTTCCATCGCGTACCGTTGTAGTTCTATAACGTCCCCACCCGTAGCACAGGCACCAAAGCAACGCCACCGCTGCGTCTTAGGCCACACCACAAACGACGCCGTGCGTTCAACATGGAATGGACAGCGGCCCTTCAACGCAGACCCCGCCGGCCTGAGTTCTGTGAGCTTCTCTGCCACGGTCTCGATTCGAACGCGGTCCTTTACGTTCTTGAAAAGAGAAGGGCGCCCTACGGAGGAGTACGTGGGCGCCCTGTTGCTCTGTGGCGCAGGCCGAGTCGGGAAAGCTCGGCCCCGGAGGTTGGCCACAGAGTTCCAGAATAAGACCTCAGCTTCCGCGGTGGGAAAATTAGGGCTGTGCCAGCCCTCTTTCACCCACCGGGGTATTTCCAGACACGCCGTGATCGGTCCCTCCGGACCGTCCGGCGGATTCGTTATGAGCCAGTACCTCTCGCTTCCGCAGAGGTCACACTTGGGTGTCACCCTTTTGTCTGTGGCAGGGATTCGGATGTGTCTTTCGCCCACTTCGCAACAGCGGCCTGAATCGTCAGGAAGTCGCTGGTTGTCCACGCCGTGTATGCCGCCGGCGCACCGGGGTGTAGGGTCCGCATCCACTGGAGCGCAGCTGCAGGGTCAGACTCTACGGCCTTCACCATGTCCAGCGTTTCAGCCTGAACCCTGTCCTTTAGACGGTTCATGTCACACCATACCCGCTTGCCGTTCTCATCTTCGTACGGGTGTGCGAACGAGTGCATCTTGGGACTCTTGAAGAACGTCGCCCCCTCATGAATCGGACAGTGGTACGTCAGGTCTGCCTTGGCAGCGCCCGTGCCGCTGCCCGTACCACCCGTTGGAACGATGTCGTCGTCCTGAGTGAACAGGGCTGAACAGGCACCTGCCGCACGTACCGTTGCTACAAAGGCACGCTTCTGTGCCATGAGCGTGATCGTTTCCCTCTGATCGAACGCCGTGACGCGCTCGTCTCGCGCGTTCAGGTACTGTGATTCCTGTGTCGAACAGGTAGCCTCACGCTCTGCCATCAGGTCCCCGTTCCGCGAGAACACCTTGCACTTGTAGGTGTACGAGAAAACGTGGGCGTCCCAGTCCTCATGGCGGGACATGCACTCGAACTCAGTGCGCCATCCGAACAGCTGCGTAATAATCTCCGCTCCCGGCTGCCACAGGGAGGGGCGTCTCGTTCCCTTGATCGTCCCGTAGTGCGTCCCTTCGACCATGACAGCTTTCATGGCGTCACGTACGAGCTGGATCTGCGACGCCATGGCATCGACGATGCTCTTGCGTTCTTCGGGAGATATGTAGACGTTCGTGAACTGTGGGTTGCGTAACGCTATCTCATTACGGGACTCGGCTCCCGTGTCCGGCTGCTCTGTGTTATTCAATTTTACCCTCCGGCATGGTGCCAAGCGTAAGGCGGATGAGATCTGCCGCCTCCAACGCGCCCAACCGCCTCTCCATCCGCCCCCGAATTTGGTACACCAAATCGCAACACGGTTCACACGCCAAACGGGGCGCGGTGTTCGTACTGTACCCAAAGCGCCTTCGGCTGGGCGTTATTTCACAGTCGTCGAAAGCTATTATCGTGAGCTTGTAGATATCAACCAGCTCCTTCTCTGCAGCAAGTGCCCGCTCTTTCCATACTTGCTTAGCCACCCTTGTCCTCCTTCATCGCAGCAGAAATCGCTGCCAGCTTTGTCTCTGCAGCAATCGCCCGCTCCTTCCAGCCTTGCTCCTCTATGAGACCGAGCAGCTGCTCTAACTCTGCTCCGGCAAGAGAGGCTTGCTTTGCGTAATAGAGCAGGGAAGAATGAGCGGTCTCCATGTTGCGGACCATCTTGCGCCAGTAATCCCAGAGGCCATCCGGGTTCGTGGGCCGGACAGTCCGGGCACGTGGCGCCACACGCCGTGTCCGACGCTTCTTAGCGGGGGCAGGACCGAGCTTGCTCACGTAGGCGTCCACTTCAAGGAGAACGTCTTGCGGGGTAGCGTTCCGCCGGTCGCTCTTGTACTTGTCGAAGCCACGGAACACCCTGTACCAACCGTACACGCTCCAGTAGGGGAGCGAGTGCAGCTTTGCTGTGTGGGCGAATGGCTTGCCCTGCTTGAACGCCTCCCACACAAGGCGCACGCTCTCACCCCGGATTGCCACGGGCGCACCGGAGCGTACCTCAGTTACCTTTGCCACGTCACTCACGGCCACGTCCTCCTTCTTCTCGTCCACCTTGACCACACTCACGACACCCGAATCAACCAGCAGCATGTCTCCCGGCGCCCGGTGCTTGTCATGATGTAAGAGCATCGCCGGTAATGATTGTTCCAACAGCCCACAAACATTGCATGTATATGGACCCGTGTAAGTTTTCCGTCTCCTCTCTCGCCGTAGCCCACGCGATACCCTTGAAGTGTTCATGAACTTCGACTTGCGTTCTACGATGAACTGGTCGATGTCTCCCACTTCGATTCGTCGTCCAGAAACCATGACATATTTGTCGTGAGCTTCTTCGAACTGCCCACTGAAATTGTCCCCGCTTCGTGTCGTGATGCGGACCTTATTGCCGGGGCGTGTGGATACATGGCGCTTCTTACGCTTTGACATTCCCTGTTCCTCCGCTTGCGAACTTGGAACTTTCGGTCAAGTAGTTACGTGCCCACAAATCGAGATCACACCTTCGTCGGGCGTTGACCTTCGGGTGACAGCGTGAGACGTGGAGTGCCTGCGTCATCTCCAGAATCTCGATCATGTCCCGACCACTTCTGCGCGCAGCTTCAAAATAGGCAAGAACTGCGTCCACCGAGAATCCGGGTAGGCCATCGCCCCGCGGACGGGGCGCTACTTTCCGCACCTTGATCGACATCTTGCACTGACGCTCCGCGAGCTTCGCCGCTTTTAGTGCGTCGGCCAAATCGATGCACATACCACAGCGGCTCATAGGATTGTTATCTGGCATTTACCCTGTCCCCCTGCCTCTGGCTCTTTGCCGCCAGCTTCGCCCTCTTTCGCATAGCCTTGTCGCGCTGCTTGTTGTTACGTGACCAGCTGCTGATATATGGGAGGCTGGACATATGCCTGCGTCGCAGTTTGCAATACTTGCAAACACCGATCATCGCCACGTCCTTGCCGGGTTCAGGCAACATGAAGTGATGGATGCACTTACGCTTGGCTGTGGCTACCATGACTCCACGACCAGTTTGCCGTGCGCCACCTCCGCCTCAATCCACTCGCCGAGCTTGCGTTCGCCCTTCTCAAAGCTGATTCGCGATGAGAGTACGGTGGCCTTGCTGCCCTTGATACAGGACACGATGAGCGCCAGATCGTGCCTGTCGTCTGGCGGCAGGTCGGCTATGCTGGTCGTGCCATCCAGTACACCCTCCGCCGTGCTATCTGTGGCATAGCTTTCGACGAGAAGGCAGTACGCTCTGGCGTCTGTCTGGCGCAAGGCATCGACGACCTGCTCCCGTTGTAGCCGCGTGACTTCCTTGTCAACGAGCAGGGCCATGGCCAAGCCGTTCACGCCAACGATGCCAACGACCGGGATGATCTGCTCGTTCAGCCCCTCAGCTACCTCCTGCGCCCGGTCCTTCATGATGTCGATCAGGATGGGCATGATGGCAGTCTTGATCTCTTTGTCTAACATCGATGTCTCCCCCTTATGTCAAAGTGTTCAGGTATGCGATGGCGTCCCCGACTGCGGACAGATCGTCCACCCCGTCCAGCGAGAAGGTCGCGGCGTTCGGGAACACATTGAACGAGTCGGTCGGGTTGTTCACCAGAATCACCGCGAACCTCATGCCGTCCAGATAGAACGCCTTTGCCAGCCGTCGTGTGTGTTCCACGGAGTTCGGTTCACCATCCGTGATGAACACCATGGCCGAGCCTGTGAGATCTTTCCTCAGGCGTTCCTCACCAAACAGGAGTGCCCCACAGATGGGCGTGCCGCCACTCAACATGGCATTCCCAAGGTGGTCCGGCTGGTATCCGGGTGTCATTTGAGCGAGCTTTACAACCCCACCCCTGTCGGCAAACGTGAACACCTCAGTGTCAGGTAGCCGCCGTGCTATGGCTGCGGCTGCCTGCCAAGCAAGGTAGGCCGAATTGCCGGGCCTGTATTTGCGGCAGCTCTCGCACGGGCACCCCATGGACCCGGACGTATCCATCATCACAAGGACACGGCCGCGCTGCTTTGGCGGCCTGACAAACACCTTCATGTCGCCGTAGTTGACACGCCACGCTCTGGGCGTCACGGAGCCTAGCTCCGACAAGACGGTTGCCAGCCCATCACGGGTGTCCTCTATCGCTAGGTTCGTCACCGAGTGCAGGACTGTTGCTTCCTCCTTGATGTCTGACAGCATGAGTGCTTCGTGTCGGTCGTGACAGATGTCCGTTCCGGGGTTCTTGCCTGTCGTGCTGATTCCATCGAATACGCTGTTGAGCGGATCGCCTTGGCCATCCTCCTGCGCCCATCCGCCCCACTCTCCCAAGTTCCACCATGAACCTTGGCGTGTCCCGGTTGCTTCGGCTTTGGCAGCCTCAACCTCTGCGCGGGCACGGTCCAGCTCTGCGGTACCGTTCTCCATCGCAGTCCTACGCATACCGTCAGCCCACTCTTGGTACTTCAAGGACTTGTCGGCATCTGCGGACGATGGCTTCGGGGAGGTTGGCTTGCCCACAGGGCAGGGTAGCCCGCACGTGCCCTGTGGCTTCGGCTGCATTTCGGGCTGCTTCTGTGAGAACAGGGATGCGATGGCAGCTGCCGTGATCATGGCCTTGTCCCCGTCGTTCGACTTGACGGCATCCCGGATATCGTCACCGAATTGCCCTTCGATCAGGTCCACAGTCCGCCAGACGTATTCGAGTACGTCACTGTGTATCGCGGGAGGGGGAGTGACTGGTAGGCCGTTCGCAATCCTCCGCACCGCCCACATTGACAGAGACAGGGCACCATCCCGCAGCTCCCCAGCTGTGGGACCAACCTGCTTGGCTATGATGTCGTGAAGTGTGTCCTGTATCGCGGGCCTTGCATACCAGTCCGCTGCCCGGTTAGCCAGTCGAGCATCTTCAATCTCTGCCCAGAACTCCCAGAAGTTGTAGCGCATGTGCCCGGCGATGTCGGCAGCTTCCCTGAACGGTGACTCCTTCATGCGGTATGCCGCTAGCAGCTTGTCGTCGAACGTGCTGTGCTCGCCTATATTTAGCTCCCAGCCCAGCAGCTTCTTGTCGTCCAGCCGAGGGCGCAGGTGTGATACTCCACGTCCCTGTCGGTTGTTGTACTGGACTGGCGCCTTGCCGATGTGTTCCATGAGCTGATCGACAGCCTCTGTGTTGATGCCGTCGCCCTGCTTCTTGTTGTTTCCTCCGAACAGCTTTCGTCGTATGTGCAACACTGTGTATTCCTCCTCTCACTCTCAGGGCCGGGAGCATTACGCCCCCGGCCCACACCTGTCAACTAGCTGGTGCCCCCCTGCTTCCACGTCTCGAACTGTGCCTTGCCAATCGTGGCAATAGCATCCGCCTGCTCTCCGTACTTGGGCGCCACCGAGTAGGAGATGGCTTCCGTGGGGTGGAACCCGATT
>Ga0194119_10010196_pt1 | contig 12423 bp, 8 predicted proteins | sample TA2MahC100mmetaG_FD_148620 | JGI IMG/M metagenome (GOLD analysis project Ga0194119, IMG submission 148620) | Freshwater microbial communities from Lake Tanganyika, Tanzania - TA2015018 Mahale Deep Cast 100m | ecosystem: Environmental > Aquatic > Freshwater > Lake | place: Tanzania: Lake... | reverse complement strand
AACCAAAATCCGGAAAGGCGATCAGAAGGCGTTTGTTGGCGATGTCGCCGTTGCGCTGAATGTCGAAGACCCAAACGTTGCGCTGCTTGCTCTCGTTAACATAGAGCTTCTTGCCGTCGGGGCTGACTTCGATCCCGTTGGTGGTGCCCATGTCGGCGGCGATCCGTTTGACTCTGCCTTTTTTGTCGATGCGCCAGAGCTGGCCTGTGCCGTTGGCCCAGTTGGGATCACTGGCGTAGAGCATGCCGTTGGGCGCCATGGCGAGATCGTTGGGCTGATTCATCGACGGCTCATGCGCGAAGACTTTGAAGGTGCGTGTTTTCACGTCGACTAATAGGACGTTGTGATTGGTGTAGTCGGCGACAAACATGCGGCCCTTCTTGTCGAAGCGGATGCCGTTGCCGAGCGAGCCTTGGGTGAACTCGATGAAGACTTCGCCCTTGCCGTCGGGGGCGATGCGGCCGATGGTTGGCTTGCGAGCGAAGCTGACGGCGTAGAGGTTGCCGGCGCGATCGACTGCCGGACCTTCGGCTTCCGCGGTGAAGCTGCCTGGCGCGGTGAGGGGCTTCGCGATCCACAGTTCTTCGGCGGCGAGAGGCAGCAGGGCGATGAGACACGATCGGAGCATTACTGTACTATGCTATACGGCTTGGGGCGTGAAAGAATGTGCGTATGAAGCGTCCGTTTGCGGCAAGCGTTTGGAAAGAAGGCGAATGGTACGTCGCACAGTGTTTGGAGATCGACATCGCGAGCCATGGGGCTACTTCGAGCCACCCTGCGCGACTCGGCCACCCGCGCTGACTACTATCGAAGGTGGAGGTTGGCACGCTCCGGAGCATCCTCAATCAAGCACACCTTGAATTGGACGAGTGGGACAAACTCTAGTTTGAGACTACACCTTAATCCGCGCGGTCTTCAGTGTTCGCCGGTCGCGCTTGAACTCAAGCATCACCGATGGATCGGCGTCTTCGAGCCAGAAGCCGTCGACGACTTCGCGGAAGACGAAGTCAATCTCATCCGGCATGCACGTGGGCAGATAGGCACGCATCACGCGCGGATCGTAGTAGCGGAACACGAGCTTTTTGCCCGCTTCATCCTGTACGCGCAGGAATCGCCGGAAGTGACGGCGGATCGACCCGAAACTATCGTAGGCGCGAAAGTAGATACCCCAACTATCGCCCCAGCCTTCATCCAGTAAGTCGTTGGTGAGCTTATCGTCCAATTCGAGCCGCACCAGATGAGGCGCCGCCGATTCCAACGCCGGGCTGAGGTTTCCGGCGTACAGGCAATCGGTCTCGCGGTACGAGTTCAATAACTTCGAGTAGATCGCGCGATTGCGCGCGCCGTCGAGAATTGCGAATACGCTATGGTCCTCACCCCGAGGCCAGAGTACTTCTTGAATCTTCTCGCGTCGGGTCATACCGCCATCTCCTCCTTTTCGGCACGTTGGGATTGCCCCGCTTTTTCACACTCTTGGCAGAAGGGAACGCCCTCGACGGCGGACGCTTCCAATGCCTGTGCCTGCGCGTTCTGATCGTGGCCAGCCGGGAACTGGCCGGGTTCGCCTGATTCCACGGGGGTTTGCTTCTTCGCCGGCGCCGGCGCCGGCGCCGGTTGTGGCTGTTGCAGTTGTTGCTGCTCCGCTAACTCCTGCCGCGCCCTCTCGCACTCCTCGCAGAACGGCACGCCGCTGATCGCCGCCTGTTGCAGCGCCTGCGCCTGTGCCGCCTGATCGTGATTGGGCGGAAAACCTTCGGGCTCCTCCTCAACGACTTCGGCGCGCTGCGATATTGATACGGGCGCTTCGACGGGCGCCTCGGCCTCGGGCACATGCGGCGCGTATAGGCGCTTGGAATGCCACGTTAAGATCAGCGACCCGTTCTCGACCATCCTGAGGACGGTCCTTACGAGACTCTTGTCATCAAGGTGGGCGGCGTCGACGCGGGGCGCCAAGATCCGCCGCATCGCCGAACAAGCATCCGAAGACCGGCGCAGTTGACTCGCGAGCGCCTTCGCGCGCTCGGGCGTAACGACGCCGGCATCATTGGTCCAATCGAGAAACCACTCGTAACCGGGTTGCTCGTAAATCTTCACCGCCCCATCGTAACGTATTTTGACGCCTCCACCACACTTCGGCTATGCTCGATTGGTAGTTCGCATTCAGGAGACACAAATAATGGCAAATACCCCTCTCACCGGCGCCGAGTTTAAGCAAGAGCTCCGCGGCGGCAAACCTAAGTTCGGATTGTTCGTCAATTCGCATAGCCCCACCGTTGCCGAGCAACTCGCGCATACCGGTTACGATTGGCTGCTGATCGATACGCAGCACGGCCCGATGGGTCCGGAGCAACTATCGGCAATGCTTTGCGGCGTCGCCAGCGGCGGCGCGAAATCGATGGTCCGCGTCGGAGGCTATGACGACCGCATCGGCATTCAGCAATCGCTCGATCTCGGCGCCGACGGCGTGCTGGTGCCGTACATCAACACCGCGGAAGAGGCCCGGCAGGCCGTTAGTTGCGCGTTGTATCCGACAGCCGGAACGCGTTCGGTGTACTTCCCGCAGCGTTCGATGAACAAGGGCGGGCTACTCGGTTATGCGGGCAATTGGAACAAGAACGCGATCGTCGCGCTGCAGGTTGAGACCGCGTCTTGCATTGAAAACATCGAAGAGATCGCGGCCGTGCCCGGCGTCGACATTCTGTTCCTCGGCCAGAACGATCTGTGTATGTCGATGGGTCTTTACGAGAAGTATGAATTCCCGCATATGTATACTTCGCCCGAACTCGGCGCGGCGACGACGAAGCTAATCGAAACCGCGAAGAAGAACAACGTGATTCTCGGCCTGTTCCTGTTCGGCACCGCGCGCGTCGAAGAGTTCTTGAACAAGGACTTCACGTTCATCAGCATCGGCAACGATTTGCATCACGTACTGACGCAGGCCGGGGCACATGTCGCGGCGCTTGAAGGCATTGCGAAGGACCGCGCGAACACCTGGTCGCGCCGGCCGACGGCGCTGCTCTAGATCGAGTGGTCTTTTGATTCGAGCGCTTTCACGCGCTCGTTGAGCGCGGGTAGATTGGCCACCAGCGCGAGTTGCTTGAGGTACTCCTTGAGCGGCCGCGCTGGTGTTCCCCAGTAGGTCTCGCCGCCGCGCACGATTTTCGAGGTCAGCACGCCGCTGCCCGAACCGAGCACCGCGCCGGACTCTACTCGCACCTTGTCGCCCATGCCGACCTGGCCGCCGATGATCGCGTCCTTCTCGATGACGCAACCGCCCGAGATGCCGGTCTGCGCCGCGATGACGACATTGTCTTCGATGACGCAGTTGTGTCCGATGTGCACCATGTTGTCGAGCTTGACGCCGTTGCCGATGCGGGTGACGCCGAGCGCGGCGCGGTCGATGGTCGTATTCGCACCGATCTCGCAATCGTCGCCTACAATCACGCGGCCCACCTGCGGAAACTTCTGATACGACGGCCCGACTCGCACGAAGCCGAATCCGTCCGCGCCGAGGACGACACCCGCGTGAAGCACAGCGCGCGCGCCGACCCGAACGCCGTCGTAGATCGTCACGCGTGGATGCAGCAGCGAACTTTCGCCGATGACGACATCGTCGCCGACCACGCTGCCCGCGCCGATTACGCTGCCTGCACCGATCACGGCACGCTCACCGATCGAAACGAAGGCTGCGATGGAGACGCCCTCTTCGATCACCGCCGTCGGAGCGACGACCGCCGATGGATGCACACCGGCGGGGAACGTTTTGGCAGGATACAGCAGCTTCAACGCCATGGCGAAATACGCGCGCGGATCGGGCGCTCTCAGCAGCGTTCGCCCCTGGGGAAAGTCCGCGTCGACGATCAGGCAACCGGCCTTGGAACCGCTCGCCGCCGCGATTCCCTTGCGGCCGTAAGCGAAGGATAGATCACCCGCGCCGGCATCTTCGAGCGCCGCGGCACTCGCAATTTCAATCGCGCCGTCGCCTTCGAAGGAGACATTCAGGGCCGAAGCCAAATCGCAAACACGCATGCCTTGTATGATACGAAGACGGATGCCCATCGATCCTTCCGCGCAAATTGCACCGACGGCCAGAGTGCATCCCGATGCTGTCATCGGACCGCAAACCGTTATCGGCGACTTCGCCATTATTGAGCAGGACGTCGTGCTTGGCGCGCACTGCAAGATCGAGCCCTACGTCTATATCAAACGCTGGACGACGCTCGGCGACCGTAACGAAATCTCGGCGCACACGGTGCTTGGCACCGATCCGCTGGACAAGGTCTTCACCGGCGAACGCAGCTATCTGGTGTTGGGCCATGGCAACAAGATCCGCGAACACTATACGATTTCGCGCGGGACGAAACCCGAGACGACAACGATCATCGGCGATAACAACTACGTCATGACTTCCGGCCATATCGCGCACAACGCGACGATCGGCAGCAACAACGTCATCGCCAGTTGTGCGCTGGTGGCGGGTTATGTGGAGATCGAGGACAACGCGTTTCTGTCCGGCGGCGTGGTGGTGCATCAGTACTCGAAAATCGGCAGCTACGCGATGATCGGGGGCAATACGCGGGTGAACCTCGATGTGCCGCCCTATTTTCTGTACACCGATTTCAACGTGACGCCGTGTGGTCTCAACGTCGTCGGCCTGAGGCGGGCCGGATTTGCCGCCGAGCAGGTCCGCGCATTAAAGGACGCTTACCGTTTGTTGTATCGTAGTAAGCTTCCGCTCGAAACCGCGCTGCATCGTATTCAGACGGAATTGAGTGGGCCACACACTGAGCACCTCGTGAGATTTATCCGAAATTCAAAACGCGGAATCTGCCGCGAACGCTCATGAAGCAGCTACTTCTATTAACAGCCGTGGCGCTGCATGCGCAGACGCTTAAGGAGGCTGTTAACAAAGCCGGCGAGCGCTATCCGTCCATCAAGATTTCGCGCGAGCAGGTGAACGAAGCGTCCGCGGCGGTGAATCTGGCGCGCACTGCGTTTCTGCCGCGCGTCGACGCCACCGCGCAGGTCAACCGCGCCACCGCAAACAACGTTTTTGGGCTGCTGTTTCCGAACACGGTTATACCGCCGATCTCGGGTCCGCAGATCGACGGCGATCAATCGCGCAACGTTTTCGGCGCGGCGATCGGCCTGCTTGTCTCGTGGGAGCCGTTCGACTTCGGCCGACGTCAAGCGGAGGTCGACGCTGCTGCCGTTGGAAAGGCACGGGCCGAATCATCGATCGCGCGCGCGAAACTGGATGCCGGCGCAGCGGCGGCCGATGCGTACCTCTCGGTTGTCGCGGCGCAGCAGACGGTAGCGGCCGCGCAGGCCGCGCTTGAACGCTATCGTCAGTTCGAGACCATCATCGACGCACTTGTGAAAGCGGAACTGCGGCCCGGCGCCGATCTCGCTCGCATGCAAGCGGAGCGCATCGTCGCCGAAACGAATATCATCCGCGCCGAACAAGCGGTCGCCCAGGCGAAGGCGCTGCTGGAGCAATATACCGGCGAGCCCGCGGCCACGGTTGATTCGGCTCCCTTCGTGAAAACCGCCGAGCCTATTAGGGCCGCGACCGGCGCGCATCCCTATTTGCGCGAGCAGCAGTTCTCGATTGATGAAGTGATCGCACGCATGAAGGCCATCGACAAAAGCTGGTATCCGCGATTCTCAGCGCAAGCGGCCGCATTTGGCCGCGGCAGCGGCGCGCGGGTGGAAGGTCCCTTCGCCGGCGGCGGACGCGGGCTGTATCCCGATCACGGCAACTGGGCCGTTGGCTTCTCGGCGACGTTTCCGATTCTCGATTACAGAGCGCTTCGCGCGCGCAAGGAGATCGAACTGCAAAGGCAACGCAAGGAAGAAGCGAGGCGCGAGTTGATCGAACGCGAACTCACCGGCCGCGCCGCGCAGGCGCGCGCGCAACTCGACGGCGCCAAACGCATCGCCGAGATCGCGCCGAAGCAGATCGCCGCGTTGCAGACGGCGCTGGATCAATCGCAGGCGCGCTACAAGGCGGGCCTCGGCACGCTGCTCGAAGTTGCCGACGCACAGCGCCAATTGACGCAGGCCGAAATTGAAACATCGATCGCGCGCATCGCCGTCTGGCGCGCGGAACTCTCGCTCGCCTACGCGCAGGGCGATCTCGAGCCCTTCCTGGCGAGGCTTCCGTAAATGCGTCTCGTACTCGCAGCGTTGCGAAAGCCCATCGCCGTTTTGGTCGCCGTGCTCGGCATCCTCGGCGCGGCGGGGCTTGCGGTCAATCGCATGCCGGTCGATATCTTCCCGGCGCTCGGCGCGCCGGCGATCTACGTCGCACAGCCCTATGGCGGCATGGACCCGGCGCAGATGGAAGGCTACCTGACGTACTACTACGAGTATCACTTCCTCTACATCGCAGGCATTGAGCACGTCGAGTCGAAGAACATTCAGGGCGCGTCTCTGATGAAGCTCGTCTTTCATCCGGGCACCGACATGGATCAGGCGATGGCGCAGGTGGTCGGCTATGTCACGCGTTCGCGCGCGTTCATGCCGCCCGGCGTCGTCGGACCTTTCATAACGCGCTTCGACGGAGGCAGCCTTCCTGTCGGACAGCTAATTTTCTCCAGCGCCACGCGGAGTCCGGGCGAAATGCAGGACATCGCGTTGAACCGCGTGCGGCCGCTATTTGCGACGCTTCCCGGCGTGTCCGCGCCGCCTCCGTTCGGCGGTAATCAACGCACGATCGTGATCCGGCTCGATCCGGACAAGATGCGCACGCACCGCATCTCGCCGGATGAAGCGATCAAGGTCGTCAATCGTGCATCGACCGTTCAGCCTTCAGGCAACTTGCGCATTGGCGACTTCAATACAATCACGCAGACCAACGCCGCGCTGGGCGGCAACTTGGGCGAGCTGCTCTCGGCGCCGCTGCGGCCAGGCGAAACACCGCCTGTGTTTCTGCGCGATATTGCGACGGTTGAAAGCGGCACCGACATCATCACGGCCTACGCGCATGTGAACGGCAAACGCACCGTCTACATGCAGGTGACCAAGCGCGCCGATGCGTCGAGCGTCGATGTGCTCCGGCGCGTCCGCGCTAACTTGCCCGCATTCAAAGCGGTGTGTCCGGACGATGTCGATGTGCGGCTGGAGTTCGATCAATCGCGCTTCGTGACCTCGGCGTTGCGGTCGCTGGTGAATGAGGCCGCGCTCGGCGCGTTGTTGACCGCGCTGATGGTCCTGCTGTTTCTGCGCGATTGGCGCGGCAGCCTGATCGTCGTCGCCACGATCCCGATTTCGCTGCTCGCCGCGGTGATTGGATTGTGGGCCTTCGGGCAAACGATTAACATCATGACGCTGGCCGGACTTGCGCTTGCCGTCGGCGTGTTGGTCGACGAAGCGACGGTGGAGATCGAGAACATTCATGCGCACATGGCCGAGGGGCTGAACCGGGCACGCGCGGTTTACGAAGCCGCGTCGAAGACGGCGCTGGCGCGGTTCCTTTCGATGCTCACGGTGCTTGCGGTGTTTTTGCCGTCGTTCTTCATGACCGGTGTCGCGCGGCAGCTATTCGTGCCGCTGTCGCTTGCGGTCGGCCTCGCCATGATCGCGTCGTATTTGCTTTCGAGCACTCTGGTGCCGGTGCTTGCGACGTGGATGATGCGCCACTCGAAGAGTCCAGTAGCGACGTTTGCGTTCTACGAAAACTACGTGCGGGGCATCTTGCGAGCGAAGTTTGTCATCGTGCCAGTGTATTTGATCGCATCGATCGGCGCGGTTTACGTGCTCTTGCCCGGCATCGGCAGAGAGCTGTTCCCCGAGGTCGACACCGGACAGTTCAAGTTGCGGCTTCGCGCGGCAACAGGCACGCGGATCGAACGCACCGAGTTGGTCGCGTTGAAGGCGCTGGAAATTATCGAGCGCGAAGTAGGCGGAAAAGCGAACGTCGAAATTTCAAGCGGATTTATCGGCGTACAACCGGCCAGCTACCCGATCAACACCCTGTATTTATGGACCTCCGGACCGCATGAGGCGGTTCTGCAGGTTTCTTTGAAGCCGAGTGCGAAACCGCGCGGGGAAGCGTTGAAGGAGAAGCTGCGCGCGGCATTCGCCGCGGAACTCGGCAATACCAAGATCTCTTTTGAGGCGGGCGATATTGTGGCCGAGGTGTTCTCGTTCGGCTCGCCGACGCCGATTGAAGTGGCCATGCAAGGCCCGGCGCTTCCGGCGAATCTGGAGCACGCGCAGAAGGTGATGCGCGAACTGTTGCAGGTGAAAACGCTGCGCGATGTGCAGTTTGCGCAGCCGCTCGACTATCCGACGCTCGACGTGAAGATCGATCGCGAACGCGCCGGTCAATACGGGCTGACGATGCAGGACGTCGCACGCTCGGTCGTCGCGGCAACATCGTCGTCGCGGTTCATCGAACCGAACTACTGGCGCGATCCCGCGAGCGGCAATGCCTTCCAGATCCAGGTTGAAATTCCGCAGCACCGCATGGCGTCGGTGCAGGATTTGAACGATCTTCCCGTGATGCAGAACCGTCAGGCGCGGCCGACGCTCAGCGATCTGGCGACGGTCGAACGCGGCCGTATCTTTGGACAGGTGGAACGCTACAACATGCAGCGCGTGGTTTCGATCACAGCCAACATCCACGGCAAGCCGTTGAGCGAAGCGCAGAAAGAAATCACCGCCGCGATCGCCAAGGCCGGCGCGGCGCCGCGCGGCGTTACGGTCAACGTGCGCGGGCACATTCCGCCGCTGCGCGAGACTCTTGACGGCCTGCAAACGGGGCTGCTGATCGCGATTGGAGCGATCTTCCTGCTGCTCACCGCCAACTTCCAGAGTTTCCGGCTGGCGTTGGCGATCGTGCTGACCACGCCTGCCGTCGTCGCCGGGGCGTTGCTCGCGATGAAGATCACCGGCACGACGCTCAACGTGCAGAGCTATATCGGCGCGATCATGGCCACCGGCATCGCGACGGCCAATTCGATCTTGATGATTACATTCTGCGAAGCCGCCCGCGCGCAGGGCCACGATGTGATCGAAGCGGCGACCATTGGCGCTTCCGGCCGTTTCCGCGCGATCGTCATGACCGCTGCGGCGATGATCGCGGGTATGATTCCGATCGCGCTCGGCATGGGCGAAGGCAGCGAGCAGACCGTGCCGCTCGGCCGCGCCGTCATCGGCGGACTGATCGCCGCGACCATTACAACACTCACTGTTTTGCCGGCTCTCTACGCGATGCTCCAATCGCGCGCCACCCGGCATTCGAAATCTCTCGACCCGAACGACCCCATGAGCCGGTACTATGAACGCGCGTAATCTGATTTTCCTCGTCTCGACACTGGCGGCCGCCCAGGAAACCACGGCGGTCGTCACCAAGGTCATCGACCGCAAGCTGAAACTCCCCGCCGAGATCATGCCCTATCAGGCCGTCGACATCGTCGCGCGCGTGCAGGGTTTTGTCGAGCGCGTCATCGTCGACCGCGGCTCCGCGGTGCGTCAGGGCGAACTGCTGATTGAACTGAAAGCGCCCGAAATGAAGGCGCAATTGGCCGAGCACGAGGCGAAGGCGTTGGCGATCGAGAGTCAGCGCGCCGAAGCCGAGGCGAAGCAGGCCGCGATGGAAGCGACGCTTTCGCGATTGAAGGACGCGGCGAAGACGCCGGGGGCGATCGCGGCGAACGAGATCGTGCAATACGAAAAGGGCGTGGAAGCGCAGAAGGCGCTCATCCGCAGCATTCATACACAGGCGGCGGCGGCGCGCGCATCGGCGGCGGCGTTGAACGAGATGCTTGAGTATCTCGACATTAGCGCGCCGTTCGACGGCATTATCACCGAGCGCCGCGTGCACCCCGGCGCGCTGGCGGGCCCGAGCGCGGGAACGCTGTTGCGACTGGAGCAGACGAACCGGCTGCGCGTGGTCGTCGCTGTGCCTGAAAGCGAGATCGGCGGCATCATCCGCGGCGCACACGTGCCGTTCACGGTGCAGGGCGGGGTTTCGGGAAGTGGCGTGGTCACGAGGCTGGCGCGGAGCCTCGATCCGAAGACGCGCACGATGCCGGTTGAGCTTGACGTGCAGAATGGGAGCGGCGTGTTGGCGCCCGGCATGTACGCCGAGGCGACTTGGCCCGTGCGCAAGGCGAAGGCGTCGATACTGGTGCCGCCTACGGCTGTGGTGACCACCACCGAAAAGATGTTCGTCATCCGTAATGCGGACGGCAAGGCGGAGCATGTGGCGGTGTCGAAGGGCGTGCCGGTTGGGGATTTGATCGAGGTGTTTGGGGATCTGAAGGCGGGCGATCTGGTTGTTAAGCGCGGGTCGGATGAGATCCGGGCGGGGCAAACCCTCAAATAAATAGGCTATCCTAGGGGCATCGTTGCCAATCCGCCCGGGTACGGCGGTTGGGACGTTGTCTCGTAGTAAATGGGAATGGAAGCGCCTAGCTTCCGGGTACATGAACTTCAACCCGCGCGATGACCGTCTGCGCGGCAAATCTCTTTAAGGGTACAAATGAACACCACACTTCGGCATGCGCTGACAGCGCTGCTATTGACCGTGCCTATGTTCGCCCAAATCACGGGTGACTTGGTGGTCCGAGTAAACGACTCCTCTTCGGCCGCAATTTCCGGTGCGAAGGTGGTTGCGAAGAACATCGCGCAAGGCTCAGCGCGCGAACTACAAACAGACCTCCAGGGCGAAGCGCGCTTCACGCTTTTGACAGTCGGTGACTACGAGGTTCGCATTGAGAAGGCCGGATTTGCCGCAGCCACCACGCGAACTACCGTCAACACCGGCGGCATCCGCGAACTAAAAACCACGCTCGAAGTATCCTCCACGCGTCAGGAGATCGTAATCGAAGAAGCGGCCGTCTCTATCAACACGACTTCCGCGCAGTTGGGATCGGTCGTAGAATCCAAAGCGATCATCTCGTTGGCTCTGCCCAACGGTGTTCTGTCACTTGCCGGCACGACCCCGGGTGTAATTCCGGTGACCGCCCGCAACCCGTTTCTCGGTCAGGGCAGCTTTAACTCGAATGGCGGACGCGGACGCGGCAACAACATCACGATTGACAACGCGAACGCAACCGACGTGTCCACGACCGGCGGGGCCGGCATCGGCACCGTTCCGCTGGACACAATCAAAGAAGTCAACGTCATCTCCAACAACTTCAACGCCGAGTATGGCCGCAACGCGAGTTCGCAGTTCCAGATCGTCACCAAGAGCGGCACCAACGATTACCATGGCACGCTGGTCGAGTTCTTCAAGAACGACAAATTGAATGCCCGCGACTATTTCGACCGTTCCGGTAAGGCCGCCATTCTCCGCGACAACGATTGGGTGGCGCAAGGCGGCGGGCGCATTATCCGCAACAAGTTGTTCTTCTATGGCACCTACGAGCAACAGAAGATTCGCGGCAGCGGCGGCACCCGCATCGCAACCGTTCCCACTCCAGCGCAGGTTTCGGGTATCACCAATCCCGCCTCCCGCCAACTCTTTGAGGCAGTCAAAGGCGTCAGTTCGCCCTCTGGCACACTTTCGTTCTCCGCTCCTCTTGGCACTAATTCCACAGCGTACTCTTCTAAGATCGACTGGAACATCTCCGACCGGACCACCATCTCGGGCCGGTACGCCTACCAGAAATCGGCGAACAACAGCCCTGGTTTGACGTTTATCAGCTCCAATATTCCGACCAATGGCGCAAGCTCGACCAACAAGCCGCAAGCGTTCACGATGAACTTCACGCATGTACAGAGCGCTTCGCTTGTCATTAACAATACAACCGGGTTCCTCCGCAGCCTGCCGAACTTTACTCCTCTTGAAAGGATTACCGCGCCGAGCGTGCTCTTCCAGGACGGCACCTCCGAACTCGGCTCTTGGGCGGGAATTCCGCAAGGGCGCACGCAGAACGTCTACAACAACTTGACCACCGTGACCAAAACGGCCAACACGCATAACTTCAAGTTCGGCTACAACATCGAACGCATCCAGGCCAACAGCATCTTCGATTCGAACGTTCGCGGCTCGTTGACGTTCGCCAACTTCGCGGCCTTCCAGACCGGAACGCCCGTGCAGTATTCGCAGCGTTTCGGCGGTTCGATCCGAGGCAACCGCGTAACCAACCACGGCATGTTCGCGCAGGACGACTGGCGGGTTCGACGTGATCTCACGCTCAACGTCGGCTTGCGTGTTGAGGTTGCCGGCGGCGTCAGCGAAGTCAACGGACTCCTGTCCAATCTCAATCTGAACCGCCAGCAGGCGCTTGGCGGTGCGGGCACGGGCGCGTTCGGTTCGATCGAAGTCACGCCGACCGCATTCAACCGCAACGCCAATTGGGGCCCCCGCTTCGGCTTTGCCTGGAATCCGAATGGCGGCAAGATGAGCGTTCGCGGCGGGTACGGAATCGCCTACGATTTCATCTTACTGAATCCGAATACCAACCT
>Ga0194119_10010195_pt1 | contig 12423 bp, 14 predicted proteins | sample TA2MahC100mmetaG_FD_148620 | JGI IMG/M metagenome (GOLD analysis project Ga0194119, IMG submission 148620) | Freshwater microbial communities from Lake Tanganyika, Tanzania - TA2015018 Mahale Deep Cast 100m | ecosystem: Environmental > Aquatic > Freshwater > Lake | place: Tanzania: Lake... | reverse complement strand
CGGGTGACCCGGCTGCTGGGGCGGTTCTGCACGCATGTGGCCGTGGGCCTGCCCCAAGCGGCTGAACGGCTGCAGAGCTGCCAGCCGCGGGTCACAGGAACGCCCGTGCGGAAGGAGTTTCTCCAACTTGCAGCTTCGCCCGATTGGGTGCCCGCCGGCCCAGGACCGCTGCTGCTGGTGATGGGCGGCAGCCAGGGGGCCGTGGGCCTCAATCGGATGGTGCGCCCGGTGTTGCCACGGCTGCTTGCGGCCGGCTGCCGCGTGGTGCACCTCAGCGGCAGCAACGACCCCGACAGCGGCCAGCTGCAGCACCCCGCCTACGCCGAGCGCCCCTTCAGTGATGCGGTGGCAGGCATGCTGCAACACGCCGATCTGGTGATCAGCCGCGCCGGTGCCGGCAGCCTTAGCGAACTGGCGGTGTGCGGCAGCCCCGCGATCCTGGTGCCCTTCCCCCAGGCCGCCGACAAACACCAGGACGCCAACGCCGGTGCCGCCGCCGCCCTCGGTGCCGCCGTGATCGTGTGGCAGCACCCGCCGGAGCACCCGGCGCTGGAGCAGGCGATCTGGCGCTTGCTGGGGCCGCGCCTGCGAGGCTGCGATCCGACGGTGAATCCTTTGCTGCAACTACGGGCCGGGATGGAGCGGCTGGCGGTACGGGATGCGGATCAGTTGCTAGCGGGATTGTTGATGGAGCTGAGCGGGTGACGCGGGTGCCCGCGCGAAAGAGAACCTAGAGTTGACCAGAAAGGCTGTACAAGATGACCATCGAAACCACCTACAGCCAGGCCCGTGAGGGGCTAAAGGGGCTGATGGACCGGGCAGTACAAGATCGCGAAGTGGTGGTGGTGCGTCGCCGCAAGGGCGGCGACGTGGCCCTCGTAGCAGCCGACGAGCTGGAGGGCCTGCTGGAAACGGCCCATTTGCTGCGTTCCCCCGCCAATGCCGAGCGCCTGCTCAGGGCGCTGAACCGCGCTCAGGAGCAGACGCTGCCATCCACAGATCTCGATGAGCTCGAAGCACAACTCCAGCTGCCATGAGCAGCTCATGGGAAGCGGTAATCCAGCCGGAATTCCTTGAGGATCTGACCCACTGGGCACGGCATGACCCACGCACCGCCCGAAGGCTGCTCGAACTGATGCGCGCCATCCTGCGTGACCCGTTCACAGGAATCGGCAAACCCGAGCCCCTGAAGCACCTCGGAGCAGGCGTGTGGTCACGCCGGATCACCCAGGAGCACCGCTGCGTATACCAAGTGGGCAACGGCCGGGTGCACTTCATCCAGGGGCGTTACCACTACTAAATAGGCCCGCAACTACGAGGTGACCACGCATGCAGCGATTGCCAGCTGTCACTGGAACCCTTGAATACTTTCCTCTAGAGCGGCCAGCCGCGCCTCCAACTCCGCCAGCAATACGTCCCGCGCAGCCGGCAGCGCAAACGGTCCTTCTTCGTAGCGGGCCTCCACGGCAAACACCTGAAGTTTCTGGAGTGGCTCTGGAAGCAGCTCGTTCAAGAGGAGAGCAAGATCCAGGAGCTCGTGGTTGCGCGGGGCCGGCTGATCGCGGAGCACCAGCTGGGCTTGCAGCAGCTTTTCCAGCGCCTGCTGAGCCTGAAAGCCCCACTCCTCATCCGGATACAGCGGATCGAGGTTGAGCCGCATCGCCTGCAGATGGCGGCGCACGATGCGCAGCAACAACGCAGCGTCTTCAGCCGGCGACATAAAGCACTCTTCCTTCACGGGCCACGTCGCCCATGACGTGCCAACGGGATCCAGCCAGACGGAGCGCGTCTGCAGCTCCCACCACCACCAGATCCACACCGCAGCCCACAGACCCGAGCAACTGGCGGTAGCCAAAGCTGCGCTCGGTTTTTTCAGCCGGCGTGAGGCTGGGTTCGCGGCAGATCACCGCCAGATCTAAATCGGAATCCAGCCGGGCTTCGCCGCGAGCCCTGGAGCCGAAAGCCACCAGAGCCTGCACCTGCGGCTGCCTGGCGAGCACCACCAACCCGTTGCGCAAGCAGGCCGTATCCAAATCCGGCCCGAGCTCAAGCTGTTCCGCGAGCGACTGCGGCTCCAGCCAGGGAATGGCTGGCGCACGGAAGCGGGTCGCCGGGGTGCTGGCCATGGATCAACCCTATCGACAGTTGCCTGAGCAATCACCGATCAAGCTCGCTCCCGAGGGCAGCCCAAACCGGAAGGTCACTTCGCTGCGCCCACAAGCCGCGTCCCTGGTGCAGATGGGGCACAGGATCACGGCCTCGCCTCTGGTGGAGGAACGCGTCGAGTACCCGACGCATCAGAGCGATCAGGATTCTGGTCACAGCGCGATCGCCGCAGTTCGTCAGAACCTTCACACTGAAGCCATAAGCGCCAGCAGAACAACCCCGAGCAAACACAACACAAAGCCGATCGCGCAGGCCAGCAGCTGTTGCTGTTGGAGCCTGATTGTGCGGCGCACCGCGAGATTCGGGCGATTGAGAACAATCCAGAGCGCAACCCTGGCGATTGAGCCCACCTCATCCACTGAATACAGCGTGGAAACATCCAGCCGGCCCCTGGCCTGCAGGAGCAGACGAGGCCGGCTACCTGGCGCGGATTCAGGCCAGCGCCACCAGAGCCAGCGCATCACTGGCTACCGAGCGCGGCATAGGCGGCAGGCTCGTTGCGGCTGAGCTGATTGAGCAGCCGGCCCATCAGCACCAGCCAAAGGCACGCCAACAGCCAACCGCACGTGAAAAGAAGCAGGAGCGGGGCCAGATCAGTCATGCGGCACTCCGCAGGCGTCGCTCGGAAAGCTCCGTCCGCATCGCTCGGATGATCCGGCGATTGCCTCGGCGACTCTGGAAGCCGATCCGCAGCCAGCTCTCATCCAGCCCTTCAAACGAACGGCAGTCACGCAACAGGACGCGATGGCGAGTCTCCAGGGCCTCACGCAGCGGCTGAAGCGACAGCGGCTGACCATCGCGTTCGCCGCGGATCAACAAGTAGTTGGCCGCTGAAGGCATTGGGGTGATGCCTGGCAGCGCCACGAGTTGCTGCTGCAGCCAAGCGCCTTCGTGCGCGGTCCAGCGCTGCACGCGCCTCTGCCACTGCCTGGCACGCACGCGATCGGAAAACCAGGCGATGCCGGCCGCCCCAGCAAGGCCATTCACCGGCCATGGATCCCGCCAGGCGGCCCAGCGCCGCAACCGCTCCGGCGTGCCGAGGGCATAACCAAGTCGCAACCCAGCAATCGCCAGCAACTTGGTGAGGCTGCGAATCACCACAAGGTTGGGATAGCGCTCCAGCAAGGGGACAAGGCTCTGCTCCTCGCCACCGGGCACCAGCGGGAGAAAGGCTTCATCCGCCACCACCAGCGCGAAATGGTCCAGCAGCGGCTCGAGTGAGCGGCGGGTCCAGAGCTGCCCAGATGGGTTGTGAGGATTGGTGATCCAGACGGCCCGCAAACCAGCGGGGCCAGCCGCCTCTAGTGGCAAGGGCCAGGGCGCCTTTGCCGTCCATGCCATCGGGAGAACAGTTGCCTGGATCTGGCCACCCCAGCAGCGAAGCGCGCGCTTGTAGTCGGCAAAACCTGGGGCCAGCAGGAGGCTCGTGCCGACACTGGCGGCGTCCCTAGCCGCCCAGGTGAACAACTCAGCCGCTCCATTGCCGGGAAGCACTTGGGCCGGATCCAGCCCATGGCAGTGCGCGATCGAGCCGCGCAACTCCCATTGATCGCGATCGGGATAAACACGCAGCGGAGCACCTTTCAGGGCCTTGGCCAGCTGGCGTACGAGCCAGGGTGGTGGCCCGAAGGGCACCAAGGAGGCACTGGCATCGAGCAGCTGCTCCGGCCTGCAGCCCAGTCGCCGCGCCAGCGCATCCTGATTGCCTCCATGGGGCTGGACCCCGTTCAAAGGCCTGTTGCAGCTGATCCCAGCCTGAACCCCGATGGCATCAAGCGGGGAAAGTTGCACGTGCCGGTTCGCCAGGCAGGGGGGGCTCCGATAAAACCTGCCCAGCACCGCGGATCCGCTGGAGACAGGACATGGCACGCCGGATCAGTTCCCTTCAGGCTGTGCTGCTCAGCGGCCTAGCCATGGCGCCTCTGGTAGCGATGGGCCCCGCCCAAGCAGAACCTCGCAAGGGAGGTGATCTGATCCGGCTGCTGGAGCAGGGCAGTTGCAAAAACTGCAAGCTGCAGGATTCCGACCTGGTGCATGCCGATCTGCGCGATGCCGAGCTCGTGAGCGCCCAACTGCAGCGGTCGAATCTGAGCCGATCACTGCTCGATGGAGCCGACCTGCGCCAGGCGAATCTCAGCTTTGCCTCACTCCTGGGGGCATCACTGCGGGGCGCTGATTTGCGGGGCGCCAACCTGGAAGGAGCTGACCTGCGCGAAGCCGACCTCAGCGGTGCCAAGCTCGATCCCAACGCCTTAGCCAGCAGCCACTGGAAAGGTGCCACGGGCGTGAGTGCTGAAGCCAGTAGCTACGCCTCCATGCACAACGCCGGCGTTGAAGCAGCCCAGCAGGGGCGTCTTGTGGAAGCCGAGGACTATTTCAATCGTGCGCTTCTGAACAATCCCGATGCCGCCATCACTTGGCTCGCACGAGGCATCACCCGCTCCCAGCAAGCGAAAGCCGAGCCTGCCCAGCAAGACATCACCTACGCCGCCGCCTTATTTGAACAACAAGGCGACACAGCAACAGCGCTGCAATTACGCGAACAACTCAAGCAACTGGAGCAGAAAGAGAAAAAAGAATCCGGCAATGGCTACGGGTCCGGCCTCCTACGAACTGCCGGAGGCCTCTTTCAGCAGCTAGCACCTCTCGCCCTGAAGCTATTCGCACCAACGCCATTCTGAAGAACCTTCAGCCGCCGGAATACACAAAGCTACGCGCATCGTTAGTCGCTGGTTGATACCCATAGCCGTACATGCCGCCTTGGCCATCCTTAATCACACGCGGAGTTACCATGATCACGAGCTCACTCTTGCGACGATCACCGGAGCTGCGCCTGAAGAACTGACCAACCAGAGGCAGATCTCCGAGGATCGGCCACTTCGTCACCACAGAACGATCCTCATCAGAGATCACACCTGTGAGGATGAGCGTCTGACCATCACGGACGCGTATTTTACCAGTATCAAGGAGGCGGTCATTGATCTGATAAATAATCCCACAGCGATCAATCTGCTGAGTGCCAATTGCCGCAGAAATCTCAGGCGAAAGCGAAAATGTCACAAAGCCATTGTCGTCTATCTTGTCAACTCGAGCCCCAAAGGCAAGGCCAGCATTGCCGAATTTAGGCTCACAGAAATTATTGCCATTGATATCTTGCCTCACCGAATATGCAGTTACATATTGCGTGCCAACCCGAACAAATGCCTCATTCGTTCGCGAACGACCAACCTTACCATCAGATGATATCCGCTCAGCATCGGATCCCGAGTAGGGCTCATCCCCTTCCTGAAGAATCAAAGTCGGACTGGCAAGAATCTTGGTCGATCTTGAGACAATCTGAGCCTGCAAAAAGTCATAGAATTCGCTATCGGGATAATTCAGGCCTGGATTAGAGCGCTTGCGAGTGGTAGACGACTTATTAGTATTACTAGACTGACCGGACTGCGCACTCGAGGAACGCCCCGATTGACGAGTCGCACCCGAAGAAGCGTTAGAGCCATCTGCACGGGAGGTCGAGGAGGCATTCGTCAGAGAAGCCGATGTCTCCCGCCCAGTAATTGCCGAAATAAGATTTGTGATATTGCTTATATTTGTTTCAGTCGCCTCGCGGTAGCCGTCATTCGCCGGAACAGGGAGAGTTTCATACTTGCCAGTCACATCGTTCTTGTAAACGACAGTCCCACTAGTCTTTTGCAGAACATCATTGATTTTCCTTAACTCTTCGGTCGTATAGGTATCTGTCAATTGATAAGTATCGCCGACAGAATCAGTTGCCTCCGTCGTTGCGCTAGAACCCGTGCTCAAATTCCTTCCCTCACTCGAATTCCGAGAGGAGCTGGCACTCCTGGTCCCACCCGAAGAACGACTGGACGCAGAAGATTGCGTGGTTTCCTCAAACTGATCAAAACTTGAGGCCTCAGCAGGCAGATTCTTCCCAAATGCAGCCAACAGTCGCCCTTGATCATTCACAATGAAATTACTGCCATAACGGAAGGCAAAGCTATTGTCGATTTCGGTCACATTATCAAGATTCACATCCAAGATACGGACAGTCAGCGCCACCTGCCTTTGACGAAGATCTATCTGACGCAGATATCCCTCGGCAATTGAAACCTGGACAGGATCGCCAATAAGAGTTATAGACTGGAGCCTTGAGTCCGTGGTCCCAACAAGCCCCCTTAATGGACCGACATCAGCGGTATAGACGTCCACTTTCGAGGAAGTAGTTGTCGTCGATGTCGAAGAAGCAGCATTAGAACCAGGCGTGCCAGATGACTGAGTGTCCGTCGAGGTAGTAGTGGAGGTATTTGTGAATGTAATTACAGCACCGAGGTTGCCAAGATATCTCGCAGCAGAGTCTGACGATGCCTGATTCAGGCGATAGACCTTCGAAACCTGAGAGCCGAACCCCTTGCCAAGAACATTAGCGCCAACCAGAATTGTATTTCCATCTTTCTTTCCTTGCAGACCCGCCGCCAAAAGCACGCTATTGAGGGCCCTGGAATAACTCTCATTGCGGAAGGACATGGTTACAGGCCGACCACCCTGAACTGTTGGCTGCGCTGCGGATACACTCGCAGACGCGCCCACCTGAATAACCGGCGACTGGTTCCCCTGCGAGGCTGTAGCAGGCTGATCATCAACAAAGACAAATCCATAGCCACCCAACTGTGCGATCGACATCAGGGCATCTTTGGCTGGCGCATTACGTAAAGTGAGCGTGACATTCGGCCCTGAAACATTCACATAGCTCTGATTACGTAAGACCATGCTTCCCACTGCCATATCCCCCAACGGTGGAGCGACAGCTCGCGGTTGCAGTGGCGGTGCAAAGCTGGTTTGGGGCACGCGGCCGGGTTGCTGCACATTGAGGGTTGCCGTTCGCTGCGTGGGCTGCAGCGAACCACTCGGGAATGTGATCACCAGATTGCGACCATCCGCACTCACCACAGGCCGGCCGAGGGGAGCTCCCTGCACGGGCACCACCTCGATGGAGTAATCACTGCCACTGCCCTGCAGGCTCACCATCTGCAAACCCGCGTCCGGCAAGGTGAGCCGCTGCGGCCCCAGCCGCAAGCCTCCGGGAGCCCCAATCCGCAGATCCCCACGCCAAGCCTGTCCATCGCGGCTCTGCTGCAGCACTGGAGCAGCACCCGTTCCCTCGATCACGAGCTCCACCCCTTCCTCGGACCGCCTCACAATGAGGGCAACAGAGCCCGAGGGTTCCGGCGTTGCACTGGATGCTGTCACCGACCCAGTGGGGCGCGGCGCGGCGGCCACGGGAGCCAACGCTGAGCCGGTGGCCAACATGGCCAGAACCAGGCCACAACGCAGCTTCACGCTTGATCCCAGGCGGTTTAGGCCGGATGGTATCGGCAAACACCAGACAGAGCCAGGCGTTAGGGAACCTTGGCTCGCTGCTCAGCAGAGCTGTAGAGGCTGAGGTTCAAGCGCAGTTGCGTGCTGTTGGCAGCGGCTTCACCCGGCTTGGCGGCGTCCTTGGTTTCATGTTTGAGGCTCAGATCGCTCTGAACCACCAACAGGTTCAACTTCTCCAGCCCTCGAAGAAAAGCCAACAGTTGGGGGCCGGTGCCTCTGGCCGTGAGCAGCATCGATGTTTTTTGCAGGCCGGGGGCCAGCAACGGGTCGGGAGGAGGGGCGGGAGCCTTGTCTTTGGAAGGCTTCGCGTTCGATCGCTTCGCGTCCTCGGGCGGGGGGATAGCCGTGGTGATCGGCTCATAGCCATCGAGGATCACACCCGTTCGCTGGGCCTCGGCACTGAGCTGGGCCATGAAGGTGGTGATCTCTCCGCTGCCGGCGATCAGCCCGAGGATCTGACGGCTGCGCTGCTCAGCCTGGTCCACGTTGTTGCTCAGTTTCAGCAGCTGTGCGCGCAGCAGAGGCAGGCGCTGCCGCTGCTCAGCCAGTTGCTCCATCTCGGCCTCGGCAATTTTCAGGCGCTGCCAGGTGGGCCACACCGCTGTCCAAACCAGTCCGAGGCTCAACAGGCCCCCCAGGGCTGCGGGCACCCCGATCAGCACCCACTCCCGCTTCACGAGGCTGGGGCGATTGGCCTGCAGGTTGCTCATGGCACAACCCCCGCCTGCTCCAGGATCTGCAAGCGCCTGGCCAGCCCCTCAGCTCCGAGGGTCTGGAGCACCTGCACCTGCTGCCCAGCCGGCAGGGTGGCGAAAGCTGCCGTGAGGTCCCACTCCAGAGGCGCACCAGCCTTGGCTGCATCGCGGCTGAGCTTGATCACCTTCACGCCCTTGCTCTGAAACATCGGTGATTGCGCCATCAACAAACTCAAAGCATTCACCCGCCGAAACGCCTGAGGGTCGGCCGCCACGCCTTTGAGCTTCAGGCTGTTGCCTTGCACCTGCACATCGGTGAGCTGCACACCCTGCGGCGTGATTTCCGCCAACTGAGCTAGCAGCGCTGAACCCGACGCCACCGCCACCAACCCCTTCGCCAGGCCCTCATTGCTGCGCTGCAGGCTGCTCAACTTGCGGCGCTGCGCCAGAGCCTGAGCCTCCAACGCCTGCACCTGCCCAGGGATCCCTCGCAACCCCTCCAGCTCCCGCTCGAGCAGGGCTTGCCGCCAAAGCAGCGCTCCCCACAACCCCAACACCGCCGCCAGCAAGCCCGCCCCCAGCGCGGTGCCTCGGATCAGCAGGCCCCGCGCCGCCACCAAGGGTTCGGGGCTGGGGGGTAGTCCCCGCTCAAGGCGCCGCTGCCGCAGCAGGTCCCAATCGCCGAGTAGCCAGGCAGGCGTTGTCATCGCAGCCGATCTCCCACCGCCAGCCCCCGCAAGGCCGGGACCTCACCGCGAGGCTCCAACCAAGACAGCTCACATCCCAGCGCACCCTCCAGCTCGGGTAACACCGCCACCAGGGCAGGATCCTGACCACTCAACAAGGCAGCGCTGGGGTGGAAATGGAAACGCCGTTGCAACGCCTGAAGGGCAGAGGAGAGGGCCTCGGGATCTGAGGGGGCCGGCAACGGCCACTCCCCCAGCGGCACCCCCTGATCCAGGGCCATCAACCAACTCTCCGCCTCCTCCAGCTGCAGCAACACCTGCACGCCCTCACCGAGATGCGGCTCGGCAGCGCGCCACAGGCAGATCGGCAAAGGCTCCATGCCATCCAGTGCCACACCGGCCTGGCTGAACACCTCAATCCAGGCTTCGAGCAAGCCGCGTTGCACCGCTACAAGGAGCGAGCGTGGCGGCTGCCCCAGCAACGGCTCCAGCGCGAGATCCGCATCCCGCAGCGACCAAGGCAGCTCGAGCTGATCCTGCTGTTGCCGCACCACCAGCTCAGGTTGATCGGGCCAACACGCCTCAGGCCACTCGATCACCCTCCAGGCGGTGGCAGCCCGCGGCAGCACCGCCTTCACCCGAGCGCCGGCATAACCGCGCTCCACGAGCAGATCGCCCAACAGATCCCCCAACGCCTCCACTTCGCTGGGCAGGCCATTCACACAAAGACCTTCCGGCAGCGGCACCTGCTCGAGCCAGGCCACGCGTTCACCCTCAAGCACCATCGCCGTGAAGGCCTGATCCTCCAGCTGCAGATACACGCGCCGGGGGAAGAGCCAACGCTTCAGTGGTGCGAGCTGATCCTGAAGCCCCGAGAGCACCACCGCAGCTCAGCTGCCATCTGTCCGCAAGCTATCGCCAGGGCACGCCGCTGCCCACCGCCTCGCTGATGGTGCGGAAGCCGTGGCGATCCAGCTGCTGCACCAAGCCCTCCAGGATCGCCGGCACCAACTGCGGGCCCTCGTAGATCCAACCGGTGTAGAGCTGAATCAACGAGGCACCGGCGCTGATGCGCTCCCAGGCCGACTCCGGCGAATCGATGCCGCCCACACCGATCAGGGGCAGACCGGGGCCGGCTACAGCCCGCAGGCGGCGCAGCACCTCCAGGGCGCGGGCCCTGAGGGGGGCACCGCTGAGGCCGCCGGCTTCTTCCGCCAGGGTGCGGCCGGTCTGGGCGATGCGGCGCTGCTCGAGGCCGAGGCGGTTGAGGCTGGTGTTCACGGCGATCACCCCGGCCAGGCCCTCTTCGTAGGCCAGGCGGGCGATGGCGTCGATCGCTTCGTCTTCAAGATCGGGGGCGATCTTCACCAGCAGCGGCGGGCAGGCCGGCAGGCGGCGCAGGCGCTCCACCAGGCGGCGCAGCTGAGCGTCGTCTTGGAGCTCCCTGAGCCCAGGGGTGTTGGGGGAGCTCACGTTGATCACGGCGTAATCCGCCAGGGGAGCGAGCAGCTCGAGGGAGGAGGCGTAATCGTCGGGCGCCTGCTCCAGCGGGGTGATCTTGGATTTGCCGAGGTTGATGCCGAGCACCGCCGGGCGTTGGCCCGCAGGCGGCAGCGCCTGGCGCTCGAGGGTGCGGCGGGCCGCCAGGGCGCCGTTGTTGTTGAAGCCCATGCGGTTGAGCGCCGCCCGCTCTGCCGCCAACCGGAACAGCCGCGGTTTGGGGTTACCGGGCTGGGCGTGCCAAGTGACGGTGCCCACCTCCGCAAAGCCAAAGCCAAACAGATGCCAGATGCCGGCCGCCACGGCGTTTTTATCGAAGCCAGCCGCCAGGCCCACGGGGTTGCGGAAGCGGAAGCCGAACAGGGTTTGCTCGAGGCGCAGGTCGCGAACTTCCAGCTCCGCCCCCAGGCCCGCCAGGCTGCCGCTCACCAAGGGCCAGTTGCGGCGTAACGAGGCCTGGCCCAGAGCCTGCAAGGTGAGCTGGCTGAGCTGCTCGGCGTCAGCCCCTTCATCGCGGCTGAGCAGGGGCCCCACAAAACGCTGGTAGAGAGCACCGGTGCCGAGTTCAGCCATCCCGTTGTTGCTCCGCTTCATCCGATCCTGACGCGTCCCGGGCCAGACGCCAGCGTCCGTCAGCGCTTGGCTGCACCAGCCAGTCGCGCCAGCGCCAGGGTTCCGTGCGCGCCTCGAGCTTTTTCAGCGGTTGCTCCACCAGCTGGGCGAGTTCCATCAGGCTGAGCCCGTAGCCGCCCTCCGCCAGGCGATCGGCGAGCTCCAGGCGGGTGAGCAGTTGCTGCAGGGCCGGGGGAGCGGCATCCAGCGGGGTTGCTGGCTCGGGCTCTGGCTGGCTCACCACCAGGCCCCCGTACTCGCCATGGGCGAGCTGGGGTTGCTGCCCCTTGGAGAAGGCCACAGCAATGGCATCGCAGCGGTCGTTATCGGGATCGCCGCTATGGCCTTTCACATAGGTGAAGGGCAGGCCGCTCACGCGAGCGGCATCGAGGGCTTCCCAGAGGTCTCGGTTGAGCACGGGGCTGCCGGAGGCGGTGCGCCAACCCTTGCGCTTCCAGCCGTTGATCCACTTGCCGAAGCCGTCGATCAGATATTTGGAATCGGTGCGGATGGTGAGGTTGGGGTCGCGCGGAAGCACCGCCAGCTTCTCGAGCAGCGTGAGCGCCGCCGTGAGCTCCATGCGGTTGTTGGTGGTGTTGGGCTCAAAGCCGCCGAACTCCTGCACCGAGCCATCACTGAAGCGCAGCAGGCAGCCCCAGCCTCCAGGCCCCGGATTGCCGCTGCAGGCTCCATCACAGGCGGCCGCTACCACCACTGGCTGATCGGGCACTGGGCGCTCACCTCCGGGTCCGGTACAACACTCTCCTGACGCCGAGCGCAGAAGAGAAACCCCATGCAGCGAACCTACCTGCCCCTGTTGGCCCTCTCCGCGGCGATCGCCGCGCCGGCGTGGGCCGCCAGCGTGTTCACCAGCCAACCGCTCGATCAGGCGCGCTTTGCCGTGCTGGCCCAGCCCGTGGGCAAGAGCGATTGGAAGCTGTTGGTGCTCGAGCAGATCAAACCGGAGCCGCTCTGCTGGGAGAAGCGCAGCGATGGGCTGATCGATCCAGCCCTCAACCGTTTTGATTTCAGCGGCATCTGCAGCCGCTACATCGACAGCAACGGTTATTCGCTGCGGGTGGGCGATGAAGACCTGGCCAGCCGCTACCGCCTGCGGCTCGAGCAGCAGGGCAACAAGGTCTCCCTCCTGGCCATGACCCCAAGCCAACCCACCGAGCTGCTGGTGGGGCGAGGATCGATGAGCCAGCGGGATCGCGAGGCCTTTGTGGCGATCGAGCTGGAACCGGGCTGGAGCCTGGAGCGGCGCGCCTACGGCAGCCAGACCCTCAGCCATGTGTACTTCGCCAATGGCACCTCCCTCAGCCAGCTGATCGCCAAAGCCAGCCGCGGCAGCTCGGGGGCCGCAGCAACCGCTGCGCCGGCAA
>Ga0194119_10010192_pt1 | contig 12427 bp, 7 predicted proteins | sample TA2MahC100mmetaG_FD_148620 | JGI IMG/M metagenome (GOLD analysis project Ga0194119, IMG submission 148620) | Freshwater microbial communities from Lake Tanganyika, Tanzania - TA2015018 Mahale Deep Cast 100m | ecosystem: Environmental > Aquatic > Freshwater > Lake | place: Tanzania: Lake... | reverse complement strand
AAAGCCATTGAAATACAGCGTGCCAAACTGTGGCGTGAACGAGTTGCTCTCATCAACTACGAACTCGTCGATCAAGCCGCGCCGACATTTAACTGGTACGCGTTGGAAGAACTGGCGAAAACCGCGCGGGACAAACACCTGCTGAATGTTGCCGAACATGGCACGCAGACCGAGACGTTTGTGGAACACATGCTCGCGGTTCAGCTTGGTCGTCACAGGTTGGATATGGACACAACGCCTCTTCCTTTGGAAGAGGATGGTCGAATGGCGGGTGAAGGATCGGAAGCCGTTGGCGATCAACCACGAGGAGAGGCCACCGTCCAAACACCTGGTGCGAGAAGCCCGTCAAAACTGGATCGCATCTCTCACCATCGCCCTTTCCCGGCGGGAGAGGGGACGGCGGCATTTGTGCAATTGCGAGAAGAATTGGACGTCCCGTTTGCCAAAACTCTTTTCCTCTGGCCGCGCACGACGGGCCCGAAGGGGGATCTCGTAGAGGACGAAATGCGCCGCGTGCTGCAAGTTCCCGGTTGGGCGAACATCTTCACGCAGCCGATCATCAATCGTATCGAGATGCTCTCGACGGGTGTCCGCACCGATATTGGCGTAAAGGTCTTTGGCCCGGATCTCGGCACAATTGATCGGGTCTGCAAACAGATTGAAACCGTACTCAAGCCGATTCATGGGGCCCGCGATCCGCTCGCTGCGCCCATCATGGGCAAGGGCTATCTGCAGATCGATATCGACCGCCACGCGGCAGCGCGGTACGGCATTTCGGTCGAAGACATTCAGAACGAGATCGAGGTCGCGCTGGCCGGACGAGTTGTCACTTACACCGTTGAAAAGCGAGAACGCTTCCCGGTTCGCATTCGCTACTCCCGTGTCGATCGCGAGGACGAGGAGTCCATCGGCAAGCTGCTTGTGACCGCAGGTTCGATGTCCGCAGACAGCAGCGGCATGTCGGCGAACGGTGGATCGACCGCTGGGTCGATGTTATCGAAGACCGCACGAGGCGATTTCGAATCGATGCTTTCGCCGACAACCAAGTTGGGCTCCACGGCTCGCACTGGCATGCCGCAGCACGCGCTGGCTGGTAAGAAACGGATTCCACTCAGCAGTCTCGCCACCATTGCGATCGTTGAAGGGCCGGCGATGATCAAAAGTGAAAACGGCCGACTGATGAACGTGGTGACGCTCAACGTCCGTGGCCGAGATATCGTCGGCTTTGTCGACGAAGCGCAGCGCGTGGTCGCCGAGAAAGTCGAACTGCCGGAAGGAGTTCACATCGAATGGAGCGGTGAATTCGAGCATCAAGTTCGTGCGGCCGAGACGCTGCGATTTGTGTTCCCGGCGGTCATCGTGCTGATTTTTGTGATCCTGTACCTGACGTACCACGACCTCGCCGACGCCGCATTGATGATGCTGGCCGTCCCCGAAGCGCTCAGTGGCGGCGCATTTTTCATGTACTTCTTCCCGAAGGTCATGCAAGGCTGGGACGCGCCTGCGATGGACTTCAGCGTAGCGGTGTGGGTTGGCTTCATTGCCTGTTTCGGCATGGCGACGGAGACCGGCATTATCATGCTGGTCTACCTGCGCGATGCGGTTGAGAAACGAGGCGGACTTGAAAAGATCGCGTCACTCGAAGAACTGCGTCAGGCCGTGATTGAAGGTGCCGCACACCGTCTGCGGCCCAAATTGCTGACGGAAGGGGTGGCGATCATCGCGATCTTTCCGATGGTGTTCGCTCGCGGCGTTGGCGGCGAAATCCTCGCGCCGATGGCTCTGCCGGTTCTGGGTGGCTTGCTGATATCGGACGAAGTGGTCGATTTGTTCCTGCCCGTTCGGTTCTATTGGGTTCGTCGTTCGCGGTGGCTCAAGCTGCAACAGGCGAAAACCGAGTAAGTTGGGCTATGTGACAATGTGTTTTCGGAGTAAATCCATCTCCGAAAACGGCTAAGTGAGCACGATAGACTCGTCCGGTTCTCCCCATTTGCTGCTTTGCGTCATTCCTTTCATGGACTGATAATCACAATGCGACTTCGCAGCGTAACGGTGAATTGGCTGATCGGTGTGTTCGCCATTCTCGTCTTTCGCGGTCTGTTCCTGACCCTGCGTCTCAGGTTTCACACCGCAGACAAAACCAACCCGTTCGCGATCGAAGGGGGCGACCGTTTCATTTACTGCGTGTGGCACGATCAACTGCTGATACCAATTTTCGGAGGTAAGCATCGGCACACGGCGGCGTTGGTCAGCCAGAATCAAGACGGTGGATTTGTTGCCGCTGGATTGCGCAGTGTGGGTATTTTGCCAATTCGGGGTTCGTCGAGCCGCCGGGGAGCGCAAGCCATGCGGCAACTCATTTGCGAGTCGGAGGGCAAACACATTGTGATGACTCCGGATGGTCCGCGCGGGCCGCGCCGCGAGTTGTCGCTGGGAGTGATCTTTCTTGCCTCGCATACCGGGCGAGCCATCGTTCCGACCGCTTTCACTTGCGAACGAAGCTGGCGATTCGGAGTCGGTTGGACGGATCTGCTGGTTCCCAAGCCATTCTCCAAAGTCCACTTGCTGACTGGCGAGCCGATTCACATTTCCCAACAAGCCGATTTGCGCAGCGAGGTCACGCGTGTGTCCGCTGCGATGCTGGCCGTCAATGATTGCGGTAATGCTTGGGCGACGTTAACTCCGTCGTCAACGGCCGATGCTGCCTTGACGTCATCCTGAATCGCACTCGTACTCTGCAGTCATGGCCCGTTGTGTCAAATGTCCGATCGTGGTTCTCGACGATGCCAGATCGCAACTCCCCGCCCGCGCATCTGTCGAAGTCGATACGGATGCGGAAGCCGTCTCGTCAAGACGGTGATCGCCAGCGCGAATCAATCGACTGTCGACGAAATCGTTTCACTCCGCCCTCAACACTTCGATCTTCAGCTTGCCAAGCGCTTGGTAGGCAGGCATAAACGTGCTGACCGGCAGCGGGGCGTCTTCGTCGAGGGGGGAGTCGGCCATCTTGAGGTGGGCGGGGCCGATGCCTCCTTTGCCCAGAGTTGCGTCGAGCGGAATCCATTCGCCGGCAAGGAAGGCTTCGGTCCACATGTGGCCGCCGAAGGAATTCATGGACTCGACATAAACTAAACCGGCGGCGATGCGCGACGGGACTTTCTTGACTCGCAGCATCGCGGCCAAAAGCACGGCGTGCTCGGTGCAATCCCCTTCCATCCGCTGGGCGACTTCGGCGGCTGAGGCCATCGCGGTCGAGAAGTTCTTTTTCGTCAGTTTGTCACGAACGTATTTTTCCATTCGCGTCGCGATGCGGCTGGGGTCAGTTTCGCCGCCAGCGGCTCGATCCGCATGCTCGACGACGGCCGGATCGCGCGTCTGCAAAAAACGAGTCGGCGCGAGGAATTGGTCCTCCGCCTTGGCGAGTCGCGAATTCACGGGCGGAATCGGTTTCGCGGTCACGGTCAGTTCGATGGCTTGTTCTTTCGAGTCTTTCTCGACCAGTCGTTTGATTTGCTGTGTGCCGCCGGTGACAAAGAACGGTTCGGGGGATTCTTCTTTCATGGAGACGCGGTAGACAATTTTCTTTTTGCGATGCGCGTCGATGATCGGCGGGTCGATGCGGACCAGCGTGTTCACGGCGAGGTCAAGCTCGGCTCCGGCGATCGCTTGCAAGGCGACGTCGCGCGGGACGTCGTACGCGCGAGCCACCAAGCCGAGCATGTCAGTCTCGGTCAACTTAGTCTGCCAGGCGGCATCGACATACTGCCGCGAATTATTCTCCGGGATGGCAGAGAAGCGGGCGTTGACTCGCAGTAACGAGACCTCCTTGCCATCAAGCAGCTTGACCGGACGCATGTCATCGGCCGCAAAACTGGCTTGCGAGACTTTGGCGAACTCCGGCAGATAGATTTTGAATGACCTCGATTCGCCCGGCTTGAGCGGATGGTCTCGCAGCCAGCGATCGGGATAGGCCGGGGACTTGGCGTCGGCCTCCCAAGGGACGCGCCGTTTGTCGGTACGGCCGGCGAGTGTGGTGGTCAATTCGATTTGATCGCCGTTGACGACCCCTTGAGTGGTCGTGTTCTGGATCGGCGGGTTCTTCAACTCGAAAGTGAAGCGGAGCAAGTCGCCGGATTCAGTTTCCTCGATCCGCAGTGACGTCGACATCTTCAGTTCTTGGCCGAAGCGTTTGAGCGAGAAGTGTGATTCGCTGACGGAGATGATGACCTTGGTCTTGTCTCGCAATTCGATGCGTTCGCGGCCGAATTGGTAGCCGACGCGCTGATTGCCGATGTGAATGACCTGCCAGGACTCGTGGTCCTCTTTAGCGGATCGGTCTTGAGCAACGCTCCACGGACAGGATGACAGCAGCCACAGGCTGATGATGACGAACTCTCGAAGTCCAAATCGCGATCGAGTCTGGTGCGGCATTTGTGATCTCACTGCGTTTCAAAAACCAAATTCCGGAGCCTCTCCAAAATCAACTTCGCGAAACTTCTTGGCTGGCGATGAGGCCGTCTTTCATGACGATCCGGCGTTTGGCTTGCGCGGCGACGTCCGGTTCGTGTGTGACCATCAAAATCGTGCGGCCTTCGGAGTTGAGCTTTCTGAGCATGCCCATGATTTCTTCGCCGGTCTTCGAGTCGAGATTGCCGGTCGGTTCGTCAGCGAGAATGATTTCTGGATCGTTGGCGAGCGCTCGCGCGATGGCGACACGCTGTTGTTGGCCGCCGGAAAGTTGAAACGGGCGATGCTCCATGCGTTCGCCGAGGCCGACTTGCTCGCACAGATCGATACAGCGAGCGATATCACGAGCCGACAGTGTCGGCCGCCCGCGGCGATAGTGCAGCGGAATCTGAACGTTTTCCAGAACTGTGTATTGCGGGATCAGATTGAACGATTGAAAGACAAAGCCAATCAGATGATTGCGAATGTGCGACAGATCGTCGTCGCTCAGTTCCGAAACGCGGTGTCCGCCGAGGATATACTCGCCACTGGTGGGCCGGTCGAGCGCACCGAGCAGGTTGAGCAACGTGCTCTTGCCGCTGCCAGACGAGCCCATAATGGCGACGAAATCCCCTTGCGGAAACTGCATACTCACGCCGTGAAGGGCTTTGACGACGACACCTCCCTTGAGGTGGTAGTGTTTGTGGAGGTCGATGACTTCACCGGCAAGAGCCATAGTCGTTTTTCACTTCCTAAAAATTCGGCTTTGTGGACTTTGAATTTTTGTTCGTTGGTTGCGGGTCCGTTTTCTTCCCAGAAATCTTAGCGGGGCCAGTTGTCGTGGTCGGGAACGAAGTGGCTCGGCTGGAAGATTGTGGCGAAGCACTCCAATGTTCGAAATCGACACCAAGGGCGGTTTGATTCGGTCCCGCACTGGCTGCGGGACAGTTGCTTAACAGCGCAAAGTCCCGCGGTTCGAGTTTGAAACGGTGCGGCAGTTTAGCGGCAAGTCGGACGTCGCCGTTTTCCGACAAACAATTCTTCACAGCGGCGTCACCCCACTGTTTTTGCCAGTGGCTCCCAAACGATTGCGGTCCAGCAGCCGGAGAGTCGGCAGTTCCAATGAACTGTGTCCAAGGAGCGGTGTAGCCATTGCCGTGATCCCACCACGCGATCTGCTGATTATTCAACACGAAATCACGAACCGAGAGCAGCACCGGCGATGTATTCTCGCCGGATAGGTCGGTCAACGAGAGCAGCAACGAGTATTGCATGAAAATCTGGAGTGGCCGAGTCGTCTTCTCCGCCTCCTTCGTCCCACGAACTTGGAACAAGAACTTTCCACCGGCCCCAAAGGTACACCAGCGGGCATCGAGCGTCCCGCCGATTTCCGAACTGAAGCCTTGTACGCTCAAATCGAACAACTCGCCGACCGAAGCGAATAGACTATTTCGTAGCAGCAACGTGCGATGGCGCAGATCAGCGTCCAGCAACTTGCCGCTGGTGATCAGCGCACTGTCGGTGATGACTCCGGAACAACGTTCGGCAGAATTCGCGAGTTCCCCCGGTTCGGCGTTGGATCGCTTCCAACGGATCAGTCCCTGGAAACCACTGGTACCTTCCAGCATTTGGCCGAAGACTTGGCAACGTCGCAACGAGAAATTGCCGTCATACACGCTCAGGAAACGACCCGGCATCTGCAAACTGGAACCGTTTGGGAATTGGAAGTGTCCATCGACCAGTTCGAGCGATCCGTCTTCGACGATGAACATCGCCTCGTCCTCTTTCATCTTGGTCGACTTGCGAGGTTCAAGGATTAGCGGAGCCTCGCCGGTGTGCAGGAATTCGATGCGCAAGGATTTGTGTTTCACTTCGACCGGTGTCATTCCCACCTTGCCCTGTCCGCGGACAACAACCAGCGTACCGCTCGGCCAGTCGTCGGCCCCTAATACTTTACCCAGGTCTTGCGTGGTGGCATCGACTTCGATGCGACGATTGACGGCGAACGGCTCGATACCGGTGATCGGGTACGCGGCCCGTTGCATCAGTGCGTCCGCCCGCGCATACGTCAGTCCGGTTGGGGCCGCAAAGTCGTTGACCGGGCAGCCAGGAGGTTGGCCATCGGTCCCTTTCAGCCCAAGCTCGTGCGGCAGGCCAACTGCGTTCGGCGACAACGAGATGAAATCGGTCGGCGGCGTCGCCGGCCAATTCGCCGCTGAGAATTGTGAGAGTTCCAGCGACGGCTGATTGCGCCAAACGTCTTTCCAAGCGGCACCATCGCGCACGACTTGCGTCACACCCGGTTCTTCAAGAATCAGCTTCTCCCAACCACAAACGGCCGAAGATTCGATCTGCCATTTGAGATTGGCATAGGGACTCTGATCGTTGCTGGGAAGGAGTGCTGCCTGCCAGCCGGGCAGTGCCAGCAACACCGGCACGGATTGAGGAGCGCTCACCCCCGCGAGGACCGAGTTGACGATCACAACCTCCGTGGAGGGAGGCTTGGCGACGTCCGCGCCGGGAGCGATCTCAAACGCGGCGCCGGTGGACAGCACGCTGCACGACAAGAATTTCAGACTGCGTGACGCACCCGACGCCAAACCTCTGGTGGCGGAATTGTTCGCGGGCTTGAGAGACTTTGGCCCTGAAGGCTTCCTGGCGTCCTCGCCGACCGGCTGAGTTGATGTGCCACCGACTTTACCCGTCGGCCCGGCAGGCTTCCCCGCAGCAGTTTCGACTTCGGGAAGTTCGTGATTTGTCAGACTCAGAACCGGCGCGGCACCGGTCGTGAAGACACAGCGGCTGGCGAAAAAATCGATCTGCGTTTGATCGACGTGAAAAGCGCCGAGCGTCATGCCACTGACGACCGACTCGCGGGCGAAGATTCTTGCTCGCGGCGATTGTTGCGGATCCGAACGAGTGACTTTTCCGCCGACCCCAAACGCGAACGTCTTCCCAGCACGACTGCCGAGCATCCGGATGTCACAACGCACAACCGCCAGATCTCCAGATTGCACGGTTACAAACGTCAAAAGGTCGTTGTTCGCGAATTGCCGTGAATCGACGTAAATTTGCAATCCTTCCAGCGTGAGCGCGCCGCTGGTCACATGCAACAGCGAGTCGTAGGGTTGATCTGGTTCGGCCAAGAGCACCAAGACCGGTACGCGGCCGAGCGCCGCGCGAATAACGACCGTGGCACGGTTCTTTACTTGGATGGGGTTGAGGAAGTACGGCCCGTCGGTGACGAGTTCAATGATACCGCCCGCTTCGGGGAGTTCTTTAAACGCTTGCTCGAGTGTTGGCACCTGTTCAAAGCCGCTTGGCCCACCGCCAACGGCGATGGTCTTGAGGCCAGCTGGACCAGGCGCCCCGTCTGCGGTAATCCATTCGGGGATGTGTTTAATCTCCCCTTCGCGGCCCAGCGGCGCGAGCGGCGGAAAATACAGCATCCCAGCCGCTGACGCAGCCACGGTGGGACTGTCCTTCTTCGTGAGATTCGTCGAACCGTCGATCGTCGTGATCGCCGCTGGCCCTTTCGGAGTTTTGCCACCGAACGTCTTGGGGACTTTCTTCTCGCCATCCGTTTCGGGGACGACGGTTGGGTTCACGCCACTTGAAGCGGCGAACTCGTTGCCACGATGAAGCGGATCATCGGTCGAAATCGTATTCGAGCCAACAGAGTTGCCGTACTGCGAAAGGGCGTAGCCAACAATTCCAATCACGGCGATGACAATCACTCCGACACCCAGCGACTTCAGCGCTTCGAAATTGATCGCGTTGCCGGTGGGCGCGACGTTCACGAGTGGCTTGTGCGTCGGCAGTTCCATCGTCGCTGCGGCGGCGAGTTGTTTAGCTTCTTTGGCAGCCGGCTTTTTGTACGACTGCTTCGGCTCATGCACCGCGTCGTCCTCATCGTCGTCCTCTTCTTCCGCCAAGGCGGCGATATCCTTCAGGGATGTCACTTCTCGGGTGAGATACTCATTGTCCAAATCCTCCAGCAACTCAAAGGGAGTCTGATAGCGGTCCTCCGGCTTGATCGCCAGCAGCCGCTTGATCATCACCGAGATGTTCTCGGAGATGGACTCGTTCTCGTCTCGCACGTCCGGCCGAGCACCGCCGGAATGAGCATTCAGCTTGTTAAGCATGCTCCCTTTGGGGAACGGCGGATGCCCGGTCAGCAAGTGATACCAAGTCGCTCCCAGCGAGTATAAATCGCTGCGAATGTCCGCCGCTTTACTGTTGCGAGCTTGCTCCGGCGACATGTAATCGACGGTGCCGACCGTGGTGCCGGCGCGGGTGATGTTGGTTTCCATCGACTCGTCAACCGAGCGGGCCAAGCCCATGTCGGCGAGTTTCACCAGTCCATTTTTGGCGATCAGCAAATTTGATGGCTTGATGTCGCGGTGAACAATCTTCTGCTCGTGAGCGTGCTGCAAGGCGAGCGCGGTTTGCCGAATGACGTCCATCGCCCGCGCCGCCGGCATCGCTCCCCGTTTGGCGACGATCGAGTGCGCGTCAGTGCCGTCGATGAACTCCAGCGCGATGTACAAGTACCCGTCCGCTTCGCCGGCGTCGTGGATCGCGACAATGTTGTCATGCTTGAGCGCCGCGGCTGCTTGAGCTTCCGCTTTGAAGCGTTTGACGAGCGTCGGATTTTCCGCCTTCTCTTTCGCCAGAACTTTCAAAGCCACTTGCCGCCGGAGCTGCACGTCGTTGGCGAGGAAAACCGTCCCCATTCCTCCCTGGCCAAGCTTCTTGATGATCGTGTACCGGCCGAGCTGTTTCAGCCCCTCGAGCCCGTTCCCAATGGTTGTGTTGCTCTTGCTGGCGGTATCGGCGGGTTTGGTGGTGTTCACTGCCGTCGGCTTTGCCGCAGACGGCTTGGCCACAGCACTCGGCTTGGGCGGCGGATCCCGAGGCTCGGACTTGCCGGACCCCGCCACGTTGGTAGCCATCGATCACCTCGAAACAAGAAACAGACCATCGGGAAAAATCCGTTACTCGACGTGTAGGAGTTTAGCTTGGTTCCGACGATTTGCCATAACGGGCAACCCAGACTCGTTAAGTCCACAGACATCGGCGGATGCCGGTAACGCCCTTCGGCCTTTTGCAAGTCGGCCCACCCAACTTTGTCGATGATTCGGCGGGCAAGTGGTGCCCGCAGAGTTGGCGGAGGCGTTTGTCGGAAGGAATGCGGGCCTTGCATTTCGGGCGGTGGCTGGGAACGGGGGAGAGGCCCGGATGGAACTCGCCATCCGTTTATCCGTCTTCGAGATTGACTTGCTGTTCCATGCGACGCAGGTCGAGATCCGTGATCGCCCCTTTGTCCGTGAACATCCGCAGCAACGATTCGAACGCCAGAGATGGATCGTCGACACGAGCGGCCAGGGCATCGCGTTTGCGAACTTCGGCAACTTCTCGCTCTTGCATGAGCGGAATGGATTGTTCGGGGTCGGAAGTGCTCGGAATCGGCAGCGAAACGGCAGATTGCGTGGCGTCCAGTTCGACCGGGTCGTGATCATCCTGTTTCCAGTTCGGGTCGTCCTCACTCGGTGGGATGTTTTCGAACTGTCATTCCAGTGCGTCATCACCCCAAAGCTGCATTTTTACGAAACTCGTCACGCATCTTTCCGTAGAAATGTTGTCTATGAAGTGGCTGCCCGAAACCAGCATGATGTGGCGTAATCGTCGAGCCGGTGCGCGCTACATCGCGGGATGTCGGCAATGCCAATCGGTTTGCTGCTGGTAGGCCTGCGCAATCGCGAGCAATCGGCTATCAGAGAAAGCTCGGCCAACGAACTGCAGTCCCGTGGGGAGGCCCTCTTCGCCGAAGCCGTTGGGGATTGAGAGAGCCGGAATGCCGGTGGCGTTTCCAGCTCCGCCGATTTGTGAGCCGGACAGGCCCTTGCGATACTCGTCCCAGGGCCGATCGATCGGGTACGCGACACTTGGCAGCGTCGGGCTGACGACCGCATCGAAAGATGCCAGAGCGGCGTCCACTTCGCGCTGCATGATCGCCCGAATGCGCTGCGCGTTGATGTAGTCCTTGGCGGGGATCGTCAGTGCCGAGTACAAGCCCCAGCGGTCTTCTTCAGCGGTCATCTCCCAGACCTTGCCGGACTTCGCGAGGTCTTCAAACGTGGCGGCCATCTCGCACGAGATGATCAGCGAGTTGACCGAACCGTACGGTAGGTCCGGCAGCTTGCACTCACCGAGCTTCGCAAAGCGTTCGAGCACTTTCAGCGATGCCTCGAAGTTCGCTTTGACCTCCGGCTGCACTTTCGTGACGGCATCGCTGAGCACTCCGATGCGGAATGGGTATTGAGTTAACGACGCGGCAGGGCCGTTCGCCGTCGATTCCTGAACGGCATTGAGAATGAAAACGCAGTCCTGAGCCGAGCGAGCCAGCGGGCCGAGTTTGTCCATGGTCCAGGTCAAAGCCATCGCCCCCTTGCGGCTGATGAGGTCGTAGGTCGGTCGCAATCCGGTGACTCCGCAATTGCCAGCGGGAGTCATAATCGACCCCCACGTTTCGGTGCCGATCGAAAACGGGACGAGTCCGGCCGCGACTGCCGCACCCGAGCCGCTCGACGAACCGCCAGCCCAACGGTTGAGATTCCACGGATTCAGCCCCGGCCCGGTGAATGTCGCGTTGGCTTGCCGATAGCCCAAACCGCCAGCGATTTCGACCATCGCCAACTTCGCGGCCAGCACCGCACCGGCTTCACGAAGTTTTGTGATGACGGCCGCGTCTTCGTCAAACATTTGCTCCTTGAACGGAGCCGCTCCCCAAGTGGTCGGAGTGTTCTTTGTCGCCAGCAGATCTTTCGCGCCGTATGGAATGCCGTGTAAGGGGCCTCGATAGCGACCGACGCAGATTTCGTTGTCCGCATGCTGCGCTTCGGCAAGTGCTCGCTCGCGAGTCACCGTCACCACCGCGTTGAGTTTCGGACCGAGTCGCTCGAGACGATCGAGGAAGTACTGCGTCAGCTCAAGCGAGGTGAATTCGCGAGCCTGCAGCCGTTGGCCCAGTTCGGCCACCGTGGCGAACGCCAGTGAATCGGGAATCGGCATGACGATGGTTTCCGTGCGGCGGGTGGTGAGATTGGTCGAGCGTGTGATTGTCGCAGAACCGCAGCGGTCTACGGATTCCTCCGTGCCAGAGCAACCGTGGAAGGGGTCACGAAGTCGGAAAAGGTGCGACAACATGGACGATGTCTATCGAGAGCCGATCGCCACGGATTGCCGTCATGCACGACACGGAACTCTTTCGCGGATCTCGGGCGTCGAAAAGGGCTCGGCTGCTTCAAGCGACCACCGACGCTTGTCATCGTTCGCGGGGCTGGTCACTCTATCGATCCTGTTGGAACTCACTGCCGCCTGAAGGCGGGACTACGAACCTCTCGAAAGGAAACACCATGAGACGCTCGGTTGGATTGTTCGCTTGGGCATTGCTGGGGATGACGGCAATCGCGGGTGCGGCGGATGCTCCGAAAGGGATCACGAACCTGCCGCTGATTTTCTCGGACGACTTCGAGTCCGGGAGTTCCTCGAATTGGATCGCGACCGATCCCGCCGCCTGGAAGATTGAGAAGACGGGCAAGGGACACGTCCTCAGCCAGTTCGGAAAGAGCAACACGAAGACTCCGGTTCGCTCGCCGTTCAACCGGGCAATGATCAAGGACGTGACTGTCAGCGATTTCGTGCTGGACGTGAAGCTGCAATCGACGGTGAAAGACTACGGGCATCGCGACATGTGCCTGTTCTTTGGCTGCCAGGATGCGGCTCATCTGTACTACGTCCATCTCGGCAAGCAGGCTGACGATCACGCCAACCAGATTTTTATCGTCAACAATGCCGACCGAAAGAAGATCTCGACCAAGACCAGCAGCGGAACGAATTGGACTGACGACTGGCATCACGCTCGCCTGACACGCGACGTGAAGAGCGGCTCGATCAAGGTCTTCTTCGATAACATGAC
>Ga0194119_10010176_pt1 | contig 12440 bp, 11 predicted proteins | sample TA2MahC100mmetaG_FD_148620 | JGI IMG/M metagenome (GOLD analysis project Ga0194119, IMG submission 148620) | Freshwater microbial communities from Lake Tanganyika, Tanzania - TA2015018 Mahale Deep Cast 100m | ecosystem: Environmental > Aquatic > Freshwater > Lake | place: Tanzania: Lake... | reverse complement strand
CCCGCGCTCGTGTTGCTGGTTGCAACGGCGAGCTTGCTGGCGGCAGAGCTGAAGTCCGGTCTGCAAGTCGGCGATGCCGCAGGCGTGTTCAACGTCCGCGACATCACCGGCCCGAACAAGGACAAAACGCTCTGCTATCGCTGAAGGTACGGTGCTCGTCCGGTGGTCGCGATCTTCGCCAGATCCATCACCGACGAATTGACCAGTTTGGTCAAACAAATCGACGAACAAGTCGCCAAGAACGCTGACAAAAAGATGGCCTCGTTTGTGATCCTGCTCAGCAATGACGCGGACGGCGACGAAGCCAAGCTCAACGCCCTCGCGGAGAAGGCCGGCATCAAGACCGGCAAAGAGGCCAATCTGCCTCTGACCATCTTCGACGGAGTGGCTGGCCCCCCCAACTACAAGATCGCCGAGGACGCGGAAGTCACGGTCTTGCATTGGAAGGAACGAAAGACGCTGGTCAACCACGCTTTCGCCAAGGGCAAGCTTCACGGTCTTGCATTGGAAGGAACGAAAGACGCTGGTCAACCACGCTTTCGCCAAGGGCAAGCTCGACAAGGAAGGCGTCAAGAAAGTTGTCGAGAGCACCGCCAAGATTTTGGAGTAGCAGAGCGGAGCAATCCGTTTCACCAAAGCGCGCGGCCCGCCGAGTCGAACGATTCGGCGGGCCGCGTTGTTGGCTGAAGCAACAAAATGGTTGGCGGCTACGGTTCGAGCGGCTTTTCTTCAGCGGGTCCACCACTGATCTTTGGCGGGTGGAAGAACAACGCCAGAGCAACGGCAGCCGCGGCGGCCGAGAGGCAGGGGATCAAGAACAAGCCTTGGAAGTCGGTCTTCCCTTCTTTGGTCCAAGCGTCAAACAGCGGCGGACAGACAAAGCCGGCGACGAGTGCTCCAAGCCCGAGGATCATCAGGTTGAACAAGCCTTGCGCGCTCGAGCGGATGTCTTTGGGGAAGTACTCGTCGACGAAGATGTAGACCGTTGCAAAAAAGAAGGCGTAGCAGATGCCGTGCAGCACCTGAACGATCACGATCAGCCACTTGAATTCTTCGGCCCCGCAGAAGGCGAAGACCGCGAATCGAGCGGCGTGGCCGAGAATCCCAAAGATCATTGTCGTGCGCCAACCGAGCTTCTTGAGGCACAGGCCGAGAATTGCCATCGTCAGGATTTCGGCGATCTGGCCGATGCTCATGACGGGCGTGACCCAGTTGCCGGGGATGCCGACCGTCGGCAGGAAGCGGCCGGTCCAGTTGAAGTAGCAGTTGTGGACGAACGAGTCAGCCAGCGTCACCAACCACAGCACCATCACGAAGGGATGGGCGAGCAGCTTCATCGACTTCAGCCACGCCAGCGAGTCTTCGCCCGCGACTACCGGCTTTGGCGGAGTGTGCGGCAGCGTCAGGCTGAAACCTGCCAGGAACAAAGACGCCGCGCCGGCAACCACATAAGTCAACGAGGTCGCTTGCTGCATCGCCTCACCGGTCAGCGGCGAATCGAAGATCGCTCCGAGTTTGCCGACGAGGTCCGTCGCACCGGCGGCCTCGACTTTCTTCCAATCCACGAGCAGGAACACTGGCGGCCACGCTGCGGCGATCCAGCCGATTGTCCCGCCCATGCGCACGATGCCGAATTCTTCCTGGGCGTCCTTCATGCTGGCGAAGGCGATCGAGTTCGTGATCGAAATGGTCGGCACATAAAAGATGCAATGAACGAGCATCAAAATGAAGAACGACCAGAAGTCGGTCACGAACGCACAGCCAAGAATCGCCAGCCCTCCGATCAGGTGGCTCGCGGCGCAGAAGCGTTCGGCGGCGAAGTTGCGGTCGGCGAATTGGTTGCTGAAGAACATCGCCAGAATCGCGGCGGCCGGGAAGGCATTCAAAATCAGCGATTGCTGTCCGGCGGTGAATCCGAGACTTGGCAGGTATCCGAAGATCAGCGGTAGCCAAGCTCCCCAGATGAAGAACTCCAGAAACATCATCACAAAGAGTTTCAGCCGAACGCTCATGGAGTTGCCTTTCGTGCCAAGTGCCGAGTTACCGGGTCATCGAGGGGCGTCATCTTGGCCGTGGTCGCGAATCGCCGCAAGCGTCGGGAACAGAAGTCAAAGAGGATCACGAAAGACCGCTCTCGGCCAGCGCCTTTCGGCCGGACAGGTTGCCGCGTCGCTGTCTCTCGACTGGCGAGCCACTACACTCCCCGCGTTTGTGCGCAGCCTTATTTCATTGAGGGATCCGTATCGTGTCGGCAACAGCAGTCGTCGGTTTGCAGTGGGGTGATGAGGCCAAGGGGAAAATCGTCGATCTCCTGACGTCCGAGCATGACATCGTGGTCCGCTATCAAGGGGGGAACAACGCCGGGCACACGGTGAAGTTCGACGGGCAGACCTACAAGCTCTCGCTGCTGCCGGCCGGCATCTTGCGAGACGGCATCACGTCGGTCGTGGCGACGGGCGTCGTGATCAACCCCAAGGCATTTCTCGCCGAACTCGATGGGATCGTGTCGCGGCGCGGGCCGGTTTCTCCCGAACGGTTCAAAGTCAGCGATCGAGCGCACGTCATCTTCCCTTACCACACGGCCGAGGAAGCGATCCTGGAGAATTCACGGCAGGCCGAAAAGATCGGCACGACGATGCGCGGCATCGGCACCTGCTATCGCGAGAAGGCGGGACGCACGCACGCGATTCGGATCGGCGATCTGCTGTATCCGGATTTGTTCCGCAGTCGGCTGAATGAAATTGTCGCGTTCAAGAATCAAATGCTGGCGGCGCTCGATCCGGCGTTCAAACCGTTCGATGCCGACGCGATCTTGGCCGAATACCTGATCTACGCCGAGCGGCTCAAACCCTACATCTGCGACACGACCGCGTTCCTGCATCACGCGATTGCCGACAAGAAGCGTTTGTTGTTCGAGGGTGCTCAAGGCAGTCTCCTCGATCTCGATCATGGGACGTTTCCGTATGTGACGTCATCGAGCAGTTCCGGCTGCGGTATTCATAGCGGCAGCGGTGTTCCCGAGCGGACGATCTCTCGGATGATCGGGATCGTAAAGGCATACACGACACGCGTCGGCGGCGGGCCCTTCCCCACGGAGTTGAACAACGAAATCGGGCAACACATTCGTGACGTCGGTCATGAGTACGGGACGGTCACCGGCCGCCCGCGCCGCTGCGGATGGTTCGATTCCGTTGCCGCCGGTTATGGAGCGCGCATCAGCGGCATCGATTGCATCGCGGTCATGCTGCTGGATGTGCTCAGCGGACTGGATGAATTGAACGTCTGCGAGGCCTACGAGATCAACGGCGAACGGACGACCGACTTCCCCAGTCACGTCGAACGGCTCGCGCAAGTGAAGCCGATCTATCGAACGTTGCCCGGTTGGAAATCGGAGATCTCGCACATTCGCAAAGTGGCTGACCTTCCCCCCAACGCGCGGCGATATGTCGACACGATTGCCGAGCTGCTGAGTACGCGAGTCGCGATCATCAGCGTCGGGCCGGATCGCGAGCAGACGATCCTGGACTGACCCGCAACAAGGGGTGCGGAATGCACATCGACAAGATTCGGAATATCGCCATCGACGGCGAACTGCTCACGGCGGAGCAATTCAATCCGCTCCGTCGGCAGTGGTTGGCTGGCGGTGGTTCCGTGGACGATGGCGCTGGTTTCGTGCGCAGCTTGGCTGAGTCTGGCGAACTCACCGAATTCCAAGCGGCCGCGCTGCGATCGGGCATTCCTGGTCCGTACCGGCTGGGACCATTTCGAGTCACGGGGCGTCTGTTGGCCGGCCGGTTGGGAAACGTGTTTCGCGCCGTGCATGTCGAATCACAACAGCCAGTCAGTTTGAAGATTTTTCCGGCGGCTCTCGGCCGCAGCCGAGAACGGCTCGCTCGGCTGGGTCGCGAAACGCGGATTGCTCTGGAAGTCGATCACTTGCATGTCGTGAAGGCGTTTCAGGTCGGGCGTGTTGGCGAAGTGACGTTTATCGCGTTGGAAGAGCTGACGGGTGGCAACCTGCAACAACGACTCGAACGAGACCGTAAGCTGCCTTACATCGAAGCGTGCCAACTGATTCAACAAGCCGCTCTGGGGTTGGGATATCTGCATTCGCAGCTCATCATTCATCGTGACATCTGCCCCGCCAACTTGTGGGTCACAGAAGACGGGTTCGTGAAGATCATGGAATTCGGCGCCGCTCGTGATGCGATGAGTTACCTCGATGCTCTGGACTGGGGCCGACTGACGCTGGACGCGATGAAGTCGATTGAACCGCCGCAGGTGCTTGGCCGCTACGACTACATGCCGGCAGAGCAAGCTCGCGATCCGCACGCAGCTAATGTCTCCAGCGATCTTTATTGCCTGGGTTGCACGCTGTATCACAGCTTGACCGGTCAGGTCCCGTTTCCGAACCCCGATCCGGTTCGACAAGTTTTGCAACACGCGGAAGACGCTCCGCCACCGTTGGCCCGCTTCGCTCGTGGAATCCCCCAAGCCTTGCAAGAGGTCCTCTCCAAAGCCCTCGCGAAGAATCCCTCCGATCGGTACAGCTCGGCGGAGGAATTCTCGACATCGCTGGCGGAGATCGTCCCGCCTGCCGTGTTGCCGGAAGTCGAACCGCTCAGTCCAGAATTCCTGACCTGGCTGCAAGCTTCTGTTTCGACGACGACCCCCGATCTTCCCGAAGTTGTGGAATATCCAGCGGCATTTCACGAGTTCGCAAATTATGTGTCTCAAGTCCGCTGACTGTGGTGCCTTCTGTGACAGAAGTTTGACAGAAGGATGACCTCTGCCTGACTCACGAAATACCGATGCATTCCTATACTCCCGCGGCATTTCGGGGCTCGGTTGCCACCGAAAAGTCTTCTGCATCGGAGTGCTGCTATGAATCACGACTCTGCCCCTTCGGAAACCTCGACCTCTTCCGCACCAGGCGCCACAGACAGCGCGACCTCGCTGCGAAGTTCTACCCTGACAAACCACGTTGGCCGGTTACCGACTCACGATCGTGAGTCGGAGTCCGTTGGCAAGGCCAAGCGAGTTCGATCGGAGATTTCTCACCCGGTGGTCAGCAGCTTTCGGCAGCGGTTCCCTCACGGCGTCAACTGGTACAACGTTGGCTGGATGGTGTTGATGAACGTCGGAGCGGTCGCGGCCTTCTGGCATCTCAGTTGGGTTGGTTTGGCAATTCTAGTCGTCATGCACTTCGTGACAGCGTGTCTGGGAGTCACGCTCGGCTATCACCGCTTGCTCACCCACGGCAGTATGATCGTGCCGACTCCACTGAAGTACTTCTTTTCGCTGTGTGGCATGATCGCGGCCGAAGGCAGCCCGTTGTATTGGGTAGCGACGCATCGCAAGCACCACGTCCTCTCCGATCTCGAAGGTGATCCGCACTCACCGAACGATGGCTTCTGGTGGTCGCACATGCTGTGGTTCAAGCCGAAGGAAGGTCCGGGTGAGTTGGAGGCATTGCTGAAGCGCTGGGCGCCTGACATGTATAAGGACCCTGTCCAACGGTTCTTCCACAACTTCTTCCCGGTGTTCCCGATCCTGTTTGGTGCCGCTCTGTACTTTGGTGGCGAATACTTTTTTGGGCTGGGTTGGTCCTGCTTGCTGATGGGTCTGTGCCTGCGAATGGTGCTGGGCTATCACAGCACCTGGTTTGTGAACTCGGCGACGCACATCTGGGGCTATCGCAATTACGAGACAACCGACCGCTCTCGCAATCTCTGGTGGGTCGCACTCATCAGCTACGGTGAAGGCTGGCACAACAACCATCACGCTCATCAACGGCTCGCTCGCCACGGCCACAAGCCGTGGGAGATCGACATCACCTACATGGTGATCCGACTGCTGAAAACACTGGGCTTGGCTAAACAAGTCCAGGACTGCTTGCCGCAGGCCGAAAAGGCCGCGTGACGCCAGACGTTTGGCCACTTACAAAACGCCGCTGACAACCCTGAGTTGCCAGTGGCGTTTTTGTTGAGAACATCCTGAGGAGCTTGCAGAAATGGTGGCCCCGGCCAATTCCTATTCCACGGCGTTGAAACTCTTTCAGAGCGGCCAATTCGTCGAGGCTCAGCGGCGATTGGGGGACGTCGTGAAGTCCAACCCTCAGCAGGCGGAGGCGTGGCATCTGCTGGGGGTCATCGAATTCCATCAGTCCAACTTCGAAGCCGCCGTCAAACACTTCCATCGGGCAGTGCAGATCGAGGAATGCTCGGCGAAGTATCTGACAAACCTTGGCAGTGCGTGGCATGCAGCGGGAGACTTGAGCAAGGCGACCGACTGCTTCGAGCGTGCCGTCACTGCCGATCCGCATTGTGTCGAATCGCAGACCTATTTAGGGATCATCCGACTTCAGCAAGGAGACTTGGACGCTGCGGAATCCTGTTTGCAGTCTGCATTGCTCGACGCGCCGCAGTCGTGGCAGGCGCGGCTGAATTTGGGAAACCTCTTTCGCGAGCGGCGAGCACTCGATCAAGCCGTCGAGCAGTACGAGTTGGCGTTGTCGATCGAACCGGACAGCGCTGAGTCGCTGCTGAATCTCGGAGAGCTTCGCATGGAACAGGGACGACCAGCCGACGCGATCCCGCATCTGCGCCGCGCGGCAGCGCTACGCCCGCGAGTTGCGGAAATTCAATTCCGGCTGGCGGACGCTCTGCGAGACGTCGGCGATCATACAGCGGCGGCCTTGGCCTCTCAGCGCGGGCTGTCGTACCAAGCCAGTTCGTTCGACGGATGGATCGGATTGGGCATTTCGAGCGCTGCGATCGGAAAATGGAGCGAGGCGATTTCGTCGTTCCGCAACGCGGTTTCTTTGCAGCCAAATTCCCCCGAGGCACACACTCACCTCGCCGAGGCATTGCAGCAATCGGGCGATTCGGAAGAAGCTGCTCGGCATCTGGCGGTCGCGAAAGTCCTGGAGATGCGGTGATGGAGATCACGGACATCGCCTTGTGCTGTGCCGTGCTAATCGTCGCGTTCTTGTATTCGTCGGTTGGTCACGCGGGAGCCTCAGGCTACATCGCGGTGATGGCGCTGTTGGGGGTCGCGTCGCCGATGATCCGCCCCACGGCGCTGGTGTTAAACATTGTCGTGGCGACGATTGGCTCGGTGCAGTTCTGGCGAGCTGGCCATTTCCGATGGTCGCTGTTCTGGCCGTTCGCGCTGGCATCGATCCCGGCCGCGTACTACGGAGGAAGAGTTTCTCTGCCGACGAGGACGCTCAACATTTTGATCGGCGCTGTTCTGCTGGCATCGGCGGTGCGGTTGTTCATCCAGTTCAAGCCGGCGACGGAAACTCGTCCGCCAGCGACACCGATCGCACTCGTAACCGGCGGAGCACTTGGTTTTTTGGCAGGGCTAACTGCCACCGGGGGCGGCATCTTTCTGACCCCGCTGATGATCCTGCTGCGATGGTCGACGACGAAGCAGGCGGCAGCGGTCTCGGTGGTTTACATCCTCGTGAACTCCGCGTCGGGGTTGCTCGGCGCGGTGCAGAAAGGGATCACGTTGCCACTGTTCTTATGGCCGATGATTGGAGCGGTGATCGTCGGCGGCTTTATGGGTTCGTATCTCGGCAGCCGTCGACTGTCGGTGCCGGTGATTCACGTCCTGTTGGCAGTGCTGCTGATTCTGGCGGGAGGCAAGCTGATCCTACCTTAGCCGCCGACACCTGATAGAACAGTTCGCTTGATTGCTGTAGAAACTTGGCAGGTCGATGCTTTCTCGGACGGATGTGTCAGCACACCGGTGGAGTCCATGCATTGTTCGTCGACGTCCACGTGAAATTCTTGAGTAACACCATCAGCCTCGCGACGTGGCAGGCACTCGGCAGCCGAGATGGACACGAAGTGGTCGGAGACTTCTGAGACTGCCCTCTGGCAACCGTGTTGCTTCTGGCGAAAGCACGCCGGTCTTGGAGCAACCACCGCGAGGTATCGAGTTCCGAAGGGTGGTGGCTTGCGCGCTCGCCGCGTATCGTTTGCCGAGCTTCGTGGAGCAAGTTAATGGACCATTCTGTGATTCAACATCGTCTCGCCATCGATGTCGGCAACACGCGCATCAAGCTGGGGCTATTCGCCTCGCCGAGTTCGCGCAAGCGCGGCGAACTGCCGATGTGCGTCGAGCGGACCTCGCTGCTTCCGAATGAACTGCTGCCATGGGAAAGACTTGCTGGATGGCAGTCGGCCGCGACGAATTGGTTGCCGACTGTGATCGCCGGTTCGAATCCGACTGGCGTCGAACGATTCAAGTCTGTGTGGCCAAGTTCGCTCGGCCCGGTGCCGCGAACGATCGCGAATACGGATGACTTCCCGTTGCCGATCTGCGTTGACGAGCCGCGGCGAGTTGGCATCGACCGACTGCTCAACGCCGTCGCTGTGAATGAACTACGAAGCGCGAATCGTCCGGCGGTGATTGTCGATTCGGGAACAGCGACGACCGTCGATGTGGTCTCCGCCGCGGGCGCGTTCGAGGGAGGCGCGATCCTTCCCGGCCTGGCGCTTTCCGCGAAAGCGCTGCACGAGTACACGGCGCTACTGCCGCTCGTCTCGGTCCCGGAACTCGGACAAGCGACTCCTGAACCGCTCGGCCGCAACACGCGAGCAGCAATTCGCAGCGGACTTTTTTGGGGACAACTCGGAGCGGTCAAAGAATTGATCGATCGGCAAGTCGGCCTGGACACGGAAATCTTCGTCACCGGCGGCGGCGGAGCGCTGCTGGCTGAGCATCTGCCGCGAGCACGATTTGAACCGCATCTGCCGTTGCAAGGTTTGATCCTGATTGCCGAGCTTGGAGACCACGGGCACTGATTCTCGGAATGTTCATGGCGACGAAAACGAACGCCGCTCGGCTGTTAGACTCGATGGGCATCGCGTACTCGCTGCATGAGTACGACGTCGCTCCCGAAGATTTGTCTGCGGAAGCGGTCGCTCGCAAAGTGGGCCTGCCGCTGGAACAAGTCTTCAAAACGCTCGTCGTGCGAGGCGATCGCACGGGAGTTTTCTTCGCTGTCGTTCCCGGGAATTGCGAACTCAACCTCAAAGCCACGGCCAAGTTGACCGGAGACCGCAGGGTCGAACCGGTGTCCCTGAAAGAAGTGCAGCCGCTGACCGGTTACATTCGCGGCGGCGTCACGGTTCTGGGAGCTAAGAAGGCGTATCCGGTCTTCGCGGACGAGACGCTCGAATTGTTTGAGGTCGTCTCGATTTCGGCGGGTCAGCGCGGCTTGCAAATCTTTCTCGCCCCTGTCGATTATCTGCGGATCACCAACGCCAAATTGGGAGCGATCTCCACATGACAATGCCTCAGAGCAAAGCAACCAATCTTCAAGACCTGCGTGCGAGCGGCTGGGTTTCCAAGTCGGTCAAGCAAGAGCTTCGCGACAACTTTCTGCGAATGCTCGCGGCGGGCGATGAATTATTTCCCGGCATCGTCGGCTATGAGAACACCGTCGTGCCGGAGATCAACATCGCTCTGATCGCCGGGCACGACATGCTGTTCCTCGGCGAGAAGGGGCAGGGGAAGAGTCGTTTGATGCGGACGCTCGTGCGGTTCCTCGACGACGAGATTCCGTTCATTGCGCATCCCGAAGCCCCGTTACACGATGATCCGTATCGGCCGATCACGCGCGTCTGCCGCGAACTGGTCGCGAGCGTCCCGGCTCGCGAACGCGAGCGTCCCGGCTCGCGAAATTCCGATCGGCTGGTGGCCGCGCTCCGAGCGCTACGTCGAGCGACTCGCTCCCGGCACAAAGTTTGCCGACATCATCGGCGAGATCGACCCGGCCAAACTGGTCGGAGGCGTCAGCATGTCGGCAGAAGCGGCGTTGCACTTCGGACTGATTCCCCGCATGCACCGCGGCCTCTTCGCGATGAACGAACTGCCGGAACTTGACGAACTCGTGCAGGTCGGGCTGTTCAACATCCTCGAAGAACGCGACGTGCAGATTCGAGGTTACCCTGTGAAGTTCGACATCGACGTGCTGATTTTATTCTCGGCGAACCCTGCGACCTACAACCGCAGCGGCAAGGTCATCCCGCAACTCAAGGACCGCATCGGCTCAGTGATTCACACGCACTACCCGAAGGAACGCGACCTCGGCATCGAGATTCTCGAACAGGAGGCTGCGATCAATCTCGGCGAGCCGTTCCCCATCGTCGTCCCGCGCTTCATGAAAGAGATCATCGAAGAGCTGAGTATCGCCGCTCGCAAATCGAAGTACATCGACCAGGCGTCCGGCGTGAGTGCTCGGTTCAGCATCGCGAACTATCGCACGATGATCGCCAGCGCCCGGCAACGCGGAGCACGTCTCGGCGAACGTCCCGCCGTGCCGCGCATCAGCGATCTCGGCCACTTGTATTCGTCGTCGCTCGGCAAGCTGGAGCTGGATCTGATGGGCAGCCATCAAATGTCCGAACGGCAAATCCTCGACGCGCTGCTGGCCGAAGCAATCCGCAACGTCTTCACCGAGTATGTCGATCAGCACGGCCTCGAAGAGATCGCTCACATCTTCGCTCAAGGCGTGAAGATCGAAGTCGGCGACCTGCTCCCCTCCAGCACCTACGCCGACCGCCTCAAACGCGTCCCGCCCGCCTGGGACAAAGCCTTCGAAGTCAACGCCTCCAGCGACCCCGCCGTCCGAGCCTCCTGCGTCGAATTCGTCCTCGCCGGCCTGTACGCGACCGACCAAGTCTCGCGGTCACAGGCGAACGGAAGGATTCAGTATGAACTCTAACCCTCTCGGCGGAATCATTCATACCTATCAGCGGTATGACCCGAAGAATTTTCCGCCGCCGACACAGACGCCGCCGGATTTGGTATCGCCGGCGTTTGAGCACATGCTGGCCTTCGGCGACATGAGCGAGCTGACGGATGAGGAGTTGGCGCGCGCGGTGCATCTCGACATTCGGCAGATCGCGGGGTTGGGGCCGAGTCTTGAATCGCTGCGAAAGATGTTGCTCGAACGGCAACGCAAAATTCTGGAGACGTGGGAGACGAAGAGGGTCGTCGGCGAGGCGAAGCGGACATTCCAAAAACTCGCCGAGTCGATTCAGCCGCCGAAGGAACATGCTCCGTCGTTTCACAAGGCGGTGAAGGACGAGCAGATTCGGGAGCTCGAACGGCTGTGGTTTCGAGCCGGCGGCGAACGGTCGAAGTTCGCGATGCAATTGCTCCAACTGAGCGAGCGGCTTGGCGAGAAGTATCAGGTGGATGAACTTGCCGCGAAGTACGAGTTCGTCGGGCGGCAACTGATGTCCGTCGAGCAAGCGTTGGCGATCAAAGAGGAACTCGAAACGATCGACAAACTGCTCAAGCAACTCCAAGAGGCCGCGAAGACCGCTCAGATTGCGATCATCGACCTGGAAGAACTGTCGCAGTTCGCCGACGAAGAACAGCTCGAAGGGCTGGCTCAGTTTCAGAAGCAAGTCGAGCAACTGATGCGGCAAATGGCGGAGCAACAGGGGCTCGAACGAAGTCGCAACGGATACCAGCTCACTCCGCAGGCGTATCGGCTGTTCCAAGGGAAGCTGCTCGAAAAAATCTTCAGCCAGTTGCAGGCGTCTCGCAGCGGCCGGCATCAAGGCCCGATCCTCGGCGACGGAGCGGTCGAGTTGCAGACGACGAAGGACTATGAATTCGGCGACTCGGTCACGCAGATGGATATCCCGCAGACGTTGATCAACGCGATGCTCCGCGAAGCGTCGGAACAAGTAGACGAGTCACTCGGTGACTCGAATGTCCGGCCACGGAGTGACCGGTCTACGTTGCGACTCAAGCCCGAAGACATCGTCATTCATCGGACGCGGAACAATCCCAAGTGCGCGACGGCGGTGCTGATGGATATGAGCGGGTCGATGCGTTACGACGGATTGTACGTCAGCGTGAAGCGGATGGCCCTCGCGCTCGATGGATTGATCCGCAAGGAGTATCCCGGCGATTTCCTGCAATTCATCGAGATGGCGAGTTTCGCTCGGCCGGTGCCGATGGGGGATGTCGTGTCGCTGCTGCCAAAGCCGGTGACGATCTTTGATCCGGTGGTGCGTCTGCGAGCCGACATGAGCAATGCCGACATCACCGAGTCCATGATCCCGCCGCATTTCACGAACATCCAACACGCCTTGCAGCTCGGCCGGCAATTCATGATCGGCCGCGACACGCCGAATCGGCAAATCATCCTCATCACCGACGGCCTGCCGACCGCGCACTTCGAGGGTTCAGATTTGTACCTGCTGTACCCGTCCGATCCGCAGACCGAAGCGGCGACGATGCGCGAGGCGTTGCTCTGCCAGCGTGAGGGAATCGTCATCAACATCTTCCTGTTGTCGACCTGGAACCAGTCGCACGAAGACATCCGCTTCGCGCATCGTGTCGCCGAGACGACCAAAGGCCGAGTTTTCTTCACCGCCGGCCGCGACCTCGACCGCTTCGTC
>Ga0194119_10010166_pt1 | contig 12449 bp, 9 predicted proteins | sample TA2MahC100mmetaG_FD_148620 | JGI IMG/M metagenome (GOLD analysis project Ga0194119, IMG submission 148620) | Freshwater microbial communities from Lake Tanganyika, Tanzania - TA2015018 Mahale Deep Cast 100m | ecosystem: Environmental > Aquatic > Freshwater > Lake | place: Tanzania: Lake... | reverse complement strand
TACGAAGTCACCCTGAGGCCTCGACCATCGGACCTTCTGAGGTTCAGAAAGTCTCTTAGCCATGTTTCAAAATCATTTCCTTGCAAAACACTTCAGTGATAACCGTTTTTCAGCATCCTGCTAGATACCGCCGATGCGAATCACCTTCTTTCCAAATTTGCGACGGAGTGCATCCACCGCCGTCAGCATTTCTTTCTTCTTGTCTTCGGAGGGGAAGAGGGGGAGGTCGGGTGGCGATGCATCCGTGAAATTCGTAATGTGAACACCCACGAGGCGGAGCGGTTTATCGCCGCGATAGTTGTGGTTGAACAGCTCTTTGACCGCCGCGAAGACATCGGGGTCGTGGTCGGTCGGTTCGATGGTTTTCGAGCGTGTGATCGTCTTGAACCCTGAATCCCGAAGCTTCAGCGTCACCGTTCGTGTTTTCCACTTGCGCTTCCTCAAGGTGGAGCAGACGCTCTCGACTTGGGAAAAGAGAATCTTCAGAAGGAGTTGATGGTCGCGTGTGTCGGAGCCAAACGTCTCCGCCTGAGAAATGCTTTTCCGAACGTGTTCGATCGCAAGAACGTCGCGACCGGCACCCTGGGAGACGCGGTGAAGCCATGAGCCGTGCTTTCCGAGCAGATTCACGAGGGAATCTTCGGACACTGCCTGAAGATCTTTGATGAGACGAAATCCGTGCTCCTTGAGGAGTTGCTCCGTCTTCGCTCCTACACCGGGAATGGCGCCAACCGGCAACGGGGCAAGGAATTCCTTTTCCTTTCCATGCTCCACGTAGCAAAGTCCCTGCGGCTTCACGGTATCCGTGGCAATCTTCGCAACCGTCCTGTTGGATGCGAGCGCGATCGTGCAGGGGAGATTATACTCATCACGCACGACAAGCTGAAGAGTCGCCACAAACCTGAAGAGATCGCCATAGAGCCGCTCACAACCGGTGAGATCGAGGTACATCTCATCGATCGACGATTGCTCCACGACCGGAACGAGTTCACACAGCCTGCTGTAGATCTTGCGCGAGTACTCGGAGTACGATCCATGACTCCCGCGCACCACGATCAGCGCGGGACAGAGCTTCAGCGCTTGGCCCGTCGGCATCGCCGAGCGGACACCGAACTTCCGTGCTTCGTATGATGCAGAGGTGACAACCCCGCGTCCGTCCGGACTTCCTCCGATAACGACGGGCTTGCCGATCAGAGCAGGATTCTTGATGCGTTCAACCGAGACGAAAAAACAGTCGAGATCGAGATGCGCAATGTAATGTTTGAGAGGCTGGTCCATGGTGAATTCGCGTTTGAAGCTGATGGAATAGAACTCTCAGTCCGCGCGCCTCACACTATTCCCTCTGCACTCGTCGTCCCTGTATCGATATAAACAAAATACGAAAGGATTCCGACCTCCTCCACCACGACCGAATTGCGCCCGTGCATGAACTGTTGTGCGGAGGGTTCTGTTATCGAAAGTCCCGGACAAAATCGGAGGATTTTAGTATTCGATCTGATTCAAGAAGCGACATCCGCGGGCGAATTGCGGTGCGAAACGCTTCAATGGGGATGTCGGCATCCGGGAGGTCGGGCGTGGCCCTCCGATTGTTGGTGAACACGTTATCGGCGATGAGAAAGTTCGGCGGAATGCGTTCGAGGGCCAAAGCGCATTGCGTGCAATAGTAGTCGGGGGAGTCGTAACGCGGATTCTGTGCGGTTTTGGTGAGAATGTTACCGCGGAATGAACCCGGATCCCCCTGCTCCGATGCGCGTGTGATTGCCGCGCCGCAGGCCCCGGTATTGTAGATAACATTCTGTTCGATGTGCGCGGAAGGAATCCCCCTTTCCGCATCCCACAATTGAATTCCCCACGTGACGATATCTTCGACAATATTCTCTCGGACTGTCGCTCGGGCATCGACGAAAATCCCGATTCCTTTCCAATATCGTTTCACGAGATTGCGCCGAATGTCCGCGGCGGCGTTCCAGGAGAGGCCGATCCCGACGCCTCGTCCTCCGCCGATATCTCCTCCGGTTGCCTTGTCAATGCCATCGATGATGTTCCCTTCAATCGAGGCCCGAGCATCGCGATAGAGCGCGATACCGTCCCATGAGTTCCGGACGATCTCGTTGTTGACAATCGTCATTGTAGAATGTTCCCGTCCGGCGATTCCGATGATCCCGACAATGCGCTTTGTGACAAGTGCGGAGTCCCCGATATTTCCCACAATCCGATTGTTTCGAACGACTGCTGAACTCCGTCTGACGACAACAGCGGCATCGGTCGCCATCCCTGATGTGTCGCGTTCGCCGCCGGTAATCGTCAGATTTTCGAGAATCGCTTCATTGCAGTCCTCGATGAAGATCCCGTAGCCGGCGTGAGTATGGATAGTCGCAGAACGATTGGGAGGACCTGAGATTACCACGGACCTGCCTCGGATATGGAGTCCGACTGTTGCATGCACCGATGTGGGAGGGCCTTCACAATTGCCGCACGATTCATCGATGAAATGCGTAGGAACGAGGTGATACGTTCCCGGCGCGAGCTCAACCCGAATTGAATCGACAGGATTCCTGAACAGATCCTGGAGCTCGTGAGCAGTGGAGATACGACGGACCTCTTGACCACAAAGGGAAGAGAGGTAAAGGAGCACCAGGGGAGAAATTGATGAGAATCGCATGGATCCTGTAGCCTTTTTCGGTCGAAACCTGCCGGAACAATTCACGTAAATAGTCCTCAGCATCTTCATGCTTGACAAGTCTCAGCCGAATCTTCTTTCCAACCGCGGGTGAGGGTCCGTTCGTGGAGGTGATTGATTGGGCGCGTAGAGCATAGTACTCACTTCATGCCGCTCAATCAAGAATCACGTTGCTATAGTCATGAGACTTTCGTTACTTTGAACACATCCATCCAAAAGAACTTCGCTCCAACTCTTCTCACAGCACCTATGGAGGTAGGAACAATGCGTCGATTTCTGTGGCTTGTTGTGCTTGTTTTCGTGCTGGCGCTCCCCTCGCTGGCACAACTTCCCCCGCTGATTGACCGGGATTTGTTTTTCGGCGATCCCGAAATCTCCGGGGCCCAAATCTCACCTGATGGCAAGTACATTTCGTTCCTCAAACCCTTCATGAATGTACGAAACATCTGGGTGAAAGAGCGTCACGAACCGTTCGAGAAAGCCCGGCCGATTACCGCCGATACGACGAGACCGGTGATGATCTATTTCTGGTCCCATGACAGTCGGTATGTGCTGTATGCCCAGGACAAGGGGGGAGATGAAAACTACAGGGTCTATGCTGTGAATCCCGGGGAAAAGGGAGATCCGGTGCCGCCGGCACGCGATCTCACGCCGTACAAAGGCGTGCGCGCGATGATTATCGCTGTGCCGAAGAAGACCCCCAACACGATCGTCGTCGGATTGAATGACCGTCGGGCGGATTTGCACGATGTGTACACCGTCGATCTTTCGACCGGTGAGCGAACACTGGTCCGGAAAAACGACGACAACATCGCCGGGTGGTCAACCGATCTTGACGGCAAGCTCCGGCTTGGTATCCGCGTCACCGCAGATGGAGGAAACGAGATTCTCCAGATCGAGGGGGAGTCGTTGAAGCAGATCTATGCTGTCTCGCCGTATGAATCTGCCGGACCGTCACGCTTCACGCCGGACGGGAAGAAATTCTATATGGTGACGAACAAGGGAGAAGATCGGGATAAGATCCAGCTTGAGCTCTTTGATCTGGCGACCGGAAGAACAACCCTGGTTGAGAAAGATCCTCTCAATGAAGTTGATTTTGCCGGAGCTCTGTTCTCCGATGTCACAGAAGAAATCCTTGCGACGTATTACATCGGGGAAAGGATTCGGATATATCCGAAGCAGAAGAAGTTTGCCGAAACGTACGAAAAGATGAAGAAGGCTCTGCCCGAGGGAGAGATCTCTTTTGGAAGTACAACGGCCGATGAAACCCTCTGGATGGTTGCCGTGTCCAGCGATGTAGATCCGGGCTCCCGCTACCTCTTTGATGTCAAGACCGGAAAGACAGAGTTTTTGTACAAATCGCGCCCGAAACTCCCGAGCGAGAATCTCGCCCCGATGAAGCCTGTACGCTACACTGCGAGAGACGGAATGACGATCCACGCGTATCTCACTCTTCCGAAAGGCATCGCAGGAAAGAGTCTTCCCACAATCATGCTTATCCATGGAGGCCCCTGGGCACGTGACATTTGGGGATACAATGCCGAGGCCCAATTCCTGGCCAACCGCGGATATGCCGTGCTGCAGCCCAACTTCCGCGGTTCGACCGGCTATGGCAAGAAGTACCTCAACGCGGGGAACAAGCAGTGGGGAACGGGATCCATGCAGCACGACATCTCCGACGCTGTACAGTACTTGATCAAAGAAGGTATCGCAGACCCGAAGAGGGTGGGTATCTATGGCGGTTCCTACGGCGGGTATGCCACGCTCGCGGGGCTCGCGTTCACGCCTGATCTCTATGCCGCGGGGGTCTCCTACGTGGGCCCCTCGAACATCATCACACTGCTGAACTCCATCCCGCCGTACTGGGCGCCGATCAAAAAGATCTTCAACGTCCGCGTTGGCGACATTGACAACTCCGAGGATGTGAAGCGACTCGAGACCCAGTCTCCGCTCAATTCCGCGAAGCAAATCAAAGCACCGCTTCAGGTGGTTCAGGGCGCTAACGATCCGCGCGTCAAGAAGGCGGAATCCGACCAGATCGTTGTCGCGATGCGTGAGTTGAACAGGCCCGTCGAGTATCTCGTTGCGCCTGACGAGGGTCACGGATTTGCAGGGAAAGAAAATCGTCTCGCCTTCTACACGGCCATGGAGACGTTTCTTGCGAAACATCTCAAGGGGCGGTTCCAGGATTCGATGACGCCGGAAGTGAAGAAGAAACTGAATGATCTCACCGTCGACATTAAGACCGTTACTATGCCGGAAAAACCGTCGGCCGAGGAAATGAGTCCGGTCCCGAGCTTCACCGGCACGGGTGTGAAGCCGTTCACGGCCGAATACTCGGCGAAGATGAAAATGATGGGCCAGGAATTCACCGTCACCTCGAAGCGAATCGTCTCGCAAGCGCAATGGAACGGAAAGAAGATCTGGCGGCTCATTGAGGAATCTTCGACGCCGATGGGGGCTGCAGTCGATACGGTCGATCTGGTGTTCGAAACTCTTCAACCCGCACGTCGATCCCTCCGTCAGGGTCCAGCCACGATAAATATGGTGTTTACGGCAGATGCGGTGAAAGGAAAGATCCAAGCGGGTCCGCAGGAAATGCCTCTGGACATCAAGTATACAGGACCGATTGTCCTCGACGGCGCATCGATGGAGCTCTGCGTCGGCACGTTGCCTCTCGCACCCGGCTATTCCGCGACCCTCACGACGGTCGAAATCATGCGCGGGAAGTCCAAACAACTCGGTCTCAAGGTCACCGGCGCCGAGAGTGTGACAGTCGCGGCCGGAACATTCGATGCCTTTGTCGTGGAGGTGAAACCGCTTGATGACAATTCCGGAGGTTCCAAGATCTGGATTGCCAAGAACGACAAGCGCACGGTGAAAACCGAGACCAAACTCCCCGCGACTATGGGAGGTGGCACGGTCGTCAGCGAGCTGTCGAAATAGAAAGGTGAACAAGCCGGGAGAAGCGGTGCCGATTGTTTTGGTACCGCTTTTTCTTTTTGTGAAGAGAGAGGGGATCTCTCCCGAAAAAGGGCGTTGGGGGTTGCATTTCAACGCGAAAAGCCGTTAGATTGAGACGGAGCGTCGAACATCGCTCCATCGTGTCCACAAAACCAGGGGAGTAGGGGATCCTCCAGAATTTCTCATATCAGACAGAAGGAGTCTTGCGATGGCTGTCGAATCCATAGATCTCGCACTTGGGAAACGAATGCCGGCATTCCAACTCAAGGATCCGCTCGGAAAAGTCTATCACAGTGACAAACTCCTCGGCGAAAAAGGTCTCCTGGTCGTGTTCACCTGCAACCACTGCCCCTATGCTCTTGCCGTCTGGCCCCGGGTGATTCGCTTATCGGAGTATGCGAAGGGAATCGGCATCAATACGGTTGCCATCAATCCTAACATCAATCCTGACTATCCCGAAGACGCTCCGGAGCGGATGAAGGAAAAAATCGAGGAATGGGGAATCCCGTTTCCGTATCTCATCGACGAGACGCAGAATGTCGCGCGCGAATTTGACGCGCAGTGTACGCCCGACATCTATCTTTTTGACGCGAATCAGAAGCTCGTCTATCATGGACGGATTGATGATTCGTGGCAGGATGAGAAGAAGGTCACGAGTGAGGAGCTGAAAGCCGCAATAACCAATCTGGCGGACGGCAAGCCGATCGCCGCGCAGCAGTGCCATTCGCTCGGTTGTTCAATCAAATGGAGAAAGAGCTGAGATCTCTTTGGTGCAATGGTTTATCAGTCCGAATTCTCGCTCTCAACTTCCGGTAACGGTGATATGCACGATATCACCGAAAAGGTCGTCTCAATTGTCGGGAAATCAAGAATCAAGACGGGCATTGCACATGTGTTTGCCGTCGGAAGCACGGCCGGCATCGGGGTGATCGAATTCGAGCCGGGTCTGCGGAAGGACCTTCCGACGATGATGAACAGGCTCATTCCGCCGAGTCGGGAGTACGGTCACGAGAAAGCGTGGCACGACGGCAACGGACATTCCCATCTTCAGGCGACGCTCCTCGGTCCAGATCTCACCGTGCCGGTGCGCAACGGGGAGCTGGTGGTGGGAACGTGGCAACAGATTGTCCATCTTGATTTTGATGTGCGGGGGAGAGAGCGTCAGATCGCAGTTACCGTGTACGGAGAGTAGTCACTGATCGACGCAGGTAAACGTAACGGAAATTGAAATCCCGCCGTCACCCTTCGGCTGCGCTCAGGGTGCGGCGGGATTCGAAGTTCTTGTCCCTTCCGCGTTGAATCCTATCCGCGGGGATCAACTACCTTTCCCACGAAGAGAATCGCTCCCGAGGTCCGTTCACGGATCAGGAACACGAAGGGGCGATCGACAACCATCGTGGGCGGCAGTGATACGATGCCAATCCCGATTGATGTCACGGCCGCCGCTTCCGTCCCCTCCTCATTGACTTCAACAAATGCCTTGTGATCGGCCTGGCTGATAAAGAGCTCTCCTCTTTTATTGATTCCCCTGAAATCCGCCCTCAGCTTGTCGAACGCGATCCCCATCCCCAGTGCCGTGAGCGATTCTTTAAGAGAATTCTTGTATTCGAGTTTGAATCGTGGCAACGAGAGGTGGAGTTGGATTTCCCGGAACCCCTTGACGATGGAATCCCATTCGCCGGGCTCCAGACCGGTGACGAACGCGTCAATGTCCATTCCCGGCGAGGGGAGGATGAGCGACATGCTGAAGTACCCGGCACCATAGGGGAGGTCGATTGCCTGATAGTTTTCCGTCTGGTGGTACCGGAATTTCGTGTTCATCGTCATCAGTTTGCATGGGACCTTCGATCCGGAGAGCAGCGTGAATTCCCCATCGCGGGTCTCCTTTGGATCAAACTGTGTGGTCCATTTCCCCTTGAAATAAATGGCGTTGATCAGATACATCACAATTTCTTCCGGGATCGGCTCGTCGAGGATGGTGGGGATTTTTCCCTTTGTTTGGGTCTTGACCCACGAGTTGATTGTCTCAACCGCCGAGGGCTTGGAAAAATCGAGCGTTGCGACCTGAGCGTTGAAGAATGTCTTGTTCGTGTTGATGAAGGGTTCCTCGACGGCAAATCCGAGCCGGGACCAGATGGAGTTGGCGATATTCATCGTTACGCCCGGGTCGACGCCGGTCAGGAGTTCGGTGAGAGATTTGGAGCCCTGATTGATTTCTTCTAGCGAGAGGTTCTGGAATTCGAGCGTGGCCACCATGGAATCGTATGTCGTTCCCTGAGCGCCGTTCAGGGTCATGCCGAGGGCGGTAGAGATGGAGAGGGGAGAGATGAAGATGTTCTTTCGCTGCTCCTCCTTGTTCATTTCCTTGAAGATCTTGAGCCAGAACTTACTGTTGGATTGCGTCAATTTCTTTTCGGCGAGGGTCAATTCCCGCATTTCCTGAGGGATTGGCTCGGTTCCCCGATCGGAACAACTCATGTGCGGAGTCATGAAGAGACAGAGTATTGAGATGAGAATGTGGGATTTCATGTTCGGAATCCTTTGATTGCGACCGCTACTGAAAGCTAGATGGCTTAAGAGAAAGAATCAAGGAGAAAAGAGAGGAGTTGCAGCCGGAATGTCGGTGACCTGGGAAATTGCTTGACAGTAGATGGAGCATTTCGCAGTTTCTTCCTGGAGATGTAGTCGAGTCACCGCTGCGGCGCTTCCTGACGATATCGACAGTTGAACGATCATCCATCCATACCTGAAAGGATCGTGGAGTGTCAATCTTTTATGCCGGCGTGATCGTCATTGTCTTGGGCGCTGCGTCCCTGATCCTTCAACTCTTGATCGATCCGAACAGGCCCGAGTTGCCCGACCGGCGAACGGCGAAACAGGAAAAGAACTGGATGGTGATGGCGGGGATTGTCGGTATTATGATCGGAACGCTTTTGATGATATTGAGCAGGTGATCATGGGCGTTCTGAGACAGAGGTGTCCCTCTTCACAAGGGAGAAAAGCTAATCGAAACCGATGAGAGATCGGGTAGGACAGGTGTCCTCACCTCCGGGAGATCAATGGAGGGAAAAGAAAATGTCCCGAAATCAGAACCCACACGGGACATCTTCGCTCATACCGCGATTTCGGTCAGGAGCTTTCTGAATTTGGTACACACTGAGGGGCTCTTCGGAAACCGAGGTTTCCCCTCCTGTCAAGGAGGAGATCAAGGGGCGGTCGGATCTATAGAGGCACTGTCTGACAGAGTGTTCACGAGGCCTCGACGAGCGCGGCGAGGTTGGTCTCGAGCTTCTGAAGACTCAACTTGAAGTTTTCGAGTTTCTCGCGTTCACGCGCGACGATTTCTTTGGGCGCGCGGTCGGCGAAGCTCGGATTCGAGAGCTTCGCAGTTGTACTCCCCACGGACTGTCGGAGCCGCACGATCTCTTTCTCAATCCTCTTCTTCTCTGCCTCGATGTCGATTAATCCTTCCAGCAGCACAGAGATTTCCGCACCATCCACGATCGAGCTGGCAGAAAGCCGCGGTTTGTAGTCTGAAGGAATCACCTCAATCTTCTCCACGCGACCCAACTTGCGGAGATATCCCTGGTATTGCTCGGCGACGGCCTCCTGATCGGCTATCGCGGGCTTCATGTAGACCCTGATTTCTTTCGACGGCGGGATGTTGTTTTCCCCTCTGATATTCCGCACCGCGTTGATCACGTTCTGGACGAAGGCCATCTCGCTCTCGGTCTGCTCGTTGATCCACTTCGCTTCGCCTGCCGGAAACGCCGCGCGCATGATGCTCGCGCCGTTTCGTTCAGTCAGATGCTGCCACAATTCCTCGGTCACGAAGGGCATATGTGGATGAAGCATTCTCAGAGCGCGGTCGAAGATCCACAACGCGCGTGTAAGAACAGTCTTCTTTGTTTCAGGCGATTCGTCCCCGTAGAATCGGGTCTTCACGAGTTCGACGTACCAGTCGCAGAAATCACGCCAGATGAATTCATAGAGAATCTTGTTGGATTCATTGATCTGGAATTCCGACAGCGCGCGGTTGAAATCCCGCGCGGCATGATTCAGGCGAGAGAGAATCCACCGGTCTGCCAGATCGAGGTGTTCCTCCGGCAATCCCTCAAGATCGAGCGGTTTGCTGCCCGTGATCTCTTTCCTGTTCATCAACAAAAATCGCCCGGCATTCCAGATCTTGTTGGCAAAATTTCGCCCGAGCTCACACTTGTCGGCAGAAAAGAGAACATCCTGTCCGAGAGGCGCTAGATATGTCACCGTAAACCGCAATCCGTCCGCTCCATATTCCTGAATGACGTCAAGCGGATCGGGGGAGTTGCCGAGCGACTTGCTCATCTTGCGTCCCTGCGCGTCACGGATGATGCTCGTGAAGTACACATCGCGGAACGGAACCAGGTCTTCGTCTTTCCGGCGCGGCGAACCGTCGGATCCCTGCATATCCCTCATGAACTCAAGATTTGCCATCACCATCCTTGCCACCCAGAAGAAAATAATATCCGGACCGGTCACGAGTGTGTCGGTTGGATTGAAATAGCGCAGGTCTTCGTTGTTCTCGGGCCACCCGAGAATCGAGAACGGCCAGAGCCACGATGAGAACCAGGTATCCAGAACATGTTCATCCTGGGTGAGGGAGACGTTGCCTCCGATCCCCAGTTTCTGACGCGCCTCTTGTTCATTCCGGGCAGCAACAAACGATCCGTCCGGAGCATAGTAGACAGGAATCCTGTGGCCCCACCAGATCTGCCGCGAGATGCACCAATCACGTATGTTCGTCATCCAATGTTCGTACACTTTCGTCCATCGCTCGGGATGAAACCTGATCTTCCCCTCTTGCACCACCCGAAGCGCCGGTTCAGCCAGAGGCCTCATCTTCACGAACCATTGATCGGAGAGATACGGCTCCACCACGGTGTTACAGCGGTAGCAGCGCCCCACATTGTGAGCGTGCTGTTCGACCTTCACGAGGAATCCCTGTTCTTCCAGGTCTTTAGCGAGCAGCTTGCGGCATTCAAATCGATCCATCCCGACATACTGCGGCGGGACAGAGTCATTGAGCTTCGCCTCTTCAGTGAAGATGTTGACCTGCGGAAGTCCGTGGCGCTGTCCCATAAGGAAATCGTTCGGATCGTGGGCCGGAGTCACCTTCACCATCCCGGTGCCGAATTCTGAATCGACAAAATCATCCGCGATGATCGGTATCTTTCGACCGACGATAGGGAGAATGGCGGTCTCGCCAATCAGATGTTTGTACCTCTCATCGCGGGGATTGACAGCGACGGCAGTATCGCCCAGCATTGTCTCGGGCCTCGTCGTGGCAACAACGGCATGCTGATCAGTTCCCTCGATGGGATAGCGAACGTGCCAGAGGCTTCCCTGAGTTTCCAGATGATCCACCTCGTCGTCACTTAACGCGGTGTGATGGAACGGGCACCAATTGACGATATACTTTCCGCGATAAACCAATCCCTTGTCGAAGAGGCGGATGAATACCTCTTTCACTGCTTCCGATAATCCTTGGTCCATTGTGAACCGTTCGCGCTCCCAGTCGCAGGAGACTCCAAGCTTCCGCAGCTGCCGAACGATCGTATTGCCGTATTCCTTCTTCCATTCCCATACCCGATCGAGGAATTCCTCCCGTCCCAACTGATGCCGGTTCGTTCCCTCTCTTGCAAGCGCTTTTTCGACCGCGTTTTGTGTTGCAATCCCTGCGTGATCTGTTCCGGGAATCCAGCATGCCTCGTACCCCTGCATGCGCTTCCACCGGATGAGGATATCCTGAATGGTGTTGTTGAGCACGTGCCCCATCGTGAGGATGCCGGTGATGTTTGGAGGCGGGATAACGATGGTGTACGGGAGTCGTTGCTTGTTCACCGAGGCGTGAAACAACCTGTGAGATTCCCAATAGGCATACCACTTGTCCTCAACCTCAAGCGGATTGTAGATCTTCGAGAGATCGTTGTGGGACTGCTCTGTCATTCTGGATCCTTTGATCACATCGGGCAGTTGGTAATGAAAAAAGGTAGCTGTGACGAGCTACCCTCAAAGGGAGACATTCCACCTGCGACGAAGATACGGAAAATTAGGGAAGGAATGCAATTGGGGCGGAGCGTTCCATCGTGCTGTCAGGAGTAGGAGTTGTGTTGTCAGGAGTTAACTCCTGACAACACTGTAACCATCGGTTGTCGACCAGACTGGTCGACATGCTCACGTGCTAGCGGGGGATTGAGAACGATCGCTTCACGGCGGCCGCGTTTCCGAGTCGATCGGTCGCGTGGACGGAAAGCTGGTGTGTCCCCGGATCGAGAGAGTGCTTCCCCTCATAATGAACGAGTCGTTTGTACGGATCGTATTCTGCAATGACGACTTCTTCCCCCACGCTGATTCGGAATCCGTTTGGATCGACACCGGCCCGGTCATCCGAAATGCGGAAGCTGAATCGCAAGTGCGATCGGGTTGCGGAAACGCGAAGAGAAGAAAGGGACGGCGGAACGGTATCCCTCATGAGCCAGACATCTCCCAACAGGCGAGTTGATTCGCCTGTGATGAATTCGGGATTACCCGGATCCCAACGTCCGATCAGTCGTTTCTCACCATCATCCCTTAGGAAGAGCCCGGTGTTGTCGGCGCGGCGATCCGCCGGTACCTGGTGATGAACGCGTATGCCCCTTTTGAGCAGAACATCTTTCGGGAAGAGCGAGTAGCTATCGTCGTCCTTGTGAATCTGGAAATAGAGCGTATCGTAAACCGACTCGGGAGCGAAAAAGACGACGATCGTGCTGTCATCGTACGAGATTGT
>Ga0194119_10010155_pt1 | contig 12461 bp, 11 predicted proteins | sample TA2MahC100mmetaG_FD_148620 | JGI IMG/M metagenome (GOLD analysis project Ga0194119, IMG submission 148620) | Freshwater microbial communities from Lake Tanganyika, Tanzania - TA2015018 Mahale Deep Cast 100m | ecosystem: Environmental > Aquatic > Freshwater > Lake | place: Tanzania: Lake... | reverse complement strand
AAAGCTGGACGCGCATCGCGGTCAAAGCCACCGACTGCCCGCGCATCGACCAGGAATTCCTCGAAACCGCGCGGCGTCTCCATGGCGAAACACAATACCGGCGCGAGTTCGAATGCGAATTCCTCGCCGGCCCGGACCAACCGCTCAGCCTCGAAATCATGCAACGGATCCTGCGTCCCGGAACCGTGCAGGTGTTCTGATCGTGGCGAAACGGCGTCAGACAAACTATTCGCATTTGCGCAAACGCGCGGCCCGCGCCGAGCCCCAATAGGCGATAATCTCCTTATGCTTACTCGGACCGCCACGGCCGACGAGTCTGGCCTTAGCGCCGGCCCCGCCGCCCGCCAACTCGACCGAGCAACTCTAATTCATGCCCTGCGCGTCATGCAGACCTCCCGTCGCATCGACGACAAAGAGGTCCTCCTCAAGCGCCAGAACCGGATCTTCTTCCAGGTCTCCGGCGCCGGTCATGAAGCGATCGAAACCGCCGCCGGCCTCTACCTTCGTCCGGGCGTCGATTGGTTTTATCCGTACTATCGCGACCGCGCCCTGGCCTTGGCCTGCGGAATTACGCCGAAGATGATGATGCTGCAGGCCGTGGGTTCCGCCGAGGATACCCAGTCCGGCGGCCGCCAGATGCCTTCGCACTGGTCCTCTCCCGAACTTCACGTCGTGACCGGCTCGTCGCCAACCGGGTCGCAGTATGTCCAGGCCATTGGCTGCGCGCACGCCGGCCGCCTGCTGAATCCGCAGTCCGACGAAGTCACCCTCGTTACGTCAGGCGACGGCGCCACCAGCGAAGGCGAGTTTTGGGAGGCTCTCAACGCCGCCTGTCTCGGCAGGCTTCCGGTCATTTTTCTCATTGAGGATAACGGTTGGGCCATCTCCGTTCCCGTCGAACATCAGACGCCCGGTGGAAACATCTCCCGGCTGCTTTCCGGTTTCCCCAGCCTTCTCCGGCTGGAGGTCAACGGCTCGGACTTCGCCGAATCCTGGCGTGCGATGGAGGAGGCCGCCGCGCATTGCCGCGCCGGTGTCGGCCCGGCGCTGGTCCACGCGCACTGCATCCGGCCATACTCGCACTCGCTCTCCGACGACGAGCGGAACTATAAGACCGAGGCCGAGCGAGACGAGGAGGCGCGCCGCGATCCTCTTCGCCTCTATCCGGACTGGCTTCAACAAAACGGCATTCTCACCGGGGAGGAGATCAATGCGATCTACTCCGATATCGATCGAATCGTCGAAGAGGCCACCGAGTACGCCCTAGGCGCTCCTATGCCGGATCTCGGCACGGCCATGCGCTTCCTCTACTCGCCCGATGTCGATCCCATCTCCAAGCGCTTCGAGTCGACCCCTGAGTTCAGCGGGGAGCCGCGAACGATGGTTGACTCCATCAACCTGACGCTCGCCGAGGAGATGGCCCGCGACTCTCGCGTCATCGTATACGGGGAAGACGTCGCCGATTGTTCCCGCTCCGAGAATCTGGACCAGGTAAAAGGCAAGGGAGGCGTGTTCAAAGCCACGCTCGGACTGCAAAAACAGTTCGGTTCCAAACGCTGTTTCAATACGCCCATCGCGGAGGCCTGCATCGCCGGCCGCGCCATCGGCATGTCCATTCGCGGCCTAAAGCCGGTGGCCGAGATCCAGTTCTTCGACTACATCTGGCCTGCGATGATGCAGATCCGCGACGAAATGGCCAACATCCGATGGCGGTCGAACAACGGGTTCTCCTGCCCGGCGGTTCTGCGGGTTCCTATCGGCGGCTACCTAACCGGAGGCGCCATCTATCACAGCCAGTGCGGAGAGGTGACGTTCACCCACATCCCCGGCCTTCGCGTTGTGTTTCCGTCCAACGCGCTCGACGCGGTTGGCCTGCTGCGTACGGCGATCCGCTGCGACGATCCAGTCTTGTTCCTGGAGCACAAGAAGCTCTACCGGGAGCCTTACAACCGCAGCCCTCATCCGGGGCCGGACTACACCATTCCTTTCGCCAGCGCGCGAATCGTCAAGGGCGGTGAGCACCTGACGATCGTCACCTACGGAGCGCTCGTACAGAAGTCCATGCTCGCCGCGCAGCTTCTGGAAGTCGCCGATCCGCGGCGGACTATCGAAGTGATCGACCTCCGCAGCCTTGCTCCGTACGACTGGCCCGCCATCGCCGCCTCGGTCCGCAAGACCAGCCGCGTCATCGTCGCCTATGAAGACCAGCTCAGTTTCGGCTATGGAGCCGAAATCGCCGCCCGCATCGCCGACGAGCTCTTCGAGTGCCTGGATGCTCCGGTGAAACGCGTCGCGGCGAAAGACACCTGGGTCGCCTACTCGCCCACCCTGGAAGACTACATCCTTCCGCAGGTCGACGACTTGGCGGCCACCGCCCGGGCGCTGCTCGCCTACTGAAATATTTTTCTTTCCACATGAGCGCAATCTTTTTTGGATTGCACATCTACTTGGCGGACGGCCCGAGAGACCTCGCCGGGACGGACCTTGCCAAGGAAGCACTCAATGTGGAACTTTACTCAACTTTACGCACTCATTAAGCGCCGGCGCGGGCCGGCTCCTTTGACCGCATTCCGCTTTGGTCCGTTCCGGCTGCTTGTGAACGGCCGCATCCTAGAACGCGACGGTGTTCGCGTCTGCCTGACGCCAAAGGTCGCCGACCTGCTCTTCGTTTTCGCGCAAAACCCGGACGAGGTGGTGTCGAAGGAGACGCTCATGAGGCTTGTCTGGCCGGAGGTCTCCGTCGTCGAGTCCGGCCTCACGCGGAACATATCCGTTCTGCGGCGTGCGCTTGGACCGGACGGCGAGATCGAGACGGTTCCCCGGCGCGGCTACCGGTTTCGAGCCGAAGTGACGTTAGAGCGTGCGCCCGTGCCGCCTTCGTTTCTGGACAGCATTCTCAAGCTGTTCACACCAACAGCAATTGAGTCCGGCGCCGCGCGAATCTCGCAGGCCGCGGAGGTATAGGAAAGACTTCTCATGACAATCGATGCCGATGTGACACAACTCTTGACCGAATGGAATTCGGGGAGTCAGGAGGCAAAAGATCAGGTGATCCCGATGGTGTATGGCGAACTGCGCCGGATGGCGGCCCGCTATCTGCGCGATGAGCGTTCGGCGCAGACGTTTCAGCCCACGATGTTGGTCCACGAAGCGTACATGCGCATGGTGCAGCAGAAACAGCCGGAATGGGAGAGCCGGACACACTTCTTCGGCGTAGCCTCGTACTTAATGCGGCAACTGCTGGTGGAAAACGCCCGCCGCCAGAACTGCCAAAAGCGCGGGCAGGGCGCGGCTAACGTACCGTTGGACGAGGCCATGAGCGTTGCTCCGGAGCGTAGCCGCGTGATCGTAGACCTCGATCACGCTTTGCGCGCGCTGGCCGAGTTCGACGAACGCAAAAGCAAGGTGATCGAGCTTCGCTTTTTCGGCGGACTGACCGTGGACGAAGCGGCGCTCGCGCTGAACATCTCGCCCGCGACGGTTGGCCGCGAACAGAGGTTGGCGGAAGCATGGCTGCACCGGGAAATGCAAAGCGGCCGGAATTGAGCCTAGACCGCTGGCAACGCGTCGAGGAGCTGTTTCACGAAGCACTCGACCTGCCGGCGGCGGAGCGGACGGGTTGGCTGCAATCGGCCGCCGGCGGCGATGCGGAGGTGTTGGCGGAGGTGAACTCGTTGCTGCGCAACGCCGATGCCGCCGAGGCCGCGCCACTGGTCCAACATCTAGGACCGGCGATCGCAACGCTGCTCGCCCCGCCCATTCGCCGTGCGGGTCCCTATCGTTTGGTTCGTGAACTCGGCCAAGGCGGAATGGGGACCGTGTATCTGGCCGAACGGGACGACGACGAGTACAAGACCCAGGTTGCGATCAAACTGGTGCGGCGCGGGCTGGACACGGAAATCGTCTTGCATCGCTTCTACCGGGAGCGACAGACTCTTGCCCGGCTGCAACACCCGCACATCGCGCGGTTGCTCGACGGAGGCACCACCGAGCAGGGTGAGCCTTACATTGTGATGGAATACGTGGCCGGCTCGCGAATCACCGAATACTGCCGGGCACGGTCGCTACCGGTTTCCCAGCGCATTCTTCTCTTTCTAAACGTGTGCAAGGCGGTCGACTATGCACACCGCCAATTCGTCGTTCACCGCGACATCAAGCCAGGCAACATTCTGGTGGACGAGACCGGGGACGTCAAGCTATTGGACTTCGGCATCTGCAAGCTTTTGCAGGCCCATGCGCAGAGCGGAGAGGACACTCTCGGCGCCGGGCTGCCTCCGCTTACGCCGGACTATGCGAGTCCGGAACAGATCCGCGGTGAGCCGGTGACGGTGACTTCTGACATCTACTCGCTGGCCGCAGTGCTCTATGAACTGCTGACCGGTGCAAAGCCGCACCGGATCGAGAACTACACGATTCAGGGACTTGAGCGTGGAATCTGCGAAACCGAAGTCGTCAGGCCAAGCGACGCCGCCACGGACCGGTCTGTTGCCAAGCAGCTAAAGGGCGATCTCGACAACATTCTGCTGTTCGCGCTTCGAAAAGACGCGCGCGAACGCTATGATTCGGTGGAGCGCTTCGCCGGCGATTTGCGCCGGTACCTGGCGTACGAGCCCGTGCTCGCGCGGCCCGATTCGTTCGCCTACCGCGCCGGGAAATTTCTCCGGAGGCGGCGTGGTTTGGCTGCCGCATTTGCCGCCGTGACCCTTGCGACATCCACCGGCGTCGCGTTCAGCGTCCGCTCGGCCCGCATCGCGAACGAGAATCTTCGGATGGCGCGGCAGCTCTCGAACACCTTCGTCTTTGACGTCTACGATTCTGTTCGTGACCTGCCCGGTTCCATGCGAGCGCGGCAACTTATCGTCCAAACTGGCCTCCAGTACTTGGACAGCCTGTCGCGCCGTGCCGCCGGAGAGGCGGATTTGCGACGGGAGCTGGCTGTGGCGTATCGCCGGATCGGCGACGTCCAAAGCCACTCGATTGAGTCGAACCCCGGCCAGGCGCCGGCCGCTCTGGCCAGCTACCGCAAGGCGGCGGCTCTCGCCGAAGGTTCGCTGATTCGAGACCGGGAGGACGCGTCCGCCGGCCTGTGGCTGGCGGAGATCTACCAGGCCTCCGCCGCCTTGGCCCGCCGGGCCGGAGACCACAAGGCAGCGCGGGCCCACTTTGCAAAGACTCTGGAACTGCTGAAGACAATCGAATCGGCCGGACCTGCGGGTCCCGAACTGCTCCGGGCGCTCGCCCTGGCGCACACCGGAGCAGGCGAATGTGACGCAGACCTCGGCGACCTGGAAGGAGCGCACTTGCATTTTCGCGCAGCCGTTTCTAAGCTGGAGGCCTTGGTACGACTTGAGCCAAGTCTCGTGGCGGCGCGGCGAGAGCTGCTGCTTGCCTATTCCAATCTGGGCAATGTGCTCGGGAATCCGGACTCGAACAACCTTGGGGATCGAGCCGGCGCGGCGATTGCGTACCGCCAAATGGCGGATGCCGCCCGCCGGATGCACGTGGCCGATCCGGCCGATGCGCGCGCGCGGAGAGATTATGGGCTCGCGCTGCTTCGCCTAGCCCAGGTTCTGCCGGACGGCGGCGCGCGCGAGCGGATTGCCGCGGTGCGTCAAGCCATACCGTTGCTCCGGGAGTCGCTCCGCGCGGATCCGCGGAACACAGTGCTGCGTTCCCAACTGGCCCTCGCAAACGGTTTCATCCGGGAAATGCAAGCGGCGAAAGCCGCTTCGGGAGGATTGAAATGACGCCACGGCACCGCAAGATTGTTTTGGAAAGCTTCGAAGGAGTCCGCGAGATTGCCGGACCGCTCTCCCAGCTCTTCTATGGCCGGCTGTTCGAGCTTGAGCCCGGTCTGCGGCCGATGTTTCAAGGCGATATCGTACGGCAAGGGCAAAAGCTGATGGAGATGCTCACCGCGGTTGTCGACAACATCGACGCGTTGGACTCGCTGCAGCCGGTGCTCCGCGCTATGGGCGAGCGCCATGTCCAATACGGCGTCCTGCCCAGACACTACGACACAGTGGAGCACGCGCTCATCTGGGCGTTGGGTCACGCGCTGCCGGAGAACTTCGACGACGGGCACAAAGAGGCTTGGCGCGCCGTGATCGGGCACATCAGCCAGGTGATGAAAGACGGCGCCGCCGCTAGCCCTTCTTCGCGCTCCTGAACGCCTCCAGCAGTTTCTGGGCCACGTTCCTCCCGCGCTCCAGACCGTCGCTGTACGCCGACTTCTGCTCACCCGAGCTTAGGTTGGCTCCAGAACGGTAGAGTTTTTCGAGGGAGCGGCCGACTACCCAGGTGCCCGCATAGGAGACAGCGGCCTTGCCGACAACGCCGCCTCCGAACGGAATTTTGGAAATCACTTCGCGAGCGATCGCCCGCCATCCAAACGCGCCCGCGATCACGCCGGCCACTTGCGCCTTCTGCTCGCGATACCCGATCGGCCGGTCATGCGCGCCGGCCAGCAGGAACGCCATTCGCAACTGGTTCATCGTCAGGAACGCCGTATCGCTGGCGAATTCGCCAACCACCCACGGCAGGCTGATGAAGCTGGGAATCAGATTCGGCAATGAGGTTGTAACGGCGAATACCACGTTTTCATTGCAAATCGAGCTCACGATCTTCTCGCTGACGGCGGGCCGGAAGGCGAGAAATCGCCGGCTCAACGGCAAGCCCAGCTCTTCCCGGCCGGCGAGGATTTCGGCCACGGTCCGGGCCGGATCGTCGCGGTAAAAGTAAAAAGCGTGGGGCGGCTTGGGCAGGCCCTCCTCCCACAACTCCAGGTCGAGGTGCGCCGGAACCGGCGGCATCTCCGGAACGCGCGGGCCCATAGGATGGACCAGCGCGGCCAGTTGCTGGCGTTTCGCGTCGGATATACCGACCGGCGCCAGCCAAAACCACATCTGGTTCAGACGGTCCTCCGTGCTCGCCATGAGCCCCACGTGGACCGTGCGTTCCGCCATCACGCGAACATCGCCCGGATTGACGGATTTGATTGCCTTGCCGATTGTCGAAAGGAAAGAATGGACCATTCGTTACTCGCGGGAGCGCTCGACTCCGCGATAACGGAACAGAACACGCACCCTCTCGCGCCATTCTATCCCGATGCCGATTCGCTCCACCGGAATATTGGATGAGAAGAACCGGAGAATGGTTTCGGTCGCCGGGTGGAATGCGAATGCGGGAGCGGTCAGCAGTAGCCTTGGTATGGCCGGGTTTAGCGCCACTCCGGGGAAGTAGCCCGTCTTTCCGAAGTCGCCCTGCTCGAGATGGTGCGCCACCCGCATCCAATAATCCAGAGCCTGCAGTGGGAGATTCGGATCCTCTGTGGTCTTCAACTCGATAACCGCCAGGCGGCCGTCGCGATCCACCGCGAGCAGGTCGGCGATGGCATGGTCCACACCGGCGATGGCGGTGACCTGCGAATACACAGGCGCCGGTTCGAGCGTGGCATCCAATGCCTGCGGATTCTGGCGAAGAATGGACTCAAGCAGAGCCTCCTCGCCTGTGATCGACGGCTTCCGGTTTGGCGGAAACAACTCCGTGCGAAGGTTGCCGTGGTCGGCGATATCGACCTCCTGGGCGAATCCTTCGGGAGAGTAACTAAACAGCCGGAACGTCGTGTTCTCCAGGAAGCGAAGCCGCAAGGCCGTAACTGTCAGAGCCTCCGGCGGCACGAAGAGGGCGAGAGTCTCGATGACCAGCGAGGGCTCCCGGCGGCGAAGATAGTCGAGCCAGATCAATCCATAGGTCAACGCGCGCGCAGGCGACGTCTCTCCAGCGCCGGTCACGGCAATGCCCGTCGTACCCTTGCGCAGCAGGGCTCGCGGGTAGTTGGCGGAGAGCGTGTGTTCCAGGTCGAGATCCGCCGAGAGTTCGCGGAGGCTCCAGCCAGGGAAGGTCTTGGCGAGCATCCATCGCAGGGCCTCGCGAAAGACATACCGGTCACCCTGGCGCCGCAAGGGTTCCGTCTGCGGCAGCGCGGCGTCGTAGATCACCAGGGAGCCGGTTTTCCCCCCGAATCGCTCAATCGACGCAGTCAGCCGGCCCTGTCTGGCGGCCGTAATGGAGGAGACGCGGCGAAACAGCTGCGTGCGCTCGTTCCATGCCGACAGGGTGACGGCGCCGGCTTTTTCGGCGACTTCGTAGCATCCGGCCGCCAGCGCGATCGGCGTCTGGCCGGGCTCTTGAACAACAGGCTGACGGGCGGACGCGAGAAAATCTTCGATCGCGGCCAGCGTCGCGGCGGAGTCGCTCCGCGCGGCCCGCTTTGTCGGGCGGGGCAATACCTGGATTATAGAATGGAAGCGAATGACACTTCTGGACCGCATCCACGGCGTGGAGGAGCGAATCGCCAAGGCGGCCCAAGCGTGCGGCCGCAATCGCGGCGAAATTCTCCTATTGGCCGTGACGAAGGTCTTTCCCGTCGACGCCATGGAGGAGGCCTACGCCTGCGGTCTCCGCGAGTTCGGCGAGAACTATGTCCAGGAGTTCGAGGGGAAGCATGCGCGGGCCGCGCGACTGGATGGCGCGCGTTTTCACTTGATCGGCCACCTGCAGTCCAACAAATCGCGGAAGGCGGCGGAACTGTTCCACGTCGTGCAGACCGTCGATTCGGTCAAGCTCGCCCGCCGTTTGGCCGAAGCCGGATTTGCCGGAGACGTCATGATTGAGGTGAAACTCTCCGAAGAGCAGAGCAAGCACGGCGCGTCGATCGACGAACTGCCGGCGCTGGTGGACTCCATTCAAGCCTTGCCCGCACTGCGGCTCCGCGGGTTGATGACGATGCCGCCGTGGTCCGTCGATGCCGAGATCGCGCGCCCCTATTTTCGCAAGCTGAAGGCGCTGGCGGACGTTCACGGGTTGCATTCGCTTTCGATGGGCATGTCGAACGATCTAGAGGTTGCAGTCCAGGAGGGTTCCACAATCGTGCGCGTGGGAACGGCGCTGTTCGGATCCCGGAAGCCGCTGCTGTGAAGATCGGATTCCACGCTCCGCTGCCGCCGGTTCGCAGTGGCGTGGCCGACTACGCTGCGGCACTTCTCGCGGCCTTTCCACCGGATACCGCGGTGAACGCGTTTGGCGGCCGCAATCTCTATCATCTTGGCAACAATCCGTTCCACCGCGAGATTTATCGGCGGGCGATGGCCCGGCCAGGCGTGGTGGTGCTGCACGACGCCGTGATGCACCATTTTTTTCTCGGCGCGCTGACGCACGAAGAGTATCTGGCGGAGTTTGAATACTGCTATGGCCGCTGGCATCGCGGTGCGTCCCAGGATCTGTGGGCGGGGCGAGGGCGCTCCGCCTCGGATGCAAGATACTTTCGCTGGCCGATGCTCCGGAGAATCGCGGAGCGCGCGGAAGCTGTCATCGTCCACACGGCGGCGGCGCGCGACGCCGTGCTCTGCGAGGCGCCAGGCGCCAACGTCGCCATCATTCCGCATCTGCCCCTGCCTGTGCCGCCCGTCGATCCGGTGGAGGTCGAGCGCTGGCGGCACGCCAGAGGGATTCGCCCCTCGCACACGCTATTCGGTGTCCTGGGCTATCTGCGCGAGTCGAAACGCGTTATGAACGTGTTGCGGGCCTTTCATCGCGTGGCGGAAAACCAGCCCGGCGTACACCTGCTGGTGGGCGGTGAGGCGGGTTCTTCAGACCTCGCGCGCGCCATCGAACCGTTAGTTCGCCACCCTCGCATCCACCGGGAAGGCCACGTGCCCGAAGCATCGCTCCAGTTGCTGGCCGCGGCCTGCGACGTTGGAATCAACCTACGCTATCCGAGCGCCGGTGAGAGTTCGGGGATGTCGGCCCGCTGGTCCCGCCTGGGCCGGCCGGTGTTGGTCACCGAATCGGCCGAGCAACTTCCTGCCGCCGCGTTTCCAGCGATCCCTTCCGGTCCCGCCGAGCTGAACGCGCTGGAAGGATTCATGGAGTGGTTCGCGGAGTCGCCAACTCGCCGCGCAGTCTGCGGGCTCCTGGCGCGCCAGTGGGCCGCGGAACAGCCGGACATCTCCGCCATCGCCGCCATGTATCTGGACGTGCTCGAGTCCTCGAAACTTAAGGCCGCCGCTCCGCCCTTGTGACCTCGCCGTCGGTAATCGTCAGCAGCCGATAATCGGCGTCGAATTCGATCCGGACCGCTCGCGCACCGGCCGGATAGAACATCCGCGGGCCGGTCGCGTGAATCGGCCTCGGCGTTTCGGTCTTGTAGGTGAGCTGGAGTTGGCCTTTGACGATGTTCACCTGAAAGTCGCCGTAGGTCCCGCGCAATCGCTCCTGCTCCTCCGGCGGTACGGGAAACGGCGCCCGGTTGCCGGTCTCGCCCAACGATTCCAAGTAAGCGGCCACATCCTTGGCGCCGCCCGCTTTGGCATGGCTGATGAGCGAAATGCCATGCGGGCCTGTGAGCTTGAAGGCGTTTGGCTGGGCGGCGATGAACGCACGGACCAACTCAAGCTGGCCCAGCATCGCCGCGGAAAACAAGGTCGGCGCGGCGCCGGCGTCCAGCAGCAGGCCTGCGATCTTTTTGTTGCCGACATGCGAGGCGGCGCCCAATGCGGTCTCCCAATCGCCATAGCCCCAATCCCAGGAGGCGTTCGCCAGGGCCGGTCGTTGCGCCAGAAGATCGCGAACTTTGCCGATGTTCCCGTGGGACGCTCCGACAATTTCTTTAACCAGGCTTTCGGGTTGGGCCGGAAAGGCGGCCAGCAGAACCAGATCTCGACGGGTCATACCGGCAAGTTTGGGCCACGCCGCGCCGTGGTGCAAGAAAATCAGATGTTATCTCGTAACGGGCATAAAATCAGCGCTTTACGGGCTGGTGTAAATCGGCCAACTGGGCCGCAAACTCCATGGAAATGCGGCGGGCGCCCTCTTCCGGCGCCCGCGTGAAGTCCCCGTCACGGAATTCGAAGCGGGTCACCTTGACATGAGACTGCTCCGGTAGCCGGATGAGATGCGCCAGCAGCCGGTAGCCGGGTTCGGCGAGCTGAATCTGACAGAGGATCACATACTTCGCCTCTAGCTCCACGCCGATCTTGTGGATGTCTCGCTGCGCCCTCGGCACGCGAAGGATTGCCGCGTTGCCGATTACGTCCCAACGCCCGTCGTCGGCCTCGGTCATTTCAGCGACCACGGAGTCGGCCAGTTGGCCGGCAAAACGGTCGAACGCTTCGATACCGGTCTCGTTGTCAAAACGGGCGACCGCGATACGGATGCGCCGGGGCATCCATCTCCAGAGTCCGGCCGTGACCGCTGTGACGGCGGCCAGCGCGGCGCCGCCCCGGATCCACTCTCGCCGATGGCCGGCCGGGCGCGCCGGCTGCGCCAACGGGGCGATGAACGAGTAGCCGGCCCTCGGGTGCGTACGGATGTACAAGGCCGCTTCGGAGGAGTCGCCCAGCGCGGCGCGGACCTGGGAGATACAGACGTTCAGGCTGCGTTCGAAATCGACATGGACCTCCTCGCCCCACACGGCGGCGCGAATTTCTTCGCGGCTCACAATCTCGCCGGGTTTCTCCAGCAGCAGCGCAAGCACAGCGGCCGGCTGCGCCTGAATCTTGACAGGAACGCCGTCCCTGGTCAGCTCGCGCGTGACCCGGTCGAAAGCAAACGAGCCGAACCGGACTGCGTTATCTGGCAAAGTACCCCGTCTTATGCCGGATCTTCCCGAAGCCGCCCTTGCGGCGAATCTGTACTTTTCGAAAACCGCCGTCGCGCTCGATGTTTGACGATGAGTACGCCAGATCGTAGGAAGAGCGCAGCACATCGCCGATCTCCCGGAAGGCGTCGCGCAGGTTATCCCCCTCGGCGGCGTCGAAATCGGCACCGCCGGTCTCGCGCGCCAGGCGCTCCACGACCGCGCGCCCGTACTTGTTCCGGGCGTTCCATTTGTTGTTCTTCAATTCGGTATATCGCAGGCTGAAAATCAGGGCTCCAGCACGCTGGGCGGCCTCAATGGCGTCGAGCAGGTGGTGTGCTGAGGAGTTGTCCTCGCCATCGGAAAAAACGATCAGCGCCCGCCGGCCCGTCTCGATTTGCGGCAATAACTCCTCGGCCGCGTGATAGATGGCATCGTAGAACGCAGTGCCGGAGATGCGCTGTTCGGGCGGGCCCACGATCGGAAAACCGGCGACGCCGCTATCCCGCTTCTGGTATGCCTTCAGGTTGTTCATTACCAGATTGCGATCGGCAGTCCAGGGCGCCACCAGGCGGACGTTGTTGGCGAAACAGATCAGCGACGTCCGGTCGCCAGGCCGCAGGTTCGCCTTAAGCCCACATTTCCGTTTTGAGCCGCGCGTGCGAATCTCCCGGATGCTCGTCCGCATCAATATCCATAGGGGTTTGAAGGCAGCGAAGACCCCTGCGGAGGACAGCACCCAATGGGTGACAAACAAAACCAGCCCTTTCAGCTCTCGTTCAACGGCCTTCTCAAGATCGACTTCCAGGGATCGCGCGTTACT
>Ga0194119_10010153_pt1 | contig 12463 bp, 8 predicted proteins | sample TA2MahC100mmetaG_FD_148620 | JGI IMG/M metagenome (GOLD analysis project Ga0194119, IMG submission 148620) | Freshwater microbial communities from Lake Tanganyika, Tanzania - TA2015018 Mahale Deep Cast 100m | ecosystem: Environmental > Aquatic > Freshwater > Lake | place: Tanzania: Lake... | reverse complement strand
TGAAAAACCCTTTGAAGGCATTTATATATACACTCTCTCTACTCCATTTGATTTCCCTGGTCGCTAAGGCACAAACCGATGGTATTGTGATGGCTTCTGCATTGGTGGCCCCTGCTCCTGAACAAATGATCCAATTGAATGCGCCCAAAGAGGAGGAAAATAACAACCACAATGAAGGTAAACTTTCTGTATCCGGCTATTTTGATACCTACTACTTCGCTAACCTTAACAACCCCTCAACCCGCAGCAACCTTGGTGCATCTGGCATCAGCAGGGGTTTCGACCGATATCCCGGTCAGTTTCAACTTGGCATGTTTATGTCACGAACGGCCTACAGTTACAAAAACACCGAAATGGTCGGAGAAATTGGTTACGGTCCGAATGTTGAGTATGGCAGCTACGGAAATGATTTCAGGTATAAATGGGGAACGGTTATCGCCAATTCAACCTATTCAGCCATTATGATCAAACAAGCCTATATCACCACGAAGGCTACTGAAAAATTGAGTTTTACCGTGGGTCAGTTTGGAACACACATCGGCTACGAAATGATTGATGCTCCACTCAATTTCCACTATTCCATCAACAATACTTTTAATGCAGGAATTCCTTTTTATCACCTTGGTCTCAAGTCAAACTTTGCAGCATCTGAAAAAATTGGATTAATGGCCGGTTTGGTGAATGGAACCGATAATCTTAACGACAACAACCGTGGCAAAAGTTTTATAGGTCAATTTTCCTGGTTGCCTACCGAAAAGCTTTCCATCTATTTCAATACCATTCAAGGCAACGAGGCCAATTCAAGAACAAACGGTAAGGACACCACTTCATATTTTGGTGTTCTAGATCTGGTGGCAACTTATAAACTATCAGACCGCTGGTCCATTACTTATTGGGGCATGCGTGGAACGCTCAGGGGTGAATTTCAGGGATCAGGTTACGAAGCTAAATCCAGACATTGGACTGGAAGTTCCGTCTACCTAACCTACAGTGTTTCAAACATGGTATCCATCGGTACACGCATCGAGTATTTTGATAACCGTGATGGCGCCAGGGCGCTGCTCACCCATGGAAAAGGTACCGACGCTGAAACAATCACACTCACCGCCAAATTCAGTCTCGCGGATGATCGGCTTCAAATCAAACCTGAATTCAGGATTGACCATTTCAGGAAAATCACTGGTTCCAATGGCGAGCAACCGCTACAACAGTTCGTGGATCAAAACGGAAATTTTACCAAAACCAATCAGGCTACTATAGGCGTGGCCGCGATTTATAAATTCTGAATTCATTCAAAATAAAATCCTGGTAAGCCTGTCTCTTCGTGTAATGGCAAATGTCGGGGGCCATCATGAAGGACGGGCGAGCCGGATTCATTTCGGCAGGTTTCTTTCAATTCGTCAAGTATAAAATCTCCGGTCATCCCTATAAAAGGCTTGACTGAAAATGATTTTGTTAACTTTCCGAAAACGAATTCAATGCTATGAAACCCGTTAATTTTCTTCTGATTTTCCTTTCGCTGACCAGTCTTATTGCCCTTTCACAAAAGACCAAGTCGGACATTGTTGCTGAGCTCAATGCAAAAGAGGAATTCTACTCAGCGCAGGCGCTAAAAATCTGGGGTTTCGCTGAAGTGGGCTATAAAGAAGTGCAGAGTTCAGCATTGCTTCAAAAGATACTTTCTGATGCAGGCTTTAAAATAGAATCAGGCGTGGCAGGAATGCCTACGGCATTTACCGCAACGTTCGGTTCCGGTAAGCCCATTATCGGTATCCTGGGTGAATATGATGCGCTTCCGGGACTTGCACAAGAAGCCATTACCGAACAAAAACCAATTGTTGGTCAGCGAGCGGGTCACGCGTGCGGTCACCATCTCTTTGGCGTTGCATCGGCAGCTGCAGCCATTGAAGTAAAAAACTGGCTTATCACAACCCGTAAATCAGGCACGATCAGATTTTATGGAACCCCTGCTGAGGAAGGTGGAAGTGGAAAGGTGTATATGGTCAGAGAAGGACTTTTCAGCGATGTCGATGCAGTAATCAACTGGCATCCTGGCGACGCCAACGATGCGAGTGCTGGTGGATCTTTGGCCAATAAGACTGGTAAATTCAGATTTTATGGAATCGCCTCACATGCAGCTGTTGCTCCTGAGCGTGGCCGCTCTGCTTTGGATGCTGTTGAGGCTATGAACATCATGACCAACATGATGCGCGAACACGTGAGCGAGAAAACCAGAATACATTATGTCATTACCAGAGGCGGTGAAGCACCCAATGTGGTGCCAGCATTTGCTGAAGTCTATTATTATGTTCGTCATCCGAAAAGAAATGAAGTGAAAGAAACCTGGGATCGTCTCACCCGCATTGCACAAGGTGCCGCCATGGCAACGGATACCCGCGTTGAAATTGAGGTGACAGGCGGCGTGTATGATTTACTTCCCAATCAAACCCTGGCCGCGGTCATGGAAAAAAATTTAAGTGAAGTTGGCGGTGTCCGCTATTCAGCCTCTGAAAAGGAATTTGCAGTAAGGATACAAAAGTCCCTCTCTGGAAATATTCCCTCCCTGGATCAGGCATTCCTGATTGCTCCTTCAAAAAAAGCAACAGAAGCAGGCTCCACCGATGTTGGGGACGTGAGTTGGGTAGTTCCTACTGTTGGACTTAGTGCCGCAACCTGGGTGCCAGGCACACCTCCCCATAGTTGGCAAGCGGTAGCTGCAGGCGGAACACCAATTGGCACCAAGGGTATGATGGTGGCTGCCAAATCTATGGCGCTTACCGCAGCCGATCTTTTTTCTGATGCTTCACTCATTCAAAATGCATGGAAGGAATTTAAGTCCTCAGTAGGTGAAAATTTTAAGTATGAGTCTTTGCTGGGTGACCGGAAACCTGCTCTGAATTATCGTGATTAATCAGCCAGCTGGATGCGCGCTGAGGCTCCAGTCCTCTGGTTCATTTGTTATTTTTGGCTGAAATGAATTTTGTCTATCCCTCCATACTGTGGGCAATATCCGCCTTATCCATTCCGGTTATTGTTCACCTTTTTAATTTCAGGAGAGCCAAAAAAGTATTTTTTCCCGGAAATCGTTTTTTGAAAAAGGTACTGGAGGAAAGTTCCAGCAAAAGGAAAATCCGTCATTGGATTGCTCTGTTTTGTCGCATCATGTTCCTTCTCTTTTTGGTCCTTGCTTTTGCACAGCCATTTATTCCTGCCCGGCAACAGGCCAGTTCAGATGGAAAAGTCACCATCATCCTCGATAATTCACCCAGCATGTCTGTTCCTATGCCTGATCAGACCAGTGCCTTTGATCATGCCCTGCAATACGCCTCAGCCATAATTGAAAAATATCCTCTCGGTACAAGATTCCGAATACTGACGCAGGACATTCAAGCTGCCACCGCTTCATATTTACCTTCATCAGAGGCAAAAGAGTTTTTGTCTTCTATCCGGCTGACTTCCACTGCCCGGGATTTTGGTCAGCTGATTAAGCGGGCTGAAAAAAATCAGGACGTGTTTCTTATTTCAGATTTTCAGCAGTCGATATTGGAAGCATTCAAAATTTCCGATTCCCTGAAAACGTGGAGGTGTATTCCAATCCAGGCTGAAGAAACCAACAATCTGTATGTTGATTCAGTTGCATTTGAAAATCCTTTTATGCTTCCCGGGGCCACCAACCAGTTAACGGTTTGGTTAAGAAATGACGGCCGCGCTGATGCAGATCAGATCAACATTAAAATCTCCAGCAATGCAAAACTTGAAGCGACTGCAACCGCCGCCATTCCCGCCCAGAGTGTTACCAAAGTTTCATTCAACCTCAGCAGTGCCACCCGTTATACCCCGATTAAAATTGAAGTACAGGATTTTCCGGTCAGTTTCGATAATGAGTTTTTTTTGACAGCCCAGCCTTTGCGGATCATTAGAATTGCGCATCTTTTTGATGGTGTGCGTGAACCTTTTTTTGAGACGGTTTACCGCAATTCTGAAATATTTGAATTCAGATCCTTCCGTTCCAGTGCTGCAGCGTACAGTTTCCTGCAGATCGCCGACCTGATTATTTTAGATGGGCTGTCGGATTACCCATCTGCGCTCAAGGATTTATTAAATTCCAAGAGTGAAAAAAGTTTTCTAATCGTCCCTTCAGAAAAACCGAATAACTCCTCTCTCAATGGATTCAATGGAATTTCTTTACGGACAATTTCCGACGGCGTCCGTCAGTCTATCGCACCACCTGATCTGAGGGATCCTTTTTTCAAAGATATTTTTGAAGGAAAAACAGATTTGGCCAACATGCCGTCGGCGCTTCCAACCATCGCTTGGGGCAATGATCGATCTGCCATTCTCAATTTCAGGGATGGCGTTCCTTTTCTTTCAAGATTTGGAAACATCTTTATAATGGCCTCGCCACTGTCAACCCGTTTTACTGATTTTGGAAAGCATGGTCTCATGGTGCCCGTGATGTACCGAATTGCAGCTTCTGCGAGGCGCGACTTAGGAAGATCTTTTTTTTATACCGATGCTCCGCTCATTCTGGTGCCTTCAGATTCCATACCGTCCGGAAGAGCGGTTGTCCTGAGTGGTGCCAGGGAATTTACGCCGACCCAAAGGACATGGTCGGGTAAAACCGGACTTGGCCTGGAAGGGATAGACCCCGACCCGGGTATTTATGCTGCAAAAATTGACCAGGATACACTTGCTTTGGTTGCCTTAAACAGCCGGCGAAAAGAGTCCAAAATGGATTTATTGACCGAGGAGGAAATTAGAAATCGGTTACCAGGCGTGGAAGTGGTTGGTTCAGGTGGTATTAAGACTTTTAGTAACGAGATAAAAGAAAGATATTTGGGGGTCAGTCTTTGGAAATACTGCTTGGCCTTGGCACTGCTGTTCCTTCTGGGCGAAATAATCGTCCTGAGGTCAGATAGGCAAGACGCCCAGCGATCAGAAGACAGCAAAGACGGTCAGGCTCTAAAAACCGCATGAAGATACTCCTTCAGTCACCCCTCATCCTGGATAAAAATTCCAGTTTTCATAAAAAGAGGAAAAATGTCCTCATTCAGGGCGGGAAAATTCAGGATATAGGCGATAAATCATTCCAGGCTGATAAAACCATTGATGCAGAGGGCATGATCCTCTCGCCGGGATGGTTGGATCTGGGTACTGTTGCGGGTGATCCCGGAACCGAATACCGCGAGGATCTGGAGTCGGTTACCAAGGCTGCAGCAGCAGGAGGTTTTACAGAGATTGCTCTTTTGCCCAACACCAACCCTGCCATTCAAACAAAAAATGACCTTGCCTACCTCACTGCTAAAAATGGTGAGCGCTTGGTCAATGTTCACCCCATTGCCTCAGTAACCAGGAACAATAAGGGAGAAGAGTTGACCGATATGATTGATTTGAATGTGGGGGGCGCGGTCGCTTTTAGCGATGGATTGAAATCAATCTACAACACGGACATCTTTCTCAAGTCACTTCAATACCTAAAAAAATTCGATGGCGTCCTCGTCGACTATGCCCACGATCATTGGCTGGACCTTTTTGGTCAGATGAACGAAGGCCCGGTGAGTACTGCGTTGGGCCTGAAGGGTCGTCCGCTGCTTTCGGAGGAAGTTGCAGTATCCAGAAACCTCCGGTTACTGGGTTACGCCGGTGGAAGACTTCACCTACTTCATGTATCGGCACCAAAGGCTGTTGATCTGGTACGCGCTGCTTTAAAGAAGGGTATTCGCATCACCTGTGATGTTACTTCCTACCAGCCGTTGCTTGAAGATGGAATGCTCAACGACTTTGACACCAACCTAAAAGTGAATCCACCCCTAAGGGATCGCTCCAGCAATGATAAATTGATCAGAGGACTGAAGGATGGCACCATTTCCATCATTACTTCAGGCCACACACCAGTAGATGATGAAAGCAAGGTGGTAGAGTTTGATCATGCCGAACCTGGCATGGTCAACCTGCAAACAGTGGCTGCTCAGCTTACCAAGCTTTCTGAGGATATAAAATGGGAAGAGCTGTTGGAGAAGGTAACGTTAAATCCAAGGAACCTATTAGGCCTTGAGTCACCCAAAATTGAAGAAGGCGAACGCGCCAACCTTACGCTGTTGGATCCTGCGGCTGAATGGATTTTTAAACCGGAGGATAATTTTTCTAAATCAGGGAACTCGCCTTTTTTCGGTAAGCCTTTAAAAGGTAAAGTCAAGGCAACATTCAACAACGGCAAGTACTGGTTGAATGCCTGAGCGCAATAGAATTAATCCGCTGTTCACCGTTTCTCTTCGCTACGGGCTTATAGCATCCGTCGCTGGTATGGCGAGTGTGGTCGCGTTTTTCTATATGGGAAAACATCCGTTTTGGATTTTTCCATTGTTTGATATCCGAATCCTTGTCATTTCCATTTTACTCTTCTTTAGTCTAAAGGAAATAAGAGATTATTTTTTTGGAGGCCTACTTTTTTTCTGGCAGGGAATAGCCGGAAGCATCATTTTTATTTTAGTAATGGCCTTGCTGGGTTTTGCCGGCATTTATGGTTTCGGATCGCTTGAGGATTCATTTGTTTCGGAGTACGTCCGTCAGGGGTTGGAACAAATCAATGCACTTAGCGACGCCTCGGCTGCCCAAATTGGAAAGCCGGCAGTGGAGGAGATGAAAAAAACGCTGCCAGAGACCTCACTGGCCTGGATGGCTAAAAGGTATGCCATTCAAACCCTGACGTTTGGCCTTTTTATTTGCGTAATCATCTCGGTAGTTTTGAGAAAGCATAACCAGCAGACTCCATGAATTTACCATTTTTTGATTCTGAAGAACCCGTAACAGTCCGCAACACGGGCTTGCGATACGGCATAATTTTAGGACTTGTTTCCATTGCCTACTTCCTATTGCTGGTGGTCTCAGGTGTCAATACCGCTGATGGATGGGGTCGATGGTCCAGCCTACTACTCAATGCAGGCATCCTGGTCCTTGGGCAAATTTATTTCCGCCAGAATGGAGATGGTTATATGTCCTATGGACAGGGGATGGGTATTTCATTCTGGATGGGTGCACTATCTTCTTTCATTCTAAGTGTATTTACCTATGTCTATATCAAGTTCATTGATTCTGATTTTCTTCTGATGATGGAAGACATTCAGCGGGCTGCTATGGAAGAACGTGGCATGTCCGATGAGCAGATTGACCAAGCCATGGAAATGGTGGCTAAATTTTCAACCCCTGAGTGGATTTTTGTCTTTGGTGTTTTAGGTGGCATCATCGGTGTGTTGCTGGTCGGGCTGCTGGTCACTATTTTCACGCAGAAACCTAACCGATCCATGCCGGAGTAGATTTGTGAAAAACCTCTCTATAGTTATACCCGCCAAAGATGAGGCCGAATCCATCCCGGAGCTTTTGTCGTGGATCAATCGTGTGGTTCAAAAAGAACAATACACTTACGAGGTAATTTTTATTGATGACGGAAGCACTGACCAAACCTGGGAGGTTATCAGAAAGCTGGCCTCAGCAGATTCAAACTATAAGGCCGTAAGGCTAAATCGGAATTTTGGAAAATCCGCTGCACTCCAGACCGGCTTTCAATTGGCAGAGGGTGAGGTGGTGATAACCATGGATGCCGATTTGCAGGATAGCCCGGATGAAATTCCTTCCCTTTACAGGCTGATTACTGAACAGGGATTTGATCTGGTCAGTGGCTGGAAAAAGAAACGACATGACCCAATAACCAAAACGCTCCCATCTAAATTCTTCAACCTGGTTACAAGAAAGATTTCAGGAATTGATTTGCACGATTTTAACTGCGGGCTAAAGGCGTACAGAAAAGTTGTCGTCAAAAATATCCGCTTGTATGGAGAAATGCACCGCTACATTCCGCTGCTTTCAAAATGGGCTGGGTTTTCTCGGATTACCGAAAAAGAGGTTGAACACCACGAAAGGAAATTTGGGGTAAGCAAATATGGTTGGGAGCGTATGATGAGGGGTTTTTTGGATCTGCTGACCATTACGTTTGTTGGAAAATTTGCGCAACGACCGATGCATTTTTTTGGAAGCTGGGGTGTATTGTGGTTCCTCGCCGGATTGGGTATGACGGCTTTTATTCTCTGGCAAAAAGTGGAAAGCATTTTTATCACCGGTGTCCCGGTTAAACGAGAAGTAACGGAACAACCTATATTTTATCTGGCGCTTGTGGCCGTGCTGGTAGGAAGTCAACTTTTTCTAACCGGATTCATTGCTGAACTTATTGCGCGACAATCCCTTTCGCGCAGGGATTACCTAGCCATTGAAAAAATTAATTGTTAGCAGTCCGAGCGGACTGATGACTACTCGTACATTTTCTGATAATACTCCGCTGCCATTCGGTCTGAGTCGAAGGTGACCATCACATCTTTCATGGATTGAACCATAATCTTCTGCCAGGCAGAAGGATTACGGTAGTAAGCCGGCATTACCTCCTCTTCCAATACGCGATAAAGGTTAACCGACTCGGTATGATCCTTTTCTTCGGGCGTTAGGGCGGTCGGCGCATGCGGAATCAAGTATGAATTTTTTCCATGCCGGGCGAACTCGGGAATCCATCCGTCGGCGATGGATAAATTGATGCTTCCGTTCATGGCTGCCGTCATTCCTGAAGTCCCGGAAGCCTCGCGAAACAACCTTGGATTGTTGAGCCAGACATCAGATCCCTTTTTCAAAAGCCCTGACAATCTGATTTCATAACCGGTTAAAACGGCTGCATTGGAGAATTCTTTCAGCCTATAGAAAATACTATTAAACAGGTCAATGCTTGCCTGATCCTCAGGATAGGGTTTACCTGCCCATATTATTTGGATGGGATAATCCTGGTTTGAAAGTAGGGTCCTTAATTTTTCAATATCCCGCAGAATCAGATCGGCTCTTTTATAGGCCGCGAACCTGCGCGCCCAAACGATGGTAAGCACATCTACATTAAACTTTCGGCCAGTCTGATCCGCCACCAAAGAAAAAAGCTCGGCTTTCATTTCTTTTTTCCTTCGCGCCAGGGCCTGCGTATCACCTGCGACAAGGGCTTTTTCCATCTGAAGGTCCATCCAGAATTTTTTGCTTTGCGCGTTGGTGATTTCAGTGATGCTGCTGGTGCCTTCAAAATTTTTCCACATGGCCCTCGAAACTTCGCCATGCATTCGGGAAACGCCATTCGCTTTTTTGCACATCCTGAGGGCGGCCAGCGTATAATTAAAATTATGCCCATCCTCCGACAAACTTTGAATGGTTTCTGATGAGGCGTCTTGAAAAAAGCCTAAAACATCAAGGCTTGCGACATCATGAACTTCATTGCCTGCGGGCTCCGGGGTATGGGTGGTGAAGACAACCCTGTTTTTTACTTCCTCAAGCTTTCCGTGGAATTTTTTAAGCAAATAGAAGCATAGTGGAAGTGCGTGACCCTCGTTTAAATGGTAAACCTCCGTTTTGCGTCCAAGCTCATCAAGTAATTTTGCTCCGCCTTTGCCCAGCAAAATACTTTGCGCAATTCTTGCCGACTCATGGTGATCGTACAATCGGTGACAAATCGTCTGTGCAAGAAAATCGTTTTCAGGGATATCGGTCGATAAAAAGAAAACCGGAGCAGTGCCAAATACCTCTGGTCTCAGCAACCAGACTTTAACGTGAACGGGATGTCGGTGAATGCTTATGGTGAAACGGATCCCTGTTTCTTCCAGAAAATAATAGTCCTTCTGAACGTAATTCACTTTCATGGATCCATCTCTTGCCCGGTCTTGATCATAATAGCCGTACTTCCAAAGAATCCCTATTCCTACGAGATTCTGACGAAGGTTGAAAGCACTGCGCATGTGTGAACCAGCAAGAAATCCAAGTCCCCCACTGTAGGTTTTTAGGCTCTGATCGATCGCAAACTCCATGCTGAAGTAAGCAACGGGCTTGTGGTATGGCTCATCGAATTCGTAGGGAAAAAGATTATCCAGGTTGAACATGTATTATTTCAAAAGCGCGTGAATCTATTAAAAAGTCGATTGATCCAAAAAGAACAATTTTCAACCAATGGGCATTGAGTTTCTTGTTTTAAAAACATGAAGTGCTTTACTTGAGACTCGTTTCGAAACAATTCACATAAAACAAGCTTAGTCTTATGTCTCGATTTACCCTTCTGCTCATAAATATTATTACAGCCTTGGCCATACAGGCCCAGGATTATTCAGGAATGAAAAATCTTGAACTCAATGATCTTTCTGCTTTTAGAACACAAGCGGGCAACTGGAGAATTGTTGGTGAGGTGTTAATGGATCCTTCCGTGGACATTCACCAAAAACCAGCTTCTGTGTCTGAGTCCGGCCAGAAAAAAGCTAAAAAAGGCACTGCTTTACCTGAGCACTCCGCTCCACAAGCTGTTCTCCCAACCCCAGGTAAAGGTGTTCTCCTAAATATGAACGATGACAAGATTAAAAGCCATCTCCTTTCGGTTATGGAGCATGGCGATATTGAGCTAGACCTTGAATTGATGGTGCCTAAGGGATCCAACTCTGGAATTTATTTGCAGGGTCGATATGAAGTTCAGATCCTTGACAGCTGGGGTGTTAAAAGTCCATCATTTTCGGATCTGGGTGGAATTTATCGGAATTGGGAAAATACGCCTGGACAGATCTATATGGGTAAGGCGCCTCTTTCCAATCCTGCCAAAGCCCCAGGCCTCTGGCAACGAATGCACATCGTTTTTCAAGCACCAAGATTTGACGGCAATGGAAAGAAAATTTCCAATGCCCGATTTGTTTCAGTGGAATTGAACGGAGTAAAAATTCATGATCAATTGGAAGTGCCCCTCCCCACCGGCGGGCCGGTAGACAAAACCGAAGTGTCCAGTGGACCACTCATGATTCAGGGTGACCATGGACCTGTGGCTTTTCGGAACATCCGATATAGAATTTTAAGGGAAGTGAAACCTGTCTTAACTGGAATCAGTTGGAAGGTATTTCACGGACAGTTCAAGACCATCAGCGATTTTTCATCACTTACCCCAGCTTATACTGGTGCCGGCGAGGAGCTCACGTGCGAGGTTCTTGATCAGGAGGACACCTATGCTTCGATCTATTCAGGGAAAATAAAAATACCGGAGTCTGGCACTTATACCTTCGGTCTCGCCTTCACTGGAGGAGGACGACTCACCATCGACGGTAAAACGGTTATCGATCACCAGTCGGTCGATCATTGGCCTTTAGACAGAGGAACCCTTCAACTGCAAAAGGGTGATTACAATTTTGAAATTTACAACTACAAGGACGCGGGTTGGATGCCTCCTCGTCTTGCATTCTATGCTGCAATTGAAAATGGTAAAGAATACTCCTTACATGCTTATAATTCTTATCCTCCAGATCCCAATCCTGTCTCCTCGATCCTGATAAATCCGGGATCAGAGGTTAAGCTGCTCAGGGCTTTCCTTGATTTTAGCGGGGATCGTGCCAAAAGACTGACGCACACTATTGGTGTTGGTGAGCCTTCAGGTATTCATTATGCGTATGATCTTCAGTCGGGCAATCTTGCATGTGTCTGGCGTGGGGAGTTTGTTGATGCAACGCCCATGTGGCACGATCGGGGCGATGGTTCTTTCAGGCCTTTGGGATCGGCTTTGTATACCTTCAGAGGTCAGCCCCTGGCAGTTTTAGAATCAGGTGAAGCTGAATTCCCAACATCTGAAAATTATGTAGGAAAAGGATATGACAAGGATCCGATGTCGGGTCGCCCCTCCTTCAATTATTTGTATCGGGGGATTCCTGTGAACTCCAAGATTATTCCCGGGACCGATAATAAATTTTTTACGCATGAGGTTACGGTCAAATCTGCATCCACAGTTGCGGGTCTAAAGTATAAACTTGCAGAAGGTTCAGTGATTCAATCAATGCCTGACGGCTCTTTTGCTATAGACGATAAACGCTATTATGTAAAAGTAAACTCGGGAGGAAAGGCTGAAATTCGAAAAATCGCAGGTAAAGAAGAGCTGATCATGTCCTTTGAGTCCGATCAAATTTCATACAACATCATTTGGTAATCCATTAGATAACCTCACATGCATAAGACCATGCAAACACGAATCAACATTTTTATAAAAAAGGAATTTATATCTTCCCTGATGTTCTCTGTACTGCTGTTGATGTTCGATCAAGCTGCAGCACAACGTAAAACGACTGTTGAAGATGATTATTATAAGATTATTACCATACCCGTTCCGGAGGGCATACTCTTGGAGGCTGGCGGTGTGGCGGCTATGCCCGATGGAAGGATGGCGGTTGCTACCCGTAGAGGTGATGTCTGGACAATCGAAAATCCAAATGGGGTAGATGGAAATCCGAAGTTTACCTTGTTTGCTTCAGGACTTCATGAGGCGCTTGGGCTTTTGTACCATAACGGATCCTTGTATTCGGCCCAAAGAGGTGAGCTCACGAAGCTCACCGATAAAAATGGAGATGGAAAAGCCGATAGCTATGAAACTGTTTAT
>Ga0194119_10010151_pt1 | contig 12466 bp, 19 predicted proteins | sample TA2MahC100mmetaG_FD_148620 | JGI IMG/M metagenome (GOLD analysis project Ga0194119, IMG submission 148620) | Freshwater microbial communities from Lake Tanganyika, Tanzania - TA2015018 Mahale Deep Cast 100m | ecosystem: Environmental > Aquatic > Freshwater > Lake | place: Tanzania: Lake... | reverse complement strand
ACTTCGTCCAGTTCTCTGTTTTTCAGGTAGTCCGGTAATGCAATGTCCAATACTGCTAATTCGTTACTCATCTTATTCTCCTAGCGTTTAGTTATTACAATGGTTTGTTCAATATCAGTGTTCAACCCCGGAGGGCATAAGTCTGGATGCTCTTCTAAAAACTGTTGCATGTTGTTTGTGTTTATCCTTTGGTGCATTAAATTAAAGGCGTCGTGATCTTTAATAAACTTAAAGAAAGACTCCCAGTCGTTCGACCAGTACCGACGAGATGTGCGCCTAGAGATAGTGCCGTACTCAGTCCGTATAGTGGTTGCTCCCTGCTCCTTGCATATGTTCAGTAGCTCGCCAGCTACCTGTTTAAGTTGCTCTTCCAAAGCATCGTCTCGACGTTTAAGCTCGCGCCTAGCGTCTCTAATCTTTATATACACTTTCGCTAATTTCTCAGCGGTTATTTCAGTCATATCATTCTCCTACTACGTTTTTGTATAAATCTATCAGCCTAGTATGAATATCTACTTTCTCTGACAGCATCTTGTATACCCGTCTCTCCACGGGGCTTCCTTGTAAATGCACTACTGTGCATGGATTACGTTGGCCTGCACGGTGCACCCTAGCATTAGCCTGTAAATATGTTTCTATTGATGTGATCGGCCCCCACCATACGACCACGTTAGCCGCATGAAGAGTAACCCCATGTGCCGCCGCTTGCGGCTGTATCACCAGAACCTGTGGGTCAGGCGTTGTCTGGAACTTATTAAACACATCAGTACGCTTTGTAACATTAACCCCACCATGTATGACTTCACATGATATGCCCGCATTTCGTAGCTCATCGGCTACAACATTAATAGCGTGTCTGAACGGAGCGAATACAATAACCTTATGGCTTGCCTCATCTATAACTTCGCGTAGTGCGGACAGTCGGCTTTTAGCGTCGAACGCTATGACTTCACCATTATCCGCATACACCGCACCACAGCTGAGCTGTAATAATTTGTTTAGACTAGCCGCCGCGTTGACCGTGGTTATCTCTTCTCCAGCGGCTATAGTCATCATGTCTTTGCGTAACGCTTCGTAGTACTTTTGCTGTTGCGCGGTTAACGGCACATCACGCGTGACATAAGTCATATCGGGTAAGTCTAAACATTCTTCCTTAGTAAACCGTATAGCGGGTTGTAGCACCTTATGTACTGTCTGCTCCGCAGATGGTTTCGGTATCCATTTAAACGTAGTTATTTTGTACATGACCATATCTTTGAACGCACCTTTAAACTTAGGCACGCCCGTTGGGTTTATGATCTTCGCCAGCCCGTAAGCATCATCTGGAGATTGTGACGCTGGGGTTCCTGTTAGCATCCATATCCATGTAGCGGGGGTTATAACTTCGTTCAGTATCTTGAATCTTTTTGTAGATACATTTTTATATGCGTTCGCTTCATCAACAACAATCAGGTCAAACGCGCCGTTCTTTACTTCTTCTTTGACAATCTCAAGGCCGTCGAAGTTACATATGACAAACTCAGCGTCACTGGTAGCCGCCTTAATCCGTTTTTCTTTAGAGTAGCTATGCGCGATAGCGCAAGTCCTATGCGTAGCGAATGTAAATAAATCATTCTCCCACGCGGCCTGCATAATAGACAGAGGGCATAACACTAACACTCTACGGATAGCGCCTATCTTTAGCAAGTAGTCAGCCGCCCATATAACTGACGCAGTCTTGCCCGTACCTTGCTCGTTAAAGCAAAAAGCTCGGCGGTGTAATGTCAAAAATTCTGCTGTGGTTTTCTGGTGAGCAAACGGTTTATGTATGCCAGTCCACTCATAGTGCGCGACTATAGGCGATGGTACATTTTTGATATGCAGATTTTTCAGTACCTGCGCTTCCTCTAGCCCCCACTTGACCAGCACCTTATTGTCGCCAACATGCTTAGCTTTAGGTATGACTGTGGTTATCCTAGTAGGCTCTTTGACCTTAATTAATAAGCCTTTGTTATCTATTATTTGCACACGTCTCTCCACGCGAATACCGTCTGAATGTGAAGTTTTCACTCAGGCTATTGTTATTTATAGTGCTGTCTTTCCAGCTGTCAGCATGATTTATAAATAGCCCTCATTGCTTAGGGCCGTAGTTAATTCTACTACTATTTTTTCTTTTTGAGCGGCTTATTTTTACGCATCGTATGATCGGCGTTTCTATCGAACGATCTGTTTGCGTGCTTACTCTCTACATGTAGATTGCTAAGCCCGTTTGTACCGCCTTTGCTCAAAGGCTTCTTATGGTCTATGTCTTTCCCATCGCCTTTGTGCACTCTACCTGCTTTAGTAAGCTCAGCGCGTACCTTATTACGCGCCGCTCTACGCTTAATCTGTTCGGGCTTACCTTGGTACGCCTCGTACTCATGCTTGTAGTCTCTATCGGCTTTGTTTTTATATGCCATAAATCACCTGATATTAAATATTTCTTCAAACGCCACGCGCCTAGCTTCCGGCACAGTCATACCACTCGTGAGCTTATCAAGTACGCTCTCTACGAACGTATCTATTTGTTCATAACTCGGTTTCTTTTTAATGCGTTCTGAGGCTCTGTACAACCATAGTTCATCTTGCTCAGCATCAGGGATATCATTGCACATTTCCATCTAATCTCCAACAGATGTGTCGCTTAAATATTGCAGTACATTCTCTACTTCTGTTAAGGCTTTGTCTAGCGCTTCACGTTTCTGCTGGGCCGCTTGGAAAAGGTGTTGTCCAGCCTCGTTATATTCCTTAGTTGGAATGCCTTGGCTTTTGTTAAAGGTTAAGAAGTTGTCGCGAGCAATCAGATACTCGTCTAATAAGTCTATGAATTTCATGTTAGTTTCCGATTATTTAAGATACCGGCACTTACCCGACCGGCTTAGGGTTTTATGCTTCTGAAAGCAATATGCTAAAGAGCTTGCAACGGGGTTAAATACCTACACCCGAGGGATGAACCTCTGACAGACCATCACGGCTGAGGACTTGTAGTGCGCCACTCTACTCATACCCGACTTCAAACAAGCGATCAACCTTGTTATCAAATCCTCATGCGTCATGGTGCTGTCTTTCCAAGCTGTCACCGTTCCTAGTTTTTAACCTGTCCAGCGAGGGCTGGAGGGTACGGTCTCGGGTTGTCTTTGCTTTACTCTACTTTGCTGTGCTGAGCTCTGCTGAGCTGCGCTGGGATTATTTCAATAACCTATTCTTGGAAAAGACTGACAAAGCGGCGATCTTTCCTGTCGCTTCATCTCTGTAACGCATCTCTTCCATTGATAATAACGCTTCGTTTACGTTCGTTAAAGCAGTCATCGCCTTTTGAATATTAGTGCGTACACCTACACGTAACGCATCCATCGCAGTATCCGTCTGCTCAGCAGGTTTGATAACTAAGTACCCCTCCCCACGTACGTTCTTCAAATACATTTTATGTCTAGCTAACAGATCGTCTTTAAACCTCTCGGTGTAGCCGAGTATTTCAAACTGTATTTTACGGAACGCATCGAGGGTACCTTCAGTAGGCATTTCCAATTTAAACGCATTGAGTATCCAAGAGTGAGGGATCATATCACCATAGCTAAAAACTTTAGCCGCTTGGTCCACTACTTCTTCTACTAAGCCGGCGCCTATTTTCGAGACTTGTTGTGCGCTCATACAATAGCCACTTCGAAACGACCAAAGGTGCCAGACTTCTCAGGGCGGAAACCACCGATACCCACGAAACTACCTGCATTCTGCATAGAGCGGACAATGTCTGACTCATCTAAAATAGACTCATCATAAGCAATTGTAAACTTAGCAGACCAATCTATAAATCGAGGGCGGTACGCCATAACCCGTGCGTTACTGACTACAACAGAACGGCGGTCAATATAACGTCCTTCCCATAATTGATCTTTAGTCAGTTTAGCCCCGTAGTTTAACTCTACTTTATCTTCAAGCATGATCGTGCCGCGCTTAATCTGGGTACCTAACTTGTTCATCTTAGCACCGTTCAGCATGGTGGCACGGATATTCTGGGTAGGTAGCACTACGTTCAATTTATCATCCCAATACAACAAACCTTCCCACTGACTACGGGCAATGGCTAGATGATCTTCCTCAGTTTTCTTACGTTTACTGGTCAGCGCCTTGTGAGCAATAGTCGCTGGGTCTAATGGATCTGCTAGTTTGTCTGCTGATAAAAGGATAGGTGAAATACCTGTAATCTTTAATGTAAGTTCTTTCATTTTAGTCTCCGATGTTATAAATAATGCCTTTCGGCCTTTGCTGTACTTTGCTAAGCTTCGCTATGCTGGGCTTGGCTTGGCTGGGCTTGGCTTCATGGTGCTATTGCACCGCTTAAAACACTAAACGAATCTAATGCTTTAAACGCTACATTTGTAGCCTTTGCTTTACTTCGCTAAGCTAGGCTTCGCTCCGCTAGACTGCGCTCCGCTAGACTGCGCTATGGTTTTTACACCGCATAACACCCTACTAGAAGATGCTATACGCTATATAAGCCTGTGCTTCACTTCGCTTGGCTAAGCTGGACTTCGCTTCAATGCGCTACGCTCTGCTTGGCTCTATGGTGTTTACACCGCATAACACCCTACTAGAAGATGTTATACGCTATATTAGCCTGTGCTGTACTAGACTATGCTATGCTGTGCGCCACTGCACTACGCTCCGCTGAGCTACACTGAGCTTTGCTGGGCTCTATGGTTTTTACACCGCATAACACCCTACTAGAAGATGTTATACGCTATATTAGCCTGTGCTCTGCTGCACTCAGCTTGGCTATACTGCACTTGGCTTCGCTAAGCTTTTTACTATCAAGCCATGAACACTAAGAGTAACTTACTCCCTTAATATCAATAACTAACTCGTATCTTTTTTCGGACTACGAGGACTCCGCTTAGTGTTCATGCTTCATAGTGCTTGTCTTTCCAAGCTGTCAGCTGTGTTTAACCTCCTCAGCGCGGAGGGAGGGTGTTACTTAGACGTAATCGTCCTCGTCATCATCCGATCCAAACACGTCGAACGCGTCAACGCTGATAGATGAATCACCGAACGGTTCGCCGTCTTTATAGAACTGAATACCTTCCAAGTTAAACAAGATCTGTTTACCGCCTGTTGGGTGATCAGAGAACCACGGGCCAACAATCGCATTCACGTAGCAGCCTGCATACGGTCTACCATCATCTTCAACCAGTGGGGTTTTGTCGCGGTCGATCACAACGGTACGGCGACTGGTGGTCGCTTTTAACGCCATTTTATTGGCGTAACCGTCGTAGTCTTTAGTGTCTCCATCCATGAACCCAGTGAGTTTTAAAGACTTAGGCGCATTACCTTCACCGAAAGTTTCGGTTTTGAATTTCTCAATCGCCTTTTCGATCGCATCGATTTGATCAGCGTCCGTATCTTTGTCCAACAAGAAGGTCGCTTCGTATTTCTTTGACTCCACACCCTGAAACACAGACTTACGAAAGAGTGATGGGAAACTTAGACGTGCATTTTTGATGTTAATTTTATCTGCCATTTTATTTACCTTTAAGTTTAAAGTTCATAGTGTGCTCAAGGCACGTGTTAAGATTAATTTAACTTGTCATTTCTTGTCAAGCGTTTTCTTCTTTTTAATTCTCGATTTAATAATGCGACTTGCGAATTCATCCGACTGATTTGAGCCTTATGCCCATCAATCATCTTTTGGATACTCTCGTCAGGTAACACTTTGTAGATGTTAGGAAGCTTGGCCATTGAATATGTTTGGCGCTATGCACTGTAGCTGGCGCTCGATCTCTTCGAACACGGCTCTGATCTCCCACTGCGCAGACTTCGTGGTACGGTTAGCAATCACATCCTGCCAGCCTTGGAAGTTCAAACATAAGTTAATCTGTGTGGTGCATGACTGGGGCAATATATACCGTGCATCCTCTTTCTTCATGCCGCTCGCTATACAATCCTTGTACACATCCTCCGCTTCAGCCTGTAACTGCACCCACGTGCGGATCAAATCCATAGGCATATCAGATAATGATGGGGGGTTAATATAACGCACCTCACTCAACTCTACATAACGCTGAGACTCTTGCAGAATACCTGCTATTGCTATACGCACCAGTTGGTGGGAGCACACACGACTAATGCCCGATATGTTGAACGTCGCATATGCAAAACGGAGAGTAGCCAGGTGTCCTTTATTGACACAGTGCTTAGCCCGTTTGATGTTGGATTCAGGATCTGTCTTGGCATCGTAGCAGATAGCTGCCGCTTTACCGATGGTGTTCTCTGGGTCTTGCGTGTGGTCGAGTAACGTCACTTTCATCTGTTATACCAATTCAATAATAGTAAATATAAAAACCCGATGATAGCACCTAGCGCTAACCCGTTAAAAAGATCTAGTAGATTCATTTTCTAACCCTAAAAAAGATGGCGACCTGTGGTAGCACCGCCGAGTAGGAGTCACACTTGACGTGTCTGTTTAATCCGTAAAGCAATCGAAGTCGTCCGCTGACACACCTAATGCAGGTCGTTTGTCGGTGACGTGCGCAAGCGTTGGTGCGCCGTCAGGTTTGTTGATAAAGTCCTTAATCCGTTGCGCTTTAACCTTCCCTAACGCCTTCTCGGCAGCGGCTGGGGACAACAGCTTCTTAGTGTACGCTGCATCGCCTAACTCCTCGACCAGCACACTCTCAACCGCGCCTTCGTCCGACCACGCACGGGTGCTGCGACCTTCAACCAGTTTGTAGTTTGGAAACTCACCGCCTGATAACAAACGCTCTTCAACCAGCTTCTCAACAGCTGACAACCATGACTCGATGAGTTTCTTATTCTCCAACACGAACGCCAACTGCTCGTCGGTCAGAGTGTAGACCTCGTTTAAGTCATCGAACTGAGCAGCCACCACCTTATGCGTTAAGTTCAACAGCTCTGGGCAGGTTGCTTGCGCTCGACACCATTGACATTGCTTGTCGCCCGGCACTCTAGGTGCGTTATCCGACAGGGCTAAGGTCGCTCGTTCAGTGACCCACTCGCCCCATTTCAACAGATCAGTAACGCTGATCTCCCACTCACTGATTGAGTCAAGGCGCGGTTGAACGATCGCCAGCTTGACGTGTCGGATGTTGCAGACGTAACCGAAGTCAGCCACGGCACCCAGCGCGTACAGCATCGCCTGAGAGTTGTTCTCAGCGTAGACCGCCACCCCTTTCCCGTACTTCAGGTCAACCACGTGCATGGTGTCTCGGTTGATCACGATCGCGTCAGACGTCCCGAAGCCTTCTGAGACCCAGTCAGAGAAGTCCACCCTGACCTCTATCATCCGATCGCCCGGTATCGCCTGCACGTAGTCCACGTACACCTGCACGTAGTCAACCATCTCCCACGTGACAGGTATGTTAATCCCTTTCTCTGGGTATGTACCGATCAGGGTGCTTGGATCCGCTCCGTTCAATACCGCTTCAGCGACCGCATGGGCGACCGTACCTTCTTCAGCGAACGAAGATGACTTATCTTGGAAGTTCTCTTCAGCCTTAACCGATCCCGGGCAGTTCAACCAACGAGACGAGCCAGAGGCTGAGAGCTTAGCATGCGCGGCCATCACTTCACCTCGCTGGCTACAGCATCAACGAACGCTTGGAAGTCCGCTAGGTGTTTCTCGTCTAGGTCCGCTAAAGAGTCAGAGCCTCTATCTTTCAACCAGCTTTGCAGTCTTGGCTTGATCGCCCGATCGTTTCTGATCAGTTTCAAGCACTGCTGTTGCAGCTCATCTTTACTCAGCGTTTGAGGTACTGGCTCGTTCGCCACAATCGCTAACGCCTCTTCATCCGACATAGGTGTTGGTGTGGGTTCTGGCGCCGTGAACGCGACTGTCTTAGCCTTCTTGATCGGCTTGACGGGCAGTTCCTGCGCCACCTCAGTCAGCTCTTCAACGATCTCTTTGATGTCGGCCTGTACAGGCTTTGAAAGAATAGCGTAAGTTAAGCTGTTGATTGCGACGGTCAGGTCGCGTATTTCTTGTTCGATACTCATATATTAGTCTCCAAAAATTAAATGCCGTACGCTTCAAGCCGGCTCAGTTCTGCGTCCAGTTTAAGGTCGTTCTGCTGACCCTCAAGGTCTTTGGCCAGCTCTTTCTCAAGTTTCTCCCACCACTCCTCGCTAATGATGCCGCTGATGTCCTGACCGTTCACCTTCACGGTCTCTAACACCAAGTACTCATTGCCGTGGTCATCCTCATCGATGCGGTAGTCGCAGTCGAACGCGATACCGCCTAGTTTGATTGTTTCTGACATAAATCCTCCCTCAGGATCGTGTTAAAAGTCGGGATCACTTTAGCATAAAAAATAAAAAGGTGTAAATTTTTTTTAACAATGATACATTGTGTGCGTTTATTAAAGGAGAGATTTATGATTTTGAACGAGATAGTTGAGCATTTCGGCTCGCAATCGGAGTTAGCAAGGGCATTAGGGATAGATCGCGCTAACATAAGTATGTGGATCGCCAATCGCACTGTCCCCAGTGTACACGCGATTAATATCGAGCGGTTGACGAAAGGTAAATTTAGGGCAGTAGAGATTGTACTGCAACTGGAAGACGACAACTCAGACGGTCAGTAGGTGCGTTATGGATAACATTATATACGGCGCAACGCCGGACGAGTGGGATCATTGGCAGCTACTGCTAGGTGCTCGCGATCTGCTACCCGTGGTCTCTAATCCGATTGCAGTGGTGAGTAGCACATCTAACCTAGTGGATGTCGGGAAAGTACCCAGTCAGTACACGAAGGACAAGCTGGTGGTCGGCATCAGCGGTTGGACGGCTAAAGAGATGACGCTTGCCAACATCGAGCGTTTCAAGCGACAGCCCGACTACGGCATCTGCATTCAGACGCGACAGGTTAGAGGAATAGACATCGATGTGACCGATGTGTTTGTTGCGGATGACATCGAGCAGTGGGTTAATGATCGGCTGGGGGTTGTGTTACCTGCTAGACGTCGGAGTAACTCCAGCAAATGTCTTCTGGCGTTCCAAATGGAAGGTGAGTGGGGTAAACGTCGCGTTGAGGTGACGGGGGGAGTAGTTGAGATATTGATGTCTGGCCAACAGTTCATTGCAGGGGGAACCCATCCATCAGGCGTTAAGTATGAATGGGACGGCGGACTGCCGGATGTTGTGCCTACGCTGGATACTGAGACGTTCGAGTCGCTGTGGACTGAGCTGGTCGAGACGTTCGGCGTTGGTGCTAATGGTGTGAGCGTTTATAAGAAGCGCAACAAAGGTCTGACGGTTGTTAAGCACGACCCTGTCAAAGAGTGGTTGGTATCCCAAGGCCTTGTGATCGGTAGTAATGCCGTCGGTGATGTGTTTGTCGACTGTCCTTGGAAGTCTGAGCACAGTGATCCCGATCGGGCGTCCGGTACTGCCACGGTGTGGATGGTTGCGGGGGGTAATGGGTATGATCAGGGACATTTCAATTGCAAACACGCGCACTGCGCTGACCGCACGGATGAGGAGTTCATTGACGCCGTAGGCGCTCGGGCGGTTGTGGATCAAGAGGTGATCGACCTGTTCCCTGTTGTGAGTGGTGAGAGGGGCGTTGAGGGTGATAGTGATGATGTGGTTGTGTCGTTCAGGCGCAATGAGAAGACGGGTGAAATCCTGCCGGATCTGATCAACATCATAGCAGCACTGCGTGAGCCTACGTTCCTTGGCATCAAAATCGGCCTCGACAACTTTAGAGAAGAGATCATGTTAGCCCGTGTTGGGACTGATGACTGGATCTCTTTCACCGATAACCATTACGTCGAGATCTGGCTGGGGCTCGTCAAGAAGGGCTTTAAAGAGTTGGATCACAAGAAGATCAAACACGCGGTCCTTAACATCGCCTCAGCCAACCGGTTCGATTCCGCTCAGATGTGGCTCGAAAGTTTAGCGTGGGACGGTGTCAAAAGAGTGGATAAGTTCCTTACGTCACATATGGGCGCAGAAGATAGTCCCTATACACGCGCCGTCGCTCGGTATATGTGGACAGGGCTTGCAGGTAGGATCATGCAACCGGGTGTTAAAGCCGATATGGTGCCGGTCTTTATCGGGGAGCAGGGCGTGGGTAAATCCTCTGCGATCGCAGCGTTTAGTCCGAGCGATGAGGTGTTTGCCGAGCTGTCTTTGGCGGATAAAGATGTGGAGATTTCCAGAAAGATTCGGGGTAAGGCCGTTGTTGAGATCCCAGAGCTTAAAGGTCTTAAAGGTAAGGACATGGAACACATCAAGGCGCTGATCACCCGCATACAGGAGGAATGGCGTCAGGTTTATCGGGAGTACAACTCTAAGTATTACAGGCGTAATCTGTTCTTCGGTTCGACCAACGACGCGGAGTTCTTGGCCGATGTGACCGGTAATCGCCGCTGGTTGCCGCTTGCAGTGGGCGTGAGGGGGGTTGTGGACGTTGGAGCGATCAAATTAGATAGGTTGCAGCTATGGGCGGAAGGTCGTGAGTTGTTTGCCGCTGAGGGGATTGCCTATGCTGAAGCTGAGTTGTTGGCTCGTGACGTGCATGCAGATCATATGATCTCTGATCCTTGGATGGATTTGATTGAGCCATATGTAAAAGTCAAAGGTGACTTTCCTGTGACCGTGCATGAGGTGCTTGTGGATTGTCTGAAATTTATGTCCGCTGGTTCTTATAACAGGGGGCATGAGATGCGGGTCGCCGATATATTTCGTAAGCTGGGGCTCGTTAAAAAGCGGCATATGGTGGGGGGCAGTCGACATGTTTATTGGGAGCGTGATGAGGTGTAATTGCCATACCTAGAGGGGTAAAAGGTGTGGTAGAGGTGTGGCAAATCGGATGGGGAGGTGTGGCAATAAAAAATAATGTTAAATAGTGGAAATATCGATTTGCCACACCTGCCACACCTAAAGGGTAAATTGCCATACTTTTTTGGGGAGGTATGGTCACCTTGTAACCCGCATGGTGTCTGGGATGTAGCCATTATTACCATACCTGCCATACCTTCTTAATTAAAAAGAAATAGAAGGTATAAATAGGGGGTATAGGGGGTAAATATACCTATATATACATTTATATAAAGTGTAGGTAAAAACGGTGTGGTAAGTGTGGTAGTGATTTAACATATTGTATAAATATTATATGTATGTTATCGTTGTTGAGAATTTTAATCATATGGAATAATTTATGTTGAGTCAGAGTCAGATTGTTAAACATTTAAAAGGTCGCAACTTAGCCAAGGTCGCACAGGAGTGTAGTTTGAGTTATATCTCGGTCAATCGGTTGGTTAAAGACCCCACACGGTCGTGTCACTCATCCACACTCCGCTTGTTAAGTGAGTATTTGACCCGAGGCGCGGAAGACATCTTGAATGACGATGCGGTGATTTGATATGACGCCAGAAGAGATGGATTTGGAGTACCTCTATGCTCACCTTGTTAAAAGGGGTGTAAAGCCCTCTGAGACGGACGAGGAGGCGTTTATTGCTGAGGTGGGGCTGTTGGTCTCACCTAGTCTTTCGCGAGCGGGTGCAAGGCGTCAGGTGCTGGAGCAATTGTATGGTAAAGCCTAAGCCTAAGCTGTATTTTAAGGATGGCCGCTGGTGGTGTTCAGGTCTCGGCCTCACCTTGTGTGATGTGTCACCTGTAAAGGCGTACGAAGTGTGGTTACGATGTCACACCGAGAGCCTCGGCTGGTGGGGTAATGTAGAGGTTTAATGTTTCACAGGATGTTTCACAGCCTCAGCTGGTTATTTTTAGGCGTTATGTAGTCGGATACATAACGATTAGGCGCGTTTATACTTATATAGGCCGCTTTTAAATAAACGCGTAAAAGACGGCTTTGCAGCTTGTTTTTGGTTGATATGAACCAATTTGGGTGATGGGTGTTGGTTGATATCAACCAAAAGGCCGCTTGTTAGGCGGCCTCATCTTGTATTAGCGGCGGTTGATGTCAGGCTTGCTAAGGCCTAACTGGTTGACGCGCTGGCCGATGTGATAGGCGGCCGTCCATGACTGTGCGGTTAGTAGCGCGAACGCGATTGCCATAAGGTAAAGCTTCATCTAATTACCTCGACCTCATAACCTAATTTCTCGCTCAGCTGTTTCGCGTATTTTTTAGTCAGCGCGTGCTTATATTCGCTAAATGGAAACGCGCGACTAGGCTTGCGAATCGCATTACTTGATTCGGTTTGATAAGGACCATCGATTGTATAACGTCCACCCTTGTCCCATGTGCCAATTTCTTTTGTTGATAGTGTTTGCATGTCTTAGTCTCCTCTTGTGAATGTAAAACCGTTATATTCGACACGGCCTTTTTCGTTGAATTCCCTCAGCAATTGCATGGCGCGCGCGGTTTCTAATACCGTCAAGCCTCCGCCGGTCAATTGTAAAAACACGGTCGCGGGATCTTTTCCAGTGATAAAGCTTTTACCTTGTTTCTCTACTTGCATGTTATTAG
>Ga0194119_10010144_pt1 | contig 12473 bp, 10 predicted proteins | sample TA2MahC100mmetaG_FD_148620 | JGI IMG/M metagenome (GOLD analysis project Ga0194119, IMG submission 148620) | Freshwater microbial communities from Lake Tanganyika, Tanzania - TA2015018 Mahale Deep Cast 100m | ecosystem: Environmental > Aquatic > Freshwater > Lake | place: Tanzania: Lake... | reverse complement strand
GGCCAGCACGATGGCGCGCGCCCGCGGCGCGGGATCCTCGCTGGCGAAGATGCCGCTGCCGACGAACACGGTCTCGGCGCCGAGTTGGCGCATGAGCGCCGCGTCGGCCGGCGTCGCGATGCCGCCGGCGGCGAAGTTCGGCACGGGCAGCTTGCCCAGCCGCGCGGTCGCCACGACCAGGTGGTACGGCGCGCCGAGGTTCTTGGCCTCGGCCATCAGTTCGTCCTCGCGCAGCGTGGTCAGGCGCCGGATCGCGGTCATGACCTCACGCATGTGCGTGACGGCCTCCACGACGTCGCCGCTGCCCGCCTCGCCCTTGGTGCGGATCATCGCCGCGCCCTCGCCGACGCGCCGCAGCGCCTCGCCCAGGTTCCGGCAGCCGCAGACGAACGGCACCTTGAAGCCGTGCTTCAGGATGTGATGTTCCTCGTCCGCCGGCGTGAGCACCTCGGATTCGTCGATGTAATCCACGCCCAGGGCCTCCAGGATCTGCGCCTCCACGAAGTGGCCGATGCGGCACTTCGCCATGACGGGGATCGAAACGCTGTCCATTATTTTTAAGATTAGTTCCGGGTCGGACATGCGCGCCACGCCGCCCTGCGCGCGGATATCGGCCGGCACGCGTTCGAGCGCCATCACGGCACACGCGCCAGCCTCCTCGGCGATCTTGGCATGGTCCGCTGTCACCACGTCCATGATGACGCCGCCTTTTAACATTTGAGCCAGCCCCTTTTTCTCGGTCCAGGTACCAGTCTTCGCTTGCATTTTCTTCACTCCTTTATTGCATGCGCCTGAATTCTACCATGCAGGCACTTTTTGGGCCGCGGGCGGGTGAGGGGCATGCTCGAATGTGTGATTCAGGGTGGTTGAGGCAACCCCTCCGGCGGCTCTTGACAATTTCGGCAGGATGGATACAATTATTACAATGATACAATTAGTACAATCGAGACGATAGTCAATGGCGGAAAAGAGGCTCAGCCTTCATCTGGATTTCCGCTCCGGCCTGCCGATCTACGCTCAAATCGTGGAGCAGATCCAAAGCCAGCTGGCGAACAAGATCCTCAAGCCGGGCGATCAGCTGCCCACAGTGCGCGCCCTGGCGCAGGAACTGCGGGTGAACTTCAACACCGTGGCTCGCGCCTACCGTCTGCTGGATGAGGCGCGCATCATCTCGACCCAGCAGGGGCGCGGCACGTACATCCTGGAGATCCCGCCGCCGCAGGTGACCGAAAAGTTGCGGCGCGAATCGCTGGAGGCGCTCACTCGGCGGTTTCTCAACGAGGCCATTCGCATGGGTTTCTCGGAGCGTGAGGTCAGCCAGATGGTCAGAGACCGCCTCAAGTCGGTGAAGGAGGCGAAGGCTGGAGAGAAGGAATAGTCAACAAGGAGAATGAAGACATGGATACCAAGTTCGTCAAGTCGGCTGTCGAAAAGAGAAAATCCGGGATGACCGATACGCACATCCCGCCCATCGCGGTTTTCGTGTTCACGATCGTGTTGATCGGTGCCATCAAGATCGCCTGGCTGCTGGATGGATTGAACATGTCCGATCTGTTCATCGCCGGCACCCTCCTGGCGCTGACTGGCATCGCCGCCTATCTGCTGTTCGCGATCAAGGTGGCGGCGCAGTGGGAGAAGGTGATCGTGCTGCGCCTCGGCAGGTTCAAGGGCTTGAAGGGTCCGGGCCTGTTCTGGATCATACCGATCGTGGACAGCGCGGCGATGTGGATCGATCATCGCGTGAGCGTGACGCCGTTCTCGGCCGAAAAGACTCTTACGAAGGATACCGTGCCCGTGGATGTCGACGCGGTGCTGTTCTGGGTGGTGTGGGATGCCGAGAAGGCCGCGCTGGAGGTGCGGGACTATCAATCCGCCATCTCGTGGGCCGCGCAGACCGCGCTGCGCGAGATCATCGGGCAGATGTCGCTGGCGGACATCCTCGTCGGCCGCACCATGATGGATGCGGAGCTGCAGAAGATCATCGACGAGCGCACCACACCCTGGGGAGTGACCGTGCAGTCGGTGGAGATCCGCGATGTGGTCATCCCGCAGGACCTCGAAGATGCCATGTCGCGCCAGGCGCAGGCCGAGCGTGAACGGCAGGCGCGCGTGATCCTGGGTGAATCGGAGAAACAGATTGCCGCCTCCTTTGCCGAGGCCTCGCAAGCTTATCTGGAAAATCCCACCGCACTGCATCTGCGCGCCATGAACATGCTGTTCGAGGGGTTGAAGGAAAAGGGCGCGCTGGTGATCGTGCCCTCCTCGGCGGTGGATACGATGAACCTGGGCGGGATCAGCGGCATGGTCTCATTGGCGCAGGGCAACCTGCCGAAGGACAAGTGAACGTTTCACGTGAAACATGGAAAAAGGAGTTGGAATGACAACCCGCACGACCGTAATCCTTTCCCTGGCGTTGATCGCCGTTGCGCTGGCCGCCGGCCTGCTGCTGTGGGATCGCCTGCCGGCACAGATGGCCTCCCATTGGAACGCGAACGATCAGGTGGATGGAACAATGCCGAAATTCTGGGGCATCCTTCTGATACCGTTCATGTCATTGGGGATGCTTGCCTTGTTTTTGGTGCTGCCATCCATCGATCCGCTCAAGGCGAACATTGAGAAGTTTCGATCCTCGTTCAACCTGTTCATCCTGTTGATCATCACCTTCCTGCTCTATTTGTACGGGTTGACGATCCTGTGGAGCCTTGGCTTTCAGGATTTTCGCATGAGCTCAGCCATGCTCCCGTTCCTCGGCATTTTGATCCTCTTCATCGGATACATGCTGCGGCGGGCCAGGCGCAATTTCTTCATCGGCATCCGCACCCCTTGGACCCTCTCCAGCGATTTCGTGTGGGACAAGACCCATCGACTTGGTTCGACGTTGTTCATGCTGGCCGGCCTCCTGACATTGTTTGGCGCGTTCCTCGGCGGAGCGGCCGCGATCTGGTTGACCCTCGTGCCGCTGATCGTATTCTCCCTGATCCTGGCGGTGTATTCCTATTTGCTCTATCGCGAGGAGACGCGGTCTTGAGACGGCAGGGAACGGACCGTGCGCAGGATTGAACCTTGTGTTTCACGTGAAACCGGATGAAAGGAAATGCAAATGACCGATGAGATTCCGAAGTGGGAATACCGCGTGCAGACCGTGGGAGGTTTCTTCTCCGGTGTCAAACCGCAGGAGTTGGAATCGCTCCTGAACGAGTGGGGCGAGCAGGGCTGGGAGGAGGTGGCGGCGCCCGTCGTGGAAAATGCGAACAAGATCAACGTGATCGCCAAACGTCCGCTGACGCGCTCGGCGCGCCGCTTCCGCTCCATGCCCGTATGAGGAGGCTTCCCCTGTGCAGCCGGAGGCAGCGGACCATCCCTGACGCAGGGAGATTGCCTGCCCATACGCATGAGCCCGATTGTGTTACGACGGGGCCAGTTTCTTCGCGCTGTTGCAAGAAAACCCCGACTACTGTAATGGAATTGGACTCTTCCATAAAGAGCCTGGACACGAAGCACATAAGGAGGGGAGGCCCGTACTTTTCACCAACGATTTCCTCAATCTTTGTGTTTGAAATGGTCTTCCGTTAAACGGTGGAACTTGGAATTCTAACAGCGCATGGCTGATTATAAATAGAACATATGTTCTACAATCGTTTCGCGCACCGCCGAAGACGAATTCCCGCAATTCTTGATTATTCCAGTTGTGATGGGGCTGCCCTGGAGGTCATCTGCGGCTCCTCTGGCGATTCTTCGCGGACCAGAAAGGCGACCGCCCGGCTGTTGCGCGCATCCATGATCAAATCCAGATGGTGACCGGGACTGTAATCCTCGACCGCGATCAGGTGCAGAGCGCTCAGAACGCGCGGGTTATCCACAGGGATGAATTGGGTCAGATGGTTCGGAGTGGAATAGAAGAACTCCCGGTTGAACGCCGCCTGCTCGTCGTCCAGAAAAACGGCGATGGGGTAGATCTGTGCCTCCATCAGATCCTGAAAGAAGTGTGTGCCGAAGGACGGTTCCGGTGAGGCGCCCACCGCCTCGCCGGCCAGCTCGACCAGCGCGCGTGCGTTGTAGATGTCGTTATACGAGATGTGAACCCCGAGATCCGGCGTGGAGGTGCCCCAGCGGCCGGGTCCGACCGCAATAAAGGGGTGGCCCTTCAAGGCTGTGTTGAGCCGGCTGATGGCTCGCTCCAATTGATTGCGTTCGGCCTGCGACGATAAAGCGAAATATCCCTCGGAAGGCACGAATAATACGTATCGAATGCCCTGCACGAAACCTTGCGGGACCATGCGGTGGGTGGAGAAGATGATCTCCTGCGGTTGGAGATCGTGCGGAATGAGAACCCCTTCGGCTTCCTGCATGTGACTTTGGGGGCGGCACTGCAGAAGCGTGATCCGGATCCTCGGGCGCGGTTCGTCGGGGTCCAGGATGCGGGCGGCAAATTCCGTGTCGACCGGCGAGCCGTAATGAGTCTCCAGAAGGTGCAGGGCATCGCGCACAACCGACACGAAGGGGGTGCGGGCAAGCAGCCCGTCGAAAGTGACGACCATGTGATCGGTCGAGGTGGACCTGGTTCGTATGGACGCGAGATATCCGTCCTCTTCGACCTGGACGATGTACCGCAGCGGGCCATAATCCGGGTGAAGCAGGTCCTCCACCGGAACGCTCGTGAACAGATTTGCCTGCAAGTCGATGAGATCGACCTTATGCTGGGAGTAGCGGCGGATGGTGCGCACATCCGAGGAGGAATGCAGGCGGGGATGACTCAAAGCCACGAGTCGCGGGTGATCGTCCGCGACCAGATCCACAGCGCGTGTCCCCAACCCCCAGACGAGTCGCAGGAATCCATCCTCCTCCCGGATTTGTGGCGACCAGCGATACAGATTGCGGCTGAAGGCCACACCCGCGGCGTGGGGAAGGTAATAACGCCCCAGCCGCTCCCCCTCCACGAATTGGATCAGGATCCCGATGCGCTCATCGTAATCCGCCAGATCCTTTTGGTGGCGATAGAGCAGGGCATCGGGATTTAGCACGCTGGCGTAAATGCTCGAGATCGCCTGCGTCAGCGCGTGCAGGCGATTCGCGTGGGAGCCCTGGTTGGGAAGAAATATGCTTTCGTATTTGCCTGCAAACGAAGTGCCAAAGTTGTCCTCCAACAGGCTGGAGGAGCGCACGATCAGGGGGGTATCGGCCGCCTCCGCCACGATCTGTTCCAGGCGTTCCACGATCTCGGGCGGTAATTGTCCCTTTGCAAATTCGGAACACAGCGCCGGGAAATCCGCCCGCATCTGTTCCTCGGTCTTGTACTTCTGGTCGTTCCAGCGGATCAAGCCGTTGATGGCCATGAAGTTGTAGAACACATCCGAGCCAAGGTAATAGGATACCGGGATGCGAAAGCAATCGCGGATCTCCGCGGGGGCCGTCTCGCGCAGGATGCGCATGGCGAGCAGCATGCCGGCCGCCTTGCCGCCCACCTTGCCGCCGCCGATCTTGCGCATGCGGATGTCCTTGAAATCCTCCACCTTGAACCACTGGCGCGCCATCTTGATGTATCTCAACTGGTCGCTGATCATGGTGCGGATGAGCACCACCTGGATTTCCTGCAGGCGCGCCTCATATTTGCCGCGCTCGCCGGCCGGCATCGCCTCGATGGTCTCGGCCTGTTCGATCAACATGTCCTGCGGCGCGAGTTCCGGGTTGAACCATACGAACTCCGAATCGCCGCGGCCGCGCTCGCTCAGCACCAGGCGGACGATGGCTTCGAACTCCGTGTAGGGCAGGTTGTAGGCAAAGTAGAAATCGGTCAGGGCATCGCGGACGCGCGTCAGGCGCGTTTCCCAGATGTCGGCTTTTTCCTCGACGTAGGGCTCGTGAAGACCTTCGCGCTCCTGCGACTCGATCGCCTTGCGGCGCGCCTCCTCGTCGAAGACCTCCTTGGTGACGATGCCGCGGGTGAACAGTTCCCTGCGCATGCGCGAACGGATGCGGCCGCTCAGGATCGGATACTGGTTGAGCGCCAGCAGGATCTTCATCACGTTGTCCATGGAGATGCTTGGGAAGGTCATGCGCCACCGGCTTCATTTTTACCATAACTCCCGTTCGCCCAATCACGCTTATGAAAAGAATCCATCGATAAAAAACCGCCGGGCTTGTTTGCCCCGGCGGACGGAATGATCTTTGGTTTCGGTGCTTCCTATCCCAGATGCATGGGCATGATTACGTGCAGAAAGTCCTCATCCCCCACCGGTTTGACCACGCCGGGCGCGTTGGCGGCGGAGGTTTCCAGGGCCACGTTGGGTGTCTTGATCACCTCGAGCGCCTCGCGCAGGAACTTGACGTTGAAGGCGATCAGCACTCCGCTTCCGTCAACCGTGGCTTCGACGATGGTCTCGTTCCGGCCGGTCTCCTCGGAGGTGGCGGAGATCTCCACTTCGCTGGGCTGCATCTCTCCCTTGGATTGCTTGATATCCAGGCGCGCCACGTTCGAACCTTCGCGGGCGAAGATCTCGGCCTGCTTGCAGGCCTTGAGCAGGGAGGCGGTGGAGACCAGCGTGCGCGACTTGAAACTGCGCGGGATGATCTGCTGGTAATCCGGGAAGGTGCCGTCGATCAATTGCGAGACCACCTCCACATCCTTCACGCGAAAGAGCACCTGTCCGCGCTGTTTAGGGACCACCATTTGGATCACCTCTTCGCCGTCCCCTGCCACGCGAGCCAGTTCGTTCAGGGCGCGGGCAGGGATGATGATGTTGACCGACCGCGGCGCGGGTTGCGAGAGCTGAGCCTTGCGCACCGACAGGCGGAAGCCGTCGGCGGCGGCCATCGTGAGTTTGTCCTTTTCGATGTTCATCAGCACGCCCATCAACACCGGCCGCGCCTCATCGCTGGAGGCGGAAAATGCCACCTGGTGGATCATCTCCTTGAAGTCCGCTACATTTAAATGCACCGCGCCGTCCATCTCCGGCACCGGCATGGGCGGGAACTCCTGCGCGTCGATGCACTTGACCTCATTGTTCGAGGAGCCGCTTTTCACGTGCAGGGTTTGTGTCTTCGCATCGAGGGTCAGCTGTACCTGGTCGGAGGGCAGGGTGTTGACCAGGTCCGAGAGCGTTCGCGCCGGCACGGTGGTCGAGCCTTCCTGGTCGATGCGCGCCGCGCTCCAGCAGGTGATGCCCAGCTCGAGGTTGGTGGCAGACAGGCGCAGGCGGCCTTCATCGGTGGCGATCAGGATGTTCGATAGAACGGGGAGCGTACTGCGCGGCGATACGGCGCGGGAAACGATGCCCAGACCGCGCGCCAGATTCTCTTGCAGGACTGTGACTTTCATATAGGATCGCCCTCGTTTGCAGTAATATTTTGCGAGTATATCATTAATCCCCCGCGACCAATGACACGCCGAGCATCAGCAGAAAAAACAGGAGCTGCAGTGCAAACAAAGCCGCAAAGACATAGGCGACATAGGTCCAGGCCGAAGCGCTTTTTCGGGTCGATTGCGGGTGCAGGCTCTGCCCCTCGGCCAGCGCGCGGATCGAGGTCACCGCCTGACCGAGATCGTTCACCCAGAAAACGCCCGCCGATTCGTCCGGGATGATCAAGCGGCTTCCATTGAATGAGCGAAGCCAGCTTTCGATATTCTCCGGCGCATTCACGGACAGTGAACCCGGCAAGATGACTGCCTTTGGGTTCGTTCCGGGCGGGATCTTTTCCGCGGCGTTCAGCACCGTCAACGGGATTTTCGAGGCGTGTCGTGCGAAGAGCGTCTTGATCGAGGTGCCCAATTCACCGTTGCTGTTATCGAGCACCAGCACATCGAAATCACTGTGCCGGGCTTCCAACGCATCGTGGCGCGCGCTCCCGTCCCGGCGCAGGACCGTCAGGTGATACCACAACAGGATCGTGAACAAGACGAGAATCTGCAAGGTGTTGAGGACCGAATCCCCAAAGTTGCTGGTATCCCCGCCCAGCGCCGCGTTGATCAGGGTGAAGATCAAGCCCGCGGCCGAGGCCATGCCGCCGATCACGGACGCGAACAGGACCAGGTACAAATACGTTTTGCGCACTACCGACCGGCGTGCGTGGTCACCCATGTCGCCTTCCGCCAGCGCTTCTGCCTGCATGGGACGCCAGGTGATCAGCCACACCGGCAGGCCGACTGCCAGCGTAGCCAGCGAACCGGCAAGCGGATCGCGAAAGCCGCCAGCGCTTAGATATTCGTTTCCCAGTCCAAGGTCGATTACGAAAGAAAGCAAGATGGTGACGCCAATGAACGAGGCGGTGAGTGCGATGATCGATAGGATGTAGTTGTAGATGCGCTGTTTACCGGCGCGGCGGACGGCCTGTGCGTCGAAGCCGATCTGCTGTATCAGCCAGTAACCGTAATACGCCCAGATCACGCCGAAAGGCAGGCCGATCGAGATCGGATTCCCGACCTGTTGAAGGAATTCGTTCCAGGGCATGCTCTCACCGAACAATCGCTGGAGGATCTTGTACAGCAGATTCCCTCCGGCGGAGAGCACCACGATCACACCTCCGAGTGCCAGAAGATAAAGGACCACAAGGCGCAGCACGGATTCCTTTTCCGCCGGTTCCGGAAGGGCATCCTGCAGGAGACGCCAGGCATATACCCAGATGGGAGTTCCGATCGCCAGCAGGGCGATCGCGTTGACCGCTGTCTCGCGCCCGATCTCGCCGAGTATGGCCGCAGGCAGGGTAAAGGCGAAATCCAGCGCCTGTTGCGCACCGTAGACGACCATTAACAGTCCGTAGAGCATCCATACAAAGCGGTACAGGCGGCGGATCTCCGAGAAATTTTCCGCGTCCGGCAGGGAGGCCCATGCCTTGCGAAGAATGTCCCAGAAATAGGCCGCAATGAGCAGGTTGATGGCGATGGCGATGGCGTTATCGAGGGGGGTTTGCGAGCCGCCCACGATGGCGCGGTAGGTGTACAGCTTTGCGGTGGTGAGGAAGGCGCGATTGATGAGCGCCAGCAGATTCTGCACCGCGGGGATCAGCGTGGCGAGCAGAACGCCGTACAGAAAGACTGCGCGCAGGCTGGCGGTTCCTTCCTCGTCCTCCCTCAGGGAGGCGCGCTGCGCCCAGGACCAGTGAAAAAGGAAGATCGGTACACCTACAAGAATTAGCGATAGGGCCTGCGCCAGCGCCTCCGCGCTGTCCACCACATTGTCCGTGTCGAGAATCGAACGCACCAGGCCGATGATCCCCCACAGCACCACCTCCAGGCTGATGAAGGCCACAGCGTAAAAGTAAAGTCGGCGGATGGTTTTCATGGTTGACTCCATTTTCTCTCACCCTTACCCGCTGCCCTACGGGCACGATGTCCCTCAGGGAGAGGGAACCCCTTCCCTCCTCGTCCCCTTCGGGGATGCTTCGCGAGGGGAAGGGTTGGGGATGAGGAAATCAAGGCTTATACGGTTCCTGATACCAGCTGTAATCCCAGAAGTTGTAGGGCATGGAATTCAGCTTCCAGTTTCCGTCCTGTTCCACCAACAGGGCGCGGTCCATGCTTTCGTAGCCGCTCGAGAAGGGATCGCTGTACGAGTAGAAGAGGGTCAGAGTCACCACGGCTTCGTCGTCGTGAATCTCGGCCGTGCCTACATCCAGGCCGGTATTGCCGGGGTTGACCATGCCGTTGAAGAAGGAACGGCGGAATTCATCGTAGGTGGGCTTGTGTTCGAGATCCGCCAGATAGCCGTAGGCTTTTTGATAATCCTGGTTCAAAATGGCAAGCACGTAGTTGTGCACCACACCCTCTGGGGTGTGGTCCGCCAGGTATTCGCGCTGATCCTGCCGAGTGAAGAACAGCGCCAGCGCCAGCACGATCAACAGGCCAATGCCGATCAGAATGCCTATCAGGAAGCGGTCTTGTTTCATGGGGAACCTCCGCATGGGTTTCATTGTATGGGCTTTCCGTTCAAATGGCAAGAAATGCCGGTGTGGGCATTTGGTATACTACTGCCACCCGATTCATAAAGGAGCCATATGACCATTGCCGCCCCTCGCTGGGAGATGTCCAACGTCTACCCTTCGCTCGAATCGAAGGAATTCAAGGCCGCTGTCGCGGAATACAAGAAGCAGGTGGCCGCGCTCGAGAAGTTCTACAAGAACAAGTTGAGGAAACTGGGATCAAAAAGCAGGGAGAAGGAAATCGCCCCTGTGCTCGGCGAAGCGGTCGACCGCATCAACCGCATCCAGACACTCTCGGGCACCATCGTGCCCTTCCTATATGCCCATGTCTCCACCGATTCGCGCGACAAGCTGGCGGCGAAGACTCTTTCCGAGTTCGAGCAGGCCAGCCTGCCGATGGACAAGCTCTTCACACAGTTCAAGGCCTGGCTTGGGGAGATCGCGCCGAAATTGGACAAGGTCATTCAGCAAAATAAGACTGCCAAAGCGCATGCCTTCATGCTCAAGGAGGCGGCCGCGCAGAGCAAATACCTGATGAGCGAAGCCGAGGAGGCGTTGGCCGCGGAACTCTCCCTGAGCGGCGGCAACGCCTTTGAAAAACTCCAGGGCACCGTCACCTCGCAGATGACCGTGGAGTTTGAATTGAACGGAAAGACCGAAAAGATGCCGATGCCGGCGCTGATCAACCTGCGCTCGCATGCGGATGAATCCACGCGCCGCCGCGCGTACGAGGCCGAGACCAAAGCCTGGGAGGAAATCAAAGAAACCCTGGCCGCCTGCCTGAACGGAGTCAAGGGCGAGGTAAACACGCTGAACAGGAAGCGCGGCCGCAAGGATGCCATCCACTCCTCCATCGAAGCCGCGCGCCTGGACCGCAAAACGCTCGAGGCCATGCTGACCGCTATGAAGGATTCCTTCCCGATGTTCGGCAGGTATTTCAAGGCCAAGGCAAAGAAGCTTGGCAAGGAACAGCTGGCCTGGTGGGATGTCTTCGCGCCGCTCGGGCGGACGGACAAGGTGTACACGTTCGATGAGGCGCGCGATTTCATCCTGGAGAACTTTGGGCAGTTCTCGCCGGACCTGCGAACCTTCGCCAGGCGCGCCTTCGACCACCGCTGGATCGATGCCGAGCAGCGTGAAGGCAAGCGCGGCGGTGGCTTTTGCATGGATATCCAGGCTGTGAAGGAGAGCCGCATCCTGTCGAATTTCGACGGTTCGCTGGATCAGGTCAGCACACTGGCGCACGAGCTCGGGCATGCCTTTCACAACGAGTGCGCCCACCAGGCAGGCAAGACCCCGCTGCAGCAGCTCACGCCCATGACGCTGGCCGAGACCGCCTCCACCATGTGCGAGACGATCGTGACCGAGGCGGTGCTTTCCGCCACGAAGGATCCTAAGGAGGAGCTGGCGGTGCTCGAGGCGCAGATCCAGGGTGCGGCGCAGGTAGTGGTGGATATCTACTCGCGCTACCTGTTCGAGAAGGAGATCTTCGAACGCCGCGAGAAATCCGAGCTCTCTGCCGACGATTTCTGCGAGATCATGGAGCGCGCCCAGAAGGCCACCTACGGCGACGGGCTTGACGAGCGATACCTGCAGAAGTTCATGTGGACCTGGAAGCCGCACTATTACTCCAGCGGCCTGTCGTTCTACAATTACCCCTACGCCTTTGGTTTGTTGTTTGCCACGGGGTTGTACGCGATCTACCAGCAGCGCGGTGCGGAATTCGTAAGAGATTACAGGAACCTGCTGGCCTCCACCGGCGAGCAGACCGCCGCAAAGCTGGCCAGGAAGTTCGGCATTGACATCACCACGCGCAAGTTCTGGGATGACAGCCTGGCCATCATCGGCAGGCGCATCGACCGCTTTTGCGAGTTATGAGGGTTCATTGATGAACCGCAGGATCCTTTTCTTATGTACCTCGTTGCTGTTAATGCTGGCATGCACCACGCTGTTGCCTGGCACGCCGACACCCGCGCCCATCCCCACAACCATCACTGAGCCCACATCCTCGGTCCTTAACGAAAACCTCCCACAGGCTGAAGCCGATGTGCCGCGTATCTCGGTGGAGGAGGCCAGAACGGCTCTCGAAAGCGGCGCGGCGGTCATCGTGGATGTGCGCAGCGCGGAATCCTTTGCCGAAACCCACATGGCAGGCGCCATTTCCATTCCGCTGAGCGAATTCGAAAATAATATCGAGGGGATCGGGCTGGAAAAGGACCAATGGATCATCACCTACTGCACCTGACTCGACGAACACCAGAGCGCCCGTGCGGCGTTCCTGCTTTTGCAGAATGGGTTTTCCCGCGCCAATCCCATCCTGGGCGGACTCGAAGCCTGGATGAACGCAGGTTACCCGGTCGAATAATCCATGATCCGCTCGATCGATCACGTCCAAATTGCCATGCCGCCCGGCGAGGAGGATCGTGCGCGGGCGTTTTATACCTTACACGGTGACAAATTGCGTTTTTTGAAAGAGTTGGAAGCGCAAGATGAGCAAAGAATCGAGTTCAGATTTATGTCTGGTCATGGTTTCGTCCAAGCAAGTAGAGATAGCGGATTTG
>Ga0194119_10010132_pt1 | contig 12485 bp, 10 predicted proteins | sample TA2MahC100mmetaG_FD_148620 | JGI IMG/M metagenome (GOLD analysis project Ga0194119, IMG submission 148620) | Freshwater microbial communities from Lake Tanganyika, Tanzania - TA2015018 Mahale Deep Cast 100m | ecosystem: Environmental > Aquatic > Freshwater > Lake | place: Tanzania: Lake... | reverse complement strand
GAGGTCGAAGGACTCGAGGCGCTTCTGGATCGCCTCGGCGCCCATGCCGCCGTCGAACCAACGGCCGTAGCGGTCGCGCATCTCGCGGAAGAGCATCTCGTCCCCCTCAAGGTCTTGGACCTTGAGCGTGCGGAAGCGGTCGAAGACCCGATCGAGGCGATCGATCTCCTGATCAGCCTTACGACGGATCGCGGCCATCTCGCGCTCACCGGACTCGCGCACCTTGCGACGGATATCCGCCTTCGCGCCCTCGTCCTCGAGCTCAGCGAGGTCGGCTTCGAGCTTCTTCTGACGTGCCTCGATGTCCGAGTCCCTGCGGCTGGCGATCTGCTTCTTCTCCACGCCAAGTTGGTTCTCGAGGGTGGGGAGCATCTCGTGCCGACCCTCTTCGTCGACCCAGGTGATCATGTAGGCAGCGAAGTAGATGACCTTCTCGAGGTCCTTCGGCGCGAGGTCCAGCAGGTAGCCGAGACGGCTCGGCACACCCTTGAAATACCAGATGTGCGTGACCGGCGCAGCGAGTTCGATGTGACCCATCCGCTCACGACGGACCTTGGCCCGCGTGACCTCGACACCGCAGCGCTCGCAGATGATGCCCTTGAAGCGCACGCGCTTGTACTTGCCGCAGTAGCACTCCCAGTCACGGGTAGGGCCGAAGATCTTCTCGCAGAACAAGCCGTCCTTCTCAGGCTTGAGCGTGCGGTAGTTGATCGTCTCGGGCTTCTTCACCTCGCCATAGGACCACGTGCGGATGTCATCCGCTGTGGCCAGGCCGATGCGCAGCTCATCGAAGAAGTTGACATCCAGCACGTGTGTGTCCTTCGCTCTCGTGTCTGATCTCTAGTCGTGGTGGTTACAGTTCTTCGACGCTGCTCGGCTCACGCCGGGACAGGTCGATGCCGAGTTCCTCGGCGGCGCGGAATGCATAGTCCTCGTCGGAGTCCTTCATGTCGATGGCCACTCCGTCACCGGAGAGAACCTCGACGTTCAGGCACAGGGACTGCATTTCCTTGACCAGCACCTTGAACGACTCGGGGATGCCGGGCTCGGGGATGTTCTCGCCCTTGACGATCGCCTCGTACACCTTCACGCGGCCGAGGACGTCGTCGGACTTGATGGTGAGCAGTTCCTGCAGGGCGTAGGCGGCGCCGTAGGCCTCGAGGGCCCACACCTCCATCTCACCGAAGCGCTGGCCACCGAACTGCGCTTTGCCACCCAACGGCTGCTGGGTGATCATCGAGTAAGGACCAGTCGAGCGCGCGTGGATCTTGTCGTCGACCAAGTGGTGCAACTTGAGGACGTACATGTAGCCCACGGACACCGGCCCGGGGAAGGGCTCGCCGCTACGGCCATCGAAGAGTTGTGCCTTGCCATCGGGGCCGACGAGAGTTATGCCATCCGCGGTCGGCAGTGTGGCCGACAGAACCGCAGCCAACTCCCCCTCGCGCGCGCCGTCGAACACCGGTGTTGCGACCTTCGAACCGGCGGGAAGCTCGCGGACGGCCTTCGGGAGATTCGCCGCACGCGGATCCGAGACATCCACCTTCCATCCGGCAGCGGCAGCCCACCCGAGGTGCACTTCGAGAACCTGACCGACGTTCATGCGACCGGGGACACCGAGCGGGTTGAGCACGATGTCGACAGGTGTTCCGTCGGAGAGGAACGGCATGTCCTCTTCGGGGAGGATGCGCGCGATGACGCCCTTGTTGCCGTGGCGCCCCGCGAGCTTGTCACCCTCGGTGATCTTGCGCTTCTGCGCGATGTAGACGCGCACGAGCTTGTTGACGCCGGGGGGCATCTCATCGCCCTCATCGATGTCGAACACTCGGACGTCGATGACCTTGCCGGATTCACCGTGCGGGACCTTGAGCGAGGTATCGCGAACTTCGCGCGCCTTCTCACCAAAGATCGCGCGGAGCAGGCGCTCCTCCGGTGTCAGTTCGGTTTCACCCTTGGGGGTCACCTTGCCGACGAGGATGTCACCGGGCACGACGTCTGCACCGATGCGGATGATGCCGCGATCATCGAGATCGGCGAGAACTTCCTCACTCACGTTCGGCAGGTCGCGAGTGATCTCTTCCGGACCGAGCTTCGTGTCACGCGCATCGATCTCATGCTCCTCGATGTGGATCGAGGAGAGGACATCGTCCTGCACGAGGCGCTGCGACAGGATGATCGCGTCCTCGTAGTTGTGGCCCTCCCACGACATGAACGCGACGAGCAGGTTCTTGCCGAGCGCCATCTCGCCCTGATCGGTAGAGGGGCCGTCGGCGAGCACTTGGCCCACTTCGACGCGCTGGCCCTCCGTGACTACCGGACGCTGGTTGAAGCAGGTGCCCTGGTTGGACCGACGGAACTTCTCCAGGCGATAGGCGTTGTACGTGCCATCGTCGTTGGCGACGGTGATCAGGTCCGCGGACACTTCGGTGACGCCACCGGCCTTCTCGGCCAGCACCAGGTCACCGGCGTCGTACGCCGCGGGGAACTCCATACCCGTGCCCACCAGCGGTGCTTCTGCACGCAGGAGGGGAACGGCCTGACGCTGCATGTTCGAGCCCATGAGCGCACGGTTGGCATCGTCGTGCTCGAGGAACGGGATCATCGACGTGGCGACCGACCAGAGCTGGCGCGGGGAGACGTCCATGTAGTCGACCTCGTCCGGAGCCACGTAATCGACTTCGCCGTTACGACGACGCACGAGGATGCGGGATTCGGCGAATGCTCCGGAGTCGCTCAGCGGGGTGTTCGCCTGCGCGATGACGTGCAGGTCCTCTTCGTCCGCCGTCAGGTAGTCAACCTGGTCGCTGACCTTGCCCTTGACCACCTTGCGGTAGGGGGTCTCGACGAATCCGAACGCGTTGATCCGCCCGTAGGTGGCCAGCGATCCAATGAGGCCGATGTTCGGACCTTCTGGAGTCTCGATCGGACACATGCGCCCGTAGTGCGACGGGTGCACGTCGCGCACCTCGAAACCGGCCCGTTCACGGGAGAGACCACCGGGACCGAGTGCGGACAGACGACGCTTATGCGTCAGACCCGCGAGCGGGTTGGTCTGATCCATGAACTGGGACAACTGGGAGGTCCCGAAGAACTCCTTGATCGAGGCCACCACGGGGCGGATATTGATCAGGGTCTGCGGTGTGATCGCCTCGACGTCCTGGGTGGTCATGCGCTCGCGCACCACGCGCTCCATGCGCGAGAGGCCGGTGCGGATCTGATTCTGGATCAGCTCTCCCACCGTGCGCAGCCGACGATTGCCGAAGTGGTCGATGTCGTCGGTCTCGACGTTGACGGTGCCGCGAGGACCATCCATGGTCTCGAGACCCGCGTGCAGGCGCACCAGGTACTCGATGGCTGCGCAGACGTCCTCGAGGGTGAGGGTGCTTTGCTCGAGCGGCAGATCCAGACCGAGCTTCTTGTTCACCTTGTAGCGGCCGACCTTCGCGAGGTCGTAGCGCTTGGTGTTGAAGTAGAAGTTGTCAATGAGGTTGCGCGCGTTCTCCAAGGTAGGCGGTTCGCCCGGGCGCAACTTGCGGTAGATGTCGAGCAGAGCGTCGTCCTGGCTCTCGATCGTGTCCTTCTCGAGGGTGGCCATGAAGATCTCGTATTGGCCGAACCGCTCGCGGATCTGCTCCGTTGTCATGCCTAGGGCCTTAAGCAGGACCGTGACGGGCTGCTTGCGCTTGCGATCGACGCGCACTGCGACGAGGTCCTTCTTGTCGATCTCGAACTCGAGCCATGCACCGCGGCTCGGGATGATCTTGCCGATGAAGACGTCCTTGTCGGTGGCCTTGTCGATCGAGCGCTCGAAGTAGACGCCCGGGGAACGCACGAGCTGCGAGACCACGACACGCTCGGTGCCGTTGATGATGAAGGTGCCCTTGTCCGTCATGAGCGGGAAGTCGCCCATGAAGACGGTCTGGGACTTGATCTCACCGGTCTCGTTGTTCATGAACTCGGCAGTCACGAAGAGAGGCGCCGCGTAGGTGAGGTCCTTCTCCTTGCACTGCTCCACCGTGTACTTCGGCGGCTCGAACCGATGGTCGCGGAAGGACAGCGACATCATCCCGGCGAAGTCCTCGATCGGGCTGATCTCCTCGAAGATCTCGGTCAGGCCGGAGACCTGCGGAATCTCGGTGTTGCCCTTGTCCAGTTCCGCCTTGACCCGTGCCTGCCAGTCGGGACGACCGAGCAGCCAGTCGAAGGAGTCCCTCTGCAGCGTCAGGAGGTCCGGAACCGACAGCGGCTCCCGGATCTTGGCGAAGGACGCCCGGTGGAGACCCGGGGAGAGAGTGGAGACATCAGCGCGCTGTGCGGTCATTGCATCCTTCCGAGGCCTATGCGCGGCCCCGGGGACGCCGGGAAGCCCGACTTGTCAAGTGGCAGGCCACGACGTGTCAGGCGGAGTCTTTGGGAGGGCAGCGCAAAGCGGCAGCATAGCCGAACGGCGCGCCGCTGTCCACAGGGGTGCCCCGGCGAACCATCGGTACTCCCCTGCGTCGCCGGTGGCTGACAGCTACCACCCGATCCGGGAGGGGGACCCTCGTTCCGCCACGGTGACCCGCGCGTGGCTCCATAGTGGTGCCCGGCGTCCCATCCGTCAAGCAGAGCAACGAGATTTCCAGTTTTCGTGTCCCGGTTGTGACCATTCCGCCCCGCCCCGCCCGGGGCCGGGTTAGCCTGCAGCGCTCCCCCGGCCGGGAGAGCCCATCCCCGAGGAGCACCCATGTCCCATGTTGTCGAGTTCACCCTGACCGTGAAGCCCGGGCACTACCGGGACGTCCTTGATCTGTACTCCGACTTCGCCCATGACTTCATGGCGGTCGACCCGCACCTGAAGAGCGTCCACATCGTCGGAGATGCCGGTTCGGGCCTGGTCCGCGGTATCGGAGTCTTCGACACTGAGGAGGCGGCCGCAGCGGTCAACAGCGACGTCATCTTCGCCACGTTCAACGACCAGATCGCGCCCCTGATCAGCGCACCCCCGCAGCGGGTGATCCTCGACCTGGTCCACGCCTGGCATCGCTAACCACCCAAAGCACACAGAGGCGCATACACAGCGAGAGGGGCCGACCAACGGTCGGCCCCTCTCGCTGTGATGACTACTTGACCGAGACGGTCGCTCCGGCGCCCTCGAGCTGCGCCTTGGCCTTCTCGGCGGCGTCCTTCTTGACCTTCTCGAGGATCGGCTTCGGTGCGGCCTCGACCAGATCCTTGGCCTCCTTGAGACCGAGGTTGGTCAGTGCGCGGACCTCCTTGATGACGGCGATCTTGTTGCCGCCGTCGGCCTCGAGGATGACGTCGAACTCGTCCTGCTCCTCTGCGCCGCCGCCGGCATCTCCACCGCCGGCCGCGGGGGCGGCGACAGCGGCAACAGCCACGGGGGCCGCCGCGGTGACATCGAAGGTCTCCTCGAAGACCTTCACGAACTCGGACAACTCCAGGAGGGTCATCTCCTTGAAGGCGTCCAGCAACTGATCAGTGCTCAGCTTCGCCATGGTGGTGTTCCTTTCGGGTTGAACCGGCCGAGGGCCGGGTGGGGCTTAGCCCTCGGTGGTCTCCTCCGCGGAAGCTTCCGCGTCGGCGGGGGTGGTGACCTCTTCGGTCTCCGCAACGGCGTCAGCCGTTGAATCGGTGGGCTCCTCGACGGGAGCGGGAGCGGCCTCGGCCGCCGGTGCCGGAGCCGCAGGGGCGCCGGCTTCGAGCTTGACCTGCAATGCACCGAGGGCTCGCGCTGCCTTGCCCAGCGGGGCGGCGAGAAGACCTGCGGCCTGCGCCTGCTTGGCCTTCATCGCACCGGCGAGCTTGGAGAGCAGGACCTCGCGCGACTCCAGGTCCGCGATCTTCACGATCTGTGCAGCGCTCAAGAAGGCGCCGTCCATGAACCCGCCCTTGATCACCAGGGCCGGGTTCTCCTTGGCGAACTTGCGGATTCCCTTGGCCGCATCGACCGGGTCCCCCTTGACGAAGGCGATCGCGCTCGGGCCAGCGAGCAGGTCATCCAGTCCGGTGACCCCGGCGTCCCGGGCGGCGCGCTTGGTCAGGGTGTTCTTCACCACGGCGTAGGTGACGGTGTCACCCAGCGTGCGGCGCAATTCCTTGAGCTGGGCCACAGTCAACCCGCGGTACTCGGTCAGGACCGCGGCGCTCGACTCGCGGAAATGGTCAGCGATCTCGGCGACGGAGGTCACCTTGCTCGAGCGTGCCATGGGGCTCCTTCCTGCGGCCCACAAAGCAAACGCCCCGGCGCAGGCGCACGGGGCACGGCCCCCGAGGGGGCAGTTCCACTCACCTGCGCGGGCCGCCCGCGGTGCGGGGCCTTCGACCGGATCGGGTGATCCGGTGACCAGCGGTCTTCGGTAGAGAGACAGAGTACGCGGACCCGAGACGCCCGAGCACACCGGGTCCGGACATGCGAGAGGGGGGCGGTCGCCCGCCCCCCTCAGCGCGTACGTGCTACGGCAGCAACTTCTTTGTGGGAGGTGCTGGCTTGAACGTGGCTACCTTGGCCAACGATCCACCCGCGTTGCCCGCGACGTAGATCTCGTTCGGCTTGCCCAGGCGAACGACCGCGCCGGCAGAGTCGTACTGACCCATGTAGTAGCCGGTGAGGCCCTGGTGCGAGCTCTTCGTGATGACGAACGGAACCACGGCGGCAGAACGGAAGTTCTTCGCGTTGTCCTGGAGAGCCTTGACCAGTCCCTTGCGGGTCAGGTTGGGGCCTGCAGCCTTCAGGGCCTGGGACAGCACGTACGCCGTGTTGGCTCCGTAGTAGGTGTAGAAGTTCCATGGCAGGCCTGCGGCCTCCACGACGGTCTTCATCTGGCTCACGTACGGGTTGCCCACGTCCGTGATCGGCACGAGGAACGACGGCGTGTACATGCCCGTCATCGCGGCGCGCGTCGCGGGGACGCTGCCGACGATGCCCGCGAGAACGGTGGGCTCGGAACCGACCGAGGTCACCATCCACTGCGGACGGAACTGCAGGGCAGCCGCCGTCCGGAGCAGAACACCGGTGGCCGAGGTGACCCCGAAGAAGACGACGAGCTCACAGCCCGAAGCCTTCAGACGCGTGACCTGGGCGCCGAAGCCCTGGGCGATCTGGGTCGGCAGGTACGAGGCCTGCGCGGTCCAGGTCGTGAAGCCGGCGGACGCGAAGCCCTGACCAGCGTTCTCGCCGAACTCACCCTCCTGGTAGAAGAAGCAGCGCTTCTTGCTCGCCAGATCAGGTGTGTCCTGGATGTACTTCGCCATGACCTTCGCCTCGACGGCGTAGGACGGGAAGTACGGGAACGTGTACGGGTACTTCTGCACGTTGTCGAAGGCATTCGAGCCCGTGTTCACGAACACGTCCGGAATGCCCTGCTTGTTGATCTCGTCGACCACTGCGAGGTGGTTCGCCGTTCCCAATGCGCCGTAGATCGCGAAGACCTTGTCGTTGAGGATCAACTCGTTGGTCTTGGTGATCGTGGTCGTCGGGTTGTACTGGTCATCCTTGATGACGAGGTTGACCGAGCGACCGTTGATGCCGCCGCTCTTGTTGACGTACGCGAAGTACGCATTGGCGCCGGCCGAGACGTCCTTGTAGCCGGGTGACGCGGGGCCGGTCAATGGCGTTGTCGTGCCGATCGTGATCTGAGTCTTGGTCACGCCCGGATCGGCAGCGTTCGCCGCACCCGCCGTGCCCACTGCCATCAGACCGACGATCGTCGATACCGCGACAGTGCGGATTGCGAAAGACTTCACAAGTTCTCCTTACGTAGGGATCTGGGCCCCGGTGACCACAGCGTGAAGACCCCGGAAAACCCGTGTGGCCAGCACATTACGGGATGGGGCACTGGTCCGCCAGTTCCCTTTTCGGGTCAGCCCGATGAGGGTGGAGCGGACGATCGGCGCATCTTGCTCATCAACCCAGAGACCCCGCCCATGATTCCCCGAGGGGCTACCAAGACCACGGCCACGACAAGGAGCCCGTACAACAGATTGGGGGCATTGTCTGCAACTTGCCTCGGCATGCCTAGTTCCGCCGAAAGAGAGTCCACCCATTCGGGCAACCACACGATCAGCAGCGCCCCGATCACCGCCCCGATGAGCGAGAGGCGACCGCCCAACACCACGCCGACCAGCAGCGACAGAGAAAGCCCAAGACCGAAGGCGCTCGGCGCAGCTAATGTCAGGATCTGGGCGAAGACCGCACCGCTCAGCGCTGCAAACATTGAACTGACGACAAAGGCAGAAATCTTCCCACCCGAGGGCGAGATTCCGATGACAGCCGCCGCAACGGGATCATCCCGAACCGCCTGCCACACCCGACCCTGGCGGCCGCGGACCAAGTTCAGGGCAAGGAAGCCCACGATGCACGCCACAGCGATAGCTACGGAAGCCTGCCACTGTTGCAGAACGAAGTCCGAGGCCGTCGTGAACGCGTCGGAAGGATCAGTTGCCAGTTCCGGAGTCGCCTCAGAAATGGGGGCATCAGTCGGCATGTCCTGAACACCCTGCTGCGCGTCCTCCAACGTCAGCAGGTCCTCCTGCGCAACACCCTGCTGCGCGTCCTCCAACGTCAGCAGGTCACCTTCTGCTGGCGCGGCCTCTTCCAGGGGTGCCTGGACTACCGCAGACTCGTCGACGAGGAACTCGTCGAGCGCCGAGTCGTCGAACTGCGCGTCCTCGCTCAGAACCTGTTCCGGGTAACCCCCCTCCGGGTAGGGGACGATCAACTTGAGCCCTTGCTCGCCGCCGAGGAGCGAGGGATACCTATTGATGATCGAGGGAATCCCCACGGCGACACCGAGGGTCAGGCCTGCAAGGTAGGGACCGCGAAGGCGGGCACCCAGAGCACCGATGATCAGGCCGATGATGATGCCTCCGAGACCGGCGAAGACCATCGACCACACGGCATTCCACGGCAAGCCAAGAATCGGAACTGTCTTCCAATGCATACTTGTGAGGGCGAATACATATCCCCCGACCGCCATCAAGGCACCGTTGCCCAGCGAAACCTGACCTGAGAGACCGACGAGGATGGTCATTCCGAACATGGCGGTGGCGTACATCGCCGCCAGGGCCAGGTAGTAACTCATTTGGGCATCAATGATCATGTTGAGTCGTGCTAACAGGATCCAGATCACGAATGCCAGCAGGGCGTGACCGGCAAACCGCGATCCGGGTGCGCGCAGCGTGAAGTCCGTCCAACGATCGCGCATTAGACGGACCTTGCCTTGTGATGGGAGAAGGCACCGTCAGGCTTGAACCACAGATTGAGTGCTAGCAAGATAAGTGCGACGATCGGCGCATTCGAAGCATCGCTGTAGCCAGTGACCAGCGAAAGGATGAGGCCTGTACCGATGCCGAATGCGACGGCTCCAACGAGCGAGTCAAGCCCACCGATCACCGCCGCAGTGAACGCGAAGACCAGGAAGATGTCGAAGGTGTTCGGAGACAGTGAGGAGATCGGCGCAATCAGCACACCGGCGACAGCTCCGACCATGCCGGCGATGATCCAGCCGATGGCGAGCATTCGACTCACGCGCACACCTGAGAGTCGCGCGACCTCTGGGTTGAACGCGGATGCCCGCATCGATAAGCCGAGTTTCGTCTTCGTCAACAAGATGGTGAGGAAGAGAACCAGCACGATCATCACGATGAAGACGAAAACGTCGTAACCCGTGAGAGGAACAACGCGGCCGAATATCGTCAGACCTGCATACTCGATGGGCGTGGGATAGGCGCGGGGCTCGGCGGTCCAGATCATCGCGGCCAACGACTGTAGGGCGATGAGCACACCGAAAGTTGCGATGATCGCCCCGGATGCATCCGCGCGACGGACCGGACGCATCACCAGAACATGCACGATGAAGCCGAGAATCCCGCCCGCAATGATTCCCACGATCAGGCCGATCAACCATGAGCCGGTGATGTTCACGGCAGTGAGGGCGATGAAGGATGTAAACATCGCCTGGCCCACCTGAGCGAAGTTGACCACTCGGGTCGATCGCCAGACCAGCACGAGTGCCAGGGCCATGAGCGCGATCACGGCGCCGTTGGCGATGCCGCCTAGGAAGTAGTCCAAGAAAGACCCCATGTCACCTCCTCAGTAACCCAGATATGCGTGTCGAAGTTGTTCATCCGCGGCAACGTCGGATGCCGGGCCCGATATAACGATGCGGCCCAGGTTCAAGACGATGCCCGTCCTCGCGACACGTAGGGCTGTCGTCGCGTTCTGTTCGACGAGCAGGACCGCGAGTCCGCTTTCCCGTGCCATCTTCTCCACGAGGTGCAGGATCTGCGTGACGATCAGGGGCGCGAGACCCAGCGACGGTTCGTCGAGGAGCAGGGTCTGCGGACCACACATCAGGGCACGGCCGATCGCGAGCTGCTGGCGCTCTCCACCACTAAGAGTGTCCGCACCCAGGTGCTTGCGCTCTTCCAGGATCGGGAACAAGGAGAAGACCCGATTCTCGGAAGCGGTGCGCTGAGCACCCGTGCGCCACATGCCTCCGAGTCGCAGGTTCTCCAACACCGTCAGGTCCGGGATGGTGGATCGGCCCTCGGGAACGAGAGCGATGCCGGTCCGCACGACCTCCTCGGGACCCCACCCGGTGATGTCCTGGCCGTTCATCCGGATCCGGCCCTCTTCCGGCTTCACCAGCCCAGCGAGAGTCCGCATCAAGGTGGACTTACCCGCTCCGTTCGCGCCGATAACCGCAGTGACGCGACCCGGTGGGACGGTGAGGGAGACATCCGAGAGGGCCTTGACGGGCCCGTAGGAGACGGAAAGGTTCTCGACTTCGAGCATCAGTCCTCCTCCTCCCCCAAATAGGCGGCAAGCACCGCGGGATCGGTGCGCACCTGCTCCGGTGACCCCGAAGCGATGACGGTTCCCGCATCGAGGACCCAGATCAGGTCGCATACGTCCATGACCAACTCCATGTGGTGCTCGACGAGCAACACGGTGCGATTGGGTACCCACGACTTGATGATGCGAGCGAGGTCCGCCATGTCGCCTGCGCCGATACCGCCCGCGGGTTCATCGAGGAGGAGCACCTTTGGGTCACTGACGAGTGCGCGTGCCATCGCGACGCGCTTCTGCACCGGATACGGCAGTTCGCTGGGGAATCGATCGGCCACGTCGAGGATGGACATCTCCTCCATCACCGCGTACGCGCGCTCACGCAGGCGCCGCTGCTCAACATCGGTCCAGGGCATGGCGAGCGAATCCGCGACGATCCCGCTCTTCACCTGCGCACTCCCGCCCAGCAGCACGTTGTCGAGTGCGGTGAGTGACGGGAAGAGGCCGACGCCCTGCAGGGTCCGGGAGATGCCCATCGAGGTCAAGTGGTGCGTCTTGATGTGCTTGAGGCGTGTGCCATCGAAGCGAACTTGCCCTGAATCCGCCTGCACGAACCCGCTGATCACATTGAAGACCGTGGTCTTTCCCGCACCGTTCGGCCCGATGAGGCCGGTGACTGCACCTTCCGGGATCCCGATGCTCACGTTGTCGAGAATCTTCAGACCCGACAGGGTGACCGAGACATCGACTACGTGAAGCAGGGGATGGGTCAGCGGTAGGACGTACTTCACCACGGCCCCTTCCGGCTCGACCGATCAGTCAGTCTGACCTGACCACGGGGGCCGGTCAACCCACATCGCCCAGATCATGACGAATGGGCGGGTGCACCGCACCCGCCCATTCGTGAAAAGTCGAACTAGACGGAGGAATCCTCCGCGAGGAGGGCCGTCGTGCGGTTGGGATCGACCGGGACGCCCGGGCCCATCGTGGACGACAGGACCGTCTTCTTGATGTAGCGGCCCTTCGAGGAGGAGGGCTTCAGGCGCAGGACCTCGTCGAGCACCGCGCCGTAGTTCTCCACCAAGGCCTGATCTCCGAAGGAGACCTTGCCGATGGGGAACTGCAGGTTGGAGTGCTTGTCGACGCGGAACTCGATCTTGCCGCCCTTGATTTCACCGACGGCCTTGGCCACGTCCATCGTGACGGTGCCGGTCTTGGGGTTGGGCATGAGGCCGCGGGGGCCGAGGACCTTGCCGAGGGTGCCGACCTTGCCCATGAGGTCGGGGGTGGAGACCACGGCATCGAAGTCCGTCCAGCCACCCTTGACCTTTTCGAGCAGATCGTCGGAACCGACGAAGTCAGCGCCGGCGGCGCGTGCCTCCTCCGCCTTCTCACCATTGGCGAAGACCAGGACCCGTGCGGTCTTGCCGGTGCCATGCGGGAGGTTCACGGTGCCGCGGACCATCTGGTCGGCCTTGCGCGGGTCAACACCCAGACGCATGGACACTTCGACGGTTTGATCGAACTTGGTGCCACCGCCGGTCTGCTTGACCAAGCGCACAGCCTCGAGCGGGCTGTAGAGGTTGTCTGCATCGATCTTCTCTACCGCTGCGCGGTAGGCCTTGCTGCGCTTCATATCTGCTCCTTTTCGCAGGTTGTGGTGTGCGAGCCGCGCTGGCTCTCCCACGTGTGT
>Ga0194119_10010115_pt1 | contig 12497 bp, 12 predicted proteins | sample TA2MahC100mmetaG_FD_148620 | JGI IMG/M metagenome (GOLD analysis project Ga0194119, IMG submission 148620) | Freshwater microbial communities from Lake Tanganyika, Tanzania - TA2015018 Mahale Deep Cast 100m | ecosystem: Environmental > Aquatic > Freshwater > Lake | place: Tanzania: Lake... | reverse complement strand
AATACCAGCGGACGCACAACACCACAATCTCCGCGTCGAAATGGCGGCCAGCGAACAGCTCTTCAACCGGAACGAAGGAGGGCATTGCGACAGTTTCTCTCATCTTGGCCGGTTTGCACCAGAGCCCTCGATACAGTATCGGCGAAGAAGTGAAACACCACCGGCCGCATGTTGGCCGGGGGCGCGGCGTTCACAACCACGGTTCGCGCATCGAACGAGTAGCAGTGCGCGGCCGAGAGCGCGTAGGCAGGCGCAGCGGCGCCTCCGGGCGCGCGCAGCAGGAGGGCAGTACAGTTGCCGCTGAGGGAGAGACGTCCGATGCCGGTGTAGGCCGCGTTGCGCCCGTCGGCGTTTCGCAGCGGCTCCGAACTCGGCTGAGCCCGGGCAGTAACCATCCACAGCAACGGCAATGCGATGCCAAGTGGCTTCATCATGATAGTTTGACTCCCAGCGCCAGCACGGTCTCAAAGTACGGCGCCTGTTGTTCGCGATACACGGTGGTGACCTCCACGGCTTGGAACCCCGCGCCGGCCATCAGCGCTTCGAGTTCCACTTCTGAGAAGCCGAGCCAGAGATCCGCGTACATCTCGCGGGCTTCTTCGAAGTTGTGCTTCTTCAGATCCAGCACCACCATGCGGCCTCCGGGCCGAAGGATGCGCGCGGCCTCGGCAATGGCGCGGGTCGGGTGCGTGGCGTGGTGGAGGGCTTGCGAGAGAAAGGCGAGGTCAACCGAGGTATTCGGGATCGGGAGCGATTCAAGGTCGCCGAGCCGGTAGTCGAGGTTGGTCAGGCCATTGCGGCGTGCCAGGTCAGAGCCGAAGTCCACCATCTTTTGCGAGTTGTCGACGGCGATCACACTCTTGGCCCGGCGGCTGAGAAGTTGCGAGAAGCTCCCCTCGCCCGCGCCGAGGTCGGCAATGTCGAGAGGCGGCAGCAGCAGCAGCAGCGTCTCTGCCAGCGCCTTCCAAGACCGGCCCGGCACATAATGACGCCCGAACTTGCCGGCCAACTCATCGAAGTAGGCGCGGGTCTTGTCGGCCCGCCGGCGCAGCGCCAACTGCAGCGCCCGCGTGTCGGCCGCGGCTTCGGGCAGGCCGGTCTGCGCGCGGAGCAGCGCCAGCAGGCTGCGCGTAGCGTCGTCGTTGCGGAGGCGATAAAGGATGTTCTTCCCCTGCCGCCGGTCGTCGGCCAAGCCGGCGCGCTTGAGTTGGGCGAGGTGCGTGGAGATGCGACTCTGCCCCATAGCCAGAATTTCCTGGAGTTCGGCGACGGACAGTTCTTCTTCGGCCAGAAGTAAGGCGATTCTGGCTCGCAGAGGGTCTGAAAGAAGTCGAAGCGAATCCAGGATTGACGGCATCAAGAGCGACAGCGTATGATATCAACATATCCCGATTCATTGATAGGTACCAAGAGGAATATGAGCACAGCCACTCTCACCCGTGTTGAAACGGACTTCAAAGTCGCCAACATGAAATTGGCCGAATGGGGCCGCAAGGAGATCGGCATCGCCGAGCATGAAATGCCCGGCTTGATGTCGATCCGCAAGAAGTACGCGGCCGAGAAGCCGCTGAAGGGTGTCCGCGTTACCGGTTCGCTCCACATGACCATCCAGACGGCGGTCCTCATTGAGACGCTCGTCGACCTCGGCGCGGACGTGCGCTGGGCAAGCTGCAACATTTTCTCGACGCAGGACCATGCGGCGGCGGCGATTGCCGCGACCAAGGTGCCCGTGTTTGCGTGGAAGGGCGAGACGCTGGAAGAGTATTGGTGGTGTACGCTGCAGGCCATCACGCATCCGGACGGCCTCGGTCCGCAATTGGTGGTGGACGACGGCGGCGACGTGACGATGTTCATCCACAAGGGCTATGAACTGGAGAACGGGTCTGACTGGGTGAACTCGCCATCGGGCAGCCAGGAAGAGAAGGTGATCAAGGACCTGCTGAAGAAGGTTCACGCCGAAAATCCGCGTTTCTTCCACCGCATCGTGAAGGAATGGAGGGGTGTCAGCGAAGAGACCACCACGGGCGTGCATCGTCTTTATAAAATGCAGGCCGAGGGTAAGCTGCTGGTGCCGGCCATCAACGTGAACGACTCGGTGACGAAGGCGAAGTTCGACAACCTGTACGGCTGCCGCGAGTCGCTGGCGGACGGCATCAAGCGCGCGACCGATGTGATGGTGGCGGGCAAAGTGGCCGTGGTGTGCGGCTACGGCGACGTGGGCAAGGGCTCGGCGCACTCGCTGCGCGGCATGGGCGCGCGCGTGATTGTGACCGAGATCGATCCGATCAACGCGCTCCAGGCGGCCATGGAAGGCTTTGAAGTGACGACCGTGGAAGACACGCTCGGGCGCGGCGACATCTACGTCAGCACCACGGGCAACGTCGACATCATCACCTTCGAGCACATGTCGAAGATGAAGGATCAGGCGATTGTGTGCAACATCGGCCACTTCGACAACGAGATCCAGATCGACATTCTGAACACGGCGGCGGGCGTGGTGCGGACCAACATCAAGCCGCAGGTGGACATGTACACGTTCCCCGACGGCCACCAGATCTTCATGCTGGCCGAAGGGCGCCTGGTGAACCTGGGCTGCGCGACGGGCCATCCGAGCTTTGTGATGTCCAACAGCTTCGCCAACCAGACGCTGGCGCAGATCGATCTGTGGCGCAACAGGGACAGCTACCGCACGGGCGTCTACACGCTGCCGAAGCGATTGGACGAAGAAGTGGCGCGGCTGCACCTGGAGAAGATCGGCGTGAAGCTGACGGTGCTGACCGAGAAGCAGGCCGAGTACATCGGCGTGCCGCTCGACGGGCCGTACAAGCCGGATCACTACCGCTACTAACTCACGCGGAGTGGAGTAAGTTGGAGACGGGGAGGCCTGCGGGCCTCCCCGTTTTGCTTATTGGTGCGGGAGCATCAGTTCGTGGCCCAGTAGCGGCTGCGGGTCTGCACCGTCACCTTGGGGCGCGCCACGGAGACCTGAAGCCGGCGGAAGGTTAGAATCCGCACCGGTTCGCTTGAAACATAGCCCAGGCTGTACTGCCCGCGCAGTTCATCTTGAATGACGGCGAACACGTCGTCAATCGGCCGCTTCTTCGACACCGCGAAGTATCCGCCGCCCGTGTCCCGCGCCAGCGCAGCGAGATTCTCGCGCCCATCCGGCCCGCGCCCGGCGAAGAAGATAGAGGAGACAATCGTGTCGGCCCGCAGCACTGCTTCGATCGCTTCGGTCCGCGTGGCCACGCTGCCGTTCTCGCCGCCATCGGACAGCACGATCAGCGCCTTGCGATTCCCCTGCGCCGCCATGATGTCGCGCGAGGAACGCATCACGGCTTCATAGAGAAGTGTGCCTCCGCCGGTCTGCAGCGCCAGTTCGCGCTGCGTGGGCGTGCCTACTTGCGACAGCGCGTCTTCCAGCAGTTTGCGCGAGTCCGTCGGCGCCTGGTTCACCAGAATCCCGAGATCGAACTGCATCACGAAGATCTTGTCTTTGCCCTCGCGCAACACGCGGTCGATGAAGCGGAAGCTGGCGCCGCGCTCGGCGTCGAGGATCTTCTCCAGGCTGAGGCTGGTGTCGATCAGGATGCCGGCGGTGAGGGGCAGGTCGGTTTCGCGGGCGAAGTAGCGAATCTCCTGGGGCCACCCGTTTTCGAGAATCGTGAACTCGTCTTTGCCCAGATCGCGCAGCAGTTCCCCGCGCGGGCCACGCACGGTGGCCAGCAGGTTCACTACTTTGACGTCGACGGAGAAGGTCGGTTGCTAACGCGTGGTCTGGGCCGCCAGAGGAAGACCGGCCAGGAACGCGCAGCGAGAGATGGACGGGAGCGGAAGCATGGGGGTCTTGCGACCATGGTAGCGTCACCCCGGGCGCGGCTCACTCGCCCAAGGCATCCCGGAAGGCCTGCACCGAAATCCCGGCCTTCGCGATCAATGTGCGCAACGTTCCACGCGCAACCTGCTCGTGCTGCAGCACGGACAGCGATGCAATGGATCCAGGTTTGCTCAAGATGATATGACTGCCCCGCTGGCGGACAACCTGCCAGCCCAAGTGCTCCAAGGCGCGAATCACTTGCCGGGGCCGGAGCGCCGGAACTGGTGGCATTAGACCGCCACTTCAACCTCGCGAGTGATGACAGTCAGCGGCAGATTGAGTTCCCCACGGGCAGCCAGGCACTCGCGGATCGCGTCCGCGATATTGGCCTCTGCTTCCTCCTCGGTCTTGCCTTGGCTGACACAACCGGGGATGACGGCACAGTCCGCAATGTACATACCGTCTTCGTCACGATAGATGCTGACCGGGAACTTCATACGTTTTCATTCTACTCGCCGCGCGCTTTACCGCGCCTTCCCATACAGTAGGCGCGTGGAACCCTTCCTGCTCGGCGCGGCCGGGATTGTGATCAATCCGCTGATCCACGATGAAGGCGGCGGGCGCATGCCTGGACAAAGACAGCTTGGCGAGCTTTGCCGTCGACTCCGTGGCCGATATTTTCGGCGACCTTGCAGGCAGCGCGGCCGAGTCCACACTGGAGTCGCTGCGGCACGACGGCAACTTTCACTCGGAGGCGGCGCTCGCCGAAGCGCTGGCGAAGGCACTGGAGTTTGCGCGAGAGGAACTCCCTGTAGCGAACGCCTGCCCGTTTACCACGTGGAGGAAGCGGCTGCTCGATGCATCGCCGGATGCTCGCGAAGGGCTGTTCGTGACCACCGATCCAACTGACCCTACCCAGTTGACCGCCGAACTCACTCCCGAGCAATGGTGGGACCAGATGTTGCCCTCGCTTCTACGCTGGTCGAACGGTGAGGGCATTCCCGCCGACACGTGCGAGTTTCTCCGTCCGCGTCTGTACAGTGATCTCCGCAAGGCGTACCTCCACTTGCTGCGCGATCCGCGGCATGGCAAGGCGTGGATCGCCTATCAGCAGCGGTTTCTTGAGGCCATCGCCGCCGCAGCGCGCACCGATCACGGCGATCTGGCGGATCGCATCGAGGCGCTTGCGCGCGACACGAACGAGATGCAGAGCGCGGTCATCGCCGAACTGGAGCGCCAAACCGAACGCGTCCTCGATGCGGTTGCTGGCGTGAGTGACCAAGTCGCGGCCTTGGATGGGAAGCTGGACAGGGCATTGATCCGCATCCCGGAGCCCGCCCGCCTCCACAACATTCCAGCGCCCACCGCCCACTTCACCGGCCGCGCGCATCACCTCGAGCAGATCCACCAGCAACTGCAGAACAGCGATTCCCCCGCCATCGTCGCCGCCCTCCACGGGCTCGGCGGCGTGGGCAAAACGCAGATGGCCCTCGGATACGCGCGGCGGCACAGCGCGGACTACGGCTTGGCCTGGTTCATCAACGCCGCCAACGGCCTCTATGCGGACTTTGCCGCACTCGCCCAAGCCGCGCGCCTGCCGGAACCGGAACCCAACCAGAAGACCGTGGAGGCCGTCCACCTCTTCCTGCGCGATGCCCGCCTCAGTTGCGCCGACGGCCGTCCCTGGCTGCTGATCTACGACAACGCCGAAACCGTGGAGTCACTGGAGCCGTTCCTCGTGCGCGGCGAGCGGCACGGGCGCATCCTCATCACGTCGCGCAATGCGGACTGGTCCCGCCTCACCCTCGCGCCGCTGATTGAAGTCGACAAGTGGGAGCGCGCCGAGTCCGTCGCGTTCCTTCTGGAGCGCACCGGCGATGCGGATCGCGCCTCGGCCGAAGCCGTGGCGACGGAACTCGAAGATCTGCCGCTCGCCCTCGAACAGGCGGCGGCGTTTGTGAAGGCGCGGCGCTCCACGCTGGCTGGCTACGCGCGGCTCCTGGACACTAACAAGGACCAACTGCTTACGCTCTATCCGCCATCGCCGGACTATCCGCATCCGGTGGCCACCACGTGGCGCCTCGCGTTTCAGCGCCTGCAAACGGAATGCCCCGCCGCGTTGGCAGCGTTGGAGCGGGCGGCGTGGTTCGCACCGGAGTCGATCCCATTTTTGCTGCTGCCCGCCCCGTTCGCGCCCTCCGGCGATGAACTGGAGCGGGGCGCAGCGGTGGAGGCCCTGGTGACGCGCTACTCGCTCGCGAAGCTGGGACGCAATAAGCACGTCGGCGAGACCCTGACGGTTCACCGGTTGGTGCAGGCCGTGGTGCGGAAGATGCTGCGTGACGCGGGCCGGGACAGGGCAGTGCTGGAGGCTGCGCTGAAAGCAGCGGCGGCGGGTTTTGGGTTCAAGCAGAACGAACCGGAATCCTGGGATCCGCGAGCCCGGTGGAACGGCATGCGCTGGCTGTCTTAGATGAGGCGATCACGGCGGAGGTGGACTTGGCGGCTTACTCATGCCTGCTGAACCAGGTGGGTATTTACCTGGGTACCGTGGCCCGTTACCAGGATGCGCTAATGGTTTACCGTCGGTCGCTGGTCCTTGCGGAGGGAGTCTGGGGGCCAGAGCACGCTGAGGTGGCCGTCTGCGCCAACAATTTGGGCCACACGCTTCGGATTCTTGGCGATAATCGCGCCGCGCTTCAATACACCGAGCGCGCTCTGCGCATTGACGAAGCGGTGTACGGCCGGGACCACCCCAATGTCGCCACCGACGCCAACAACCTCGGCCAGATCCACCAAGCCCTCGGCGACCTCCCCGCCGCCCGCGCCTACCTCGAACGCGCCCTCCGCATCTGCACCGCCACCCTCGGCCCCGACCACCCAACACCTGCACGCCGCCCGCAACCTCGCCCTCCTCGACCCACCACAAAGTAACACCCACCCCCGTTGACTTCCGCAACCCCCTCGGCTATAGTTCGGAGGTACAAATTTATCAAGGGGTTGGAGTGTCTTTAACGGCCCAGTCGCCCACCTAGGCCTGCTGCCCCCTTGAAATCGAGGCTTTTGGAACTCGGCTATGTCGAGCAACCTGGACGATGAACTTTGGCCTGGCTCACCCGAACCCGGGGGTGACTCGGAGGATTTCGGTCAGCTTCTCGACGAAGCGCTTCATCAAGGACCCTCGCACCACGCACAGGGCGAGACCTTCATGGGCATCGTCGTCAAGGTCACGCCCAAAGGCGTGTTCATGGACATCGGCCAAAAGACCGAAGGCCTGATCCCGCTCCACGAATTCACCCAGCCCGACGGATCGGTCACCGTCAAAGCCGGCGACGAACTCGAATGCATCGTCGACCGCCACGCCGACGCCGCCGAAGGCTACCTTCCGCTCTCGCATCTCAAAGCCGCCCGCATGAAAAGCTGGGACACGCTCGAACAGGCGTTCCGCAGCGGGCTGCTCGTCTCCGGACGCGTCACCGGCAAAACCAAAGGCGGGCTCGATGTGGACGTGGGCGTGCCGGCCTTCATGCCCGGCTCGCAGATCGACGTCCGCCCGTACACGAATCCCGACTCGCTCTTCGGCCACGACATCGCCGTCAAGATCGTCAAACTCAACCGCCGCCGCGGCAACGTCGTCGTGTCGCGCAAAGCCGCGATGGAAGATGAGTACGGCAATCTGAAGCACGAGACGCTTGCCGCGCTCGAAGAGGGCGCCGTCGTGCAGGGCGTGGTGAAGAACCTCACGGATTATGGCGTGTTCATCGACCTCGGCGGTATCGATGGGCTCCTGCACATCACCGAAATCTCGCACGGGCGCATCACGCATCCGTCCGAAGCGCTGCAGGTGGGCGAGCAGATCAGCGTGAAGGTGCTGAAGCTGGACCGCGAGAAGGAACGGATCTCGCTCGGCCTGAGGCAGGTCACCCCGGACCCGTGGGCGAGCGTGGTGGAGCGCTATACTCCCGGCACGCCCGTGCAGGGCCGCGTGGTGAGCGTCACCGACTACGGCGCGTTTGTGGAGCTTGAGCCCGGCGTCGAAGGGCTGATTCATATTTCCGAAATGACCTGGTCGCGGCGCATGAAGCACCCGTCCAAGGTCGTCAAGGTGGGCGACCTGGTGCCTGCCGTGGTGCTGGACGCGAAGCCCGAGCAGCATCGCGTCTCACTCGGCATCAAGCAACTCGAAGCCGACCCGTGGACCACGGTCGCGCAGCGCTACAGCATCGGTTCAGTGGTCGAAGGCCGCGTACGTAAGCTGATTGGCTTCGGCGCGTTCATCGAAATCGAAGAGGGTATTGACGGGCTGGTGCATGTCTCCGACATGAGCTGGACCAAGCGCATCAAGAACCCGTCTGAAGCGCTGAAGAAGGGGCAGATCACGCAGGCCGTGATCCTCGCCATCGACCCGAACAACCGCCGCCTCTCGCTCGGTATCAAGCAGTTGCAGCCGGACGCCTGGGAGTCGTTTTTCCACGTGCATAACCCCGGCGATATCGTGCGCGGCCGCGTGACGCGCGCGGCCAAGTTCGGCGTGTTTGTGGAACTCGCCGCCGGAGTTGAGGGCCTTTGTCACCAATCGGAGACCCCGCCGATGGCCGGCCGCAGCAAGGACGATCCGGCGCTGCCCATCGGCGCGGAGATGGATTTCAAGATCATCAAGATGGTGGAGTCCGATCACAAGATCGGCTTGAGCGCGCGCGCCGTGCTCGAAGATACCGAGCGCACGCGGTTCAGCGAGTATCATCGCCAAGCTGCGGCCGCGTCCGGCGACTTTGAGGGCGCCGTGCGCGAGCCCGGCGAAGAAGACGGCCCGGCATAGCGGCCCTTGATCAGCCAAACCATGCTAAGCTAGCGGCTTAGCGTTGCTGAGGAGAGAACCACCGTGTCTACGACGACCAAGGCCGATCTGATTGAGGAAGTTTCGCGTGTGGTCGAGATGACACGCAAAGACTCTGAAGTGATCGTCGAAGCCATCTTTGACAGCATCGTGCGCTCGCTCAAAACGGACGACAAAATCGAGATTCGCGGCTTCGGCAGCTTCCGCACCCGCCAGCGCCAGTCCCGCATCGGCCGCAATCCTAAAACCGGCACCCGCGTGGAAGTGCCGGCCAAGCGCATCCCCTACTTCAAGCCCAGCAAAGAGTTGAAGGATTTGGTGAACGGGGACGAAGCAAAGCCGGGCACTCCCGCCGCGTAAGCCCGTTATTACTTCAACGCTGCTTCGATCGCCGCGGTCAATTCCGCCGACTCCGGGTCGGTGGGCGGACCGTATCGCTTGATCACTTTGCCGTCTTTGCCCACCAGATATTTGGTGAAGTTCCATTCCGGGGCCGACGTGGCCTCGGCCAAGTGCTTGAACAACGGGTGCTGATCGGCGCCCTTTACCGATATCTTCGCCGCCATCGGGAACGTTACCTTATATGTCCGCTGGCAGAACGTCTTGATCTCCTCATTCGAACCGGGCTCCTGGCCTCCGAAGTTGTTGGCCGGTACGCCCAGCACCACCAAACCCTTGGCGGCGTACTTCTTGTTGAGTGACTCCAGACCGGAGTACTGTGGCGTCAACCCTCACTGACTGGCGGTGTTGACGATCAACACCGCTTTCCCTTTGTAGGCCGAAAGCGCCAAGTCCTGGCCGTCGATCGACTTCAGCGAAAAATCGTGCACGGAGGCACCGAAAGCAGCGGTGCTCGCGATGGCGAGACCCGCAAGAACGCTATTCTTCATGCCCTACTTATACCACGGCTAACAAACACGCGCGGCGGCTATCGTTTCAGTACGCTTTCATCCGGATCGAGCGTCACCTTCACGGGTGGCGCGGGCAGCGCGAGCGTCAGCACCGCGGGTTCCTCGCCCGTCGTCACCCAATGCGTCTGCGTGCGGCCGCGCCCCAGTTGCACCTCCACCGGAACGGCAAAACTGGCCGAGGCGTCCACAGCGGACTGCTTCACGGTAATCGTCAGTTGCACCTTCGGCGCTCGCCCCTTGATGGCCGTGGTCATTTCCAATGCGGGGATACCGGTGTTGTCCACCCAATGATCGAAGAACGCCTCGAGCTTCCGGTCCGCTGACTTGGGCGGCATGGCGGCCACGGCAAACTCCTGGAACTCGCGCAGTGTGATCACCCCGTGGCGCTTCTGGCGGCAGATGTCGCCCAGCATCTTCAGAAACGCCGGGTCACCCATGCGCTTGCGCAGCATGTGCAGCACCCACGAGCCTTTGCCGTAGGCGATGTCGCGCCAGGCGCCGGGTACCAGCGAGTTCTGCAGGCGTGTCCCCAGGCGGATGGGCCCGGCCTGATCTACTTCCAGGTCGCCTTCCTTGCGCAGCAGCCGCTGGCGGTACTCGTTGAGAATTTCGTTCACGGTCTTGGCACCCTTGTGCTTTTCGATGTACAGCAGCGCCGAGTAGTTAGCCAGCGACTCCAGCAGCCAATCGTCCTGCGGCCCTGCGCTCACCACGTTCCCCCACCATTGATGCGCGCTTTCGTGCGCGTGCAGGATCTCGTCGAAGAACAGCCGGAGCCGCCCCTCGCGCGCAGGTGCGGGGCGCTCGCGCGGATCGAGGTACGACAGCGTGGAAAGGTAGACCAGTCCCGGAAAGCCCTGGCCGAAAGTGCCGGGAATCGGCGCCACCATCAGGGTGGGCAAGGCCGGCGGGCCGAGGAACAAAGCGAGGAACTCAAAGCCGCTGGCGATTTCGCCGGCCATCGTTTGCAGGCGCGCCGCCGGATTGGGCAATTGCGGCATGACGACGGGCGGCAGTTGCTGCGTCTGATTTGGCACACCGGGGCCACGGCGCGGAAATGGCGACGGCAGGGGCGGGATGATCACCGGGCCCGGTCCGGGGCTGCGCAACGCAAACTCCACCTGCTTGTTGGCGAATAGCTCCACGGTGAGCATCCCGCGGGTGGACTTCACCGATTCGTACTTGCCCAGGTTGAAACCAGCCGTGCGCAGCGGAGCGGTGGAAACACGTCGCGTGACGCGGCGCGACCCGTTCTCCCGGTCTTCTTTCAACTCGCCGGGAAAGACGATTTGCAGATGGCCCGGATATTCAAAGCGAATGTCGTAACGCGCAAACAGCGTGCCGGACTGCGGATACCAGTTGGAACGCGAACTGACAAAGTACACGTCGCGCCCGGCGTGCCGCACGACGTTGCCTTCGTGCTCAAACTCCACTTCGTAGGCGCGGCCGGCTTCCAGTGGCTGCGCGGGCGTCACCAGAAACAGAATGCTCTCGTTGCGCCGCAGGAGATTGGCGCGTAGCGCTTCGCGGGTGAAGAGCTGTGCCGGCGCGCCGTCGATGCGCACGGCGGTGACGTTCATGCCGTCGGTGATCTCAAAGCCGACTACCGGGAGCGGCCCCCGCCGTGGCGTGACGGTGGCGCGCGTTACCACTTTGAGGCGCAGCGCGTCGTTGAGCGAAGCCTCAATCCGGTAGTTGTCGAGCGACACGTCGCCGGGAGGAAGAGGCTCCGCGCGGTCACCCCGATGGGGCCTCGAGGGAAAGCTGGTCCAGGTGTCGTAGTAGCCGCGTTCTTCTTTGTACTTGATCTGGCCGATGTGAATCTGGTCCGGCGCATCCGGATCATAGGAGACGTCGAAGTTACCCAGCCGCCGGCCCTGCAGCGCGGCATAGAACACGCCGCGGCTGGCGGGCAGATTGCCGGAGACTTGCTGGATCAGCCGAATGGAGAAGCTTCCGGATAGGTTCCCCAGCACCGAGTTCCATTCCTGCGCCATCAGCAACCCGCGGTCTGGCGTGCGCTGCGCATCGCGCCGTTTGAGTTCGGCGGCCAGCGCCTCCGCGGTGTCATCGGTGAACAGCATGAGCGCGGCCCGGAAATGCTCATTCATGGTGGGCGTTTGCGTGAAGGCGCTGAGTGAAATCCGCTCGCCCTTGGACGGCGGGATCACCAGCACCTCGCCGTCGCCGCCCTCCACGTCCGCCGCGAACACCGCCGAGATACGGCGGCCGGCGACGGGTTTGCCGAAGATGAGGAAGCCCTCGTTGAAGTAGAGCTTGATGTCGCCGCTGCCGCGCGTGAGCGGCACATCGCGCACGCGGTAGCACTCGGCGGGGTCCAGTTCAAGCCGGCGTAACTCGGCCGCCACGCCGGCGGGAGAGGCGGCGGCGTGCAGCCGCGCCAGCGCCGCCAGCAGGAGTAACGGCGTCCGGGCGAGCGAGAACTTCACTCTCTCAGGATACGTGGTGCCCTGCTAAAACCGCACCAGTGCCCCCAACTGCACCACGCGCTGAGACTGGCCGGGCGACGTGTATTGGCCAAAACCGGGGTTGGTGGGCTCTGGTGCAAACCGGCCAAGATGAGAGAAACTGTCGCAATGCCCTCCTTCGTTCCGGTTGAAGAGCTGTTCGCTGGCCGCCATTTCGACGCGGAGATTGTGGTGTTGTGCGTCCGCTGGTATTTAAGCTTCAAGTTGAGCTATCGGGATTTGGTGAGCATGATGAGTGAGCGCAGCATTGCGATGGCGCACACCACCATCATGAGATGGGTGCAGCGTTACGCGCCGGAGTTCGAGAAGCGCTGGAAGCGGTACGCCCGCCCGGTGGGTGACTCGTGGCGGATGGATGAGACCTACGTGAAGGTACGCGGTGAATGGATGTACCTTTACCGAGCGGTCGACAAAGCGGGCAAGACGGTAGACTTCTTTTTGAG
>Ga0194119_10010112_pt1 | contig 12498 bp, 14 predicted proteins | sample TA2MahC100mmetaG_FD_148620 | JGI IMG/M metagenome (GOLD analysis project Ga0194119, IMG submission 148620) | Freshwater microbial communities from Lake Tanganyika, Tanzania - TA2015018 Mahale Deep Cast 100m | ecosystem: Environmental > Aquatic > Freshwater > Lake | place: Tanzania: Lake... | reverse complement strand
TCTTCCACCATCGGTTGCGGACATGGTCGTCGGGCGCGCGCTGCGGGCATCGGCACGTCGCGGTATGCCTGTGTCGTGGAAGTGCTTGTGAAGCCGTCTTACTACCCGTCGCTTGGCTCATGGCTTGGAGCCCGCTGCGACAGCCTCTCCCATTCGTCGCGCACGAGCCCAAACCAGAGATGGTCGTCGCGCATCGACGCCTGCGTCACCAACGCCTGTCGCCAACAGCCTTCCTGGACGAAGCCGTTGCGTACAAGCACCTTGATGCTGGAGACATTCGATGAATAGACCCCGGCCTGCAGCCGGAAGAGACCCAATTCCTCGAAGGCCAGGCGAACTGCAAGGCCGACCGCTTCCGAGCCGTATCCCTTTCCCCAGCAATCGACCTCACCGATGAAGTAGCTCACGTCGGCGGAAAGGTGCCTCTGGCTGATGGCGCCGATCTTGATGTTGCCGATATGCCGGCCGCTCGACAATTCAACGATGGCCAGCAGGTGGCAACTGTCGGAAGCGATTGCCTCACGTACGAATTCCAGGATTGCCTGACCGTCCTGCGGCTGCCATCGTGTCTCGAGAAACCGATTCACCCGCGGATCAGCGATCCAAGCCTCGTACCGCCGTGTGCAGTCATCCACCGTGACCGGCCTCACGCATACGGCGTCGCCGGAGCGGTGAAGCCGTACCTTCGGCGATCTGGGAACACTCACGACGGAAAGGTAGTGCCACGGGAGTCCCACGTAAAGCGTGCGGAGTCATCCATTACACTGGGTCCATGACGCAAAGATCTTCATTCCTCGCCGGCGAGGGCGATGCATGGTTCAGCAGGAATTTGCATGCTGGAGAGGATGCTTCGCACGACCATGTCGCATCGATCTTGACCGACATCGGCGGGCGTCCCCGCTCGGTACTCGAGATCGGATGCAGCAATGGGAGCAAGCTCGCTCAGCTGTGTACCGCGTTCGGGTGCGCTGGCACCGGGATTGATCCGTCCGTCCGCGCCATCGAGGACGGGCGCGCAAGGCATCCGAAACTTCGCCTGGTGGTTGGAACCGCAGAATCCCTGCCGTTCCTCGATGGCGAGTTCGATCTGGTGATCTTCGGATTCTGCCTGTACTTGTGCGACAGACAGGATCTCTTCAGGATCGCGGCTGAAGCCGACCGCTGCCTGTCTGATGGGGGGATGCTCGCGATCACGGACTTCATGCCGCCCACGCAGTACCGGAACGTATACAGCCACACGGACGGTGTGTATAGCTACAAGTTCGACTGCAGGAGGATGTTCCTCTGGAATCCCGCCTACTTCGAGCGGGCGCTAAAGGTGTACGGCCATGGGGGATCGAGCAGCCTCGCACCCGATCACCGGACATCGACCGCGATCCTGCAAAAGGATCTAGCGAACGCGTGGCCGGCGTGCCCTGACTGGAATTCGAACGCATGACCCCGCGGCCCGCGAAGCACCAAGAGGACGCCCAATGAACATCGGACTCTTCGCCGGTCCGACGTTCAGGCCACATCCGGAGCACGTCTCATGGCTGGGGCAATTGGCCAAGGCCGGTGGCCACCGCGTCGTGGGGCTGTCCTGCGACGGAGCTGTGTCGGACTGTTACGGCAGGGCGCTGCTCGGCCGGAGCAGGATGGGTTGCGTCCCCTGCAGCCTGGCCGGGCTGCGCGCCTATCCCGGCGTCGAGATCCAGAGCGCGCGCACTCTCACGGGATCGAGCACTCCGAGCGGATGGAGGGACGCCGAGGTTCTGTCGAGCGTCCGAACGATCTTGCGGGAGGAAGACGACCTGCGCCTCGGGGGACCCGAGGCGACCGCGCTCCTGTCGCGTCTCGCTGCCCCTGCCGCACAGATGTACGCGAAGTGCTGCGAGTGGATCCAGCGCGAACGACTCGATGCGGTGCTTGTTTTCAACGGCCGGATGGATGTCACCAGGGCTGCGATCCGGGCGGCACAGCACTGCGGCATTCGCTTCGCGACAATCGAGCGGGCCTCCTTCGACACAGGCGTGCGGGTCACGCCGATGACCGACTGCAACTCGCTTCGCAGCGAACATCGCCTCCAGGCGATCTTTCGCGATGATCCCCTTCTCGCCGACCAGGCAGCGTTTGCCGCGGACTTCATCGCAAGGCGCGTGATGCGCATGCCCGTTTCGGAGTGGCGCTCCTACAACCCCGACCGTGTCGCCGCAGAGTGGCCGCATCCGTCAACCGGCGCGCGTGTGCTGGTTGGACCCAGCAGCCAGTACGAGGTGCGTGGCGAGGAGGGCTGGGAGGAACTCGGCGACATGCGACAGGCGGTCGACGAGGTTGTGGAGCGCCTCGGGCCGGGAGCATCCGTGGTTGTCCGCGGCCACCCCGTCTGGGGCGAGACCATTGCCGGCGCAACGGGGGAATCTGCGGCCAGGTACTACCGCGAGTGGTGCAGCAAGCGCGGGTATGCGTTCGTCGAGCCGGACAGCAAGGCTGACACGCGTTCCCTGATGATGCAGGCTGATGTTGTTCTGGCCACCGGGGGCACGATCGGGATCGAGGCCGCCTGCGCCGGCCGGGCGGTGCTTGCGCTCGCGCCCTGCTACTACCAAGCGAGCGGTGCCGTCGGCAATGCGGTGGGCCGCGGATCTTCGGAATCCGCTCTCATGATCCGGCAGGTTGCGCCGCGGGAGCGGATCCGGCACGCACTTCGCGCGATCTACACGCACGCCTACCGCACTACGCAATATTGCCGCTACACGCGGCCGTTTCCGGGCAGGCAGGGCGCCGAATGGGAATACCGCAGCGATGCCGACTTCTCGCAGGTGGAGCGAGCCTTGATGTCCGGATTCACCCAGGCGGACGATGAACGCGTCGCTACGGACACGACCGCGGAGGACGCCGTGATCGATTCGATGCAAGGCGAACACTGGAGGGAATTGGTAGACGATGCGCAAAGGCATCGCAGGGAACAGTCCTTCTCGGGCGGCGAATGGAGACGCCTCCGACTCTCGATTCCCGCGAGGGTGCTCCTCTCCGTGAGAGGCCGACTCCCGAAGGGTGATCGCTTGCGGAGTCCGAAACGCTAAAATCCCGCGAGCATGCCAAACCTACAGAGTGCTATCCGTGGACTGCGCGACCAGCCAAGGTACACACTCATGCGCGGACTTGGGCGCTTCGGTATGGTCCGTTCCGCAGTCTCAGGTGTACGCTCCCTCCTGCACTCGGCCGCAACACGGCGCTGCATCGATGACTGCCGCGAGCGCCTGCCCCAGACGTTGTTCACGGGAGTCGACTCAGAACGATTCGTCAGCGAACTGCAGCGCGACGGTGTGGCATTCGGCCTGAAGCTTCCCGCGGCCGCCGTGGCGGAGATCCAGCGATGGGCGGAGCAGAACGCCTGCTACGCAGATCGCAATCCCACGCACGGATTTCGCCTCGACCAGCGCCCCGAAGCGGAGCGGGCGCTGGGGAAGCCGATCCTCGTGGCCCAGTACTTCAATACCTCCACCGATTGTCCCGCCGTCTCGCGACTCCTCCGGGATCCCCTCCTGGAACTGATCGCAACCCGCTACCTCGGATCCCTCCCGACGCTCGTCGGCACAAACCTGTGGTGGACCTTCCCCGTGAAGGCGAGCGAGGCCGACCGGAGCCGCCACGCACACCTCTTCCACCGGGACGTCGACGACTTCCGGTTCTTCAAGATTTTCTTCTACATCACCGACGTGGAGCCGGGCGACGGCGCCCACGTATGCGTGGTCGGATCGCAGGCGCAGCCGCCGATACGAAGGCTCAGCGACCATTGGAACATCCGCCGATACACGGACGAAGAGATCGCTGCGGAGTACCCGGCAGATCGGATCGTCGAGATTTGCGCGCCCTCAGGCACTGGATTCGCGGAAGACACCCTCTGCATCCACAAGGGACTGACTCCCACGAGGATGTCAAGATTACTGCTGCAGGTCCAATACGCGCTCTTTGACTACGGCGTGATGCACGACCGTCGTGCGGCCTCGGAGCTCCGGAGCATGGCGTGACGCGGATCTCGGGCGGCAGCGTCACGGGAGCGCTGCGTCTGGCGAGGCAAGCCTCGTACATGCCCCTGCTGGCGACGGCGCTTGCGCTCATGATGGTCCGGCTTCTGGTGGCGGCACGGCTGTTGGATGTCGGCGCGTTCGCGACCTACAGCGCCGCGCTGCTCATTTCGGGGTCCTTCTGCATGCTCGGGTGCCTGGGGCTTCAGACGATGCTTCAGCGCGACATGCCTGCGCTTTTCTTTAAACGACGTTCACGGAAGGCAATGACGCTGCTCGCTCAGGCAGGCCTGGTAGCGGCAGCCTGCGCAGCAGCAGGCGTTGCCTTGGCGTTCGCACTGCCCAGCGGTACCGCCGGATCCGTGCTCGACCGCCCGACGATCGTCGTCGGGATCCTGCACGGATTCTCCAACCAATTGTTTGTCCTCGTTACGGTCGAGAGCCGCAGCCGAGGGCTGACGATGCTCTTCTCCCGACAGTACATCGTGCGATCCATTACGGTCCTCGCCTTAGGCGCAGGCACAATAGCGGTGACGGACTCTGGGTCGGCTGGGGCCGCCGCGGAAGCTGCGGCAAATCTCCTGGCGAGTGCAGCCGTGCTGAGGGGGTCGCTGCGCCGGGCATCGATCACTTTCGTAGCCTTGGTGCATGTGGGGGCACGGCACTTTCGCTTGGTTCGGTGGCGAGCGGCTTTCTCACTGCTTGCGGTCATGATGGTGATGTGGCTCGTCCAGAACGCCGACCGCTGGGTGGCGGAACGAAGCCTCGACGTCGCCGGGTTCGCCTGCTACGCCTTCGCATCAAATGCGATCCTCGTTGCGTCCGCGGCGCAAATGATGATGAACGCCGCACTGTTCCCGAAGTTGGCCAGGAAGTACGCGGCCTCGGGGGAAGGGCCAGCATTTCGGTCAGCCGCCGGGATTTCCGCTGCCCTCGCCGCTGCAGGGCTGGTGGCCACCCTGGCAGCATGGGCGTGCTGGGACCTGGCCGTATCGCGGTGGTATCCGCAGTACGCCGCATCAACGGCCATCGCGCCATTGCTCATCGCCGTGGGAGTGCTGCGGGTTTCCGACTACTGGTCGAGTTTTCTAGTCATCGTCGGGGCCGAGACCAAGCTTCTTCGTGCCACCGCCTTGGCGGCCATCGGTGCGGCAGGCACATGGTGGATCCTTGGCGGCCACCCCCACACCGCGTCCCTTGTCACCGTGGCTTGGCTGTCCCTGAGCCTCGCGAGCGCCACGTACCTTGCTGGCATGGCCATGGCATGGAAGGAATCGAAGCGATGCGAAGCGTGAGGCAGTTGCTATCGCACGCACTACCGAGTCGCTTTTACTATTCCGCCGCATTCGCGCTGCGGGGAGCAAGGGTCTCACCGTCGGCGAGGCTCAGCGGGGTCGTGGTGCTTGGACGCGGGGCATCGATCGGGTGGCGATGCCTGCTCGAATCGGCTCGAGGAGGCGAGATCCGAATCGCGCCCAGGACCTGGCTGTCGGAACAGGTCGAGATCCAGACCGATGCCGAGGTTTCCATCGGCGCACGCACCACGATCCAGCGTCGATGCACCGTGAACGGCGACGTCCGCATCGGGTCGCAGTGCATTCTGGCACCGAACGTCTTCATCTCCTCCGGAAGCCATCCGTTCCGACACGTCCCGTGGCTCCCCATACGCGATCAGGAACGGCTCCTGCGACAGGATGGCAAGCCCCTGCCCGACCGACCGGTGCGAATCGATGACGACTGCTGGATCGGCACCAACGCCGTCATCTGCCCGGGCGTACGGATCGGCAAGGGTGCCGTGATCGGCGCGAACGCAGTGGTGACACGGGATGTATTCCCATACGCGGTCTTCGCAGGTGCGCCCGCCGGGCGGATCGGCGATCGGCTCACGTGGGCACCGCCTGCGGAACTCGACCTCGCGAATCCCCAGCACCTGCCGTACATCACGAGCCCGTTGCCGTGGGATTCGCCAGGGCTGTTGCGGCCGGGCCAGGTGCGAGCAAACTGGCCGCTCGAAGCGTGGGTCGAGGGTCGCACGGGAAGCACCGTCGAGCTGCACGGCACATCGGACGGCGACGCCGTTCTTGCGCTCGGCCCCTACGAAACTCGTATCTCATTCGGTCCGTTCCGTGTGCAACGCCCAGTCGAAAGTGCAGCGACCGATCACTTGCCACTGACGCTTCACATGCGATCAGGCGGCACCGTCCGCATCGCGCGGATCGCCGTCACCAAGCCGTGATCGGCCATCACTGACCGAGCAACGCGAGCAATTCCGCAGGCAGCATCGTCTGCGACGGATGAATCGGTCGACCAGCACGGTGCTTGAGTGCTGCACGCAGCGCATAGCTTCCGAATCGGTAGGCCGCCTCCGGAAGCGGAAGCCCGCGCCGGTCCCGCAGCACTCGCCAGACCTCGCGCGACATCCTGACTCGCCGCCGGCTGACAGAACCAAGCCGAACGCGGTAGGCCATCAGCGGATCGGCAACGCCCCGAGCAACCCCAACCTCCGAGAGCAGTCGCGACCACAGCTCGTAGTCGTCGTACCCAACAGTCGCATCGAGTCGCAGTGCCCCGAAGCGCTCGCGATCGACAAGCACCGTGGAGGTGGCGATCGCGGAATTCCCGAGAAATTGTCGGTAGGAAACTGCAGACGGCACCAACGTCGGCATGCCGCAGAGCGTGCCGTCCTCGGAAATGCGCCAGTAGGCGGAGTAGACGAGCGGCGCGCCGAACTCGCGGGACAGCGCGATCTGGCGCGACAACTTGGCGGGGTGCCAGAGATCGTCACTGTCCAGGAACGCCAGCCAGCGGCCAGGGCTCGCAGCGGCGATCGCCGCATTACGCGCATCGGCAGGACCGAGTCGCCCCGCCGTGCGGATGAGCCTAACCCTGCTGTCCAAAGCTGACAGCTGTTCGACAATCTCCGCCGTCTGGTCCTGCGAACCGTCGTCGGCGACAATGACTTCGACAGCTTGATGGTCCTGGGCCAGCGCGCTGCGGACGGATGCGCCAACCGTTGCCGCAGCGTTGAACGCCGGCATGATCACCGAAACCAGCTCGCGATCAACGCTTCGCATCGGAATCACCCCTTGGCCTTTGGCCCGCCACTGAAGAGTGATTTGCGGAGCGCTCGAAGGGTGCGAGCACCATGAAGCCAACAGCGACGGAGGGGTACGCCAGGAAGTCGAACGCCGCGCACATCGGACTGAGCGCTAGAGTCGCGGCAGTGAGCAGAAATGCGCCTAGGGCGACCAGCGATCTCGGGAACAACGCCAATGCTCGAATGGTTGCCGATGCCGTTGCCCCAAGCAACACGCTGCCCACGGCCAGACCGACCGCGCCGAACTGGTGATAGAGCGCTCCGGGCACGTTAGCGAACCGCCCAGCGAGGAACCAAGCTTGGTCCGGAGGACTGACCAACCCGAGTTTCGCCAGCATCGATAAGGGATGGGCGCCCAAAATAATGACCTGCGTGGGCGGCTCGATTGCGATCAGACAGGTCGTCGTGAAACTGTGAATCAAGTAAGCCCAAGCAAGTATCGACATCCATACTGGGCCCGGGAAATCATATGAGTAAATCCAAGGCGAAGGATCGATCAAAAGGTGTTCCAGGGTCGAAAGCGTGTAGCCAACACTATCGTCGCCTCCAAGCGATGCCCGTGAGCTGAATATGTTGACGCTGTACGCACCTGCGACGGCAGTACAAAGGAGAAGAGGCGGGGAGCGCAAAAGTTTCCAAACCGACGTACGGGAATTGAGACAGAAGGCGGGAAGGCAGATCGCTGGGAATAGCATTAACGAAGACCGGCCGCCGTTCATTGCACTGCTTACGAGCACCAAGAGGCCGCAGGCTAAAAGTACCAAGGATTGTCGGGCAGTTGGATAATCGTTGATCCGGAGGATGACCAATGCTGCGGCCGCGAAATAGCAACCTCCCAAGAGGTATCCGATCAGGCTGAAGATCGAACTGATCTCCGTGCGCCCTTCGCCGGCGTTCATCCAGGCGACTCGTGCGGCAGCAAGTCCATCGCCAAAGTCCACTCCCTGAATCCAAGTCCGGTCGTACAGCATTAGCGCCGTACCAATGGTCCCTAGGAAGAGACCGACCCACGCAGCCCGACCTATCCCGGTGTCACAGGCGTGATACGACACGATTCGCGACGATTGATCGGGAGTTGGTTTGAACCAATACATGGCGAAGGGGACGGCTGCCACGAAGACGCCCTGGATCAACGCACCGCCGAGCAAGCTCCCGCCGGAAGGCGATCCCGGAAATAACAGCACCGCACACCAGTACACAGCCCAAATGAGTAAAAACACCCGGGAAACACCTATCCAAGGAACCTTTTGACGCTGTTTTGCTCCACGGACAGACATCGGATTGAGGATACCGACGGGGCGTCACGTTTCGTCGCGGTGACGCAGGACTATACCCGACGAATGACGACCCGTTGCGCGAACAAGGGGGCCTAACACCGATCAGATCCGGCAGAAATCTCGGTCGGAGGTTCCCTTCTGGGAATCACCGCGATCTGCCAGCGGGATCTCCCGCCATCCGAAGCGAGAGAGAGTTCCCCGCGCAGTGGATGGCAATCTAAGCCATGACCGCCTCAACCGGTAATCGCCACAGCACGCCTGTTCGTATACACCGGTGCTTTGAAGCCGGGCATCTGTCGGGGCGGGCCGTTGAGCCTGCGCGCCAAGCGGTCGAGTTCCGCCTGCGTGAAGCGCGACAGGTCCGTACCCGCGGGAGAGTACTGCCGCAACAGCAGGTCTGTATCGCATCCAACTTCTGAGAAAAGTTGAGCTGGGTATTCACGCTGCCCCCGAATGAGGATGTATCGGTGCGCTGCGGGCGTTCGGTAGCCGACCCGACCGATCACCCAGTGGTTATTGAAGCGGCGAGCGAAGTTGCGGAGTGCCCAGTTGCGCTCCTCGAAGACGCGAAGAACGGACACGCTTTCGCGAACAGCGGGCCCACTAAACGGCCCGACCCCGCAGTAATCGGGCACCCGGAACTCCATTTCGCGGAGTCACCCCGATTCGCGAACGCGATCTCCCGCAATCCGGCGCGACAGCCGACCCCCCAGCGCTATAGATGGCAATTCAAGCCATCGAAAGCAAGCATGAGCACGAAGACTCCCCAGATTCCTGTCAGCGGATACAGAACCGCCACGATCGCATAGAAAATAACCTCGTACTCCAAGCTCCATCCCGGATTGATGAAGGGATACGGCTTCTGCGGGAAGAGCGCGTAACTTTTTAGTACGCCGACCCACCCGAGGAGGTCGACATCGGCACGGAACCATGACCGCCAAAAAACATTGTGATTCCAACGCTCATCACAATCCACCACAAAGGATAGATACGCAGCGCGCGCCGTACGAAGAACGGCATCACTTTGAAGCCTGGCTTACTGACCACGTGCGCGATGATGAAGCCGGAAATCACGAAGAACAACTGGACTCCGTAGTAGCCGATGTCACTGAAGCCGGGGATGACGAGCAACGAAGCGCGCTCCTCGGCGCCGAACATAATCGTGGAATGAAGCACCAAAACCATAATGGCGGCAAGGGCGCGCATTGCTTGTATGGATTCGAACTTGGAGGCTTGCACGAGTGAACGGTATCGCACATCCAGCCACATAGGCAACACTCCACACCGGGCACATGGGTGACAGTCTGCCTGTGACGGGGGCGAAGTGTAGAGCGTGTTCTGAACTTCATTGCATTGCCTCGGCGACGTGGCGGAGCATGAGGCAGGCGAAGACGAGGAAGTTCAGTCTCGCGACGGTCTCGGGCAGGCGCTCGTAGTCCTTGGCAAGACGCCTGAACCGGGCCGCCCCCGCGAAGCTTCGCTCCACGACCCAGCGTTGGGGAAGCGGCACGAAGCCTCGCTTTGCCTCCGGCAGCCGCACGACATGCAGCTCGATCCCGTGCTGCGTCGCTCCCTTGACGGGCCGGGGACTCCATAGGGGAGATCGAAGCTGCTCGCGGGAACGAAACACGCAGAGGCTGTCCCCGGACAGGTACTTCCTACGTAGACTGTTGGTTTGCACCGCTCTCGATCTGGAGGAACGACTGGATCCCGAGGCGTCATCGATCAGTAGTGCACCTAGTTGCGGAACACAAACCGAATGCGGAACATTGATGTGGGACTTTCAGCCTCAGTATTCGCCGGGCCTGGCGATGGAAGCGACGACTAAGTCCGACGCCCGCCAACGGGCTACAACACCCGCCAGATCTGGGCGCTCATCAGCATGAGAGCGCTCGTAACTGGCGCCGGCGGATTCGTTGGGCGGGCCCTCATCGCTGAACTTGCACGGGACGAAGAGATCGACGTACGTGCCGCGAGCCGTTACCCAATCGCTGCCGGCCGGCAGCTGACTTGGGTCAATTCCTCCGACTTCTGTCATGAATTTGACTGGCGACCATCGCTTGATGGAGTTGACGCCATCGTGCACCTTGCCGGACGGGCGCACGTGCTGCGCGAGACGTCATCCGACCCGGAACGGGAGTACATGGCCGTGAACCGCGATGCGACACGGCGGCTCGTAGAGCAATCAGTTAGTGCGGGCGTGCGGCACTTCGTGCTCGTCAGCACGATCGGAGTGCACGGAGACAAGAGCCTTCCCGGGAAGCCCCTTGCGGAACAGGACCCGCTCTGTCCACACGATGCCTACACGCGCTCGAAAGCAGAAGGCGAGGCTGTGACGCTCGAGGTGACCGCTGGGACGGCAACGGCGGTCACGGTCCTTCGTCCCCCAATGGTGTACGGCCCGGGAGCGCCCGGGAACTTCGGCCGATTAGTGAGCCTTGTCCGTTCCGGGCTGCCGCTTCCCTTTGGGGCGATCCAGAACAGCCGGAGCTTCATCGCCCGCGAAAATCTTGTGGGCGCGATTCGGCGCTGCCTTGCCTCTCCGCCGTCTGTCCAACGGAGTTTCGTTCTGGCCGACGGGCAGGACCTCTCCACTCCCGAGCTCATCCGCGAGATCGCGACGGGAGTTGAGAGAAAAACGCGTTTGTTCCCGCTGCACGCCGGTGTGCTTGAATTCGGGCTGCGGTGTATTGGCAGGGGCGCATTGGCGCGAAGACTGCTTGGATCACTTCAGGTGGATGCTTCCCTGGCGCGGAACGTGCTTGGGTGGCAGCCAGTCGTCGATACTCGAGATGCAATAAGGAGGGCCGCCCGTGAAACGCGCGCTTGACCTTCTGATCACACTGTTCGCGGGCGCGATCTTCATCGTGCCGGCTGTTGCTCTTACCTTGGTGATCCGCACCACCTCCCCAAGCCCCATCCTTTACTGGTCCCCCCGCGTCGGCCGCTACGGGCGCATCTTCCAGATGCCCAAGTTCCGGACCATGAAGGTGGGCACTCCGCAGGTGGCGACCGACAAGCTCGCCGACCCGGCCAGCCGGCTGACTCCGGTCGGAGGCGTACTCCGAAAGTTCTCGCTCGACGAACTCCCGCAACTGTGGTCGGTCCTCAAGGGGGACATGAGCCTGGTCGGCCCCCGCCCTGCCCTCTTCAACCAGCACGAACTGATCGCTGCCCGCAAGGCCCGAGGGATCGATGCACTCCGCCCCGGCATCACCGGCTGGGCACAGATCAACGGCCGCGACGACATCCCTGAATCGCGCAAGGTCGAGTTGGACGAGGAGTACCTTCGACGACAGTCGTTCTGGTTTGACCTGCAGATCCTGTGGCTCACCGCGTGGCGCGTGGTGCGGCACGACGGCGTGTCGCACTGAGGGCAGCGATCCGCCTGGCGACCATCGGCCGCGCGCACGCTGCGACTGGCCAAATGGATCATGATGCGCGCCATATCAGCGATCTTCACGGGCTCGTCCATACGCTTGGTGGCACCCATCACGCTCATGGAGCGCACGACCCTTTCGGTACTCAACAGCACGATCTTGGCCACGCCGTGGCGGACTCCCGCCTCTTCCACACGAGACGCGGGCAGTCCCCTGCAGAACGCTCGGCTGCTCGGCAACAATTCCCTTATCCTTTGCGGCAACAGGATCGACGAGTCTTCGATGCGCGCCCACGCGAATGCCATTCGCAGTTGCCTGCTCGCGTCAAGCAAAGAAACTGGTTTGCCGCTACCCGCGCATGCTCCGTGAACTACTGACACTTCTGGTGATGCCACTGCCGATCGTGCTGGTGTTGCTGGTGATCGCGGTATGGCGAAGGAGTTGGCGCATGGTCGCAGTTGCTGCTGTACTGATGTGGCTGACTTCAACACCACTCGTGAGTGGACGATTGGTGAAGATCGCCGAGGGTTGGCGTGATCGACTGCCGATCGATGCGATTGTCCATGGTGATGCGGTGTTGGTGCTGAGTGGCAGATACAGCGACGTGCCAGGCACATCGGGCGCGAGCGAGTTCGACGACTTTGACCGAGCGCTCGCCGGCTACGACCTCTACCGCGCGGGCAAGGCGCCGCGGATCATGTTCACGGGCGGGTGGTCGGCACTGCGCCCCGAGCTGG
>Ga0194119_10010108_pt1 | contig 12502 bp, 15 predicted proteins | sample TA2MahC100mmetaG_FD_148620 | JGI IMG/M metagenome (GOLD analysis project Ga0194119, IMG submission 148620) | Freshwater microbial communities from Lake Tanganyika, Tanzania - TA2015018 Mahale Deep Cast 100m | ecosystem: Environmental > Aquatic > Freshwater > Lake | place: Tanzania: Lake... | reverse complement strand
GTTCCTGAACCAATCGGATCCGAATACTGGAAAGAAGAAATATTACCTCCCGCATTCTTTAAAGGAGAATCTGCACCAGAAGGTCTAAAAATTATTGGAGATCGTTGGCAAAATCCAAAAACTAATAGAGTTTATACTTGGATTAAATCAGGAGATGCATATGTTTGGGCCACTTGACTTTTTAATTTTTTATGATATGATTCTTTTATGATTCTAGTAGACAACAGTCAATTACTAATTGCCAGTATATTTCAGAATATGAAGTCCAATCCAGTAATGGATACAGATTTCATAAGACATCTAGTATTTAATTCGTATAGATTTATCAATAAAAAATTTGGAAATCGATACGGAAAAATAGTTGTCTGTAATGATGCAGGTCCATCTTGGAGAAAAACTAAATTTCCACATTACAAACAAAATAGAAAACGAAAGCAACAAGCTTCTGGTGTAAATTGGACAGAGATATATGAAAATATGTCAATTGTTCGATCTGAAATATTAGATGTTCTACCCTACAAGAATATCAGAATCACAGGTGCAGAGGCAGACGATATTATTGCTGTGCTGGCAAAACATCATCATCAAACAGAATCTATTTTAATAGTATCAAACGATAACGACTTTCAACAACTTCAAATTTATCCAGAAGTAGAACAATACAGTACTATAAAGAAAGATTTTATTCGTTGTGAATCTCCTAAACAATATCTACTAGACCATATTATGGAAGGAGATTCAGGAGATGGAATACCCAATATCTTGTCAGACGATGATACTTTTATGACAGAAGGAAAACGACAAAACAGATTGACTCGTCAAAGGCGAAAAGAAATACTAGAAAATTTAGGATCTATTACAGGAACTGAATGGGCAGATAACTGGTCTAGAAATAAAATGTTAATTGATTTGAGTCAAATTCCAGATGATTTAGAATCACAGATTTTAGAGGCTTATTCTCATCCTGTTCAAACTAAAATCAGTTTATTAGATTACATGATATCTCATAAACTTAATAATCTACTAGAAAGTGTAGGAGACTTTTAATGCGATCAGAGTATTCAGATGATTTTGAGTCGTGGAAATCTAAAAAAGCAAAATCAGTTTTCCGAAAAGATAAAAAATCTCAAAAAAATAAAGGAAAAAATAATTTTCGAAGAGAAGTGCAGGATTATATTGACAAACGGTCAGATGTAGACTATGATTCACAAGGAAACAATAACTATGGTTACTAAAATGAAAACATTTACATTATCAAAACAAACTCTTGGGATATTAAAGAATTTTTCTGGCCTCAACTCAAACATCCTGATTAAACCAGGTAGTGTTATCAAGACTATTACTCCGTCTAAAAACGGAATGGCAGAGGCAACAGTTACAGAAGATTTTCCTGTTGAATTTGGTATCTGGGATCTTCAAAAGTTTCTTGGTGTGGTAAGTTTATTTAACTCTCCTACATTCAACTTTGCCTCAAAGAGTGTCACCATTTCAGACGGCAACGACTCTAATATAGTGTACTACTACAGTGAACCCAAGTTACTTACAGTACCTACAAAAAACGTTAATATGCCCAAGACAACAGTAAAGGTCAGTCTGACAGAAAAAACTTTTGCTGATTTGCAACGGGCTGCTGCAGTAATGCAATTACCCGATATCTCATTTCAAAACGAGTCTCAAAAGATCTATGCTGTAATCTGTGATATGGCAGATCCAACATCTAATTCGTATAAGACTCTTATCGCAGAAGATTACTCTGGTAAAGAACAAATGACCTTGAACTTTAAAATAGACAATCTCAGAATGTTACCTGGAACGTATACCGTCAGGTTCTCCACGAATGTAGTAGGAGAGTTTACTAATGATACGATACCAGTCAAGTACTGGTTTGCCATGGAAACTAATTCTAAATTCGAATAAGAAATGAAAACTTCAACTGACTTTCTTTGGGTGGAACGTTATCGTCCACAAACTATTAAAGACTGTATTCTTACTAAGAGTCTGGAATCTACATTTCAGGAAATGGTAAAGAAACAAGAAACTCAGAATCTGTTATTTTACGGTACTGCTGGAGTAGGAAAAACTACTGTGGCAAAGGCCTTATGCAGTGAAACAGGATCTGATTGGATCATGATTAATTGTTCAGAAGACGGAAATATTGATACTCTTCGAACTAAAATCAGACAGTTTGCCAGTACAGTAAGTCTGACCGAGGCCAAAAAGGTGGTTATACTGGACGAGTTTGATTATTCTAATGCAAATTCTATTCAACCTGCACTCCGAGGAGCAATCGAAGAATTTGCAAATAATTGTAGATTTATTTTGACCTGCAATTACAAATCCAAGATTATCGAGCCGATTCATTCTAGATGTACTGGTGTAGATTTTGCCATACCTCGGACGGAAAAACCTGAAGTGGCCAAACGATTACTTCGTAGATTAGAGTTTATTCTTAAATCAGAACAGGTTCAGTACGATAAGGCCATTCTGAGTCAATTAGTATTAAAACATTTCCCAGATTTTAGACGAATAATCAACGAACTGCAAAGGTACTCGGTTTCAGGATCTATCGACCAGGGAATTTTGTCAAATTTGACTGAAATTGAACTTCGAGACTTGTTTCAGGCCCTGAAAGAAAAGAACTTTAATTCTGTTCGAAAATGGGTAGCTCTGAACGCAAACGAGAACCCCACAGAACTGTTCAGGCGGGTCTACGATTCCCTACAGGACGTTCTTGTACCTCAGACCATTCCCAATGCGATAACCTTGTTGGCAGACTACCAATACAAGTCTGCGTTTGTAGCAGACCAAGAAATTAATATGATGGCCTTTCTTATAGAACTTATGGTGGCCTGTGAATTTAAGTGATGTATTAAATTCAATCAATTACACTAAAGTGAACCTGCTTGATCAGGGCCTAAACTCGGAATACGTTCCGTATCTGGTTAATCGGTGTCTTTCTTATTTTCCAGACACCTTGTTTCATGCCAACAGGATGAATACTCGATCCAGCCTGACTCGAGATCAACAATACCAATATTATCTTGAAGGCCTTTCTAAAAGAAAACGATTCAGTAAATGGATTAAACCGGAAACTGATTCTGATTTGGAAACAGTTATGCAGTATTACGGATACTCTAGGAGACATGCCCAGACCGTTCTTCCGTTAATTTCTAAGGAACAAATGGATCAACTTAAAAATTCTCTTAAAACAGGAGGTCAAAAGCCAAAAAACCATAAATAATTCAAATAATGATGTTGCAATCATTAATTATGGAGAATTTATGGAAACAAATGAATCAAATAATGATCCGGATATTTTTGACGGACTAGGTGTAGAAATTGTTCTTAAAACCAAAGAAGACTTTCTGAAAGTAAAAGAAACTCTCACTCGTCTTGGAGTAAGTTCTAGAACAGAAAAAAAACTATGGCAAAGTTGTCACATATTACACAAACGAGGCAAATACGCCATAATGCATTTTAAAGAAATGTTTTTATTAGATGGCCTGAAAAGTGACCTAAGCGAAGAAGATGTAGGCAGAAGAAATACTATAGTTCGATTATTAACTGAATGGGGTTTAGTTGTACCAGTAGACGAAGAAGAATATAAAGAACCTCAAATAAGTCTAGCAAAACTTAAAATAATTTCACATAAAGACAAACAAGATTGGCAACTCATTCCTAAATACCATATCGGCAAGAAGTGATTTGACCTTTATATTATGAAAAAACTACTTATAAAATTTCCGACAAGAAATCGTCCAGAAAAATTTAAGAAAGTTTTGCAACTTTACATTGATATGTTATCCGGAAAACACGATGTAAGATTTGTTATAACTATGGACGAAGACGATTCAACAATGAATACGCAAGAAATTAAAGAATGGTTAAATTCGTTACCCATTAATATCAAATACAATTACGGTCATTCAAAAACAAAGATAGAAGCAGTAAACGCAGATCTGGATGGAGAAGAAGCAGATGTGTTACTTTTAGCGTCTGATGATATGTTTCCAGAAGTTCAAAACTACGACGATATTATATTTCAAAAATTCGAAGAGTTTTTTCCAGATTTTGATGGTGCAATTAAATTTAATGACGGTTATAGATATAATGGATCAACCCCCGATGATTTAATGACATTGTGTGTTATGGGTTGGTCGTTGTATAAACAGTTTGGTTATATTTATCACCCAGAATACAATTCATTATATGCTGATAATGAACAAACTCAAGTTTTAAAAAACATGAAAAAATATGCTTCATCCGAAATTTGTTTGATTAGGCATATTTGGACTAAAGATCGTTCACAGTGGGACGATTTACAAGTTAGAAATGAAAGACAAGAACTATATGATAAAGATCTAGAAGTATTCAATAGACATATGAAAGAAATGGAAATTTAAATATGAAAACAGAATTAATTTCATTCTACGCAGATATAGACAACAGAACCTATTATAGCGATCATGCCCGCAGATTAAAAGAAAACTGCGAAAAATTAAATATTCCTATAGACATAAGAGAACTACCATCCAAACACGATTATCGATTAAATTGTTTAAGTAAACCTAAATTTATATTGGATATGTTAAGAGAGAAAAAACGTCCAATTGTATGGATGGATGTAGATTCTATAATTCATCAGACACTTGATATATTTGACCTATTGGAAGATATTGATGTAGCGTTTGCCTATCAAGTATACGATCCTACTCAGATACAGATTAATAAAGTCAAGGCATCTCCTATTTACTTTAACTATACAGATATAGTGCTTGAATTTTTACAGTATTGGATTACAATGACAGAACAAGTTAATCAATTAGATATTCCTGTATTTGATCACGAATTATTGATATATAAAGTTATTCCAGAATACTATAATAAAATGAGAATATATCGTCTTAATAGAGAATACGCAATTTGGCCAGGAACTAGTTTAGGAACAGATGAAACTCCCAGAATAACAATGGGACTAGCAGACGGAGACTCTAAACGAAAAGGTTTAGAAAATATGGGAGTATCTTCAGAAGATATTGATTTTCAACTTGTAGGAAATCGTTTCAATGAAACCTAAAATTAAATGTTTAGGTGCTCCTTTTGATACAAAGTTTTCTTCATGTTCTGATATTAAACCTGTAAATTTTGAATGGAGTTTGGTAGAAGGAGATTATCTGGTTCATATCGATCACGGTTTATTCATAGAACCAGAATCAGACTTTTTAAAAAAAAAGCGATTTGGATGGACATGCGAATCTAGTCATATTATTTCTGATGTAGTAGAATTTTTAAAACAAAAACACAATGTTTTATTCGACGAGTACTATAATAAAATATTTACACACGACTCAGAATTACTCAAATTAGATTCAAGATTTGTGTACTGTCCAAACGGCAGTAATTATCCGTGGATACGAAAATCTGATTGGAATATATACGAAAAATCAAAAGTATGTTCTATGTTCTGTTCTCCTAAACGAATGACAAAAGGACATGTGTATCGCCATAAGGTTGCTAGATTAGTCTTAGATAAAGGATTTGATGTATTTGGTGGAGCTCATGGAACTCCTAGAACAATTAGTGATCCAAGAAATCCTTGGAATACTAAACTAGATGGAATTAAAGATTATATGTTTAATATAGTAATCGAAAATGGAGTATACGATTCATATTCGACAGAAAAATTAACAGATTGTTTTGCTACTGGTACAATTCCTGTATACTGGGGTACAAGACAAATACCAAAAATATTTGATCCAGAAGGAATAATTTGGTTACAAATAGGACAAGAATGTGACTTACTGGAATCTCTTTCTCCAGAATTATACGCAAATAAACGTAAAGCCATAAGCAATAATTTAGAAGTTCTTAACAATCTAAAATTAGCTGATGATGATCTTTTTGAAATAATTAAAAGTGAAACCTCTAATACTTAATGCAGACTATCTAATACCACAAGATTCTTTGCCTGATCTGCCAGAATCTTATGAAATTCATTTTACTAGATTTGGAAAAAATGCTAAACCTGGTGGGTCTGTTCAGTTTTATTCGGACGCAAAGCATAAGATATTTGTTAATATTAATGAACCAACAACATCGGCTTGGGTGGAACAACCCGATCATGTTATTGCAAATGCTCATCACTACACCAAAATTATAACTTCTAATCCCAAAATATTAAATAATTGTTCTCATGCAGCAAAACAACCGTACGGAACTACATGGTTAAACAAATCACCACATCATCCAGATTCTATAGGTGTATTCAGTGAAGAGCTTGGACAATTAACAAAAGAAAATAGTGTTAGTATGGTTTGTGGAGCACTTACAGGAAAACCAGGATATAATATTAGACATACGATCTGGAATAATAGGAATAAAATTAAAGCAAAATTAAATTTTTATTCGTCTACTAGATTTCCTATACCAAACACTTCAACTCTTCCAAACGACGATAAGTTACATCTTTTTAATTCCATGTATTCTGTGGTTGTAGAAAGTTCGAGCGAACCAAATTATTTCACAGAAAAATTAATAGATTGCTTGATAACAAAAACTATTCCCATATACTGGGGTTGTCCTAATGTTTCTGAATACTTTGATACTAGTTATTGGATAAAACCAGAAGATCTTTTAGTAACAGAGTATACTGAAGAGTATTATTATTCTAATATAGAAAAAATTAATATTAATTTTGAAATCGCCAAAAAATATTGTGAATCATTACTAAATAGAATTATTCTAATTATATGAAAGAAACTATATGACAAAAATTTATAGTGAAAAAAATGGATATGATATTATCTCCAGAGATATTGAAGAAAATTTTCATACTTACATCAATAAAACCAAAGATGATATTAAAACAATAGTTATTGTTGGTGGTTATCATTGCTGGGAAGCAGAAAAATATTTACAGTTATATAAAAATTGTAAACTTTATATTTTTGAACCAGTTCCTGAATTTTTTAATGTTATAAAACAAAAATATGGATCTAATCCTAGATGCGATCTATATAATATCGCTATAACCAATACGGTAGGAGAAATAGACTTTTATAGAACATCTTCGCCAGGATCTGATTCAATATATCCAGTTATTGAAAATAACAACAACGGATACTCTTTTAAATCTGTATTTAAAATTAAAGTAAAATCTGATAAATTAAAAAATATAATAAAAGAAAATATAGATCTTTTGAGTATCGATGTTCAAGGTGCAGAATTAGAAGTTCTTAAAAGCACAGATCTAGATAATGTTTCTTGTATTTTTGCCGAAATACAAATGTCTGAAAATATAAAAAATCAAGTGTATTATAATCAATGTTTTTCAGAAGATTTAAAACAACACTTAGATGAAAAATTTAGTCTTCACTCTTTAGGGTTAGATAATGAATTAAAAAATGGAACTGGTAATAGTTTCTGGATAAAAAAATCAAAAATTTGTATAATACAAGAAGCCAGCATTAAATGATACAAAAAAATATCCGAGTAAATAATGAGTTTTATATTGCTTCCGTTTATAACGTTTATAAATACAGGTAAGATCCTGATTCCGTTCTACGTTCATAAAATGCATGGAATAGGAACTCCCGAAGATTTGAATACATTTATTAATAGAAAGAATATAGTATAAATAAAAATACTAATCGAACTGTAACCTAAACTACCCAACGATTTGGAGATCCACACGATGAAGAACTATTCGCAGAACAACGAACAAGACATCATTCTTGAATACTTTGAGAAAAGAAATATACTTCAGGGCAAACTCCTTGATGTTGGAGCATTTGATGGGGAGTGGATTAGCAATGTCCGTGCGCTGATGATTAAGCATCAGGGGTGGAGAGGAGTCTTCGTGGAACCTTCGTCATACTGTTTCAGCAAACTGGTTGATCTGTACAAGATGGAGCCAAGACGAGCGGAATTGATCAATCTTGCAATCGTTCCTGAGGATGAACTTGATGGAAGTCCACTGCTCAAGTTTAATGAGTCTCCCCTGAGTGGTTGTTCTTCCTCAATCGATGGTCATGTACAGAGATGGTTCAACGAAGTCAACGCTGATGGAGATTCGGTCAATCCGAGAAAAGTCTATGTAGCTAAGATCGGAATGCGCGAGGTACTTGAGAAGTTCGGGCCTTTTGAACTTATCAGCATCGATATCGAGGGGTACTCTGCTCGTCTTGCTTTGCAGGAGTGGTTCAATCCTCAGAACTATGGGTGCAAGTTGATCTGTGTCGAACAAGACCGCAAATGGCAGGAACTTGAGACCAAATTTGTCTCTCAGGGGTACAGCGTTCTTGCTCTGAATGGTGAGAACTTGATCATGGGAATCCTTTGAATTATGCCAACACCGTCTAATCAAATTCTACTGAGCGTTCTGGTTTTATCTATTCCTTCTCGTCTTGAAAAGTATCTGATACCAACCTATAATCGCCTTCTTCAACAGATTGGAAACGAAACTTGTGTGGAAGTTTTAACTCTTGTAGACAATAAGAGCATGAGTATCGGAGAGAAGCGACAAGCCCTACTAGAATCCGCTCGCGGCAAGTGGATTGCATTTTTGGATGACGATGATGCGGTATCGGAAGATTATATCTCAACTTTGATTGAAACTTTACAAAATAAGTCTGCTGATGTTATAACTTTTGAACAGCATTGCACCGTTAATGGCAAGGAGTTCAAGGTTGATTTCAGAATGGGTAATCCACATGAAAGACTAAAGATAAATCCTGATGGTAGTTTGGGTGATATTAAGCGACCACCATATCATATGTGTGTATGGGCGGCTAAAATTGCAAAAAATATTCCTTTTCAAGCAATATCATACGGTGAAGATTTTGATTGGTGTTCTCGAATGTATCCGTTTGTTACTTCGGAAACTCACCTAGATAAAGTACTTCACTATTATCAGTATGATGATCGGACATCGGAAAGTATACAATATGCACCGCGATAAATGAATATTTTATACAAAGTGTTTTAATATTAAATTTATAACAATAACTCATATAAATACATTATGAAACCGACTATTACATTATGCATGATTGTGAAGAACGAGTCTCATGTGATCCTAGAATGTCTTAATTCTGTATGGAAACACATTAATTACTGGGTCATTTCGGATACAGGTTCAACAGATAACACTAAAGAACTTATTGAAACCTTCTTTCGAGAAAAAGGTATACCAGGAGAATTTGCTGATTTACCCTGGAAAGATTTTGCTCACAACAGATCTCATGTGTTAAAAGCATGTCAAGGCAAGGCAGATTACGCCTGGATGATTGATGCAGACGATTTCTTGGTGGGAAATTTACAACTTCCTCCAAATACTGATGCAGATGCGTACACACTTAAATTAGGAAAAGGACCAGAATTTACTTGGTGGAGAAATCAAATATTTAAAACAGAATCCGAGTGGAAATACGAAGGAGTTCTTCACGAGTACGCTGCAACTTCTAAACCTAATCCTGTAATCGTTCGCCTGGAAGGACAGTACAAAGTTAATGCCAGAACTACAGGTGCCCGTAATCAAGGAATTACACCGATAGAAAAATATTCCAGAGACGCCATTACACTAGAAGAGGCACTCAAAACTGAACCAGAAAACAGTCGTTACTGGTTTTATCTGGCCCAAAGTTATTTTGATTCGCAACAATACGAAAAATCAGAACAGGCGTATATGAAACGCGCCCAGATGGGAGGATGGCCGGAAGAAGTGTATTACTCCTTGTATCGAGTGGCTATTTGTAAGGCATTAACTAATAAACCGTGGGGAGAAATCAAAGAGGCCTTTCTTAACGCGTACAATTACAGACCTATTCGAGCAGAACCTTTGTTTCATATTGCACAGATTTACAGAACAAAATTTAATCAACCGGCAGTAGCCTATATCTACGCCAAGATGGCAGCAGATATTCCGTTTCCACACCAAGACATCTTGTTTATACCAGAGGTGATGTATACTTTTGCCATATTAGACGAACTGGCTGCAGTGGCGTATTATGCTGGTCGACCCGATGTCGGATATCAGGCATCAAAGATTCTGTTAGAACAAGGACGAGTTCCTGAAAGTGAAATTCCTAGAGTTCAAGAAAATTTTAGAAAATATCAAGAAGTGATGCAACAAGTTCAACAACAAGCTCAACGGCAACAAGTTCAACAACAAAAAAATTCAAAAACAAAACAAAATAAAAAAACATTTAAAACAAGAAAATAATTATGAAACCGACTATTACATTATGCATGATTGTGAAGAACGAGTCTCATGTGATCCTAGAATGTCTTAATTCTGTATGGAAACACATTAATTACTGGGTCATTTCGGATACAGGTTCAACAGATAACACTAAAGAACTTATTGAAACCTTCTTTCGAGAAAAAGGTATACCAGGAGAATTTGCTGATTTACCCTGGAAAGATTTTGGACATAATAAGTCTCATGTTTTGGCTGCATGTCGAGGCAAAGCAGATTACGCCTGGCATATTGACGCAGACGATTATTTGGAAGGTGAACTGCCTAAAATAAAAGATTTAACTGTAGATTGTTATAAACTTAAAATAAAATACGGCGGATCAATACACTACAGAGAACAGATATTCAAACTAGAATCCGATTGGGATTGGGTAGGAGTATTACACGAATGGCCCAGATGTAAAAAAGAAAATCCAAAACATCAAAGACTAGAAGGTTCGTATAGCATATGTGCAAGAATTATAGGAGGCAGAAGCGTAGGAATAACAGAGAAAGAAAAATATGAAAGAGATGCTAGAACACTAGAAGAGGCACTTAAAACTGAACCAGAAAATGGTCGTTATTGGTTTTATCTGGGTCAAAGTTATTATGATACTCAAAATTGGGATAAAGCTAAACGAGCATATATTAGATGTGCTGAAATGGACGGACATTGGCACTCAGAAAGAGCCTACGCGTATTATCGTGCAGGAATATGTCAAGAATGGATAACAGAGTTTAATTCAGATGAAAAGGCTATAGAGTTATATCTGAAAGCATATAAAACAGAACAAAGACCCGAGTTTTTATGGCAAATATCAAGACTGTTTTATTTGAAATACAAAGAATACCATAAGGCCTATATTTACCTTAAAATCGCATACGATACTGCCTATCCAGAAAATAGTCTGTTTCCACATGCTCATATTTGCAAATATAATATCTTAGACGATATTTCTATTATTGCTCCTTTTGTAGGAGAAAATGAGTTGGCCAAAACTGCAATAGAAAAATTGTTAAGAGAAAACAGAGAATATATTCCTAGTTCAGAATTGGAAAGAATTTTAAAAAATTATAAAATTATTACAAATAAAGAATTTAAAATTCGTAATGGACCAAAGGGTTCTTAAATTTCTACTAAAATTTTAATATAAATATGTGATAAATGAGTTGCTTATTTCCTAGTTCGCCGTCAATAGGCCAATCTTTTAATTGTGATGGTTTTATTTATGTTTGGGACGGATTTGGTTGGGTTTATACACCTGCTGGCGGCGGAATAATAGGAGTAACTGGTTCCACTTATATTGGGGTCAGTTCTGATGTCGATCCTAATATCATTTATCTGAGTCCAACATTCGTTAAAGATTTGTTTGGAATAACACAAGATTGTCCTGCAGGACAATATCGATCTTTAAATGATTTACTTAGAGAATGGCAAGCTTCTAGTTTAGGATTTACTTATAACGGTTGTACTGGTGCAACTGCATCATACGGTGAGATTTTAACTCAATGGTTGGCTGAAAATGGACCAGTTGGTCCAACTGGAGAAACTGGAGCAACTGGTCAAGCAGGAGAAACTGGTCGAACAGGAGAAACTGGTCGAACAGGAGAAACTGGTCGAACAGGAGAAACCGGAAAGACTGGAGAAACTGGAAAGACAGGAGAAACCGGTAAGACTGGAGAAACCGGTAAGACTGGAGAAACTGGAAAGACTGGAGAAACCGGTAAGACAGGAGAAACCGGTAAGACAGGAGAAACCGGTAAGACAGGAGAAACTGGAAAGACTGGAGAAACTGGAAAGACTGGAGAAACCGGTAAGACTGGAGAAACTGGAAAGACTGGAGAAACCGGTAAGACTGGAGAAACTGGAAAGACTGGAGAAACTGGAAAGACTGGAGAAACTGGTCGAACAGGAGAAACCGGTAAGACTGGAGAAACTGGTCGAACAGGAGAAACCGGTAAGACAGGAGAAACCGGTAAGACTGGAGAAACTGGTCGAACAGGAGAAACTGGTAAGACTGGAGAAACCGGTAAGACTGGAGAAACTGGTCGAACAGGAGAAACTGGTAAGACTGGAGAAACTGGTCGAACAGGAGAAACTGGTAAGACTGGAGCAACTGGTCGAACAGGAGAAACCGGTAAGACTGGAGAAACTGGAAAGACTGGAGAAACTGGTCGAACAGGAGAAACCGGTAAGACTGGAGAAACTGGTCGAACAGGAGAAACCGGTAAGACAGGAGAAACCGGTAAGACTGGAGAAACTGG
>Ga0194119_10010106_pt1 | contig 12504 bp, 9 predicted proteins | sample TA2MahC100mmetaG_FD_148620 | JGI IMG/M metagenome (GOLD analysis project Ga0194119, IMG submission 148620) | Freshwater microbial communities from Lake Tanganyika, Tanzania - TA2015018 Mahale Deep Cast 100m | ecosystem: Environmental > Aquatic > Freshwater > Lake | place: Tanzania: Lake... | reverse complement strand
CATCGCCTGCTGGGGGTGCTCACCCGGCCGGAGCATCAGATCGTCTTCATTGATACGCCGGGGGTGCACCAGCCCCGGCACAAGCTGGGCGAGTACATGGTCGCCGTGGCCCGCCGCGCCGTGCCCGATGCCGACGTGCTGCTGGTCATGGTAGACGTCTCCCATCCACCCAGTGACGAGGACGAAGCCACGGTGCGCCTTGTAGGGGCGAGGCATTCGCCAGCGCCGGCCGCCTTAGCCCCAGCCCACAAAGCGAATGCCTCGCCCTCTACCAAAGCCCCTCGGCTGCTCGTGGGCAACAAGGCCGACCTGGTGGCGCGTGACAAGGTAGACGAGGCCTTCCGGCCTTATCGGGAACTGGGCGATTTCGACGCCTATCTGCTCATCTCGGCCCTCAAAGGCAAGAACCTGGACGAGCTGGAGGCGGCCATCGCGGAGCGGCTGCCGGAGGGACCGCCCTACTTCCCGGCGGACATGGTCACCGACCAGCCAGAGCAGTTCCTGGTCGCCGAGCTCGTCCGGGAGCAGGTGCTGCACTTCACGCGCCAGGAGATTCCCTACTCCGTGGCCGTGACCATTGACGACTGGACAACCAGGCATGAGGACTTAGTGCACATCGGTGCCACGATCCACGTGGAGAAGGATTCCCAGAAGGGGATCATCATCGGCGCGGGCGGGGAGATGCTGAAGCGTATCGGCCAGGCGGCACGGCAGGGCATTGAGTTGCTCATCGGCAGCAAGGTTTATCTGGAGCTCTGGGTCAAGGTAGCCCACGGCTGGCGCAAAGACGAGGCTGCGCTGCGGCGGTTCGGCTACGTTGTGCCAAAGGGCTAGGGGAGACGGGGTAGGACGCAGATTAACGCTGGCTGCGCACGCAGATTTCAGTTTTAGAAGACCCAAAATGCAGCGTTCATCGGCGTCAATCTGCGTCCTCTTCCTGGCGAAAAGCCCAAGAGGGTGAGGAGAAATAGCCATGCGCGAGATTCAGGCCGCGGACATCACGGCCGCGGTGTCCCGCCTCTGCTGGGAGGCCAATTACTTCCTGGGCGATGACGTGTTCCAGGCGCTGGAACGGGCGCAGGCCAGCGAGCCATCGCCGGCGGGCCGGGAGGCCCTGCGGCAGATCATTGAAAACGCCTGCATCGCCCGTGACGAGTCGGTGCCGATCTGCCAGGACTGCGGCCTGGCTGTGGTCTACGTGGATCTCGGCCAGGAGGCGCGGGTGGTGGGCGGCGACCTGTACAAGGCCATCGAAGAAGGCGTGCGCCAGGGCTACACGCAGGGCTATCTGCGCAAGTCGGCGGTGCGTCAGCCCTACTCCGCCCGGGTGAACACCAAGGACAACACCCCGCCCATCATCCACACAGAAGTGGTTCCCGGCGAGCACCTCAAGCTCACGGTGGTGCCCAAGGGCGGCGGCAGCGAGAACATGAGCGCCGTGAAGATGCTGACGCCAGCCGCTGGTCGGCAGGGCGTGATGGACTTCGTGGTGGAGACGGTGGACAAAGCCGGCTCCAATCCCTGCCCGCCGATCATCGTCGGCGTGGGCATCGGCGGCACGTTCGAGTGGGCGGCGCACCTGGCCAAGAAATCGCTGCTGCGCACCCTGGGCGAGCCCAGCCCTGATCCCGAGGTGGCCGAGCTGGAGCGGGATTTGCTGGAACGCATCAATCGGCTGGGCATCGGCCCGCAAGGCTACGGCGGGCGCACCACGGCCCTGGCCGTGCACGTGGAGACCTTCCCGGCGCACATCGCCAGCCTGCCCGTGGCCGTGAATCTGCAGTGTCATGCCGCCAGGCATAAAGAGGCTGTATTGTAATCCTAGAGAGGAGGATCAAAGGCACAGGTAGACAAGGATTCAGTAGACAAGGAGTAGGCAGAAATAGTCCTTGCTACTTGTCTACTTTTCTACTTGTCTACTTGTGTACTTATCCCTTACCAAGATGAACCTGACAACTCCTTTGACGGACGAGGCGGTGGCGAGACTGCACGCTGGCGATGCGGTGACGATTAGCGGCGTGATTTACGTGGCTCGCGATGCGGCGCACAAGCGGCTGGTGGAGTCGCTGGATCGAGGCGAGAAGCTGCCCTTCGATCCGCAGGGCCAAATCGTGTACTACATGGGGCCGGCGCCGGCCAAGCCGGGGCAGGCCATCGGCTCCGCCGGGCCGACCACCAGCGGGCGCATGGACGTCTACTCCCCGCGGCTCCTGGCCGAAGGGCTGAAAGGCATGATCGGCAAGGGCAGCCGCAACGCTGCCGTGCGTGAGGCCATGAAGCAATACAAGGCCGTGTACTTTGCCGCCACCGGCGGGGCGGGCGCTCTCATCGCCAAGCGCATCAAGAAGGCAGAGACCGTCGCCTACCCGGAGCTGGGCGCCGAGGCCGTGCTGCGGCTGGAAGTGGAGGACCTCCCCATGGTGGTCATCAACGACATCTACGGCGGTGACCTGTACGAGGAAGGGAAGGCGAAGTACAGAGCATAGGGCAGAGAACGTCAAACTTCAAACGTCAAACGTCTCGACAATGTTAGATTTCACCTGTCATTGCGAGGAGCATCCCTTCGTCGGCCCTGAACACAGTGAAGGGGCGGCGAAGGGATGCGACGAAGCAATCTCTCTCGTGGCGCAACAAAGAGATTGCCTCGCTGCGCTCGCAATGACGCAAGACATGGAACTTGGAACATGGAACATGGAACATGGAACATGGAACGGAGGATTCATGCCAACGAGGATCTCCAGGGAGACGACAACCGGCGACTTCGTGCAGCGGGTGGAGGCCATCAGCGGGCAGGAGCTGCTGAAGTGTAACCAGTGCGGCAAATGCTCGGCGGGATGTCCGGTGACGTTTGCCATGGACCTGCTGCCCAACCAGGTCATCCGCCTGGCCCAACTGGGGCTGGAGCAGGAGGCCCTGGGCTGCCAGACGATCTGGAATTGCGCCTCCTGCCTGGCCTGCGGCTCGCGCTGTCCCAAGGGCATTGACCTGCCGCGAGTGATGGAGGCCCTGCGCCTCATCCTCCTGCGCCAGGGCATTGACCACGTCGAAATCACCAACATCGCCACTGACGACCTGGCCGAGGCCCCGCAGCAGGCGTTTATCAGCGGGTTCAGGAAATACGTCTCGTGATTGTGTTCCATGTTCCACGTTCCAGGCTTCGCCCTGAGGGGCTCAAGCCCGAAGGGTTTCAAGTTGATTGAAAACGTGGAACTTGAAACGTGGAACGTGAAACCTGGAACCTGTAGTCTGGAGCAGACTGATGCCGTATCCATATTTCCCCGGCTGCACGTTGTACACCAAGGCCAAGAGCCTGGACGATGCTGCCCGCGCGGCGGCCAAGCTGCTGGGGATTGAACTGCAAGAACTGGCCAACTGGACGTGCTGCGGGGCCACCTTCCCGCTGGCTACGGACAACGTCATGGCCTTCGCCCCGCCAGCGCGCATCCTGGCCAACGCCCGCAAAGAAGGCGACACCCTGGTCACCCTCTGCGCCACCTGCTACAACGTCCTCAAGCGCACCAACAACCTGCTGCGCGCCGACAAGGAGAAGCGCGACAAGCTCAACGATTTCATGGAAGAGCAGTACGACGGCAGCGTGGAGGTCAAGCACTTCCTGGAGGTGCTGCGGGACGAGGTGGGCTGGGAGAAGCTGCAGGCGGCGGTGCAGCGGCCCCTGACTGGCCTGCGCGTGGCGCCCTACTACGGCTGCCTGCTGCTGCGCCCCGCCGCGGAGATCGCCCTGGATGACCCCGAACGCCCGCGCATCATGGAAGACTTCCTGGCCGCCCTGGGCGTGCAGCCGGTGAACTACCCGTATAAGGCCGAGTGTTGCGGCTCGTACCTGGCGGTGGGCTCGCCCAAGACGGCGATGGAGTGCTCGTACCGCATCCTGCGCTCGGCGCTGCGCCACGGGGCAGAGGCGGCCACCACGAGCTGCCCGCTCTGCCAGTTCAACGTAGACGATCGCCAGAAGGACATGCGCCAGCAGTACCTGGGCTTTCCGGGCCTGCCCGTGCTTTACTTCACCCAACTCCTTGCCCTGGCCCTGGGCCTGCCCGCCGATTCGCTGGGGCTGGATGGGCATTACGTAGACCCGCGACCGTTATTGAAGGATAAAGGGTTAGTCTAGGTGGATCGGGAAGAGTACGAGAGGATACATCGGCTGGAAGGCGTCCACTGGTGGTACGTGGGCATGCGCGGCATCGCCGATGTGTTTTTGGCCGCCTGTGCATCGCCCGGTGCGTGGCAAATTTTGGATGCTGGTTGTGGGACAGGGGGAATGCTGGATCATTTGCAGCACTATGGACAACCTATAGGGCTGGATTTGGCCCCAGAGGCTCTGGCCTTCTCCCAACAGCGTGGCCATCGGATAACGGGAGGCTCGGTTACGGAATTACCCTTTCCCGGAGCCACGTTCGATCTGGTGACGTGTTTTGACGTCCTCTACCATCTCTGGGTCCATGACGACACGTTGGCCCTGGCCGAATTTCATCGGGTGCTGCGCGACGGCGGTTACTTGCTGGTGCGCGTGCCCGCCTACGACTGGCTACGCGGCGCCCACGACCAGACCGTGCAGACGCGACATCGCTATACAGCCCAAGAATTGCGCCAGAAGGTATCTGCGGCCGGCTTTGCGCTAGAGAAGGTTTCTTATGCCAATACTCTTCTTTTCCCCTTGATTTTAGCCAAACGCCTGCTGGAGACTAAACGAGGACAAAGACAGCAGTCGGATTTGAGCCTGCCGCCGCCAGCCCTCAATCGGGTCTTGGCCTTCATTCTGTCTCTGGAGGCAAGGCCGCTTAGGTACGTGAGTTTACCTTGGGGGCTGTCCGTAATGTGCCTGGCCAGGAAGGGCAAAAGGCAAAAGTGGGAGTGACTTGATGCGCAAGATTGGTGTCTTTGTTTGTCATTGCGGCAGCAATATCGCCGGCGTGGTGAACGTGCCCCAGGTGGTGGAAGAAGCCGGCAAGCTGCCCGACGTCGCCCACGCTGTGGACTACAAGTACCTGTGCTCGGAGCCGGGGCAGAAGCTGATCCGGGAGGCCATCGCCGAGAAGGGGCTGGATGGCGTGGTCATCGCCGCCTGCTCGCCGCGCATGCACGAGTCCACCTTCCGCTCGGCCACCGAGGAGGCGGGGCTGAACCCGTACCAGTGCGAGATCGCCAACATCCGCGAGCAATGCTCCTGGGTGCACCAGCACGAGAAGGACAAGGCCACGGAGAAAGCGGCGCTGATCATCCGCTCCATGGTGGAGAAAACCAAGCGCAACGAGCCGCTGGAGCCCATCGGCATCCCCCTGACCAAGCAGGCGCTGGTCATCGGGGCGGGCATCGCCGGCATCCAGGCCGCCCTGGACATCGCCAACGGCGGTTACGAGGTGGTGGTGGTGGAGAAGCTGCCCTCCATCGGCGGGCACATGGCGCAACTGGCGGAGACCTTCCCCACCCTGGACTGCTCGCAGTGCATCCTCACTCCCAAGACGGTGGAGACGGGCAAGCACAAGAAGATCAAGCTGCTCACTTACTCGGAAATCGAAGAGGTCAAGGGTTACGTGGGCAACTTTGACGTGAAGATTCGCCGTAAGGCCAGTTACGTGGACTGGAGCAAGTGCAACGGCTGCGGCCTCTGCCAGGAGAAGTGCCCTCAGAAGGTCACTTCCGATTTTGAGGGGCGACTGGGCCCCCGCAAGGCCATCTACACCCTCTCGCCCCAGGCCGTGCCCAACAAGCCCGTACTCGACCGTGATAACTGCCGCTACTTCCAGACCGGCAAGTGCCAGATTTGCGCCAAGCTCTGTCCCGTGGGGGCGGTAGACTACACGCAGCAGGACAGCATCGTCGAGGAGAAGGTGGGGGCGATTGTTGTGGCCACCGGCTACGATCTGTTCCCCAAGGCCAAAATCGGCGAGTACGGCTACGGCGAGTATGCCGATGTGATTGACGGCCTGCAGTTCGAGCGGCTGCTCAGCGCCAGCGGGCCGACGGCGGGCGAGGTGCGGCGACCGTCGGACGGCAAGGTGCCCAAGGAAGTGGTCTTCGTGCAGTGCGTGGGCAGCCGCGACCCGGAGAAGGGCATGCCCTACTGCTCCAAGATTTGCTGCATGTACACGGCCAAGCACGCCATGCTCTACAAGCACAAGGTGCCGGACGGCCAGGCCTACGTGTTCTACATGGACATTCGCGCCGGCGGCAAGGGCTACGAGGAGTTTGTGGCGCGGGCTATGGAAGAAGACCACGTCCTCTATCTACGAGGTCGCGTGTCCCGCATCTTCCAGGATGGCGATAAGCTGATGGTCTGGGGGGCGGATACCCTCTCCGGCAAGCAGGTGGAGATTGCCGCCGACATGGTGGTGTTGGCCACGGCGATTGTGCCCAGCGCGGGGGCCAAAGACCTGGCCCAGAAGCTGCGCATCTCCACAGACGAGTTCGGCTTCTTCAACGAGGCCCACCCCAAGCTGCGGCCGGTGGAGAGCCTGACGCAGGGCATATACCTGGTGGGGGCGGGCCAGGCCCCGCGCGACATCCCGGAGGCCGTAGCCCAGGCCAGCGGGGCGGCCAGCAAGGTACAGGCCCTGTTCAGCGGCGAGAAGCTGGTGCAAGAGCCCACCATCGCCGTAGTGGATCCCGAGGTCTGCGCCGGCTGCGGCATCTGCGTCGGCGCCTGCCCCTACGAGGCGCGCATCCTGAATCCCCTGCGCCACATCGCCCAGGTCAACGAGGCCCTGTGCCAGGGTTGCGGCGCTTGCGTGGTAGCCTGTCCCAACAAAGCCTCGCAACTGCGCGGCCTCAGCAGCGTGCAGATGATGGCCATGATTGATACGTTGGTTTAGTTTCAAGTTCCACGTTCCATGTTCCAAGTTTCACGTCTTGGCAATGGTAGATTTCAACCGTCATTGCGATGAAGCGCCATCACGCCCGCCGTTTCGGGAAGTGAGGCGTGATGGCGCTTCAGAGGAGCCTCCCTTCGACGACCCTGAAAGCAGTGAGGGGGCGGCGAAGGGAGGCGACGAAGCAATCTCCCTCGTGGCGCAACAAAGAGATTGCTTCGCTGCGCTCGCAATGACAAATGTAACATTGTCAAGACGTTTCACGCATCACGTTTCACGTGTCCAACTTGAAACCTGGAACTTGGAACCTGGAACTGTCCTGGAGAAATGGCTACAGCAAGGATTGACCCTACATTCGTTCGCCTGGTCAGTGAGCGCAGCGGGCAGGTGATTGCGGGGTGCTACGCCTGCCAGAAGTGCACGGTGGGCTGCCCCACAGCGCCCAGCATGGACTACGCCCCCGACAAGGTGCTCAAGCTGGTGCAGCTTGGCTGGAAAGAGGCCGTGCTGCGCAGCTCCAGCATCTGGCTATGCGCGGCCTGCGACGTCTGTGGCAAGCGCTGCCCCAACAACATCAACATCGCCGCCGCGATGGACGCCCTGAAGCAAATGGCCGTGGAAGACGGCTACACCGGCCGCGAGCGTAACATCCCCGCCTTCCACCGCTCGTTTCTGGGCAGCATCCAGGGCTGGGGCCGCATCCACGAGGCCACCATGCTGGTACTGTACAAGCTGCGCAGCCGTGACCTCTTCGCCGATTTAGACCTGGGCGTCAAGCTAATCGTGAAGGGCAAGATACCCCTGCTGCCGCGGCGCATCAAGGGCCTAGGCGCGGTGCGCAAATTGTTTCGCCTGTAGGGGCGAAGCATTTGCCATATTTTGGGGACGTGCCCTGTTGCTGCTGAGCAAATGCTTCGCCCCTACAAAAGGTAAAACGTTGCAATTCTCTTACTACCCCGGGTGCACGTTGCACTCCACGGGCAAGGAATACGGCCAGTCCACGACGGCAGTCTGTGCGGCGCTGGGCGTCGAGCTGCTGGAGCTGGCGGACTGGAACTGCTGCGGGGCCTCGTCGGCGCATAGCCTGAACGAAGAGCTGGCCCTGACCCTGCCGGCGCGCAACCTGGCCATCGCCCAGGCCGCGGGGCGGGACGTGGCCATCCCCTGCGCCGCCTGCTTCAACCGGCACAGGATCGTGGATTACGTGCTCAGCCACGATGCGGCCAGGCGCCAGGAAATTGAGGCCGCCGTCGGCTTCCAGTACACGGGCCGCGTGCGCCAGCGCAACCTGGTGGACATTTTTGCCCACGAGGTGGGAGCGGCGCGGCTGGCGGCGGCGGTCAAGCATCCGCTAACCGGGTTAAAAGCGGCGAGCTACTACGGCTGCCTGCTGGTGCGCCCGCCGGAGGTCACGCAGTTCGACGATCCAGAGCATCCCGTGCTCCTCGACCAACTGCTCGTGGCCCTGGGGGCGGAGCCACAGGCATGGAGCTTCGCCACCGAATGTTGCGGCGGCAGCCTGACCCTGAATCGCGCCGCTGTGGTCAAGCCCCTGGTGGCCAACCTGATCGCCATGGCCCAGGAGGCGGGGGCGGCGTGCATCGTCACGGCCTGCCCGCTGTGCCAGGTCAATCTGGAGGCGCGCCAGGGACAGGCCAATTTCCCCATCTTCTATTTCACGGAGCTCATCGGCCTGGCGCTGGGCCTGCCGGAGGCCAAGCGCTGGTTCGCCCAGCACCTGGTGGATCCACGGCCACTTCTGCGGAGCGTAGGGGCTATCTCATGACAGACGAGCGACGAGACATTCTGACCGGCGATAAGGTCGGCGCCGTGCTGGTGGTGGGCGGCGGCATCGGCGGGATGCAGGCCAGCCTGGACCTGGCCAACAGCGGCTTCAAGGTCTACCTGGTGGAGAGCGCCCCGGCCATCGGCGGGACGATGGCCCAACTGGACAAGACCTTCCCCACCAACGATTGCGCCATGTGCATCCTCTCGCCCAAGCTGGTGGAGGCGGGCCGCCACCTGAACATAGACATCCTGACCATGGCCGACGTCGAGGCGATACGCGGCCAGGCGGGCAATTTCACCGTCACCGTGCGCCAGCGGCCGCGCTACGTGGACATCGCCAAGTGCACGGGCTGTGGCGATTGCGCCACCGCCTGCCCCATCGCCCTGCCCGACCCATTTAACGCCAACCTGGCCACACGCAAGGCGACGTACAAGCTCTATCCCCAGGCTACGCCCAACGCCTTTGCCATTGAAAAGCGCGGCACGGCCCCCTGCCGCGATGCCTGCCCGGCCGGCCAGCGCGCCCAGGGCTACATCGCCCTCATCCGGGAGAAGCGCTACGCCGACGCCTACCGCGTGATCAAAGAGGACAATCCCTTCCCCGCCATCTGCGGGCGCATCTGCAACCATCGCTGCGAAGACGTTTGCAGCCGCAGCCAGGCCGACCAGCCCCTGGCCATTGCCGCCCTGAAGCGCTTCGTGGCCGATTACGTCTATGAGCAGGAAATTAAGGAACGAGGGATGAGCGACGAGGTACGAGGTATGAGCGATGAGGTACGAGGTATGAGCGATGAGGTACGAGGTATGAGCGACGAGGAACGAGGCAAATCCTCATCCCTCGTACCTCATACCTCGTCACTCGTCCCTCATACCTCATCGCCTATCTCCCCCAATGGCAAGCGCGTGGCCATTGTGGGCGCCGGGCCGGCCGGCCTGACCGCCGCCCAGGACCTGGTCAAGCTGGGCTACGGCGTGACGGTGTACGAGGCGCTGCCGGTGGCCGGGGGCATGCTGCGCGTGGGCGTGCCGGCGTATCGCCTGCCGCGCGATATGGTGCAGTGGGAGATTGACGACATCCTGGCCCAGGGAGTGGAGCTCAAGCTCAACTCCCGCGTGGACGACGTGGAGCAGCTTTTCGCCGACGGCTACCAGGCCGTCTTCCTGGCCGTGGGCGCCCACGTGGGCCGCAAGCTGCCGATCCCCGGCGCCGACCTGCCGCAGGTGCTGCTCAACACGGATTTCCTGCGAGAGGTAGCTCTGCGAGCGGAGGTAACGAGCGATGAGGGACGAGGAATTAGGGACGAGGGACGAGGGACGAGGGACGAGGGACAAGGAAGAACCTCATACCTCATCCCTCATACCTCATCACTCACTTGATTCCCTGATCACCAATCGTCGCGTCCTCGTCCTGGGCGGGGGCAACGTGGCCATGGACGTGGCGCGTACCGCCCGGCGCCTGGGCGCGGCCGAGGTGCACATGGCCTGCCTGGAATCGCGGGAGAAGATGCCGGCCCACGTCTGGGAGATCGCCGAGGCCGAGGAGGAGGACATCGTCCTGCACCCGGCGCGCACGTTCAAGGAAGTCACCAGCAAAGATGGCCAGGTGACCGGCGTGCGCTGCGTGGAGGTGAACTTCCGTGGCTTCGACGCCAACGGTCGCCCGGACATGGACGAACTGCCGGGCACGGAGCACGTCCTGCCCGCCGACACGGTCATCTTCGCCATCGGTCAGGGCGTGGATACCAAGTTGCTGGGTGGCGCGGCCGACCTGCTGAGCAAACGCCGCACCATCGCCGTAGACGAGGAGACTTTGCAGACGAGCCGGCCGGGGCTATTCGCCGGCGGCGATGCCGTGACTGGGACGACGTTCGTCATTGACGCTATTGCCGCCGGGCACAAGGCGGCGGTGAGCATTGATCGCTATTTGCGCGGTGAGGATCTAAAAGCCCCGCGCCTCAGCAAGCTGCCCGCGGTGGAGCTATCGGCGCAGGAGATCGCCGCCGAGCTGGCCAGCGGCACGGTGAATCGCCAGGGTCGCACCGAACTGCGCAATCGCCCTGCCACCGAGCGCGTGGCGGACTTCGGCGAGGTCGCCATCGCCCTGAGCGAGGAAGAGGCCCTGGCGGAGGCGCAACGCTGCCTGGCCTGCGGCCTGTGCTCAGAGTGCCTGGAGTGCGTGCGCGCCTGCCAGGCCAAGGCCATTGACCACCTCATGCCGGAGAAGCTGTTGGACCTGAACGTGGGTGCCGTCATCCTGGCCCCCGGCGCTCGCCCCGCCGATCCCACCTATAGGGGCGAGTACGGCTACGGGCGCTACCCCAACGTTCTCACCAGCATTGAATTTGAGCGCATGCTGTCCGCCAGTGGCCCCTGGGAGGGGCACCTGACGCGCCCCTCGGACGGCAAGGAGCCGGTGAAGATTGCTTTCTTGCAGTGTGTGGGCAGCCGCGAGCAGCCCCCTCCAAACCCCCACCCCGGCCCTCCCCCGCCAGCAGGGGAGGGGGTGGGTTGCGGCGCGCAGTATTGTTCCTCCGTGTGCTGCATGTACGCCACCAAGGAGGCGGTCATCGCCAAAGAGCATGCCGGTGGCGTGCAGCCCACGGTGTTCTACCTGGACATGCGCGCCTTCGGCAAGGACTTTGACAAGTACGTGGAGCGGGCGGAGAAAGAGCAGGGCGTGCGCTTTTTGCGCTGCTTTGTCTCGGCGGTGAAGCAGCGGCAGAAGACCAAGAACCTGGCCATCACCTACCTGGACGATGCTTCGACTGTCGCTCAGCAGGGGCGGCAGCACACGGAGGAATTCGACCTGGTGGTGCTGTCCGTCGGCCTGCGCCCCGCTCCGCAAGCGCAGGAGATGGCGCAGCGCTTGGGCGTGGCGTTGCGGCCAGACGGCTACTGCCAGACGATGGAGTTCGCCCCCAGCGCCACGAGCGTGCCTGGCATCTTCGTGGCCGGCGCTTTCCGTGGGCCCAAGGACATCCCGGAGACCGTGGTAGAGGCTTCGGCGGCGGCGGCCCAGGCGGCGGCGCTGCTGGCCCCGGCGCGCGGCACCCTGACGCGGGTCAAAGAGTACCCGCTGGAGCGGGAAGTGCAGAGCGAGGAGGAACGCGTCGGCGTCTTCGTCTGTCGCTGCGGCATTAACATCGCCGGTACGGTGAACGTGCCCGCGGCGGCCGAGTTCGCCAAATCGCTCCCGGGCGTGGTCTACGTGGACGAGAACCTGTACACCTGCTCGCAGGACACCCAGGCCAAGATTCGGGACAAGGTGCTGGAGCACAATCTCAACCGCGTGGTGGTGGCCAGTTGCACCCCGCGCACCCACGAGCCGCTCTTCCAGGACACGATTCGCGAGGCCGGCCTGAACCCATATCTCTTCGAGATGACCAACATCCGGGAACAGGACTCCTGGGTGCACAAGGGAGAGCCAGAGGTAGCCACCGCGAAGGCCAAGGACATGATCGCCATGGCCGTGGCCAAGGCCCGCCTGCGACGCCCCATTCACCGCCAGAAGTTCGATCTGGCGCACAGCGCCCTGGTCATCGGCGGCGGGCTGAGCGGCATGACGGCGGCTCTCAACCTGGCCGAGCAGGGTTTTGAAGTGTACCTGGTGGAGAAGAGCGACGAGCTGGGCGGCCACCTGCGGCAAATTTACTACACTCTAAGCGGCTCGGACGCCCAGGCCCTGCTGGCGGAGACGATGCGGCGCGTGGAGCTTAACGAGCGCATTCACGTCTACACCAAAGCCACGGTGCAAGAGGTAGGTGGCTACGTGGGCAAGTATCGCAGCACACTGCTGCTGGATCGCAATGGCCAGAAGGTGCGCCTGGACCTTGAGCACGGCGTCATCATCGTCGCCACCGGCGCGCAAAAGGCCGTGCCTACGTCTTAC
>Ga0194119_10010105_pt1 | contig 12504 bp, 12 predicted proteins | sample TA2MahC100mmetaG_FD_148620 | JGI IMG/M metagenome (GOLD analysis project Ga0194119, IMG submission 148620) | Freshwater microbial communities from Lake Tanganyika, Tanzania - TA2015018 Mahale Deep Cast 100m | ecosystem: Environmental > Aquatic > Freshwater > Lake | place: Tanzania: Lake... | reverse complement strand
GGTGGAATTTTTCCAGTCTCAATTTTTACAATGCTGCTGTTAAAGCAAAAAACAATGCGGTTTGCGGAAGTGAAAAACTAACTGATAAACAAAAACTTGAAGAGTATGTCATGCTTTCTTTGCGGAGTGAAGGATTAGATATTGATGCTTTAAAAAGTCGATTCAACCTTAACTGGTTTGCAGAAAATCAAAAATTAATCACTCAACTAATTGAAGAAAAATATTTAATCCTTACAGATTCGTTTCTAAAGTTAACTCCAAAAGGTTATGCAGTTTGTGATGAAATTCTTACGAAAATTGTAAATAGAGACTAAACCTCTTTATTCAAAATTTTTTGAATTGTTTTTTAATTTAATATTGATAAATTAGACTAAAAGCTTTTATAATTGAGTTGAAAAGTTTAAAACCATTCATATCGATTTACTTAATTCTAATTTCAAATCTGTTAATAACACAAGTCAACTTATGCCAAGTTCAACCTCAACACTATTATAAACACTATTCAAAATTTAACATCAATAAGATTTCCACTTATATTTTTAATAATGGCGAGGCTGATATTAATATTAATGGAAATTCTGGTTTCGTATATCCAAGGAATTTGATTGGACATTATGGAAGTTTAACTTCAATTTTTCAATCAGGTTTTTTATGGGGCGCAAAAATAAATGGTCAAATAAGAACTGGCGGTTCTGCCTATAGAAGCGGTTTAACACCTGGGAGAATTTTAAATCATGGAAAAGCTGAAAATCCAAATTCAGTAAGTGTTCGCGTCTATAGAGTAAGAAGAGATTATAAAACTGCAGATTTAACTTCTGAAGCACTTGATGAAAGAAAAATTGTTCTGGAAGTATATAATCAATATCAAAATGATTGGAATGAATGGCGCGGGAATGATGGCGCTCCATTTGAAGATATTGATAAAGACGGTAAATATAATCCATCAATAGATATTCCCGGAATTCCTGGTGCAGACCAAACTCTATGGTTTGTTGCAAATGATCTTGATTCTAATCAAACAAAATATTTATACGGTTCTTTACCAATGGGAATTGAGATGCAGACAACTGTTTGGGGATATTTTAATCCGACACCTTTTTCAAACATAGTATTCAAAAAATATATACTTATAAATAAAAGTAGCACAACATTTAATGATATGTACATTGGAATATGGTCTGATCCAGATTTAGGATATGCTTCGGATGATGCTGTTGGTTGTGATAGTTTATTGGAAGTTGGGTACATATATAACTATAATCCGACTGATGGAACATATTTGCCTCTAAATCCTCCAAGCGTTGGTTTTGCATTATTGCAAGGTCCAATTGTTAATGCCAATACTAATGATAATGCTTTATTCTTAGGTAGGAGTATCAAGGGTAAAAAAAATCTAAAGATGACAGCTTTTAGTTGGATTTATAAAAATGGACCTTATCCATGGCATGATCCACAACAAGGAAATTATGAGCGTGGTACACTTTTTCTTTATAATCTATTCCAGGGTTTGCTTGGAAATGGTGAAGGTCACCCTCTAGAGTTATCATTAGGACCAGGAACCACTAAATTCCCATATTCTGGGGATCCATTGACTAAAACTGGTTTTGTTGATGGAATAATAAATTTTAACACTACCGGCAGTACGCAACCTGGCGATAAAAGATTAATGGTTTGTTCCGGTCCATTTAATATGGCACCGGGTGATACACAAGAAGTGATTTTTGCTCAAGTTGCTGGCGGTACTGAATTCAGCATAGATCATTTAAATGCAATTACAGTGATGAAGTCATATGTTGCAAAAGCTAAATTCTTTTACAATCAAAATAAACCGTTTGCAAATTTTGAAACAATTAATCCTACAGTTATTCAACTTGATAGGAAGATTATTTTATCATGGGGTGAAGAGATTGAAAAATTAGAGAGAATTGAAAAGGGAATTTACTTACATAAATTCCAAGGATATAATGTTTACCAACTTCCATTATATAATTCCAAAATCTCTGATGGAAAATTAATTGCAACTTATGATGTTGTTGATGGAATAGGAAAAATATTTGATTATGAATTTGATCCAATCACTCAATCCTTAAATAAAAGGGTAAAGTTTTTTGGAACGGATTCTGGCATTAAAAGATTTATAGAAATCAATAAGGATTATTTGAAAGATCAACCGCTTGCAAATGGAAGCAGTTATTATTTTGGTGTAACAAGCTATTCCAATGTAAATAATTTTGAATTCCCCTCAAGTTATGAAACGCCGTTGTTAATAAAAAAAGTAGTTCCTCAAACGAGAAATCCGGGGATTACAAAAACTTATGACTATGGCGAGGAAATAATCCCTCAACATGTTTTTGGAAACTCTGATGCAAAAGTATCTGTAATGATAATTGACCCTACAAAGTTAAAAGATTGCGAGTATGAAGTTACCTTTCAAAAGGTAAACGGAGTTTTAAGTTTTACTATAAAAAACAAAACAGAGAATAAAGTTTTGGCTGTCAATCAAACCAACTTTAGTGGAGATTATGACTATTACATTACAGATGGATTTTTGGTGCGGGTAAAAAATAATAGTTTAAGACCACTGAATGAAAGTGATGTTTATAAATTCAGTTTAACAAAACAGACATATGAAAAGAATTTAGCAAAATCTGATGTTGAAAAAATAAATGTATTTCCAAATCCATATTATGGAGTTAATTCTCAAGAATTAAGTAAGTATGAAAGGATTGTTACATTTAGTCATCTTCCAGATAAAGCAACAATAAAAATATTTAATCTAGCTGGTCAGCAAGTAAGAAAGTTGGATAAAAACTCAACAGAACAATTTTTAAGATGGGATATGCTGAATGAAGATCGTTTTCTAGTTCCGAGCGGAATATATATAGCATATATAGAAATGCCTGAATTAGGAAGAAAAAAAATATTGAAGCTTGCTATTATACAAGAAGAAATTGTACCGGATTGGTTTCCTTTGGGATACTAAATTGAAAATTATGTGGAGGATTTTTGAGAACTGAAACAAAAATATTTCGTATAGGTGTTTAGTCTATCCATTGGTATTTATTTTTGCAGATTTCAAACCAGTGACTATTCCCAAATAAAATAGATGATAATTCTAAATTAATTATTTGAAATTCCTATCTGTTGTTTTATATTGCCCTCAAATAAGAGGGTATATTTATGAAAGAGAAAAATAATTTAATCATTCCGTTTTCAGTCATAGCTGGATCATTAGTTCTATCTGTAATAATTTTCTCGATGGTTTGGAAATCAGCAAAAAATGCTGATCAAACTATTACTGTAACCGGTTCAGCCAAAAAAGCAATTGTAAGCGATCTTGGAATTCAGAGAGGAACTCTTCAAGCATCAAGTATAGATCGGAGATCAGCATATCAAATAGTTGTTCAGCAGATGCCAATAATAATGAAATATCTTGAATCTCAAGGATTTAAAAAAGAGCAGATTGAAGTGTTCGCCATTAATGGCTATCCTATTTTTGAATTGAATTCTCAGGGCTATCAAACTCAAAGAGTATTAAGCTATGTTTATAGCCAAAGATTTGAAGTAAGATCAAATGACGTTCAAAAGATTAAAGAATTGTCGCTGTCATTAAGTTCGCTTGTTGAAAAAGGATTAGATATTAGCGTAGATATGCCAGAATATTTATTCACAAAGCTTGATGACTTAAAAGTTGAAATACAAGCAGAAGCAGCTAAAAATGCCATGGAACGAGCAGAAAAAATTGCATTGGCGACCGGACGTTCTCTGGGTCCATTACGTACAGCACGAATGGGTGTAATACAAATTACTCCTCTCAACTCTACTATGATTTCCGATTATGGATTAAATGATGTTTCATCAATTGATAAGGAGATTACCGCCGTAGTTTCGGCATCGTTTGAAATCAACTAGTTTTTAGAGATTAAACCAAATTAAGAACTACAAATTTCGAAGTACGAGTTACGATATTTAAAGTTCTTATTACGAGTTGCAAATTCAAATTGAATGTTAAATATGAAAACAAATTTAATCGATAGAACTAAGAAATTTTCGCTGGATGTTATTTCTTTTGTTAATAAAATAGAAAAAAACAATACAAATAAAATATTATCATCTCAATTAGTAAGAGCGGCGACTTCAATTGGAGCAAATTATAGGGCTGCTCTTCGAGCAAAATCAAAAGCTGATTTTATTTATAAAATCAAAATTGTTGAAGAAGAAGCAGACGAAACGATTTATTGGTTAGAATTAATCAAGGAGACAAATATGATATTGAACGCAAATATTGACTTTATTTTACAAGAAGCAAATGAATTAACAGCAATTTTCTCCCAAATTTCAATTACAAGTAAAATTAATAAAAAATTTAAATCGTAATTCGACTTTCGAAATTAGTACCTCCATAAAGACTGTTTGCAAATTCCATTAATTATAGCTAAGTTTGTTCATTCATTTTCGCCCCTCGAGGGCGATTTTTGTTTATAGAATATGGAAAAAGCTCAAATATTTGCAAAATTCGAAGAAATTGTTGCATCGCTCGGATGTCTTCTCATTGACTTACAATTTCGGGGTGATGACCGGTTTCGAATTGTTGAAGTCTACATCGATAATGAAAAAGGAATTACTACTGATGATTGTTCTGCAGTTAGTAGAGCTTTAAATGAAGTCATTCAGTTAGAAAATTTGATTGATTCAAATTTTCGATTGGATGTGTCTTCTCCTGGAGTTGATAGACCGCTTAAATATTTGGTTCAGTATACAAAACATATTAATCGAAAATTAGAAATTGAATTCACAAAAGATTTAGAAACCAAAAAGATTATTGGAAAACTTGTTCGAGTAGAAGGCGAAGATATTTTTCTTCAAGAAAAACAAAACGAGTATAAAATAAATTTCAAAAATGTAATTAAAGCAAAAGTACAAATTAGCTTTTGATCACGGAGGAGTATAGATGAACACCGAAATAGTAGAATCCTTTTCGCAGATGGTGCGCGAAAAAAGTCTTGACAAAGATGTTCTTGCCGGTATTATTGAAGAAATTTTTGGACTTATGGTAAAGAAAAAATTTGGACAAGAAGCAAAATATGATGTTGTTGTAAATATGGACAAAGGTGATATTGAAATCTTTCTAGAAAGAACGATAGTTGATGAAGTCCAAGATCCTGGAACAGAGATAAGTATTAATGAAGTTAATGAAAAAGGAAATGATGATGAACTTGAAGTGGGAGAAGACTTTGTAGAAAAAATAGAGCTTAATCATTTTGGCAGAAGACTAATAAATCTTGCTAGACAAAGTTTAAATCAAAAAATTCGCGAAATAGAAAAAGAGATAGTATATAATGAATACAGTGAGATGATTGGTGAAATTGTTGTTGGTGATATTTATCAAGTTAGAAGAAATGATGTTCTGGTTAATCACAATAAGAATGAATTGCTGCTTCCTAGAATTGAACAAATTCCACGAGAGAAATATAGGAAAGGTGATACAATTCGTGCGGTTATTAAAGAAGTTAAGAAAACACCGAATGGACCAGTAATAATTGTTTCGCGTGGAGATAATTTATTCTTACGAAGATTGTTTGAAATTGAAATCCCGGAAATTTATGACGGAGTGATAGAGATAAAAGGAATTGCACGGGAACCCGGAGAACGGGCAAAGGTTGCAGTTGAATCTCAGGATGCTAGAATTGATGCAGTTGGCGCTTGCGTTGGAATGAAAGGTGTTCGTATTCACGCTATCGTTCGCGAATTAAATAATGAAAACATCGATGTTGTTAATTACTCTGAAGATTCTTTTGTGTTTGTACAAAGATGTTTAGCTCCGGCAAAACTTAAACAGATAGAAATTGATGACGATGCAAAAAAGTGTATTGTAACGGCAGATAGCGACCAGGTTTCTCTAATAGTTGGAAGAAGCGGTGTAAACATTCGGCTTGCAATGAAATTGAGCGGATATGATATTGAAGTCATTCGAGTTGAAAAACCACTCGAAGAATATGAAGAAGATGTTGAATTACCAGAACTAAGAGAAGAACTTGGAAGTGACATAGTTGATCTGTTGATCAACCATAATTTTGAAACTGCTGTTGAAGTATTAAAAGCTGGTGTTGATAAATTGATAGAAATTGAAGGAATTGATGAAACATAGTTGATCTGTTGATCAACCATAATTTTGAAACTGCTGTTGAAGTATTAAAAGCTGGTGTCGATAAATTGAAAGAAATTGAAGGAATTGATGAAGATAAAGCAAAAGAGATTGTTGAAATTCTTGAGAATCAATTTGAGGAAGAAGAATAGGTACAAGATTAAAAATTAGAACAAGTATTAATTATTACTTAGAAAACAAATTATAGAAAAAATCTCAAAATCGGGTAAATACTAATGACTGAAGCTGCAAAAGGAAAGAAATTAAGAATTTACAAATTTGCATCAGAATTTAATCTATCTACTGACTCAATTATTGAGTTTCTTACTAAGAAAAATTATGATGTAAAATCTCATATGGCACTTCTTACTGACGAAATGCTAGCTGATGTTAAAGCACATTTCAAAAAAGATATAGAGAAAGCTGAAAAACACTATAAGAAAATTTCAGATTTCCAAAAGAAAAGAAGCGAAAGATCGGATACTGAAATTGCACCATCAGTGCCCGAAACGGTTGAATTAGAAGCAAAAGAAACAACAAAAACCTCTGCTGAAGCTGAAGAAATACAATCAAAAATTGAAGAGACTGAACCTCAAGTTACGGAAGAAGCTACTGAATCAGAAGCTGAAGAATTAGCAGAGACATTTAAAACTGAAGCTGAGATAGAATTTCAAGCTAAGAAAAAAGGATTGACTATTGTTGGCAAGATGGATCTTTCGAAAAAACGAAAAGAAAAAATTCAACCCAAGTCAAAAGTAATTGAAGAACCTGAAACTAAGCCGCAAGTTGTAGAAGCTAAGAAAACTGAAGACCAAGCAGCAGAAGATTCTGATAAAAAGAAGAAGAAGAAAGTTTTAAAATCCAAGAAAAAAGTAAAAGCCGCAGATGACACTTCAGAAGAAGCAGTTTCAAAAAGAAAAAGAAAAATTAAAAAGTTAGAAATTGATAAACGTGAAGTTGATGAAGCAATAAAGAGAACTATGCTTAGTATTGATGAATCGTCAGTTGGTGAAAGAGCTCACGTTCGTAAAAAGAAAAGAAAAGAGAAGCAAGAAATTCAAGAAAAAATACTTGAGCAAAAACAATTAGAAAAAAATAAAATTCAGGTAACCGAATTCATTGCTGTCAACGAGCTTGCAAATTTAATGAGCGTTCCCGTTAGCGATGTAATTCAAAAGTGCATAGGACTCGGATTAATGGTTTCTATAAATCAGCGGCTTGATGTAGAAACAATTACACTTGTTGCTGATGAATTTGGATTTGAAATAGAATTAGAAGATGAATATAAATCTGAAATTGAAGCCGAAGTTCCTGATTTAGAGGAAACACTAGAGCCCCGTCCGCCAGTTGTAACTATCATGGGTCACGTTGATCATGGAAAAACTTCTTTGCTTGATTACATTAGAAGAACTAATGTTGTTGCTGGTGAATCCGGCGGTATAACTCAACATATTGGTGCTTATCAAGTTGAATTAGAAGATTCAAGAAGAATTACATTTTTAGATACACCAGGTCACGAAGCATTTACTGCTATGCGAGCACGTGGTGCAAGAGTAACAGATATAGTAATTCTTGTAGTTGCTGCCGATGATGCTGTAATGCCTCAAACAGTTGAAGCAATTAATCACGCTCAAGCTGCTAATGTTCCGATTATTGTTGCCATTAATAAAATTGATAAACCAAATTCCAACTTAGAAAAAATCAAACAACAGCTAGCTGAAAGAAATATTTTAGTTGAAGATTGGGGTGGAAAATATCAATGTGTAGAAATCTCTGCTAAATTTGGAAAGAATGTTGATCTGCTTCTAGAAAAAATAGTTCTTGAAGCTGAAATGATTGATATGAAAGCTAATCCGAACAGATTGGCGCATGGGACAATTATTGAATCGCAGATGGATAAAGGAAAAGGTGTAACTGCAACAGTTCTTGTTCAAAAGGGAACATTAAAAATTGGCGATTCGTTTATAGCTGGTGTAGTTCATGGTCGTGTTCGTGCTATGCTTGATGAACGAGGTCATAAAATTAAAGAAGCTGCTCCATCAACCCCAGTTTTAGTTCTAGGTTTTGAATCTGCACCGCAAGCTGGTGATATATTTGTTGCAACAGAATCCGAAAGAGATGCTAGAGAAATTAGTTCTAAACGTCAGCAATTAAAACGAGAACAAGATCATCGCCAAGTACGTCACATAACTCTGGATGAAATTGCAAGTCAAATTAGCCGTGGCGGTTTCAAAGAATTACCTTTAATTGTTAAAGGTGACGTTGATGGATCAATCGAAGCATTATCTGATTCATTAATGAAATTGTCGAATCAAGAAGTTGCAGTGCGTGTAATTCATAAAGGTGTTGGTGCAATCTCGGAAGGAGATGTTCTTTTAGCTGCTGCTTCAGGTGCCATCATTATTGGTTTCCATGTGAGACCAAATATTGGAGCTCGAAGATTAGCTGACCAAGAGAAAGTTGATATCCGTCTTTACAATATAATTTATGATGCTATCAGTGAAGTAAAATCAGCTTTAGAAGGATTGTTATCTCCAGTTCTTTCTGAAGAAGTAGTAGGAACTATTGAAGTGCGCGAAATATTTAAGGTGCCAAAAGTTGGAACTGTGGCTGGTTGTTATGTGCAAGATGGAAAGGTTGCAAGAGCAAATAAAGTCCGTTTATTTAGAGACGGTATTGTTGTTTACGAAGGTGAACTAACATCTTTAAAGAGATTTAAAGATGACGTTCGTGAAGTTGAAAAAGGTTTTGAATGCGGACTTGGAATATCTAATTATAACGATATTAAAATCGGCGACATTGTTGAATCATATAAAATAATTGAAACTAAAAAGAAGCTAAGCTAATGTCATTTAGGTTGGATAAGGTATCAAGTTTAATAAAAGAAGAATTGAGTTTAATTTTTCTTCATAAAGTACAAGATTCAAATTTGGGATTAGTTACTGTTACTAATGTTAAGATGAGTCCGGATTTGCGTCATTCAAAAATTTACTTATCTGTATATGATAAAGAAAAGCGTGAAGATGCATTAAAAAAAGTAAATGATTTAAAAGGAATGATTAGAAGTGAACTTGCTTCAAGAGTAAAAATGAGATTTGTGCCCGAACTTCATTTTTTTATTGATGATACATTGGACTACGTTGAGAAGATGGAAGGAATATTTAAACAAATTCATGAAAATGATAACGAAAAAGATAACCAGTGATTACAATCCTGATTTTGAATCAGGTGAAGTTATATTAATTGACAAGCACTTGCGTGCTTCATCATTTAGTATTGTTTATAAAGTTCGCAAAGCCGTTAATGTTAAAAAAGTTGGGCATGCGGGTACGCTTGATCCCATGGCTACGGGTTTATTGATTATTTGTACGGGTAAAAAAACAAAAGAAATTTCTGAATTGCAGAACTTGGATAAAACTTATACTGGAATTATTTCTATTGGTAAAACTACTCCGTCATTTGATTTAGAGACTGATTTCAATACAGAAGAGAACATTAGTAATATTAACGAAGGAATAATATTTAAAGTACAGAAGAATTTTATTGGGAACTTGTTACAAACACCACCAATGTACTCTGCATTAAAGAAAAATGGTAAGGCTTTATACTGTTTTGCAAGAAAAGGTCAAGTCGTAGAGAGAAAAGCAAGAGAAATAAATATCTCTTCTTTTGAAATTTATAAAATAGAATTACCAGATATATATTTTAAAATTAGGTGTTCCTCTGGTACTTATATAAGGGTAATTGCTGATGATTTTGGTTCAGCACTTGGCTGTGGTGCTTACTTAAAAAGTTTAAGAAGGGAAATGATTGGGGAATTTAATGTTTCTGATGCAATGGATGTCAGGGAGTTTGTAGAATACGCAACTGAATTCTCTATTGCAGTTTAATTCTGAAAGTTTATAGATGAAAGTTTTAAGAGATTTAGAAAAGTTTGACGAAAATATCAAATCAATTGTAACTGTTGGTACTTTTGATGGATTGCATCTTGGGCATTTAAGTATTTTAGAAGCATTGAAGAGAATTTCTAAGGACGTAAAAGGTACGACAGTACTTGTAACTTTTGAACCGCATCCAAGGACTGTTGTTTCAAAAAATTATGAGTTAAAAATGCTTCTGTCATTTGAGGAGAAAGAAAAATTACTCAACTCTTTTGGAATAGAGCATTTAATTGTTATTACTTTCACAGATAAATTGATAAATTCGCAAACTTAACTTCTGATGAATTTATCAAAGAATATATTGTTGGAAAATTTAATGCTGTGCATATGGTTGTTGGTCATGATCATAAATTTGGAAAAGACAGATTGGGAGATGAGCAGAAATTGAAAGATGTTGGTGAAACTTTGAATTTTACAGTTACTTCTGTTCCAGCAGAAACTGTGGATGGTGAGATCATCAGCAGTACAATAATCCGAAATTCGCTCCTAAATGGGAATGTAGAAAAGGCTAATCAATTTTTAGGAAGGTATTATTCATTTAGTGGTATAATTGTTAAAGGAGCTCAGCGAGGAAGAACACTTGGTTTTCCAACGGCAAATTTAAAACTAGATTTTGAAAAAAAAGTTATTCCAAAAAAGGGAGTCTATTTAGTTAAATGTGAATGCGAATCTGAAATTAGATTCGGAATAATGAATATTGGGTACAGACCAACTTTTGAAGAGAGAAGTGAATTAGTAATCGAAACCCATTTACTCAATTTTGACCGAGATATTTATGGAAAGCGGATGAATATCCAATTTTTAAATCGCTTGCGGGATGAAAAAATTGCGGGATGAAAAAAAATTTGGTTCAATGGATGAATTAATTCATCAAATCGAAGATGATAAAAAAAGGGCAATTGAATTAATAAATATTTTAGTTAATTAATCCTGGTTAAATCTGGGATTGAATCGAACAATCAAAAAGGAGCAACAAAATGTCTTTAACAAAAGAAGTAAAACATAACATTATCAAAAAATTTGGTAAAAGTGATAGCGATAGCGGAACTGCTGAAGTTCAAATCGCATTACTAACAGAAAGAATTAATAATCTTACATCTCATTTTGAAGGGCATAAAAAGGATCATGCTTCAAGAAGAGGTTTATTGCAGTTAGTTGGTAAACGAAAAAGACTATTAAACTATTTGCAAGAAAAAGATATTGAAAGGTATCGAACAATAATTAAAGAATTGAACATTAGAAAGTAAAGAGGAAATAAATGGTATATTCCAAAGAAGTAGAGATTGGTGGAAAATTATTAAAAATAGAAACTGGAAAACTTGCAAAACAATCAAACGGTGCAGTAACAGTTCAATATGGCGATACTGTTGTGCTTGTAACTGCAGTTGCTGGTGAATTAAGAGAAGATGTGGATTTCTTTCCACTCAATGTTGAGTATAGAGAAAAAGCATTTGCTGCAGGAAAAATTCCAGGCGGTTTTTTGAAGCGTGAAGGAAAACCGAGTGATAAAGAAGTGCTAAGCGCTAGACTAATTGATAGACCGATTAGACCTTTATTTGCTGATAATTATCTTAACGATACGCAAGTTGCTGCATTTGTATATTCTTTTGATAATGAAAATGATGCAGATGTATTAGGAGCTGTTGGTGCTTCAGCAGCTTTAGTTATTTCCGACATTCCATTTCTTGAACCAATTGGAGAAGTAAGGGTTGGCAGAGTAAATAGTGAATTTGTAATTAATCCAACTCATCAACAGTTGCTTGAAAGTGATATTGAGCTTGTTGTAGCCGGAACTGAGTCTTCTATTATGATGGTTGAAGGTGAGGCGAAAGAAGTGAGTGAAGAAGATATGTTAAATGCTTTAAAAACAGCTCATGCAGAAATTAAAAAACTTATTGATATGCAGAATGAACTTCGTAAAATGTGTGGTAAACCTAAATTGGAAGTTCAAGTAAAAGCAATTGACGAAACTTTAGTAAAAGATGTAAATGATTTAGCATATCAAAAATTCAAAGAAATTGTTTCATCTGTCCTTTCTAAAGAAGAGAGATCTTCAAAGAATAAAGAACTTGAAGCAGAAGTATTAATTTCCTTAGCAGAAAAATATCCTGAACAAGAAAAAGTAATAAAAGTAATTTTGCATGATATCGAAAAAGAATTGATGAGAAAAAGGATTCTTGATGAAGGATTACGACTTGACGGCAGAAAAACAAATGAGATTCGCCCAATTTCAATTGAACTCGGATTATTACCAAGAACTCATGGTTCTGCATTGTTTACACGAGGCGAAACTCAAAGCATAGCAACTCTTACATTAGGAACCAAACAAGACGAACAAATTATTGATGGGCTGCAAGAGGAATATCGAAAAAAATATGTACTTCATTACAATTTCCCTCCATTCAGTGTAGGTGAAAC
>Ga0194119_10010094_pt1 | contig 12517 bp, 10 predicted proteins | sample TA2MahC100mmetaG_FD_148620 | JGI IMG/M metagenome (GOLD analysis project Ga0194119, IMG submission 148620) | Freshwater microbial communities from Lake Tanganyika, Tanzania - TA2015018 Mahale Deep Cast 100m | ecosystem: Environmental > Aquatic > Freshwater > Lake | place: Tanzania: Lake... | reverse complement strand
TGGTGGTGACGTTGCGTCCGGCTGCCGCCTGCAACGGCAACGCGCACGACCGCACCGGTTCACCGTCAAGATGCACCGTGCAGGCGCCGCACTGGGCAATGCCACAGCCGTACTTGGTGCCGGTCAGGTTGGTCTGTTCGCGGATCGCCCACAAAAGCGGCGTGTCGGGCGGGGCGTCGATCGACACCCGCTCGTTGTTAAGCGTCAGTTGGATCATTCAGCGTCTCCGTTCAAGAAATTTTTCGCCCGGATTGTTGTTTCCGCGCAGACCGCAAATTTAGGGCGGACGGCCCGTGCGTGTGAAATGCCGGGGTAAACCGTGGGGGCATCCGCTGACCAATACGTGGTGGCTCAGCGCCAAACCAGCGACCGTAGCGAAAGCCCACCCAGGCATGCTCGCGCATCAGCATTTCGACGCGCGCCGACTCGCGATTTTCGAGGGCCTCAAGCACCAGCTGGTGCTGCAGCTGCGCGATCTGAATCTTCCGAAATTCCGCTTGCAGCGACGTTGGGTCAATCACGATCGAGGTGGCCGACGCAAAAGGCAGATGATCGTTGCGGGCAATGGCGTCGGCGATCACCCGGCTCGGATGGCTGCCCACCACAATCCGGTGGTAGCGCGCATTCAGCTCGGTCCAGCGATCAACATCTGCCGGATCAAGCCGACCTTTGGCAAGCACGGCCTCGCCGTCAGCCACCGCCTGCTGAAGCGCCGCGCGTTCCGCCTCGGTGAGACCTCTTTCGGCAAGGTGTCGCGCGGCAAGCCCCTCAAGCACGCCCCGCACTTCGATCGCGCTGCGGATGTCCTGGTCGGAAATTGCGCGCACGGCGTAGCCGCGAGCGCCAGACGGTTCCAGCAGCCCCTCCTCGGCAAGCGTGCGGATGGCAAGCCGAACCGGCGTTCGAGACACGCCGAGTGCCTGAGCCACCGGAATCTCGATGAGCCTGGAACCCGGTGGAAATTCGCCACTCAGGATCTTCTGACGCAGGGTCGCAGTCACGGAAGCCGTATTGAAGTCAGCTTTTTCTGGATCCAATTCGACCTTCATTATTACAATTTCCTCTTTAATTAGATAATATTGGATCCAATCAAGGCGCATCCCTGGCCTGATCAGTGACTGTCCGTCTCAACCGCTTCGACGCCAACCGGGATTTCCAGCATGTTCATCCGAAACGCATGGTACGTCGCCGCCGCCGCCGCCGAGCTCACCGACGCCCCGCTGGGGCGAACCGTCTGTCAGCAACCCCTGGCGTTCTTCCGGAACGCGGCAGGTCAGGCAGTCGCGCTTGAAGACTGGTGCCCGCACCGGGGCGCATCATTGTCGCTTGGCCGGGTGGTCGAGGGTCGGCTGATATGCGGCTATCACGGTTTGGAAATGGGCTGCGACGGGCGAACCGTCGCGATGCCAGGCCAGCGGGTACGCGGCTTCTCGCCAATCCGCAGCTTCCCGGTGGTGGAATACGCCGGCTTCGTCTGGATATGGCCCGGCGATCCTGCGCTCGCTCACCGGGAGGCGCTCCCCAAACTCCCCTGGGTCGACAACGACGGTTGGGCGTTTGGCGGCGGTCTCTATCACGTGCGCTGCGACTATCGGCTGATGATCGACAACCTGATGGATCTGACACACGAGACCTACGTGCATGCAGACAGCATCGGCCAAAACGAGATCGACGAAACACCGTGCAGCACTCAGACAGTGGGCGACACAGTCACCACCAGCCGCGTGATGAACGACGTGACCGCGCCCCCGTTTTGGCAGACCGCCATGCAGGCACACGGCCTTGACCCGTCGCACCGGGTCGATCGCTGGCAAGTCTGCCGATTCAGCCCGCCTTCGCACGTGATGATTGAAGTTGGGGTTGCGCTGGCAGGGCACGGTGCGCGACAGGCGCCGCCTGAGGCGCGTGTGTCAAGCATGGTGGTCGACTTCATCACCCCGGAAAACGCCGACAGCATCTGGTACTTCTGGGGCATGGCACGTGATTACCGACCCGACGATCACGCGCTCACCGAGCGCATTAAAGAGGGTCAGGGCCGAATCTTCGGGCAGGACATTCAGGTGCTTGAGCGTCAGCAGGCAAACCTGACACGCTGGCCGCAGCGTCGACTGATGAGTCTTAATATCGACAGTGGATCGGTGATGGCGCGTCGCATCATTGACCGTTTTGTGTCGGCTGAACAGATCGAAGCGGCAGCGTAATCCGCTCGCCAGTGTCCCACCATGCGATTCGCCTACATCACCCACCCCGACTGCATCCGCCACGAGATGGGGCCGCACCATCCAGAGTGCCCCGATCGGGTCACCGCTATTCACGAGCGCCTGCGGGTTGAAGGGCTGCTTGATTTCGCTGCGTCTTATGAGGCGCCGGCTGCGACGATCGAGCAGCTGAGTCGTGCGCACACCCGCGCGCACGTGCTCGAGCTGCAAGCCCAGGCACCGCTGCACGGCTACTCGGCCATCGACCCCGACACCAGCATGAACCCGCACACCTGGACCGCTGCACTGCATGCGGCGGGCGCGGCCGTGCTTGCCACCGAGCTGATCAAGTCAGCAAGCGCCACGCGCGTGTTCTGCAATGTTCGCCCACCCGGTCACCATGCCACGCGCACGGCCGCAATGGGGTTCTGTTTTTTCAACAATGTGGTGGTCGGCATTCGGCATGCGCTCGATGCGCTGGGGTTCGAACGCGTCGCTCTCATCGACTTTGACGTTCACCACGGCAACGGCAGCGAAGATATTGTGGCGGGCGATGCGCGCATCCTGATGCTCTCAACCTTCCAGTCGCCGCTTTATCCGTATAGCGGCGAGCATCCCAGCGCCGACAATCTGGTCAGCGTGCCGCTTGCGCCGTACACCGATGGCGCCGCCCTTCGAACCGCGGTGCTCGATCGCTGGCAACCCGCACTCGAGCGTTTCCAGCCACAGGTTCTGTTCATTTCCGCCGGGTTTGATGCCCATCGGGACGACGACATCAGCCAGCTGCGTTGGCGCGACGAAGACTACGCGTGGATCACACGTGAGCTGGTCGCGGTCGCCAACCGCCATGCGGCGGGGCGTGTCGTGTCAATGCTGGAGGGCGGCTACGCACTTCCAGCGCTGGCGCGCTCCGTTGAGCGGCATGTTCGCGAGCTGATGGAACTGTAAGCCGCAACCCCTGGCTGACGCTGCGATCATGTCCCTGCCTGAAGGGGAGCCTGCTCCCGCCACCACCCCCCTGCCGAAAACCGTGCGGCTGTGTGACGGGCGCTCCTGCCTGATCCGACTGATCAGCCCAGCAGACGCCGATCGTCTGCAACGCTTTGTGCGCGGACTGTCCGAAGACTCAGCGCATCAGCGATTCTTCGCGGCCGTTCACCAGCTTAGCCCAGCGCAATTGCAGCGCTTTACTGCAAGCAGCGACCCGATGGATTTTGCCGTGATTGCGTTGGCTCGCGACTCGGCCGATACGCCGATCGCAGGGACTGCTCGCTGCCTGCGTGCCAGCGCAGGCAGCCATAGTGACCCTTCCTCCGGAGCAGCCTTCGGGGCGGTTGCGGTTGAGTTCGCGGTGACGATCGCCGACGCCTGGCAGGGTGCAGGATTGGGCAGACTGCTCCTTACCGAGCTGATAGCGCTTGCCAGCCAACTGGGAGTCGGCGTCATCTAGGGCGAAGCCCTTAGCGAGAACACCCGCATGCTCGACCTGGCGCGCCGTCTGGGCTTCACGGTTCGAGCCGATCCAACCGACGCACGCGCCTCGCTGCTACGCCTCAAGCCGTCGCCTGAGGCGAACCCCGTCAGGCATTCCGATGGTAGTGGGTGATGCGTTCCACCTCATCACGCGAGCCCAATATGACCGACACACGCTCATGCAGCTTCGCCGGCACGATATCGAGAATGGGCTGATGCCCGTTGGTGGCTGAGCCACCGGCCTGCTCGATCAGAAGCGCCATGGGATTGGCTTCGTACATCAGCCGGAGCTTGCCCGGCTTGTCAGGCTCGCGCCGATCGCGCGGATACATGAAGATGCCGCCGCGCGTCATGATCCGATGAACATCGGCCACCATTGACGCGATCCAGCGCATGTTGAAGTCTTGAGCACGCGGGCCCTCACGCCCGGCCAGCAGCTCATCGATATAGCGCTTGACCGGCGCTTCCCAGTGCCTGGCATTGGATGCATTGATGGCGAACTCACGCGTCTGCGCCGGTACCTGGATACGATCGCGCACCATCCACCAGGTGCCCGACTCGCGGTCAAGCGTAAATGCCGCCGCGCCATCCCCCACCGTAAGTACCATGACGGTGGAAGGCCCATAGACAACATAACCAGCCGCGACCTGATTGCGCCCGGGCTGCAGAAACGCCTGCGCACTCACAGTCCCTTGCTGCGCAGAAGCGGGCGCTGGCAACACCGAAAAAATTGTTCCAATCGATACATTCACATCGATGTTCGACGAGCCATCCAGCGGATCGAACAGCAGCAGATAGTCGCCGCGCGGCTCACCCTCCGGGATCGGCCATGGATCGTCCATTTCTTCAGAGGCCATCGCAGCAAGGGCCCCGCCCCACGCATTCGCAGACAGCATCCTGTCGTTCGCAATGACATCGAGTTTCTGCTGCGTCTCACCCTGCACATTGGCGCTGCCCGCAGAACCCAGTACATCGCCGAGCGCGCCGCGCGCGATGCTGGCCGCGATGCCTGCACAGGCCTGCGCGCAGCTCTCCAACACGCGACGCAATGGCTCGGGCACGAGCGAGCGGCGACGATCGCAGCTGATCAGATACTGGCTAAGCGTGACACGGTCCATCGTGACTCCGGGAAAGGGGAAACAGCACTGCTGCGGATTGTATCGAGACAGCCGCCCATCAGGCCTGTGGCCGTGCCTCTGCAGCAAGCGCCTTGGTCACGATCTCGGCCACATCGGGCGACAGTCCAGGATGTGCGGCCACCCGAGCCAGCGCACTGCGCATGTGTGATGCCCGAACGGTGTCGTAGCGCGGCCAGCGATCCAGCGCGCGCGCCAGCCTGGCGGCAATCTGCGGATTAAGCGAATTCAGCGCGATGACATGCTCTGCCCAAAAGTGGTAGCCCTCCCCGTCCGCACGGTGAAATTCGGCCAGATTGCCCGTGCAGAATGCGGTGATCAGCGCACGCACCTTGTTCGGGTTTCGAATCGAAAAGGCCGGATGCGTCATCAGGTGCCGGACCTGGTCCAGCACAGGCAGCTCACCCGGCAGACGCACCGCTGTTGCCTGCATCGAGAACCATTTGTCGAGCGCAAGCGGTTCATCCGCGAATTCACGTTCGAACGCGGCAAGTGCCTGGTCGCGCGCTTCGCCACCGGCACGAATCAGCGCAGCGAGCGCAGCCGACCGATCGGTCATGTTGTCTGTGCGGGCAAACTGTTCGACCGCTGCTGCGACCGCATCGGCCGACCCTGTTTCAACCCACCACGCAAGCGCCGTGTTCTTCAACGCGCGGCGGCCGGCCGCAGCAAGGTCGACCGTCCAGAGCTTGCCGTCGTTCAGTTGCTGATAGTGCGTTGACCAACGCGACTGGAGACGGCTCGCGACCTCCGCGCGAACTGCCAGCCGAGCATCGCGGAGCCGCTGCGGCTCAACCCGATCCAGCTGCTCGGCAATGAAGGTTTCCGCTGGCAGGCTGACCATCGCGTCGATAAAGGCTGGGTCGAGCGCTGAGTCGTCCAGTACGCGCGCAATCAGTGCAGCCACAGCGCCCCCGGCCTGCGCCGGGCTGGCGCCCTCCAGTACGGCACGGATCGCCCGGATCATCCGCTGCTGGGCTGCTTCCCAACGGTTGAAGGGATCGCTGTCATGGGCCGCGAGTAAATCGAGGTCAGTGTCGGACCAGTCGTGCTCAATGATGACGGGCGCTGAAAACCCCCGACCGAGCGACGCAACCGGCCGCACTCCAATGTTGGCAAACCGCAGAACATGCGTCGCCTCTCGCAACTCGATCAGCGCGGTTCCCGCATCGATGGACCGGATCAGCGCCTTCGTCGACGCATCAGCGGGTACGAGCGCAAGCTCAGCGCCATCGCCGTCCAGCAGGCCCATCGCAAACGGAATATGCAACGGCAGCTTATCGGGCTGGCCGGGCGTTGCGGGTGTCTGCTGACTCACCCTCAGCTCGCAGATACGCTCGGAAGCCTCGACGCTGACCGACACCGCCACACGCGGGGTGCCCGCCTGCGAATACCAGCGCGAGAACTGGGCCAGATCCAGTGTGCTTGCATCAGCAATCGCCGCCACGAAGTCGTCACAGGTAACCGCCTGACCATCATGTCGGGCAAAGTACAGATCCATGCCTTGGCGAAACCCCTCGCGCCCGGCAAGTGTCTGCAGCATCCGAATGACTTCCGCGCCTTTCTCGTACACCGTGAGCGTGTAGAAGTTGTTGATCTCCTGATAGGCATCCGGGCGAATCGGATGCGACATGGGGCCGGCATCTTCAGGAAACTGCGAGGTTCGAAGCACCCGAACATCATTGATCCGCTTGACCGCGCGAGCGCTCGCGGCGGCCGATTCGCCTGCGCACTGCGCAGCCATCATGTCAGCGGAAAATTCCTGATCGCGGAAAACCGTCAGGCCCTCTTTCAGCGTGAGCTGAAACCAGTCGCGACAGGTCACGCGATTACCGGTCCAGTTGTGAAAGTATTCGTGCGCCACCACCGATTCAACCCCCGCAAAATCCTGGTCGGTGGCGAGGTTCGGATGGGCGAATACATAACGGGTGTTGAAGATGTTCAGACCCTTGTTCTCCATCGCACCCATATTGAAATCGCCGGTGGCAACGATCATGAAGCGATCGAGATCGAGCTCCAGCCCGTAGCGCTCTTCATCCCACCTTATCGAGCGCTCGAGCGAGCGCATCGCGTGCTCGGTCTTGTGCTCGTTGCCGGGTTCGACCCACACCTGCAGCAGCGCCGGCCTGCCCGAGCGGCGAACAAAGTTTGACTCGGTCACCACGAGCCGCCCAGCCACCAGCGCGAACAGATAGCTCGGCTTTGGAAACGGGTCTTCCCAGGTGCACCAATGCCACCCTGCACGCGCAGGGCCCGCGTCTTCATGCGACCCATCACAGAGGCCCTGGGCCACCAGATTGCCGTTTGACAGCAGCACCGGCCAGCGATCATGTTCGGCCCGCAGCGTCACTCGGTATCGGGCCATCACATCGGGACGGTCCGGAAAAAACGTGATGCGCCGGAAACCTTCGGCTTCACACTGCGTATAAAAGTTGCCGTTGGACACATAGAGGCCGCTCAATGCGGTGTTTGCATCGGGTGCACAACGCGTGGTGATGTCAAGCACGAACTGATGGGGTACCCCGTGAACCACCAGCTGATTGTTGGCATGTGTCCACCGATGCGGACCAACCGGTGAACCGTCAAGCACCAGCTCGAGCAGTTCCAGCGCTTCACCATCCAGGCGCAGCGGCTCGGCAGCGTCAATCCCATCGGCCCGGCGTACCTGGAGGCGTGACCGCACGATCGTTGCGCTCGGATCGAGTTCAAAGATCAGTTCGATCGAATCAATCCGATAGGCTGGCGGTTGATAGTCAGACCGGTGAATCGTGACTGCCTGATCGGTACGCATTATGGGCTCTCCTGGGATGCGGCATTTTAGGCTTTCAACGAAGCCCCCGATCGCTGGACACCTGCGCATCCCGGGGTCAAGATCGCAACCCTCAACGTTGAAATCAGGAGTTCGCCCGGTATGAAGCGTCAACCGAACCACTCAGGCCGCCGGCGGGCCCTTGCCGGAATCGCGGTCAGCTCGGCTGCATGGCTCTCTACCCCTGCTCAGGCGCAGACCCCCGCCTGGCCGTCCCGCCCCATCCGCGTCGTCGTGAACTTTCCCGCCGGGGGGCCACTCGACATCCTCGCGCGACAGGTGGCAGGGCAGCTGTCCAACCGCCTGGGGCAGCCGCTTGCGGTGGAAAACGTCACGGGCGCCGCCGGCGAAATCGGTGCCGCCGCGGTCGCTCGCGCGCAGCCCGATGGCTACACGATACTGATGAGCATCGACGCGCCCTTTACGATCGCCCGGGCGATGCGGCCCCAGGGGGGCGCACGGATCGACGACTTCAGCTGGGTTGCCATGCTTGGCACCAGCGGCCTGACGGTTGCGGCGCATCCCTCCGTGGGTGTCAAGACGCTTGCCGAGCTCATCGCAAGGGGACGCAGTCGCCCGCTGAATTTTTCGACTGCCGGACCCGGCAGCCCGGGGCATCTGGCCGCTGCGGTACTGGCCGACGCGGCGGGTGTTCAGGCCACCCCGATTCATTACCGAGGGAACGCGCCAGCGGTCACGGCGCTGGTCGCCGGCGAGGTGGACGCCGCCATCATCAGCACGCCGGGTCTGCTACCACACATTCGTGGCGGCAAGCTGCAGGCGCTTGCGACCGCAGCCACCCAGCGCTCGCCGCTTCTGCCCGATCTGCCCACCGTCGCCGAGCTGGGCTATCCGGCGCTGGCTCAGGAGTCGCTGTATCTGGTCACCGTTCCGGCAAGAACGCCTGATACCGTGATCCGAACCCTTGCAACAGCACTGACCGAAGCCCTGTCGGAACCGGCCTTGAAAGAGCGGATGGTCTCGCTTGACCTGACCCCGAACCTGAAGGACGGGCGCGAGGCCCAGGCTCTGGTCGGTCAGACTCTGGAGCGATACACCCGTATTGTGAAAGCAACGGGCATGAAGGCTGAGCCTTGATGGCCGCCAGCCGAGCAACAGCGATCAAGCAAACAACCAGGAGACAATGATGCGACGTTCATGCAACGACCTGCGCCGGCGCGCGATCTTCGCCGCCCTCACGGCTGGCACCGCGCTTTTGCTAGCTGGTTCACCGGCCGATACCGTCGCCCAGGATTTTCCCGTGCGACCCATCACGCTCATCGTGCCCTACACCGCCGGTGGACCGACCGACATGATGGCCCGCGCCATTGCCAAGCACATGACCAGCACGGGTGGTCAACCCGTGGTGGTCGAGAACCGAGCCGGTGCAGGCGGCGCGATCGGCACCGCAGCCACCGCAAGGTCAGCGCCCGACGGATACACGCTGGTGCTCAATGGAACCCTGGCGCACGCGCTTGCCCCCATGCTGCGACCCAACAGCGCCGGCTACACGGTGGCCGACATGTCGGCGATCGGCGTATTCAGCCGCAGCTCCAACTTTCTGGTGGTCGCGCCGTCGCTCGGCGTGAAAACCGTCAAGGAACTCATCGACCGTGCAAAAGCCGCTCCCGGAAAAATTTCATTCTCCTCTGCGGGGCTGGCCAGCAATCCGCACCTGGGCGCCGAGCTCTTCAAAGCGCTTGCAGGCGTCGATCTCGAGCACATCCCGTACAAGGGCGTATCGGCCAGCGTGCCGGATCTCGTGGAGGGCCGGGTACCCGTCGCGTTTGCAAGCCCTACGCTTGCCTTGCCGCTGCTGAAGGATAACCGGCTGATCGCGTTGGCCGTGACCGGTGAAAAGCGGATGAAAGGATGGGAACACCTGCCGACCATCGCCGAATCGGGCGTTCCGGGGTATGTGTTTGAGTCCACCTACATTCTGGTTGCGCCGGGAAAAACACCCGCCCCCGTCATTCGTCGCCTGAATGAGCTGCTGCAGCGCTCACTCGATGACCCCGACACCATCAGCGCACTCGACAAGCTTGGCCTGGAAACCATGAAGAACTCACCGGCCCAGGCCGACCAGCTGGTCCAGGCAGAGTTGCAGCGGTGGTCAGGCATCATTGGACGACTGAATCTCAAGCTTGAGTAGGCGCGCCCGGTTGCCTGCGATGAACGATCAACCCATGCCCATCATCCTGAAGACCATGATCGGTGACTATCCGATCACACATCTGTTTCGAAGCGGCCACCTGAGCTCGCCGCGCTACGCGTTCGAGTTTGCCGATGTCAAGGTTCCGAATACCGCGTTCAAGCGGATGGTTCGCAATCTCGAATTCGACGTGTCCGAGCTCGCCATCGTCACCTTCCTTCAGGCCCTGGACGCAGGCATCCCGCTGGTGCTGCTGCCGGCTGTCATCGTCAGCCGGTACCAGCATCCCTTTCTCATGTTTGACAGCAGGCGCGGCATCATTCGTCCGCAAGACCTTCGCGGCAAACGGATCGGCGTGCGCTCTTACAGCGTGACCACCGTCGCCTGGATCCGCGGCATGCTGCAGGCTGAGTTTGGAATCGAGCCACACCATAACCGCTGGGTGGCGTTTGATGAGGGGCATGTTGCGCAATGGGTCGATCCGCACTGGGTTGAGCGGGCCGATCCAGCGGCGGACATGCTGCAGATGCTGGAGGCGGGAGAGCTCGATGCTGCGGTTCTGGCTGCCGCACCTGCTGATAAGCCGCACATCCAGCCGGTATTCGCCAACCCGGCCGAACAGAGCCAGCGCTGGTTTGATCGGCACGGGGTCATTCAGATCAATCACATGATTGCCCTGAAGCGTTCGCTGGTCGAACAGCACCCTGATGTCGCGAAAACGGTGATGGCGCTGATCGCGGAAAGCGCAGACAGGGGTCTGTCAGACGCGGATCGCCCAGCTCACCCGTTGGGCCTTACCAAGTTGCGTCCACATCTCGAGCACGCCATTGAGATGGTGCACCGACAGGGATTGATCCGGGAGCGCTTTTCCGTTGAATCGCTGTTTCACCCCACGTCGCAAATCGACTGAGGTTGCAAGCGCTGCAACGACGCGAGGGGGCAGTGCGGTGGAGCGGGTGATGGGAATCGAACCCACGTCATCAGCTTGGGAAGCTGAGGTTCTGCCATTGAACTACACCCGCAGCGCTTCGAATTGTAGCGGAACCTCGCGGGCATCCTGCAACCGGTATCGACCCAGCCGGCGCAATCGAACGGATTGAATCGCGATCAGGCTGGGTGTAGGCCTGCTACTGCGCCACGGCTTCGCTTCAACAGGAACAGCGCGACCGCCACGGTGAAAAGGTTCCAGAGGATGCCGTTGACAAAGGCCGCATCGTACGAGCCGGTCAGGTCGAAAATGCCGCCCGACAGCCAACCGCCCAGTGCCATACCCAACAGCGTTGAGTTGATGACCAGCGCAATTCGGGTGGCCGAGCCCGCGGTCGGGAAATATTCCCGGATCACCAGCGCATAAGACGGCACGATGCCGCCCTGAAAAAGTCCAAACAGAATGGCGATCATGTACAGCGCACCCAGCCCATCGAAGGGCAGATAGAGCGATAACGCCACGGCCTGCAGCATCGCACCGGCAAGCAGCGTTCGAAGCCCGCCAATTCGATCAGCAACCCAGCCGGAGATCAATCGACTCACAATGCCAAAGCCCAGCATCAGCGACAGCATCTGGGCGCCGGCCGCGCTGCCATACCCGAGATCGCCGCAGTAAGCGACGATGTGAACCTGCGGCATCGACATGGCCACGCAACACGCAACGCCAGCGCTGCACAGCAGCACCAGCACGAGGTTGGCCGGCAACCCGAAAGGCCGGCTTTTGTCGCCTGCGCCAGGGGGCGCCGACGCTGCAGCCGCGGGCGCGGGCGCGGGCGACACGATGCCGGGCTTTGCAGCCGGAGCCGCGGGCGATGGTTCACTGAGCGGCGCCCTCGACCGGAACATCGCAAGCAGGGGCACGGTGGTGACCACGCAAAACACGCCCAGACCGATATACGTTGAACGCCAACCCCATGATTCGGTCAGCGCCTGAACGATGGGCGGCCAGATGGTGCCCGCCAGATAATTGCCGCTGGCACAGATCGCCACTGCAATGCCGCGACGCCGGGTAAACCAGAGCGAGGTGTCGGCAATAAGAGGCGAAAAGCCGCCTGCAGTGCCCAGGAATCCGATGAGAATGCCCTGGATGAGTGACAGGGTGAGCAGATCCGGCGCGTAGGCCGCAGCGATGAATCCCGCACCAAGCGCCACCGAACAGATGGTAAGCGGCACGATCACCCCATACCGATCGGCCACGCGGCCCATCACCACCCCGCCAACACCGAACCCGATCATGGTGAGCGTGTAGGGCAAGGATGCCGATGCGCGGTCAACGCCGAACTCGCTCTGCACGGCGGGCAGCACGACCACAATCACGTAGATGCCACAGCTCGTCAGGGTCATGAACGCGAGACTGGCGGCCAGCCGCAGCCAGGCATAGCGGCTCTCGACCAGCGTATTGACCTCGGCAGCAGCGGGGCTCATGGGGACGGGATTGACCGCGTGTCGCTCAGCGCTTCTGCAGATCTTTGACCAGTTCGTCGACAGCGTCGGCGGTATCACCAGACTTATTCGCCCGGCAGTACCGATCCACCCAGGCGTAGGCGTCCTTGGCCTCGATCATTTTCAGGATGTCCTTGCGCGAGGCCAGCCAGCGCATTGCGATTCGGGTCATCATGCGAAATACTCCCAACTGAACAGCCGCCACTGTACCCCGACCCGATACTTCCGTCCGCCACGCACGGTCCGCACTCATCCAACCTGGCAACGTTTTCTCATGCAACAACCCTCTCGGATACTGATTGCCGGCGCAGGCCTGGGT